>BNJU01000190.1_pt1 | contig 78880 bp, 101 predicted proteins | sample 8539281 | NCBI WGS metagenome assembly BNJU01 (sample SAMD00202456, study PRJDB9452) | human saliva metagenome | isolation source: human saliva | place: Japan
TTTTCATCAATCTCTTTCAATGTCAAATCAGGTAACACTTTTTAAATTTCCCATTGACTTTTTTTAAATTTTTTTATCAATCGAAGCAAAGTTAGTTGTATAATTTTTTTGTTATATTCTTATCATTCAATGCTGAAGATAAAAAAAGCTGCTTCCCAATCTGCAAATTCATCTAAAATTACAAAAACTATATTTTTTTCATTTTCTCTATCTCCTTTTCATATCAAAAATTTACATTAATACTAAACTTTATTTAAAAAAATTATTTTTTTAGATATTTTTCTTAATTCTTTATTAAAAAAATTATAATAAATCTACTATTTATACTAAACCCCATTTGAATAACGAATATGTTGTAAATCTTTTTAGCAGATTAAACCTGATATTTATTTTTCAGATAATTAAAATAAACATTCGCTTTTTTTAAACGGGGAATAGTATTAAAATAAAAAAAATAACATAAACTTATTATATCGAAAAAAAGAACTTTCGCAAGTTTTATAATTTTATACTTAAAAATTTTTTTAACTTTTGAAAAATTCTTTCTTAATTTTTTTATAAAATTTAATTTCAATTATTTATTATTTATCAAATTTTATTTTTTTACCCTTTTTTCATCATGTCTTCAATTCTTTCTCTTACTTGAGGTACTGACAATCCAATGATTACTTGAATAGCTGTTCCTTTCTAACTACACCATGAGCTCCTGCTGCTTTAAACGCTGCATCTGGTAATAATTTACTTGCATCTTTTACACTTACTCTAAGTCTAGTTGCACAGTTATTAAGTTCTTCAATATTTTCTCTTCCACCTAATGCTTCAAGAATGATTGCACCTTTTTGAGCATATTCATCTCCACCAGCTGCGGCAGCTGCACCTTGTGCTCCACCTTCACCGTGTTTAGCTCTATAGTCAGCTTTTGTATAAAGTTTCATTTCTTCATCTTCATCTTCTCTACCTGGAGTTTTTAAATCCATTTTTAAAATTAAGAATCTGAATAATACGAAGTAAATACATGTGAAGATTAATCCAATTACAATTTGAGTAATTACTGTTCCACTGTGGTTTTTAAACATTGGAATCCAGTTTAAGAACATAAAGTCTAAGAATCCTCCACCGAAGTTTCCTACAACTCCGAACATATACATCAATGTTGACATTGTTGCAGCTAATACTGCGTGTAATCCAAATAATACTGGTGCTATAAATAAGAATGTAAATTCAAGTGGTTCTGTAATTCCTGAAACTATTGCAGTTAATAAAACTGGTAATAACAATCCTGCTACTTTTTTCTTGTTTTCAGGTTTAGCAGTTGAATACATTGCAAGTGCGATACCTACTGAACCAAAGATTTTTGAGTTACCGTGTAATGCAAATCCACCTTGTGGGAACATTTCTTTTAAAGGTTTTGTAGATTGAGCAAATTGACTTATATGTTGAACCCAGTAAGTTTGAATTCCACCTGGAACTGCTGCTGGTCCGAATATAAATGGTGTATATACAAAGTGGTGTAATCCTGTTGGAATCAATGCTCTTTCAAGGAATGTATAAATCCATACTCCAATTGGTCCTGAAACTTTTAATAATTGTTGTAAGTTGTTAATTCCAATTTGAACTTTTGGCCAACAAAGTGCAGTTATGAAAGCACATGGAAGCATTACTAAGAAACCAATAATATAAACAAATACTGTTCCTTGGAATACTCCTAAAAAGTCTGGTAACTTTTTATCAAAATATTTATTATGTAAATAAACTACTATTGCAGAAATTATAATTGCACCAAATAAGTTTGTATCAAGTGTTTTTACTCCAGCAATTATTGCAAGTCCACTTGTTCCTCCAGCTTCTTGACTCATGTCAACACCAAAGAAGCTCCATTGTGCAAGCATTGCAGCTACAAAATAATTATAAGTTGTATATAAAGCAAACGCTTCTAAACATGCTCTTGCATTTGTTTTATTCGCAAGGCTGATTGGCAATCCGATTGCGAACAATAACGGCATTTGTCTAAATACTGTCCAACCACCTTCACTTATCACAAACCAGAATTTATACCAGTTTGTCCCTTCATTTGCAATTGAACCCATTACTTGTGGATTCGTAAATAGTGATGCTATTCCTACGACTATCCCTGTGAATGCGAATAATAGAACTGGCGCCATCATTGCTCCACCAAATCGCTGAATTTTTTTCATCATGATTGAGTACCTCCTAAAAATTTATATATTTAATTTATTTTTTTCCCTTATTTTTAAATATACCACACTTTTTTTGATTTGTCAATACATTTACGTATATCTTTTTTTCATTTTTTCAAAAAAATAATCGCTACATAAAAAAATAGCGATTATTACTGGTTTTTATAAGTTTTTATTTTATTGAATTTTTTTATATTTTTTTATCAAACTTATTATTATTTCATTTTAAATTTTTTTATAATAATCTAAATTTTTTTGTTTTTATTAGATTTTGAATATGTATATTTTTTTATAAATAAATTAAAGTTCTATTTCTACTTCTACTCCAAAAATGATCTGAAACAATTTTTTTATTTTTCATTATTAAAAATAACTTTACTTTCTTTTTACTTTTTATTTCCTTGTTACTAAATATGTAGTCAATTCTTTTTTTGAGATTTATCATTAGCCCATCCATCAATACTTTTTATCAACTGTTATTCCACTATCTTTTTTTCTCAGCTAAAGTATATGTGTCAAAACAATCCTTGAGATATGATATTTTTATAATCTTCAGAACTTCCAATGGCATCTGTATTAAAATCACCCATTAATATTTTTCAAATTATCATTTTTTTAGTTCTTGTTAAGATATTTTTGAATACTTTTTTTCCCATATCTTCAGTTTCACAGTTTGGAAGATTCATGTGGCAGCTGTAAAATTCAATTTCCTGTCCATTATAGTCAATTGTTATACTTACAATTCTTCTTGAAGAAATTGTTCTTACCGATTGAGCAAAAAGTGCAGTAAAAACTCATCTTCTTCTTTTTATTTTTATGTCTTGTAATTATTGCAACTCCTTCATTGTATTTTTCCATATCCAATATGTGAATTACTCCAATGATAATAATAATCTGTATCTGTATATTCTTGTAATTTTTTTCCAGAAGAACCCATCCATAATTTTTCCTGTCTTATGTCATCAAAAATTACAGGATTATTCATAAGCTGATTCACTTCCTGCATTGCTATCACATCATACTGCTTTTTCAGCAATAGCCTTTGCTAAAATGTCGATTTTTTTCCATTTGGTTTTTTTCTAACCACGCATGTACATTTATTGTCAATATTTTCATAATTACAACCTTTCCTTACAATTTTATTTATTTAATTTATTTTTTTAAAACTGTTTTTATTAAATATATTATACCACATTCATCCTTAAATTTCATTAATTTTTTTATTTCATTCAAATATTTAAATGACTAAAAATCCTTTATTTTCAATATTTTTTTAACAATTTTTAAAAATTTACATTTACGTATATGTTGACAATTCAAATAAAAATATAGTATATTTAAAGTGAGAAATAAAAATTTAATTTTATTAATAATTTTAAGGAGGACATAAAAATGTTCGAAAGAAGTTCAGGTATTTTATTACATCCTACTTCACTTCCAGGGAAATATGGAATTGGAACTTTAGGAAAAGAAGCTTTTGCATTCGTAGATTTTTTGAAAAAATCTAATCAAAAATTATGGCAAATATTTCCCGTTAGAGCCGACAGGATATGGTGACTCTCCATATCAATCATTCTCTACTTTTGCTGGTAATCCATATCTTATTGATTTTGATTTGCTAGTTGAAGAAAATTTATTGTCACAATCTGACTTAGAAGGAATTTCATTTGGAGAAAACCCTGAAAATGTTGATTATGGTGCTATTTACAATCAAAAAAATATCCTTTATTGAGAAAAAGCATACGAAAATTACAAAAACACTAAAGAAAATAAAGAAAGAAGAACTAAAAACATTTATTTGAAGAATTTAAAAGCTCATAACCAAAAGCTGGTTAAATGATTTTTGCAATGTACATCTCTTTAAAAAAATCATTTTTAACGGATTGCCTTGGAATGAATGGCCAGAAGATATTAAATCTAGACAGCCTGAAGCAATGGAAAAAAATATTATGAAACAGTTAAAGAAGAAGTTGAATATCAAAAATTTATTCAATTTTTTTATTCTTCAAACAATGGAATGCTGTAAAAAAATATGCTAATGAAAATGGTGTAAAAAAATAATTGGAGACATCCCTATTTTTCGTAGCTGCTGATAGTTCTGACGCATGGGCAAATCCAGAAATTTTTCCTATTTGATGAAGAAAGAAAAACCAGTTAAAGTTGCAGGAGTTCCGCCTGATTATTTCAGTGCTACTGGACAACTTTGGGGAAATCCATTATACAACTGGGATAAATTAAAAGAATTAAACTACAAATGGTGGATTGACAGAGTTAAAGCCAACCTTTCCACTTGTGACATCATAAGAATTGACCACTTTAGAGGATTTGATGAATACTGGGCTGTTCCTTATGGAGATAAAACAGCTGAAAATGGTACTTGGTGTCCAGGACCTAGAATGGACTTATTTAACGCCATTAAAAATGAACTTGGAGAATTACCTATAATTGCTGAAGATTTAGGAACAATGACGCAAGGTGTTATTGATTTGAGAGAAGCAACTGGATTCCCTGGAATGAAAATTTTAGGATTTGCATTTGATTCTAAAGAAGAAAACGACTACTTGCCTCATACTTACACAAAAAACTGTGTAGTTTATACAGGAACTCACGATAATGACACATTAATCGGATGGTTCACAAAAGCCAATGAAGACGATAAGCAATTTGCAAGAGACTATTTAAACTCAAGATCTGATGATGAAATTCATTGGGATGCAATAAGAGGTGCATGGAGCTCTGTCGCAAGCATGGCAATCGTTCCAATCCAAGATTTCTTAGGATTAGGAAGTGAAGCTAGAATCAATACTCCTGGACTTGCTAGCGGAAACTGGCAATGGAGATTAAAAGAAGGCGTATTAACTGATGAACTAGCAGAAAGAATTGCTAAATTAACAAAAGTTTACTCAAGATAATTTGTAGAAAAATTTTTTTGAAAATTATACAAATTTATGATAAATAAAAATAGAGAGAATATACAAAATATTATTCAGACTCTCTATTTTTTTACTTTTTCTCATGTATTGACAACTAATCTAGAAAAAAGCCTTTATAAAAAGTTGTTTTTGCATCCCTATATTTTAATGATATCTCTTTTCACTGAATTTATGACTCTAACTGTTTTTATGGTACTAAACTAATTTATAACTGAACTCAAAGAGAAAATGACTATTGTTTCAATCCTTAGTTTATAATGGATACTCTACTTTTGAACTGTAGTATCTGAGTGCACTGACAATATCAAATTTGTTTCAATCCTTGTTTTAATGGATACTCTACTTTAACATAAATGATTATTGCACAAATGCAATCTGTACCTGATACTGCTTTAGCATCTATTTCTATCTGAAAATTAAAAAAAGTTTCAATTTTTGTTTTAATGGTATTACTTTTACATATTTTTTTACATTTGTACTGGAACTACTAATACATCATAGATAAGTTTTTAATGGAATATTTTAACTCATATTTAATTTTCTGACATTACAACTTCATTTTTCCTTATTTTTTCCTAATATCTCATATCCTAATCTTTTCTTTTTTTAGATGTATTTTTTTCTGAAAGTATCACATAATCTTCATTAGTTTTCAAAAATTATTTCTGAATTTGGCTTTAATTTCTTCTTTTTCATTGTCTATCCAAATAGTTTTTGGGAAATAACCTAAACTTAAAATTTATCACGTACAGATTATTTTTTTGACATTTACTCTCCTTTCTTTTCTTAATCCTATTTTTTTCAAGCAACTTCTTAATTCCTTCAATCAGCAAAACATGTTCCTTCTCAAGCACTCTCTTCTGCAAAACTTCCGGCGTGTCATCACTAAGCACAGGCACTTTTATCTGCAAAATAATTTCCCCTGTGTCAACTCCTGTATCAACAAAATGAATTGTACATCCACTTTCAGTTTCTTTTTGCTTCGATAACTGCTCTGTGAACATTCATTCCATACATTCCCTTTCCACCAAATTTTTGGAAGCAATGACGGATGGATATTTATAATTTTTCTTGACCATTTTTTTATAAATTCTGGCGATAAAATCGACAAATATCCTGCTAATACGATATAATCTGTTTTTTCGTCATCATTTTCAAGAACATTGCTAATTTCATCAGACAATTTTTCTTTTAATACTTTTCTGTCAAGCAAAACATTTTTTATGCCATGTTTTTCTGCTCTTTTCAATCCATAGCACTCTCTATCTGCAATTACATAAGAAATTTCACAATTTAAGTTTCCTTGCTCAATGTTGTCAATAATTGACTGTAAGTTCGACCCTCCACCAGAAACTAAAAACTGCTATTCTTTTTTTATTTTTTTATTAGACATTTTTTTCACTCTCTTTAAATTTATTTTTTTATCATCTTTATTTTTTTAATATAAATTAATTTTTTTCGTCACCTTTAACAATAGTTCCTAATTCATAGGCTTCTTCTCCATTTTCAGCTAAAATATCAATAACTGTTTGAGCATCATTTTTATTTACGATAACAACAAATCCAACTCCCATGTTGAATGTTCCCCACATTTCTTCTTCTGGAACTCTTGAGAATGCTTCGTGTTTAAATAATGGATGAACTTTTACTTTTGCTTTTTCGATGTTTGCACAAAGTCCATCTGGTATAGTTCTTGGAACATTTTCAATAAGTCCTCCACCAGTTATGTGAGCCATTCCGTTCACTTGCACTTTTTCCATAACTTTTTTTGAATTGGTTTTACATAAATTTTTGTTGGTGTCAATAAATGTTCTCCAATTGTTTTTCCATTGAATTCTTCGTTAAAATCAGTGAATAATTTTCTTAACAATGAGAAAACCGTTACTGTGAGCTCCACTTGAAGGAATTGCAACAATTACATCTCCTTCTTGAACTTTACTTCCATTAACCATTTTTTCTTCTTCAACTACACCAACTGCAAATCCTGCAATGTCATATTCTCCATCTGCATAAAATCCAGGCATTTCAGCAGTTTCTCCACCTACTAAAGCTGAATCTCCTTGAAGACAACCTTCTACAACACCTTTAATTATTTCAGAAGAAACATTTGAGTCCAATTTTCCACAAGCTAGGTAATCTAAGAAAAAAATAATGGTTGTGCTCCGTGACACAAAATATCATTTACACACATCGCAACACAGTCAATTCCAACTGTATCATATTTATTTGTTTCAAATGCAACTTTTAATTTTGTTCCAACTCCATCAGTTCCAGACACTAAAATTGGTTTTTTGTATTCTCCTAATTTGTATAAAAGCTCCAAAAACTTCCCAATTCGTTCATAACATTTTTTTGTTGTAAGTTGCTTTTTACTCTTTCTTTTATTTTTCTCAACACTTCTGTATCCTTCTTCTTTATCTACTCCTGAATCTTTATAAGAAATTGACATTCTTTATCCTCCTGTTTTTAAATTAAATCTCTATTTTTTTATTTTACAAAGTTTGCAAAATCTTCTGCATATTTTTGTAGGGAAAAAAATTCTGTAATTTCATATTCTGCAATTCCATTTATATTAAACGGATCTTCTGAAATTATTTTTCTTAACTTCTTCCAAGTTTTCTGCATTTAGCAAAAATTACACCACCTGTTCTAGGATTTTTTTCTTCCTGAACAAATAAATTTTTCCCATTTCATAATATTTTTTTCCAAAAAAATTTTTATATGTTCTTCTAAATATTTTTTTCAACTTCACTTACTGCTTTTTACATAATTTAAACTTACTATATACATTTTTTCACCTTATTTTTCCAATTTTTTCAAAGCCTCTTTTTGAATTGGTGTCAACGAAGCGTAAAATTCTTCCTCGTAATCTCCCAATCCAGCTGGATAATCTCCATTAAAACATTCCATGCAAAGTCCTGTATATGGTGCATCAAAATTTAGTCCAATCGAATCAATTAATCCATCAATACTCAAGAAAGCCAATGAATCTGCACCAATGTAGTCTCTCACTTCTTCAACAGTTTTATTTGCTGAAATCAATTCTGATGAATTTGACACATCAATTCCGTAAAAAATAGGAAACTTAAATTCTGGCGATGCAATTCTTACATGAACTTCTTTTGCTCCAGCTTCCTTCAATAACTGAACAATACGGCTTGAAGTAGTTCCACGAACTATTGAATCATCAATCATAACTACAACTTTGTCTTTTACGACACCTTTTACAGCAGAAAGTTTCATTCTAACACCTTGTTCTCTCAATTCTTGAGTTGGCTGAATAAATGTTCTTGCTACATATTGGTTTTTGATTAATCCCATTTCATAAGGTTTTCCGCTTTCTTCTGCATAACCACTCGCTGCCGACAATGACGAATTTGGAACTCCAATTATAATATCTGCATTTTCAACAGGTGCTTCTTGTGCCAATCTTCTTCCGCATCTTTTACGAGCTGAATGTACATTTATTCCTGAAATATCCGAATCAGGTCTTGCAAAATACACATATTCCATCGCCGCAATCGCAGTTGAAGTATTGTCAGTATATTTTTCAATTCTGTATCCATCTTTATCAATGATTACAACTTCTCCAGATCTAATATTTCTAACAAATTCCGCTCCAACAATTTCCAACGCACAAGTTTCACTCGCCAAAATATATGCTCCATTTTTTGTTTTTCCTAAAATTAAAGGACGAAATTCAAAAGGGTCAACTGCACCGTACAATTCTGTTTGAGTTTGAACTAAGAAAGAAAATCCACCTTTTACTTGTCTTAATGCATCTTTCAATTGGCTCAAAAAATCTTTTTCTTTACTTCTTCTAATCAAATGAACCAACACTTCTGTATCTGATGTAGAATGAAAAATTGCACCGTGTTTTTCCAATTCTCTTTTTAATTTTTTCGCATTAATCAAATTTCCGTTGTGTGCCTAAAGCGATACTTCCGTCAAAAAATTGGAACAAGAATGGCTGAATATTACGACCGCTGCTGCTTCCAGAAGTCGCATATCTAACATGCCCAATAGCACAATTTCCTTGCAAACGGTTAAAAATTCTATCATCGTTAAATACTTCCGACACAAGTCCAGGCCCACGATGACCATTCACACGCTTACCGTCACTTACTACAATTCCTGCCGCTTCTTGCCCTCTATGTTGCAAACTATGCAATCCATAATAAGTAAGTCTTGCCGCTTCGTGATGTCCAAAAACTCCAAAAACTCCACATTCTTCATTCAAGCTCTTAATCATTTGTAGTTTTCCTCCATTTTGTTATAAACAGTTTAGTTTATACTTTATCAATATTTTTTATTTTATTTAAATGACAAGGGGTCAAGACCCCTTGCTAATATATGATTTCAGAAATTTATTTTTTTAATTTATTTTAAAACTTCTTCCATACGACGAAGAACTTCACGATAAGCACCCATTACGTCTCCTAAATCTTGTCTAAATCTATCTTTATCCAATTTTTTAAGTGTATCTTTATCCCAAAGTCTCATTGAATCTGGACTAATTTCATCTGCAAGTAAAATATTTCCATCTTTATCTCTTCCAAACTCAATTTTATAATCCACTAAAATCAAGTTCATTTTATCAAATAATGCAGACAACAAATCATTAATCAAGAAAGTTTGTTTTTTAATTTCAGCCAATTCTTCTTCAGTAACCAATTCTAATGCCAAAGCGTGATCATCATTCAATAATGGATCTCCTAAATCATCATTTTTGTAAGACAATTCAAAAGTAGGTCTTTTAAAGATTTTTCCTTCTTCAGCCGCATATCTTTTTACAAAACTTCCAGTTGCTCTATTTCTAATAATTACTTCCAAAGGCACAATTTCCACTTTTTTACAAAGTTGTTCTCTTTCATTCAAAGTTTTAATCCAGTGAGTTTTTACACCGTGTTTAATCAAATATCCATAAAGTAATGTAGAAATTTTATTATTCAAAATTCCTTTATCTTCCAATTGATCTTTTTTTACTCCATTAAATGCAGTCGCATCATCTTTAAAATACATAATTATTTCATCCGCATTATCTGTTGCAAAAATTGATTTTTGCTTTTTCCTTCATAAATTTGTTCTCTTTTTTTCCATTTTTTTATTTCCTCCATTTTTTTATTTTTTTAAATTATATCAAATAAATATTATATTGTTCAATAACTTGAATTTTTTTATTTCCACAAGGGGTCAATATCAATACCTCTTGCTTCAAAATATTTGTTTTATTAAATTATAAATACATATAATTTTTGAATAAGTCTATTACAAATTATAACTCAACTTTCTTCTCATTATCAGCAATAAATTTAGCTTTCATTTCTTTTCTAAATGTAACCAATTTTTCTCTAATTTCAGGATATTTTATTGCAAGAATTTGCACTGCCAACATTCCTGAATTGTATGAATTATTAATTCCAACAGTTGCTACTGGAATAGATTTTTGGCATTTGAACAATCGAATAAAGTGCATCCAATCCTTCAAGTGCTCCATTTAAAGGAACTCCAACTACTGGCAGTATTGTTTTTTTGAAGCAATAACTCCAGGTAAATGTGCCTGCAAGTCCAGCTCCAGCAATAATCACTTCTGCACCTCTTTTTTTCAACATCAGCCAAAAACTTCTTCCAATTTTTTTCAGGAACTCTGTGAGCCGACAATACATAAGCCTCAAACTCAATCCCAAATTCTCTCAAAGCAATTTGCTGCACCTCTCATTTTGTCAGTATCTGACTGACTTCCAAAAAAAATATTGCTACTTTCATTTTCTACTTTCTCCTTTTCCTTATTTAAAAGAATTTAATTCCATTTCTAAAGATATTTTTGTTCTTTATCTCCATAAATATTTTTTTATAAACATTTTTTTACCTTTTCTTTCAGAATGTCCCATTTTACCAAAGATTCTACCATTATATGCCAACATTCCTTCAATCGCATAATAAGAACCATTTGGATTAAATTGTGAATCCATTGTCGAATTTCCATCCAAATCAACATATTTAGTTGCAATTTGATTATTTTTTTAAATAATTTCTTGTATTCTTCTTCTGTAATAACAATTCTTCCTTCTCCGTGAGAAATCGCTACTGAATGAATATCTCCTTCTTTCATATTAGCTAACCAAGGTGAATTATTTGTAATAATTTTTTTGTTTGCACAATTTTTCGACATATGTTTATCAATTGTATTGAATGTCAATGTTGGAGAATTTTCATTTAATTCACGAATTTCTCCATAAGGTAACAATCCTGATTTAATCAACGCTTGGAATCCATTACAAATTCCTAAAATTAATCCATCTCTCTTCAATAGATTTTCCACTGCTTCTTTAACTTTTTTATTTTTCAATACAGCAACCATAAACTTTAGCCGATCCATCTGGTTCATCTCCCGCACTAAATCCACCAGGCAACATCAATATTTGCGAATTATTAATTTCTTTAACAAAATTATCAATTGAACTTAAAATATTGCTATGTGACAAGTTATTAAATACACCAATTTTTGCAAGTCCACCTTCTCTATTAAATGCTCTTTCCAAGTCATATTCTGAGTTTGTTCCAGGGAATACTGGAATAAATACTCTTGGTTTCGCATAAGTATTTGAAATATTGCTAATTATATTTTGAGTTTCAATCTTTTCGATTTTTTCATATTTTACACCTTTGCAATGTGCAATTTTATGTTCTTCCTCAACTTCTTTTTTAGTTGGGAATATTCTTTCAAGTTTACTTTCCCAAGTTCCAATTAATTCATCCAAGTCAAAAGTTATATTATTTATAGAAATTTTTCGCATTATCCGTAACTTTTCCAAGTAAAACAGCATTTTTATTTTCAATATTTCCAGCAGTTTCTACAATAAATGCTCCATAATTTACTTTAAACCATTCATTTTCAGAAAGATCTGCTGCAACATCTACACCAAGTTTATTTCCAAATGCCATTTTTGCAATGCTTTCGGCAATTCCACCATTTTTAACAGCCATAGCGGAAACAATCTTTTTATTTCTAATATTTTCAGTCACAAAGTCAAAGTTTGCCTTTAATTCATCAAGTTTTGGCAAATCATCTTCATCATTTGGAGTTGTAATCAAGTAAACGTTGTTTCCAGCCTTTTTAAATTCGCTAGAAATTACATTTTCCGCATCTGTAACACTTACTGCAAACGATACCAATGTTGGCGGTACAGAAATATCATTAAATGTTCCGCTCATCGAATCTTTTCCACCAATTGAAGGTAATCCAAAGGCTTTTTGTATGTGCAATGCTCCTAATAATGCTGATAATGGTCTTCCCCACTTTTTAGAATCTTGTCCCAATCTTTCAAAATATTCTTGGAACGTAAATCTGATATTTTTATAATTTCCTCCACCAGCGACAACTTTTGCCATTGATTCAATTACAGCATAAGCACCACCGTGGAATGTACTTTGTTTTGCCACATAAGGATTGTATCCATATCCAACCATTGAAGCGACATCAGTTTCTGCATTGATTACTGATACTTTTTGCACCGAAACTTCTGCAGGAGTTAATTGATATTTTCCACCAAATGGCATTAATACAGTAGTTGCTCCAATTGTTGAATCAAAAGTTTCAACTAGTCCTCTTTGTGAAGCTACATTTAAATCCTTCAAATTATTTACAAATTTGCTTCTAAAGTCATTTCCTTCAATTTCTCTGTTCAAGCTCAATTTTGGCGTATTTTTCAATTGTAATATTAATGTTTGAAGCAGCTCCATTTGTATTTAAGAAATCTCTTGAAATATCAACAATCGCTTTTTCCATTGTATTTCATAATAAGTCTATTTGAATCATTAATTTCAGCCACTTGATATGCTTCCAAATTTTTCCTCATTTGCAAATTCTATAAATTTATCTAAATTTTTGTTTTTTCAATAACAACTGCCATTCTTTCCTGTGACTCTGAAATAGCCAGTTCCGTTCCATTTAACCCGATATATTTCACTCTTACTTTATTCAAGTCAATTTCAAGTCCATCAGCAAGTTCCCCAATTGCGACTGAAACTCCTCCAGCTCCAAAATCGTTACATTTTTTAATTAATTTTGTAACATTTCTGTTTCTGAAAAAGTCTTTGAATTTTTTTCTTTCTACAATTGCATTTCCTTTTTGCACTTCTGCACTTGATTTTTCAGAAGATTCTGTTGTATGCTCCTTAGATGAACCAGTTGCTCCACCAATTCCATCCCTTCCAGTTCTTCCACCAAGTAAAATTACAACATCTCCATTTTCAGGCTTTTCACGGATAATATTTTCAGCTGGTGCAGCTCCTACAACAAGTCCCAATTCCATTCTTTTAGCTTTGTAGCCTTCATCATAAATTTCATTTACATGAGTTGTCGCAAGTCCAATTTGGTTTCCATAAGATGAAAATCCGTGTGCTGCCACTTGTGTAATAACCTTTTGCGGCAATTTTCCAGCCATTGTATCTGCAATTTTTTCAGTTGGATCAGCAGAACCGCTAATTCTTACAGCCTGATAAACATAAGTTCTTCCAGATAACGGATCACGAATTGCTCCACCAATACAAGTAGAAGCCCCACCAAATGGCTCAATTTCTGTTGGGTGATTATGAGTTTCATTTTTAAACTGCAAAATCCATTTTTCTGTAGTTATGCTCTTTTCCCCATCTTCACCAATTCTTTCAATTGGCACATCAATATAAATCGAGCAGGCATTTATTTCATCTGAAACTTCCAAATCTGGCAAGTTTCCATTTTTTCTCTGCTCTTTTCCAAAAATTGTAGCAAGATCCATAAGAGTCATAGGCTTTTTAGAAATTCTGTCGGCATGAACATATTTTCTGCTTTCTAAATACTCGCTAATAGCCTTTTCAATGATATTTTTATAAGTTTCATTTTCAATTTTAATGTCATCAATGATTGTTTCAAAAGTTGTATGTCGGCAGTGGTCACTCCAGTAAGTGTCAAGAACACGAATTTCAGTTTCTGTAGGATTTCTTTTTTCCTCATTTTTAAAATATTCCTGAATGAATAGCAAGTCATTTACTGTCATTGCCAGTTCCAATTTATCTTTTAAATCTGCAATTTCTTCTTTTGTTTTTTCAGTAAATCCATCGTAAACAATAACATCGTCTTTATTTTTCATTTTCAACATTTTCACTTAAAAACATTCAAATCCTTTTTCTCTTGCTTCAACTTCATTTATATAGTATTTTTTTACTTTTAGCAAGTTCTTCAGGAGAAATTTTTTTCCGTATAAAATTATCAATTTCCCACTTTTTTTACGTTAATATTATTGTTTTTATCAATTAATAAATTTACACATTGAATTGCAGAATCTGCTCTTTGATCATATTGCCCTGGCAAAAATTCCACTGAAAAATATACATTTTCTGAATTTTTTTCTTCAAATACTTCATCCAACGATCTAAAAACATTGTCAGCATTTATTTCTGAAAACACCGTTCTTTCCAATTTTTTTCCAAATCATTTTCACCCAAGTTAAACACATCATAAATATTCAGAACTCTTACATCGCTAAGTCCACTTATTCCAACATTTTCCTTCAAGTCGCTGAACAAGTTCTGTGCTTCTACTCTAAAATCTTTCTTTTTTTCCACAAAGATTCTATAATTCATCTTTATCTCTCCTTCTATATTTTTATATTTTTATAAAAAAATAAAAAAATCCAAGCAAAAAGATTACCCAGATTTTTTTCATATATTTGTATATTTAATTTTTATATTTTTTTATATAACAAAGTAGACAATTTTACAATTTGTCTAGTAAAAAAATATCCTGAACGCTCTTCTGACAAAAAAATCTTTTTTTCATCTTTCCTCCAATAAAATATTTCCCTTAAAAAAATCTTGTATTGCTGTAAAATTCCTACCTATTAAAAAGTATAACAAAATTTTACCATTTTTTTCAATACCAAAAAAATTATTTCTGTGCCAAAAATAAGTTACTTTTTTTTTCATAGTATATTTTCCCAATATTTTTTTAAATCTCCATTTCCTATTTTTTTCTATTTTTCTTTAATTTAATAAAATTTTTACAATATTTTTATTAAAAAAATTTTTAATTATTTTATTTTTTTGCTATTGACATTTTGAATTTTTCAAGGTACAATATTATTGACATAGATGAAAGGATGTGATGATTTATGAAAATCATTATTAGCGGAAAACAACTTAAAGTCACAGATGCAATTAAAACTTATACTGAAGAAAAAAATAAGCAGAATTTCCAAGTATTCAGATGCTATCACAGAAATCGATGTTGTTCTGACTGTCGAAGATACAAAATCTGAAGGTCCAGTTCACAAAGCTGATGGATTAGTTTTTGCAAGTGGTACAAAAAAATAAAAAAATAGAGGCTGAAAATAAAGACTTATATGCAGCAATTGATGATCTATCCGACAGATTGGAAAGACAAGTTAGAAAAATATAAAGAAAAAAACAAAAAGACCACAACAAAAAAAGGTACTCGTCAATCTTAATTTATAAAAAAAGCATTTAATATTTTTAAGAATAAAAGAACCTTAATATAAAAAAAGACTATTTTAGAATTCTAAATTTTTAAAATCAGTCTTTTTTTATATTTTTATTTTTTTACTTTTATTAAATTTTTTTCCAAAATATATAAACAAAATTATATTTATTAAAAAAATCCTGGTACAATTTCATAAATTGTTTTTACCAAGTCCGCTTTGATTCCAGAAAAATTACTGTAATTGTAGCGACAATCATTGAAATCAAAAATATTTTTTTCCAGTTCATTTCTTTTTTTGTACAAAATAAATAAAAATTACTGGAGAAAATACAGCTCAAAAACCTGCCCATGCGTATGAAACTAACGACAATACTTCTGAATTTGGGATTCATTGATAACGATGTTGCGATTATAAAAAAATAATTATAATACAAATTCTTCCAACCCAAATAAGTTCTTTATTCGTTTTTTTCTCTTTTTAACGATATATTTATAAAAATCTTCAGTCAAAGGTATTCGACGCAACTAGCAATTGTGCTGAAATTGTTGACATTATTGCTGATAAAATTGCTGCATATAAAATACCTGCTATCCAAGGATTGAATAATTTTTCCTATCATGTAAATGAAGATTTTTTTCTGGATCTTGAAACATTTTTTTGAAAAAGAGCAATTCCTGTAATACCAATTGCAATAGAACAAACCAATGAAATTATAACCCATACCATCGCGATTAACCTAGCTTTCCAAAGTTCATTTACACTTTTTTTATACTCATAAACTTTTACAATTATGTGTGGCTGTCCAAAATATCCAAGACCCCAACCTAATCCAGAAATAATTACCGGTATGCTAAGTGCTTCTGGATATTTCAACAAGTTAAGTGAAATATGCTTTTGAGTCATTGCAACATCAATAGCGCTACTTCCTCCAACTACAAAATATGCTGCAACTGGAACAATTATAATTGCAAAAAACATCAATATTCCTTGAAAGAAATCTGTCCAAACTCCTGCCAAATATCCACCTAAAAACGTATAAAATATTATGGTTCCTCCACCTACTAATACTCCTAATTTATAATCAATTCCCAATAACGATTCAAATAATTTCCCATTTGAAACCAATCCTGATGCCGAGTAAATTGTAAAGAAAAATAAAATTACAATCGCTGAAAAAGTTTTTACGTAACCTTTCGTATCATTTGATTTTTTTGATATAAATGTTGGAATTGTCAATGCTTCGTGTTCTTCTGTCTGCATTCTCAATCTTGGTGCTACTATTTTTCCAATTTATATAAGTTCCTATTATTAATCCTATTATAACCCAGACTTGCTTTTAATCCTGATAAGTAAACGGCTCCTGGCAATCCTAACAATAACCATCCACTCATATCACTTGCTTGAGCTGACATTGCTGTTACCCAGTAACCTACACCTCTTCCACCTAAAAATATATTCCTCATGAGTATCCGTTTTTCACATAAAAAAATATACTCCTATCGCCATTAAAAAAATAGTAAATATATTCCAAATGTTATAAAAGTTTCTATTCCACCTGTTGTCATTTCTCATCTCCGTTCTTTTTTTGATTTTTAATTTATAACCTATTATATCACATTAACTATTTTTTTAGCGATACTACTTTTTTTATTTCTTAATTTTTTTAAAAATAATCCTCATATTATACCAAACCGCACCCCCATGAGTCGACTCTGATAACCCTTCATTCACAAACCCAATCTTCTCATAAAACGGAACAAGCCTATCTTTACAAGTCAATACAACACCCTTTCTTCCAGCACTTTTCGCATCTTCCACAACTTTTCTCAAAACTTTCTCAGCATAACCTCTCCGTCTAAATTCTGGAAGCGTGTTCACTCCAAAAAAATCATCTGCCAATCACCATTTTCATCATGTAAATTAGGATTTTTCAAACATTTCATCTGTCAAAATTTCATCATTCGTAGCCATCCCATTTACAAATGAAACAATTTTACCATCCTCATTTTCCAAAATCCAAAAAAAATCTGGATAAACTTCCAATCTCCCACGAAAACTCTCTTCCGTTGCCGCCTCTGCAGCTGGAAAACACTCTGCTTCTATTTTTGTCAATTCTTCTAAATCATTAATTGTTGCTTTTTCTAATTTTTCATTTTTTTATTTTTTTCCTTTTCTAATTTTTTTATAAATTTTCAAAAATTAAGAGAATACAAATTTTTGTATAATAAAATAATTAATTTATTTAGATGATTTTACAGTTTTTTTAAAAAAATTAAATACTCTCAAAACTAATAAAAAAACTAATCTATTTTTTTACTTTCTAGAACAATTAGAATAAACAATATTCCTGTTTCTAAAAAAATTTCAACTTATGAAATTTCAACTAATTCCTGACATTCTTTACCATGTATTATATTTTGAGTTTACACAAAATTATGGATACTCTCTTAATCAAAAACAACCTTCCATTTATCCCTATTTCTATTCGCCTCAAAGCACATTTTTATTTGCTCAGCCGTAATTTTTTTGTTTCCAGTTCAGGCAATTCATTAATCCCAAAATATCTGCTGTCAATCGTTTCAATATTTTTTTCAAATTTTCCACTCAAATATTCACACAAAACAAAAACTTTTCGTTATGCCATACGGTATCTTTTTACCTTGATTTTTTGTAACATCAAGCAAAGCTATAATCATCTCAGCACTAGCCTCAATCCCAGCTTCTTCCTTAACTTCCTTCAACACATTTTCCTTCACAGAAAGATAAACATCCGCCCATCCACCTGGCAATGCCCATTTTCCATTACTTTCCTGAATCAAAAGAATTTTATCATCTTCAAAAATCACACCTCTCACATCTATTTTAGGCGTCTGATATCCAACTTCATTACAAAATAAATCCTTTACCTTTTTCCACCGAAATCTCAGTTTTGTGTGCCACCATTTCTGCCGAAATCTCCCTAATTCTCTCAAACCGCTCAATATCAAATTTATCTTTCCCATAAGCAAGTCCTGCTTGTGCTAGACTTTGAAGTTCAATTGCCCAGTCTAGCCATTTTTGTTCTTCTTCTTCATTTTTATTCACTGATTATCACCTACTGTTTAAAGTTATTAATTACTATTCTTCAATATTCTATGTATAAAAATTTTAATTTAGAAAAATCATGATAAAATCATTAATCAGGAATATAAATTAATGAAATTTTTTTATTTCTTTAAAATTTATATCTTCATCAATTTTTTTAAATAATCCTTTGCTATCTCATCATTTTTCTATTAATCTTAGACTATTTATTATTGATATTCTATATTCTTTATCTACATTTTCCAAAAATTCATTTTTCCAAAAAGCGGAATTATTTCATCAAATCCCTTTTACACCTAAAAAAATCTAACTAAATTTTTTTCTTGTATCTAAATCAAATAATTTTTAAATATTTTTTTAAAAAAATTGGAATCACATTTTTATGTTTTTTTCTAAAAAGAATTAAGTCATAAATTGTATTAAAATTATAACCTAAATTATTTATTTCTTTTTAAAAAAAATTTTTCCTGTAAATTATTTGTTTCTTCTCTCTTGTATAAATATTCACTATTAAAATACTCTCCATAAAAAAATTGATTTCATTTTATCTGTTATAATTTTATAAATATTTTTTTATTTTTTTCAATAAATTTCAATATTTCCTTTTTTAAACTCTTCGATTTTTAATAAAAGATTTTTCCTTTTTAAATTAGTAAATTCAATTTTTATATGTCATATTATCTCTATATTTATTTGTACTATCCCAAGAAACTTCTATTTTTATCATTAATTTTTTTCTAAACATTACATCAGGATACACCATTTTCGAGTCCTGAAAAAGTCCATAAATGCCGTTCACTCCATTCATGAATTTTTTTCAAACCATTCTATCTCTTCATGATTCTTATTTCCCATTTCATATGCTTTTTTCTCTTATTTCAATTCCACAATTTCCTTTTTATTTTTATACGGAAACTTATCTTCTTCATTCAAAAATAAATTTTAAATTATTCTCAAACCAATCCGATAAAAAAATATTAAATTTGCTGTATCCTTTTTCTATTTTTCCCATCAACTGTAAATTCACAAATATTTTTTTCCTTCAATTTTTTTAATTCCAATTCAAAAAGCTGCATAAAAAAATTTCTGGTCTATGAATAAAATTTATTGAAAAATTTTTTTGGTTTCATATCTATCGCCTACTTAATGCTTCTTAATATAATTTATTTACTAAAAACTTTTCACTTTCTTCCCATAAAATGCTATCCCTATCTTTTAAAATATTTTTTTATTCCTCTAGCCTTTAATCTCGTGTCATATTTTTTTCTCATCAATCTGTTTTAGAGCTTCTTCTGCCTTTAAAGTCATGCCTTTTTTTCAGTTTTAGAAATTTTTAAATTCCATCAAATATGCTTTTTCATTACTTTTTTTATCGGAATCATCGCAAGATCATATCTTCCATATCCACTCTCATTATTTGAAATAATCTCATATTTTTCCCATCAAAAAAATCCTACAAGACCCTATCATAAACACTTGATAAATTTTTCTCCATTTCACTATCCAAATCAAAATGACTAAGCATATTTACCATTATTTCACCTAATGTCTTTTTCAAATTTCTTAATATCTCCACTTTTCCAATGCTTTTATCAAAATACTTGTTTTCAATTCTGTTCCAAAAAAATCTATTTAAAAACATATTTCCCAAAATATTTTCTAATTTCCTTTATTTGGAATTTTTTTAAATTATAAATATTTGTATATTCTAAAGTTTCATCAATTTCAATCTGCTCTTTTCGCCTTCGTCAAATATCCGCTATACAAAAAAACAATTGCCATATTTCATCATCATTACTCAAAAGACTTTTTTTATCGTTGTCCCATCTGAAATATACTTTTTCAATACTTTCTCCATCAGTAAATCGCTTTAAATCTGTATAAACATCTTCTCCCGCTTGATCTAACATATTTTTCTAAAAGTGTATTTCCAGAAACATTTGCCCAATATGCCTTTTATTTCTCCATTATCGACATAATTTATGATTGACCAAGGATTATAAACTCTTTTATCTCCAAAAAATATCCATTATACCATTCTTTAACTTCTTCAATTTTTATATTTCATTTCAAAATAATCAAGCATTTTAATTACTTCACTTTTCAAGAAGTCCAAAATACTCTGAATAATTTTTTTATTTAAAAATAGTATCTACCTTTAAAATTATTTAATCCAGAAAAAAATCCCTTCCTTTATAATCCGAGTTATCCCAGTCAAAATCCCATATTTCAAAGAATCATTAGTTTTTTTCAATGCCGAACTATAAAATACTTGAAAAAAAATTTATTGCTTCATTGTAATAACCTTTATCAAAAGCATTAATTATTGGTGCATCATATTCATCTATTAAAATTATTACTCTTTTCTCCATAATATTCAAAAAGATATTCTGATAAAAGTTCTATCGAAGTATTCAAATCCATATCATTTTTTTCTATTTTTTTATAGAATCATATATTTCTTTATCATCCTCATTCATTTTTTTCTGTGATATACTGAAACTCACGATAAATTTTTTTGAAATCAATTTTTTTTATTTCCCAAAAGACACATTTCCCAAGTATCCGCCCTTAAATCCTTTCAACGAAACAAAAAAATAACAGGATATTTCCCCTGCTCTTTCATATATTCACTACCAAATATCTTTCAATCCCTTCAAAAAGTTTCCTATTCTCATCTTTATTTCTCACATCAAAAAAATACTTAATCATCGACATATTAAGCGTTTTTCCAAATCTTCTCGGTCTTGTAAAAAGTGTCACAGCAGCTCTATTTACAAGAATATCTTCTATTAACATTGACTTATCTACATAATAATAATTATCTTTTATTATATCTTCAAAATTTTCAATTCCTACAGGTATTGCTTTTTTTCCCATAAAATCCCCCCTTTTTAAATTCTAAAATCTATTTTTTTATTTTTATCCTATCACATAACTAACTGCAAGCCATGTTTGAATTTCATTCTCCAAATTCATATTTCCTAAAAAAAGAAATTCCAAAACAAAACTCTTGACTCGTCGTCTCTTTAAAAAAATTACAATTTCAATTCCATTTTTTTCAAATACTTAACATCAAAAATCGTTATTATTCCCGTCAACTTCTACCATAGATAATCCAGAAACCGTTCCAATTGTTAGTTTTTCCTTTATTAATTTCAAAAGAAATTGCTTCCAATCTTTCTCCAGTTTCGACATAAAGACTTTCATATTCAAAATTTGTTTCTAAAAATACATTTTTAAGAAATGTTTACTTGTTTTATCAACTTTTTTTCCTTTTTAAATTCATACTTTAATGAATATGTTTCAGTTTTCAAAAAGATTTAGAATTTTTGAATTTTAGAAAAATTAAACTCAACTTCTTTTTATCTAAAAAAACATTCGTATATTTCAAAAGATGTTTTTAGCATTATATTCTTCCCTTCATTTTTTTAAATTTCCTATTCTACACAATATGAATGTTCTCCTAATTCATCTTTCCAATATACTAATGAATAATTATTATTTTCTGCTTTTTTTCTAATGAAAGTTTTTTTGCTTCTTCTATAATTTTTATTAATTTCTTTTTTTATCTACTTCTACTAAAATTTTTTTCCAAACCTTCTTTTAATTTTCTTCTTTCATTTCCTATATTTTTTTATCTATTATTTCTAATTCTTTTTATTCTTTCTAACATTTCACATAATTCTATCAATTTATTCCATTTTTTTCATAATTTTTTTATTTCTTCTTTTGTCTTTTTTCATATTTATTTCAAAAATATTCAGGATTTTCTTGTAATATTAATTTATTTCTTAAAACTAAAATTCTAACTGATAAAATTGAAAAAGCAAACCCATAATCTTATATCTAAAGTTTCTGATGTTTTTTATCTTAGATTCAAATATTTTCATTTTTTTCCCTAAGTTTTTTTCTTCCCTTTTCTTTTTTTGTCTTCAGAATCTTTCAAATCTTTTTCTTGTCAATTCAAATATTTCATCATATTCTAAAATATTATCCTGTATTAATGTCCAATACATTTCATCTTCCGCTTTTACATTATTTTCAACTACACCAAGTCTTTCTATCATATCAGTTGTAAACTTTTGTGAATAAAAAAATTCATCCTCAATTTCATTTATTATGTCTAAAGAAGAAGAAAAATACCCAATATCATTGGCAATATCCCTTTTTAATAATTTTTTTGAATACCTATTCCGATTTTTTTACTATTTCTTGCTCTATTTTTACCAAATTGCCAAAGCAACAATAAAGAAGAAGCAATTTGAGTTAATAAAACAGGTAACACTAACCCTGAAGAAATAGGAATAAATGGAGCATGCCCTGCAATTCTTCCACTTTCCATAATTGGGGAACCAAATCCAAATCCTATTTTCATTAAATTATCAACGTTTGTTGTCGCTATGAATAACGGAGTATTGACAGTTCCTAAATAACTTTCTATCCCAGCAGCAGATACTAACGACATCATAACTGTATTCTTTATTTTTATTTGCATTTTTTTAAAGTAATTTCCTGTTTCTGAAAAAAATTTTTATTAATTTCTTTTTAAAAAAATTCATTCTTTAATTTTTCCATTTACGTTTACTAATACCATATTTCCATCTATATTTTTCATTTTTTTCAAATGTATATACATTCATATCTTTTTTTCATTTTTCTTCCATAATTACTCTCCTAAATTTTATTTACTTTTAAGTATTTTATTATTCTAAAGAATAAGAGTGTTCTCCTAATTCGTCTTTCCAATATATCAAAGAATAATCTTTTTTTCATTTTTCTTCTTCTTTTAAAAATATTTCTGCTTCATTTACAAGACTTTCCATTTCTTGAACATCAATACCATTTAAAATTTTTTTCCAAACTATTTTTTTAACATTGTTCTTTCTCTTCCAATGTTTCTATCTATTGCTTCAAATTCTTTTTATTTTTTTCCAACATTCTATACAATTTAATTAATTTTTTTCCCATTTTTTCTTTATAATTTTTCCATTCTTTTTTTAGTTTTATTAATATTTTTTTCAGAATATTGAGGATTCTCTTGTAACATTAATTTATTTCTCAAAATCATTATTCTAACTGATAAAATTGAAAAAAACACAGCCATAATTTTGTATCTAATCTTTCTATTAATTCTACTTTAGAAGCAAATACTCCCATTTTTTTCCTTAAAAGCTTTCTTTCTCTTTCATTTTTTTGTTTGAATCCTTAATATCTTTTTCTTGTCATTTCATATATTTCATCATATTCTAAAATAACATCCTGTATCAAAATCCATTGCTTTTCATCTTCTTTTCTAACTTTATTTTCAACTAAACTTAATCTTGTCATCATATCATTTGTAAATTTTTTTGTGAATTTAAAAATTCATTTTCAATACTTTCAACTATTTTTTTAAAGAAGAAGAAAAAAATAACTTATGTCTTTAGCAATATTTCTTTTTTTAATAGTTTTTTTCTATTTCTGTTCCTATTCTTATTAACTCTTTTTTTCAATTCTTGCCAATCTCCAAAGAAAAAAAATAATGTTATAGAAATTTGACTAATTACCATTGGAACAAAAAAAGTGGACCAGAAGAAAAACGCAGTTATAGACTCCCACAACACCTCCTATTGCTGCCACTGAAATCATTCCCCAAAATGCAAACTGACTACGAAATTCCGCATCATTCATAGCTATTTCATAATTAATTCCTCTAAGTTGCATTAATTTTTTTCAGGACTTGTTGTTACTACGAATATAGGAGTTTTTTTAGACTAAAAGTCTGCTTTTTCTGATCCAATTTGAGTTAATAACAATGATATTGGATTAGTTTTTATCTCATTGGCATCTTCAAAATATTTTCCAGTTTTTTTGCAAAAATTCTTTTTAAGATTTTTTTAAAAATTTTTTTCTCGCTCTTCTCCATCAACACTCATTAAAATCATTTTTTTCTTTTTATAACATCACCTTCACTCTTTATAATTGGATAATAATTGACATCTTTTTTTGATTCATCAATCATAATTTAACCTCCTAAATTTTTTTATTGTTATTTTTTTAACTATTTTAAATTTATAATACTAAACCCCATTTAAACAACGAACTTATTATAAACTTTTTTTACCAATGAATAAGGGCCTAACATTTCGAATAATTAAAATATAATTTCGTTTTTTTAAACGGGGAATAGTATATTATATTTTCTAATCTTCCAAAAATCTCTTTTGCAAAACTTCCTTCTTTTTCAGTCCCCAATAAAAATTTCCTCAACAGTTGTCGCAATATCAGCAAAAGTTTTTTTCTAGTTCCAATATTTACATTCTTTTTAACATTTTTTTACCGTAAATCAATATTGGAATGTACTCTCTTGTGTGGTCAGTCCCTTTATAAGTAGGGTCATTTCCGTGATCGGCAGTGATAATCAAGATTTCATCATCTTTCAAGTTTTTCTCAATTTCAGGTAACCAATTGTCAAATTCAATCAAAGCATTTACATAACCTTCCACATTTCTTCTATGCCCATAAACTGCATCAAAGTCAACCAAGTTAGTGAAAATCAATCCTTTTGTATCTTCTTTCAATGCTACAATTGTTTTCTTAATTCCATCTAAATTATCCTGATTAGCTTTTCTATTGTCTGTAATTCCTTTTCCATTGAACAAGTCGCTCGTTTTCCCAATTCCAACTACATCAAGTCCAGCTTTTTCCAATCTTTCAAGCATTGTTTCTTTTGGTGGATCAATCGAAAAGTCGTGTCTATTCGCAGTTCTTTTAAATTCTCCAACTTTTTTACCAACATAAGGTCTTGCAATTACCCTTGCCACAGGCGATTTTTCATTACAAATTTCAAGTGCAATTTCACACGCTTTGTAAAGTTCTTCCAATGGTATAATTTCTTCATTCGCAGCAATTTGAAACACAGGGTCCGCTGAACCATAAACTATCCAATTTCCAGTTTTAATTTGTTCTTCTCCATATTGGTCAATCGCTACAGTTCCTGAAATTGGCTTATTCAACATAGCTTTTCTTCCTGTTTTCTCTTCAAATTCCTTTATAACTTCATCTGAAAATCCATTTTGATAGTTTGGAAACGGTCTTTCCAACGGCACACCAGCAATTTCCCAATGCCCAGTCGTAGAATCCTTTCCATGCGACACCTCAATCGCTCTTCCATAGGCCCCTTCAGCATTTTCCACAGCTGGAGTCCCTTCAATCTCAGTAATATTTCCAAGTCCTAATTTACCCATATTAGGCAAACTCATTCCACCATGAGCTTTCGCCATATTCCCTAAAGTATTTGATCCACAATCATCAAACAAATTCGCATCAGGCAATTCTCCTGCTCCAACACTGTCTAAAACTATTATTGTTATTCTTTCTATCTTTTTCATTTTCTTATCTTCCTTTCTTTTTTATTTAATTATATCTTTTATCTGTTTTAAAAGCAATTGATTTTAAGATTTTTTTATTCATCAGAACCATAAACAATCATTAATAAATGTTCTTTGTACCGTATTATTCCAGCTGAAAAAAACATTATATGCATAAAATTCACTTAAAAATATCTTCATATTTCTTTATCGCTAAATAAAAAAATTTACAGGCTCACCAAACCAATGTGTTATTTGATAAAAAAATGTCTTACATTCCAGTATTGTTCCTTTTTATCTGCTTTATTTTCTAAATTTTCAATTATTTCCTCAACAGTAAATTCTGTTTGCAATTTAATAAATTCAGAAATTCTATCGTAACTCAGCTTTTTTTGTTTCATTTTTGTTTTTATCAACTTTTTCGTATTTTTCTATTTTTTTGAAAAAAACAATATTCAATTTTTTTCCAATTTTTTCTAATATTATCATCTTTTTTTCAGATGAACTACTTTTCATAATACTGCAATAATTTTTTTCTTTATTATTTCATTCAAATCATTATTTTTTTATCATTATCAATAAAAAAATGTATCAATATATATTGCTGTATATTCAGGACAAACTCTTCATCCCATTATTCCAACACATTGAGACACCCTTCAATAAATCCCTTCAATGTAATCCCTTATTCTTCATTGTGATAATTCCTTTTTCAAAAATTATGATTTTTTTATAAATATTTGTCAAATCATCAAAAACAACTTTCTCATAAATCTCAGCATCAGTTATAAACACATATCCATCAAAAAAAATACTTCATCGTAAGCCCACACACTAAATTGACTAATAAAATATGGCATTATTTCATCAATTGTTAAATTTTTGGAAGAAAAAGTTTTTCTGTAATAATTCCATTTCTAGCATTTTTCTACATCGTATTTAGTTAGACTATTTCCCAACTTTTTGAATAACGTTCTCCAATGGAACAGACAATTTATTCTCTTTTAAACGGCTGTTTGCCATACCTAAATATTTTTTTACAATGCTATTTTTTTATTTTAACATCCCATTCTTTTATATTATTAAAAATAAAAAGACATCTGTTTTTTTCCAGTTCCTTATCATAAATTTCAAAGCTTCTTCCATTGACACATACACTTTTTTTCCCAAGCCAATCAACTTCAAAATCCTCAATATCGCCATTATCATTTACATTAAACGCCATCTTCATTTTTCCCTCATTTCTATTTTTCTTACCTAGAATGAATCCCAGAAAATATCATCTCCGTTTTCCTCAATATACTTATAAATTTTATCTTCATTTTCAATCAAATCCTCAACTATTTTCAAATTACTTTTCCGTATTTTTTTCCCAATTTTTCCTTAGTATTTCCAAAATAGCGTCCAACATATCCCCCAGACTTTCAGAACCTGTAAATCATTATTTTTATAATTTCAATTATCATATTTTTTTATAATTTTTTTAGGCATAACATTATTCTGAAAATAATAATAATCCCTTTTTATAAAAAAATAATTTTTCATAATTAATCACTACTTTTTTTCATCTGTTTCCAAAAAAACTGTCTACAATATAAATTCCTTTTTTTCTTTTCAAATATTGATATACTGTAATTACTATATCTTTTCATAATATAATCTTTTCTAAAAAAATTTTATCATAGTCATCACTAGTAATAATATATTATTACAAATAGTTCAATCATTAATTCTAAATCCCACCAAGCAATTCCAACCGAAAAAAATTGATACTATGCTAAATATTAAACAACACAACATATGAAATCTTTCAAAAATTGAATATCTCACATATAATTTTTTTCTCCATTCACTTTTTCACGAATTTCTTTTTAGGATAACCTATTTTCTCCAACAAATATTCCAAAAATTTCATCTTTATTTTTTTATATCACAAAAAAACATAACTTTTTCTCATGATTATTTTTCTACTGAAACATCAGTTATCAAATTGCATAAATACTTATAGACACTTATTGTACTGTCAAAATTCAAAAGAATATCGTAAGAACCTAGTATATTTTTTTCTCACTATCAATTTTTTATATCACTATATTCAATAGTTTTTCTCAAAAAAAATAAACCTTTTATTTTTCACTTCATAATCAGAAAAATCAAATTTCATCTTACTTTTTAATAATCATTACCAAAAGAAATCTGTATACAAAATAACTTATTCCAATAACAAAAAAATTATTCCAACCTTTTTCTTTTTTTATTAAATAAAATATCAATTCCTCCTAATAAATGACTTAAATATATTACTAGAAAAAAATATATCCCACCTATTAATTTCAAATTTTGAATATTTTATTTTCATTCAATTTATCTCCTAATTTTTACTATTTCTTCCTATACTTTTCTCCCTTTCTTTTTTTATTTAATTATATCTTTTATCTATTTTTAAAAAGCAATTGATTTTAAGATTTTTTTATAATATTTCTCTACAATATCTGTTACATCTATGCTTACATCTAGTTCTGTATTCAAATATATTTTATCATCCTTTTTTTCAAAAAAATGCTTCCCAAATTTTTTTCCCGTATTCAAATAAGCCGTAACAATTTCAAAAATCATTTTTTTAAAATTTTTTTACTATTTCTCTATTTCTTAGTTTCGATATTTCTTTAAAAAAATTTTCAATATTATTATCTAATTTATCTATATCAACAAAATATATATCATAAAATAATTGTTTTTTTATATTCTTCAAATGTATCAAAATATCCTTTAAAATTTACTCAATCCTAACCACTGCAACAAAAATATCTGAACAAGAAATTTTTATTTATTAAACTTATTTCTTCTTTAGACATCAACCTTAATAACTGCTGTTCAGTAAATTTTCAAAGGTAAATATTTATAATCGTACTGATAAATCTTTTTCTCGATATGGAACCATCAAAAAAATTATTCTCAAATTTTACTATACCCTGTATCACATTTATTTTTTTATATCCCCATAATTAAATTCAAACACAAACTTATATCGTGCTTCTTCATTATAAGAAATTAATTCATACCAATATCCATAATAAACAATTTCATTATTTTTTTCATAATTTGAAGATAATCCTCGTAACAACTATCATAATAATTTTTCATCCCAAGTAATTATACTTACATCCATTTTATCTCATCCTGTTTATATTAATTTATTCTTGAATTATCATAATTTTTTTATAATTCTTAAATATTTAAAAATTTAAATTTTTATTTCTTCCTATATCTTCTCCCTTTTCTCTCTCCAATCGCTTTCAAAATCCCACCTTTCACAAGTTTATTCAAAAATCTTCTCGCCGTAGAATCCGAAACATTCAAAATCTTTTTGAACCTCACTATTATCAATATAATTATTTTTTTCTCAAAATACACTTCCAGTATTTTTCAGCCTTTGTAGCTCTTTTATCAGTCATTTTATCAGTCAAAATATCAGTCATTTTTTTCTATTTCTTGTTAATATTATTTTTCCACACATCAACAAAAGATTACAACAATACTTCATTATTTCAAAATTTTACTCTATTTCAAAAAAATCTCAAAATCATTCCCACCAAAACTTACTCCACCTCAAAAACCGCCATATACGGCAAATGATCCGACAATTTAGTCCAATCCCTTGAATCATCGTTAATATAAAAACTCTTTTTTACTTTGTAATCTGTCCCTTTTTTTCACCATCACATAATCAATTCTAGGCGTTTCAATCTCCCTATTTTCTGAGTTTTTTTCTTATTTTTCCAAATCTCTACCTTGAAAAATAGCTGTCATTCCAATCTTTCCTAATTTTCGCATAATATTCTGTCGTTGGTAAAAGATTAAAAATCTCCACACAAAAACTTCACATCGCCCTTAAATCCCTCGATTGTAGCAAATAAATCATCCAACTCCTCATTTTTTTATTGTCCAAACTGTTATCAAGATGTGTATTCACAACTAAAAATTTTCTTTTTTTAAATTTTTGAAGTATTCAATCTAGCTGCCAAAACTTGCCTTTTTTTCCTTTGCTTTTTTTCCAGGTAGTTGATGAATGTAAATATTTTTTTCACATCATACTTTTGAAATAAATGCAATTCCAAACTCACCTTTATCAAAATCCATCGTTTTTCTGAAAAATAATAATAATGATAACCCAATTCCTGTGCCATTTCCTGTACAAACATCCCGAAATTTACTTCTTTTTCGTATTTCTATCAACTTCCTGAAGTCCGATAAAATCTGGATTATACTTTTTCAAGCTCCGAGCAAGTTCCCTTCCATTGGTAAGTCTTGCTCCCAAAAAAATATTGTATGTTATAATTCTAAATTCCATTTTTGTTTCCTATCTTTTTTTATTTTATTTTTATAAATAATTAATTTTCTGTTATTTAAAAACCATTTTCCATTCATCTTTAGTCAAATATTCATAACTTCGATTTTTTTATCTTTTTCCATCTCCATTTGGAAGCACTTCAAATGTATTATAATCTACATCTTCTAAAATTTTTCCCTTCAAAATAAATATTCTTTATCATCTTTTATAAACCATTTTATTCAAAAACTTTTACTTTATCTTTATTAATTCCTTCTACTTCATAAACTATCAAATAGTATGAATCAAAAACAATTTAAACATATCTATTTTTATATAATATACATTATATTTATCTTTTTCCATACAAATGAATCAGTATATTATTCCATTTGGCAAAAATTCAAATGTTTCAGGATCTTTTCAATTTTTTCCAGATATTGCAAAGAATCTATTGCTTCACTTTCCTCTATAAACATGATTTTTTTATCTTTCGCATAATCTTTCATTTAAAACTTTAAAACTCATAATATCAGCATTTTTCTATTTTTTTCATCCCGATAATAAATTTTATTATCATTTTTTTCCAATAATTTTTGACCTAATTTTTTTCAAAAATTTTTTTAATTTTTTTACATCTTTTTATTTTTTTCACCCATGTAATAAACATTCTTATCATCTTTTTAAAAGAGAAAATCCTATCAACTCAGCAGTTTTTCGGATTTGCTCCTCCAAAAATTTCATTTCCATAATAAACCTTTCCTTTGTCTATCGAATAATAATCTCCTAAAAATTTGAATAACATCTCCAAATCCCACATTTGCCAAAACTAGAAATAACAATACTTTTTAAGATATTTTTTTCTTCACATATTCTCCTTTCGATTCAAATTCAATTTTATAAATTTCTTTTTCAAACAAAAATTACAATAAAAATATTTCACTCCCCAAACATCATCTTTCATATCCGCTTTCCTCATCCCCGAAACAAACCTATTCCTTCCACAAAAAAATCTCAACTTTTTTCTCAGTCCAAACACCTTTATTCGGAACTCCAATTCTCGCAGAAGTACCTATTTTCTTAGGAATTTTTAGCATTTTTCAAAATCAAGATACAAATATTTTCTCATTTATTTTTAGAAATGTCATATTTAATTCAAAAATTTTTCATTTTCTAATTTTTTTCAGAAAAATTTTTCAATTTCAAACATATTTTTTTCCTCAACAATCTGAATTTCCGTCTTGTAAAATCTATCGTCAATTCCCAAATGCCTTTTGTAAATTTTTCCTGGACCATTACTCACTAAAATTCCACTTTTCCCACGATTTTCTTCCATTCTTTCGACATTCAAAATTGGCTCTATCGCTCGGATTAACACACTTTGCGGATTTCCTTTTTCACAAGTCACAATATTTAACATTTTATGAGAGTGTATCGAGTGAATATAAACAGTTCCAGCCTTTTTCAAACAACGCTTCTACTTTTGGAGTCCGTTTTTTCCCATAACCGTGAGCCGCTCTGTCAAATTCACCCCAAATACGCCTCCGTTTCAACAATGTATCCAGCAAATATCTCATTTTCATTCTTTGAAATCAAAATTTTCCCAAGTAACTCCTTTGCTATTGTAACAGTATCTTTTTGATAAAATTTCTCTATTTCTTCAAAAGTCATTTTTTCTCTTCCTTTTTCTATGTTTTTCATACTATTTCTCATTAGATATAAATTCTATTTAGTGAAAAGATCAAAAACTCCTTATCAAAAAAATATTTTTCCTATTTTTTTCAAATAATATTTAATATAAAATTTTTTTGTATGAAATTCTTATATTTTCAAATATTTTCAAAATTTTTAATCAACATATTTTTTTCAACTGGCTTTTTATGGATAAAACCTCGATATTCCTTTTACTTTTTGAGAGTTTATTACTTTCATCAGGATACTCAACATCAAAAAAACATAATACCAGTCGCCATATTTTTGTAATATATTTTCACAACAGTTCCATTATCCATTTTTTTGAAACAATTTTTGATTCTTTTTGTCGGTTTTTTTCACGCAAATTCGCATATCCATCCTTTCGAACTCACTTCATATTTTTTTCAAATCAAAAGGTTCATTTCGGATCTGAAAATTCTTCTTCAGAATCCTTCGATTTTTTTCGTTTTTTTATTTCAGTAATTTTCGATTTTCGCACCATCAACTCTCTTTAATTCTGTAGCATAAGCATAAACAGTCGTAAAATCACATTCTGTATATGGCAAAAACTTTTTTTATCTTAACTGTCGCTGGAACTTCAAATTTCCCTTTACGAATTTTTTTGCATTTTTTTGATATTCTTCTGGAAAATTTTTTTCTTCAATGTTTCAGTAATAATTTTTCTCTTCCTTAGACGCTTCTTTTTCATAATCCACATTCATATCTGGATTATTATAGTCAAAAATTTCTAAACCTCAAAACTAGCGGTTTCCCATTCACAATATCCTTATTTTCAGGATAAAATAGCATTTCACCATATCCTGTCGCAAAACAAGGAACATCTGGATCACTTTTTATCCCAATCCATCTTAAAAATCCTCTTAAATTCAAAAATTACACCGTTATCAGTCAATAAAAATTTCTTGAGCATTCGTATTTTTTTCCCAAAACCAATTACAGAAATCAATAGTAAAAAAATACAAAAAAATAAATAATTTTTTTAAATTTCATCTTTCCCACCTATTTTTTTAGAAAATTTATTATTTGTAAAAATTATAATTTTTTTGACAAGGGGTATTGACCCCTTGCTATCATAATTTTTTTATTCAAAGAAAAAAATATTTTTTTCAAAATTTAATATCCAGAACTTTTTGTTTTTCAGCCCCAGTTACAATCGCAATTCCAGAACTTGTTCCCAATCTTTCAGCACCCAATTCAATATATTTTTTCGCAGTTTCAAAATCTCTCACTCCACCACTTGCCTTAACCTTAGCCTTATCTCCAACTGTTTTTTTCATAAGTTCCACATCTTCAAATGTAGCCCCTCCAGTTCCAAAACCTGTCGAAGTTTTCACAAAATCAGCATTCGCATTAACAGCCAATTCACACGCCTTCACTTTTTCCTCATCAGTCAAATAGCAAGTTTCAATAATCACTTTCAAGACATTTTTTCCAATCGCTTCCTTAATTCTTCTAATTTCGTTTTCCACCAAATCATAATCCTTATCTTTCAATGCTCCAACATTAATAACCATATCAATTTCTGAAGCACCATCTTCAATCGCCTTTTTCGCCTCAAACACCTTCACATCAGTCACCATAGCTCCCAAAGGAAACCCAACTACCGCTGCAACCTTTACATCACTATCCTTAACTTGACTAAAAGCATACTCAACATTTGCCCCATTTACACAAACTGAATAAAATCCATATTCTTTTGCTTCATCGCATAATTTTTTTATATCTTCTCTCGTAGCACTCGCCTTCAAAATTGTGTGATCAATAAATTTGCTTATTTTCATCATTACCATTCCCTTCTTTGATTTGTTATTATTTATTGTTTTTATTCTACTATAAGTATACCGACTTTTTCCCCTTTTAGCAACACTATTTTTATATAACAAAAAAATACTGAAAAAAATATTATTTTTTTAACCGATACTGTTCTTTACAACTATTCAATTTTTTTGCAATTAACTTATTTTATTAAAAAAATTCTATCAAATTTACATGCTTTTATACCCATTTCTTGACATATCAAATTCATCCATCGACAGCACATATTTTGGATAGTTGTCTTTAATATTTTTCTAAAACTGAGAATTCTCTTTCTTTTTGTATCTTCTGATGCCAGTAGATAACTCACCTGAATATATATTGTTTCATCATTTTTTTACAGACAAAATCTACTTCAAGATTATCTACCTTTCCAATTTTTTTACATTATATCCTCTTCTTAACATTTCAAAAGTACACAATATTTTTCCAGTACTTGATTTATATTTTTTTGATTATTTTTCCATTATTGCTTCCCTTATTCCATGATCAGCTATGTAATATTTTTTTCATTCACATTCAATATCTTTTTTTCCTAATAAATCATTTCTAGCAACTCGATAAATTAAAAAAAGCTTCTTCACATGCCTTTATATAGTTCAGTATTGTTTCTGTTGCAACTTTTCTATTCTCGCTTTTTTAAAAAAATTTAGAAATTGATGTTGCTGAAAATGTATTTCCAATATTCATAACAACATAATTTATTATTCTTTCAAGCAAATCTGTATCTCTAATATTATTTCTCTGGGTAATATCCTTTAATATAATGGAAGCATATAAGTCCTGTAAATATTGCATACTTGCTTTCAAAAATTGTAATCCAAATTATGAAGAAATGGCATTCCTCCAAATTTTACATAGTCTTGAAATGCTTCTTTTAAATCTATTTCTTTATTTTTCTCTTTCATAATTTCAAAAACTCTTTAAATGAAAACGGATACACAACAAATTCAATATATCTTCCCAGCCAGATATGTCGAAAGTTCTCCTGAAAGCAGCTTGGCATTTGAACCTGTGATATAAATATCAAAATTAAAGTCTTCATCCACCCTCAAAGAGTTCACACATCTTTTCCCATTCTTCCACTTCTTGAATCTCATCTAAAAAAAATATAGTAGCTCTTATATTTATCATCAACTTTATTTAAAAATAAAATCATATAATCTCTCATAATTTTTTTAGATTTCTATATTTCAAATTTTCAAAATTAATATAAATAAACTGATTTTTCATTTATTCCTCTATTTTTTTAATTCCTCCATTAAAAAGTTTTAACATAACCGATTTTTCCACTTCTCCTTATTCCTGTCAAAACCTTTATCACATCTTTATCAATAAAAGGTACTATTTGTTTTTATATACTCATCTCTTTTTAACATCTTATTTATCACCTCTTTTTCAATTATAACTTACAAAAAAACTAAAAATCAATATTTTTTTATCAGTTATAACTTACAGAAAATATTATTTTTTTATAATTTTTATCAGTTATAACTTAGCAAATAAACACGAAAAATTAAAAAGATTAGCCTTCACTTTTACGCAAAAAAACTAATCCTTACTTAATTTACTAAAATTCATAATGTGTCCACATACTAATAATATTTATCCTTTTTTTCTTCCTCAATAACTTCATAAACAAGCCTATGTTGCTTATTAATTCTTCTTGAATAATATCCCTTCAAATCTTTCGTTAGAATCTCGTAAGATGGTGGAGTTTGAAAAGGATTTTTTTCTTTATAAGATTTATCAATTTATCTACATTATTTTTTTAATGCTGGAAATTGTTTTTATTTTTCTCCTTATCTTTATTAGACTTTTCTTTAAAAATATAAATCTTATATTCTTCTACCATTCAAAAACCTCATAATCTTCATCAGTAGCATTCTTTTGCAGTTTCAATCTTTTCTTTCATATTTGGATCTGATAATAAGTATAAAGTTTCTAGTAAACCGTTATATTCAGCTTCACTAATAATAATTGCATTTCCTTTTTTTGTATTCACATTAATAACATCGTTATAGTCAATCACTGATTCTAAATAAGAAAATAAATTTTTTTCTTAAATTAGTTGAATTTGTATTTGTCATAAAAATCACTCCTTCCACTTATGTACATAATAACGTACACAAATAAAAAAAGTCAAGATTTTTTTATATTACAAAACCTTATCTTCCAAGTACTTCCACAACACAACCATCAAAACTACCATTATCACAAAAATTATTCCAAGTGCAAAAAATCCTGTGTCTTGAAGTGGCAACTTCACATTCATTCCATAAAATCCAAAAATCATATTTGGAACTGTAATTAATATTGTCGCCGCTGCTAAAACTTTCATTGTGATATTCATATTATTGCCAATGTATGATGAATATGTTTCTCGTGTTGTTTTACAGATTTCACAGTATGAAGACGACAAATCAAGTGTAAAATTTATCTCTTGCAAAATTCTCGTCATATATTCTTCATATTGATCAAATTGCTCATCCTCTTTCAAATTTTCAACAACATAATTCAAGTTTCTCATTGCAATATTGTAAACATAAAAACCTTGCTCCACTTCCGATAATGAAATCAATTTTTCGTTACTTTGCTGCTCTCTTAAAACTGTTTCAATTTTATCGTGTTCTCCAATCAAAATTCGCACATATTTATAAAGACTTTGAGAAATTTTATGAAGCATATTTAGAAAAAAACGATTTTCCTCAAGAACATCATCTCTCAATTCAGCATATTCTTCAACAAAATCATAAAAATCTTCAAAATAGTCATCATCTAAAATGACAACCTTATCCTCCCTCATACAAATTACAATTGGATTAATCTCGTAAGATGTAACCTCTTTATCTATCACAGGTTTCTTCACAGTCGGATAATACAATTTATAAATTTCCCAGTCTGATTTTTGAAATTCTCGGAGTAAAATGTTTCTTCATCAATGACATTTTTTTATCTTTTCTTCATCCATCTCCAATCTTTCAGACACAATTCTATAATCTTCATCTTTTCAAATTATATACATACGAAATTGTTTTTCCCACTTTTTTTGTATCTATTCTTTTTATCATAACAACCCTCCTCGATTATTCTTAAAAATTTTTTTACTTTAATGAATAAATTATATCAAAAAAATGGGATCTATTTCAATTTTTTTCAAAATATTTTTTTCTAATTTCTAAATAACTCTCCTCCACTATAAATTTCTCTAGCCAATTTACAAATTCTAAAAAAACACCTCTATCTCTGTTATTTGTTGCAAATATCTCAAGTCAATATATTTTTCCCAGATTTTTTTATGACAAAAAGAACTCAATGTCCCAAAAATTCTGTTTCAATAAATCCTAATTTTTGGATCATATTTAAAAATATGAAAAATTTATCAAGATTTTTCCCTAAAGTATTTTAATTTTGCATAACATAGTTGATATTTTTCTAAAAATAACTTCTAATATCGTATTTCTTTCAAGATAAAATTATGCGAAAAATAGACTCTTTCTGGAACATTATTTTTTTAGTCGTCATCCATTGCCTTTTATCATTTAATTTTTAATTTATATTTGTTTATATAATTTATTTTATCTTCTGACAACTCATTTTTTTAACTTTTTCTTCCAAAGTCATTAATTTTTTTATCGTCCAATTTTTACTTCTCCTTTTTATATTTTTTTCCAATTTAAAAATAGCACAATTCCTCCCATATTTTTCAATTCCGAGTTTCCTTGTGCTATTTTGTGAACTACTCACGACTAAAAGTCGAGAGCTTCATAAGATAACTGAAAAAAAGTAAGTTATCTTCTAAGAAGTTTGATTTTAAAATCCTTATTCTTTTTTTGGCTAGTCCACAATAGCCACTACTAGATAAGACATTATTTCTACACTGCTACTTTTTATCTGTATATTATATTTTAAACCCAAATATATTAGTAATATTGCAAATTTTAAAGCAACATTTTCAATGTTGGTGTTATTCATCTCATGGCTAAACAACGAGTGTTCTAACACACTTAATAAAATTTACTATTTATGAAAGTTTCCTATCTTCCAACAGTAGTTCCACCATCAATTGACAAGCATTCACTTGTGATTTCCTTTGCAAAATCAGAAGCTAAAAAAGCAGTTGCATATGCTATGTCTTTTCCACTTTGAGCATGACCTAAAGGTATTAGTGATTCTACAGATTTTTTCCACAATTCTTCACGAACTTCTGGTGATACTTCTTCTTTATTGTTAGGATCCCAGTTATGTGACATTCCATCTAATATTTCTTCCCACATTGATGTACGGATAATTCCTGGCAAGATACCGTTTACACGGACATTATACGGTGCTCCTCTTCTTGCTCCACTTTGTACCAATGAAGTAACTCCTGCTTTTGAAGCACAGTAAATTTGCAGCATATCCATTCCTTCTCTACCAGCAATTGATGACACCAGTATTATATTTCCAGATTTTTGCTTCATCATAATTTCCAAAGAATGTTTCAAAACTAATGCAGATCCTACAACATTAATATTCAGTACTCTTTGCATTTCTTTTGCATTTGTATAAAGCAAGTCTTGTATAGAAATTACTCCAGCTGCATTTACTACCGCATCTAATTTCCCGTTTCCTAACGCTTTTGCATCTTCTACCATTTTTTGAACTTCTTCTTCATTTGAAACATCACATTTTGTGAAATCTGCTTTTACTCCAAAATTTTTAAGTTCAGCAACTGTTTTTTCAGCTTCTTCTGTATTAAAATCACCAATATGAACATTTGCTCCACAAGATGCAAAAAGTAATGCCATATCTTTTCCTAAACCTTTTGCTGCTCCTGTCACTAAAACTGTTTTTCCTGTAAAATCAATAGTCATTCCCATTTTACTCATCTCCATATTATTTTTAAATTTTTTTGGTGTTTCTTATCTTCTCTATTAGTTTACCACATAATTTATTTTTAGTCAATATTTTTTTAAAAAAATATTTTGATAATCAAAGTTATTTATTTTTTTACTTAATTTAAAAATATTTCTTGAAAAACGTGGCTTAAAATATGTTATCATTTTTAAATATATGTATTTTAAAAAAATAAAAAAAATGATATAATAAATAATTTTAGGAGGAAAAAAATAAATGGTTATAAAACCTAGATTAAAAAGGTGGTTTAGCACTTACAAACCACCCAATCGGAGCAAAGGAATTTGTAAAAAGACAAATTGATTATGTAAAAATCTCAAGATAAGTATGAAGGTCCAAAAAGTACTAATTATTGGTTCTTCTTCTGGATATGGGACTTGCAACAAGAATTTCCCTTGCTTTTTGGTGCTGGAGCTGAAACTATTGGAGTGGCATTTGAAAAAAAGGTATAGAAGGGAAAAAGAACTGGATCTGCTGGATGGTGGAACACAATTGCATTTGATGAAGCTGCTGAAAAAGGAAGGATTAAAATATAAGAATTTCATTGGTGATGCTTTTTTTCATTTGAAATGAAAGATGATGTAATAAAATTTATTAAAGAAGAATTTGGTGGAAAAAAATTGATTTGTTAATTTACAGTTTAGCAAGCGGAGTTAGAACTGATCCTATTGATGGCGTAACTTACCGTTCAGCATTAAAATCTACTACAAAAGAAATTACAGGCCCAACTATCAATTTTGAAAAGGAAACTATGGAAGAGACAACAATGGGTGTTGCAACTCCTGAAGAAATTAAAAAGTACTATAAAAGTTATGGGTGGAGAAGACTGGAAATTATGGATTGAAGCACTTGATAAAGGTGGTGTTCTTTCTGAAGGCTTTAAAACAGTTGCTTACTCATATTTAGGTCCAAAAGTAACTTACGGAATTTACAAGGAAGGTACAATTGGAGCGGCAAAAAGAGATTTGGAACATACTTCTGATATTTTAAATGACTTTTTGAAGGAAAAATACAATGGAGAGGCTTATGTTTCATTAAGTAAGGCATTAATGACAAAAGCAAGTGCAGTTATCCCTATTTTCCCATTATATGCGGCATTGCTTTATAAAGTAATGAAGGAAAAAGGTATTCACGAAGGTACAATCCAGCAAAAACATAGATTATTAACTCAAATGGTTTATGGAAATCATCCAGTAATTGACGAAGAAAGAAGATTACGTCCAGATAACTGGGAAATGCGTGAAGACGTTCAAGCTGAAGTAGAAACACTTTGGGATAAAGTTACTCCAGAAAACTTTAAAGAAATAAGTGATTACGCTGGAGCAAGGGAAGAATTCATGCAATTAAACGGATTTGACTTTGACAACGTAGATTACGATGCTGATCTTGATTTAGAAGAATTGGCAAAATTAAGACCTTAATTTTAACAACCTGATAAAATATAATTTAGAAATAAATAAAATAATTAGACTATCTTTTTAGAAAAAAAATTTAATTCTTTTGATAGTCTTTTTTTATTTTTTTAATCGTAACAAAAAAAGACTAGAAAAAAATCTAGTCTTTCCATCGCTATTTTTTTATCACAATTTATACTCTACGAGGTTTTTCCTCTTAGTAAATATATTATACCATAAAATTTTTTTAAATTGTAATAAAGATTTTTTTATTAAATCTCCACCACAATTTCACTTTTTTAAATCGAATTCCATCCCCAAAAAAACCTTTTTCCAGCTTTCCAAAACTTTTTATACTCCTCAAACTTACAGCTCCACAGCGGATATTCCTCACAAATCCCAAAAAAATTGTATGCTCAAATTCCACTTTATTCTTATTAATTTTTATGCTGAAAAAGCCTGACCATCCCAAAGTAGTTTCCCTGTAATTCCCCACTTTCAACTTGTTCCAATTTAGGCAATAGGATGTCAATTATTTCTGTATCTGGAAAATCTTCCATTATTCCAGTTATTAAATATTTTGTATATTCTTTTTTTCTTTTTTTCCAAAGATCTATTTTTTTCTTATTTTTTTCTATTTCCATTTCAGAAAATCTTTATTTCTGGAAATGCAGTCAGCCCAAAATCTTCATCATCATAATAGCCAAATTTTATAATCATTATGCCTTTTCCTTTCTTTAATCTAATTTTTAACGATTTTCATAAACAGGATAAGCAGTTATTCTAGGACTTTTATAACCTCGAATTAAAACTCCGCTTTTGCTGATCCCTTGCCACATATTGCTATCTCTGCCCTTTAAATCTTTTCTATTTTCCCAGGCTGAATTTATTTCATCAATAATTCTAGCTTCATCCCAATTTTCTGGAAACATCGTATTTACTCCACCATTAGATGTTTTTGCTTGCCAAGTTCCATCTTTTTTCTTTACTTCAATGCTTGCCCGATATACTCCATTTTTAGCTGGACTTCCAATCTTTTTTTCACAATTCTGACATCTCCACGTAAAAGCGAATGTCCTCCCGTAACTTTCCCTTGCGAATTTTCATCCCCGCCAATCACATGTTCATAATCAATTTTATATTTTTTATTTTCTAATTTTTCAGCACTTTTATATTGTTTTTTTCAGCACTATTTTTTTCTTATTCTCATTTTTTTATTATTTTTCCCATTTGGCAAATTTGCTGCTTTTTTTCATCTTGTGCAACAAATCCTTTTGAAAAAAATCATTTTTTTATTTTATTACTGTTTCTTCCAAAATACATTTTTTTCCAAGCCCAAATAGTACAATAACAATAAGCAACAATATTTTTGTTAATCTATTTCTGTTCATTTTATAAACTTCTCCTTTTCATATCTCAATTTGAGCATATTATATCAAAGTTATATTTTTAAAAATCAATAGAATGAACTATATTTTTAATGTTTTTACAAAAAAATTTTTTTAGTGATATAATATTGACATATTATTAAAACATATTTTTAACTTTTTTTAAAATTAAATTAATTAAGTTTTTAGAATAAAAATATTTAAACAAATTATGGAGGTTTTTTTATGAGAAGTTTGTCTGGTATTCAACCCAGCGGTATTTTACATATTGGGAATTATTTTGGAGCAATTAAGCAATTTGTGGAATTGCAGGATGAATATGAAGGTTTCTATTTTTTAGCAAATTATCACGCTCTGACATCTTCGCCAAAAGGGGAAGATTTAAAATCTAACACAATAAACGTAATTTTAGATTATTTGGCTTTGGGTCTAGATCCTAAAAAATCCACATTATTTTTACAGTCGGATGTGCCTGAACATACAGAATTATCTTGGATTTTATCAAATATTTCTCCAATGGGGCTATTGGAAAGATCTCATTCTTATAAAGATAAAATCGCAAAAGGAATTAAGCCAAATGTAGGACTATTTACTTATCCAATACTTATGGCGGCTGATATTTTAATGTACTCACCTGATATTGTGCCTGTTGGGAAAGATCAAAAGCAGCACGTGGAAATAACTCGTGATATTGCCATTAAATTTCAATGAAACTTACGGAAAGGAAATTTTTAAATTACCAAAGGAAAAAATCGTTGAAAACGTAGCAACTGTGCCAGGAACAGATGGCGATAAAATGAGTAAATCCTATGGAAACGTAATAAATATGTTTGGTTCAAAAAAAGCATTGAAAAAACAGATCATGAGCATTGTAACAGATTCAACGCCTTTAGAAGAGCCAAAAGATCCTGACAATAACATTACAAAATTATATGCCCTTTTTGCAACAGAAAGCAGAAGTAGAAGCATTGAAAGAAAAATTCAGAGCAGGAAACTTTGGATATGGACATGCCAAAAATGAATTATTTGATAAATTTATGGATTATTTTTCTCCATTCCAGAAAAAACGTGAAGAGCTGGAAAATAATATGGATTATGTTTATGAAATCTTACATGAAGGTGCAGTTAAGGCTAGAAGTATTGCGACTGCCAAGATGGATGAAGTTAGGGATGTAGTTGGTCTTTTGAAGAAAAATTATTAAAAAGATGAAGGGTTTAGAAAAGAATATGAAAGTCTTGAAGCAGAATTTCAAATTATAAAAGAAATTATCAGATTTGACTGGGATAACACAAGGAGATATAAGCAAAAATAGAAAACGGAAATGCCAATCCTTTCACTAAAGAAACATTAAAAAAATTGGCTGCTGCATTTGGTAAAAAAACTAGTAATTTCATTTGAATAACAAATAAAAAAAGGCACACCCAGGTGTCTTTTTTTCAACTTTAAATTTTTTTAACATTCTATATATACTAATTTTTTTGTAAAACTGCTTTTAAAACTGAACTCAAAAAAATTATGACTATTTTTACTCAAACCCTAGATTTATATAATTTTTTTAGAAGTTCTATTTTAAATGGGTTCGAGTATATATCAAGATTAATTGCTTTTATTTTTTTCAGCTAATATTTTTATCTTTTTCTGTTTCAGATAAATCTGTAACTTTTTAAAAATTTTTTTACAATTTCAGATATAAAAACTTATCTGCTAAGTGTTGATTTTTCCTTCTGCCATTAGAATATTATTTCAATAAATCAAACTCATCTTGCGAGAAATTTCTTTCACTTACTTCATTGTATTCTCCCCGATACCATGTTTTTTTCTGCTAAAAATAACTAGAATATTTAGGAGTCTGAAATCTGCGATTATATTTGGCATATATCGTATTTCTTAATAAAAGCTAATTCTTCAGGGCTAAAATTTGCTCTCAAAAAAATCTGCTGATGGTAAATTTGATGCTAAATAATTAATATTCTCTAAATCTGTCATATTTTTGTGAAGGCTGTTCACTAAATCCTGAAAAAAATCTTTATTAACTAAATTAATATCAGAAATATCTTGTGAATTTGTATTGGTTTGATTATTATCTTCCAGTTGTATTTCCATTATTATTTTTTTCTGTATTATTCTGTTCTGCAACTTGTTCTCGAGAACTATTAGGAATTGTATGTTTAATAGCCACTGTATTATTATTCATTTTTAGAAAATATGTAACCTGCTAAGCATGCGATTAATATGTAAAGAAAAGGTAGTAATATTTTTGTATGGATTTTTTTGAATTCTCATTTGAAGTATCTCTTGTTTGAGTATTTTCATAAAAATTATAGTTTTCAGCACTATTTGTTTGCGTATTTTCATAAAAGTTATAATTTTCAGTACCATTTGCTTGTTCATTTTCATAAAAATTATAATTCTCAGTACGATCATTTTGAAAAAGATACATATTCAACTTATCAATTCTTGAAAACATATCTGGATGAGTTGACATCAGATTTGCTGCAAATTTTTTAGGAGTTTCATCTGTATCTTGTAATTGCGTCAATGCATCCCTTAACTGTTCACCATAACCTAAGTCATACGCAAATTTATCTGCTTCATATTCTTGCTTTCTCATAGAATGTCGTACTAAAATAAGTCCTAATTTCGTATACAATCCAACAGCTATTACATAAAGAAGATCTGCTAAACGTGCAAAAATCAAGCCTCTAAGACCTTTAACGACATCATAATCATCATGATCACTGGTTGCCACTCCTAAAAAAAAGCTAATTATCCAAATCATTGCTCTGGCAATCATAAATCCACATGTCATAACTAAATTCCCAATATAGATGAATAAAAGAAAATCAGTATCTTTATTTGATAGATGTGAAAATTCATGAGCAAAAATTCCTTTGATTTCCTCATCATCTAAGTATAGCAAACCTCTTGTTACACAGACTGTATTTCTTCCTAATGCAAAAGCATTAGGATAATGATCATTTATCATATACAATCTAATATTGGGAGATAAAATTGGATCTTTCATTTTAGCTCTGGCATAAACTTCATTAAATAACGGAATTAAACGATTAAGAATCCTCGGATCAATTATTTTTTTACAGCCATTTATCAGTCTAAAAAACCATTCTCCTAATGAAGATAAAGCAATAGCTATCGTACCAACATATACAACTATTCCAAAAAGCAAACCTAATATTGGATAGTCAGGACATATTGACATAAATGGAATAATAAACATTAAAGAATTAAAGAAGAGCCATATAATGATTCCAATATTTTTTTGGATTTAAATAACTTTCTAAAAAAAATCAATTAAATACATAATACTTTCCTCCTAATTAATATTTCATTAGCCATTTGTAAAAAGTCTAAAAACTCGGTAAACACTATATTTTTTTATGCCTAATTTTTCTTCGCTTCCTGACAAGGGTATTTACTCCTTGCAATTATAGATACCGCTGTTATTCAATCTTTACCGCTTTTATTTTTACAATCGCCTAAATATTTTGTTATTACTTTAATTATACCATATAAAATAAAGTTTTTTTCAAATTTTATTTAAACGAAAACAGAGTAAAAAAATATAGAGGCAAATAAACTTAATCAAATTTTCTAATTAAATCCTTTTTATTTTTAATTTAAATTTATATTTTTTTCATAAAATTTCAAAAATTCTTTATCTTCAGACAACTTTTTTCTCAAACAGATCCTTCCGATTTTGAATAGTTTTTTCAATAGACTTTGTTAACCGATATTCATCAATCTTAGCATGATTCCCGCTTCGCAAGACTTCTGGAACAGTATAGCCGTCAATTTCCACAGGTCTTGTATACTGCGGAAATCCCAAAAGCCCGTTATAAAATGAGTCAGTTTCAAAAGATTCCTTTTTTATTACGCCTTCTTTTATACGGATTACAGAATCCATAATTACAAGAGATGGCAAATCTCCGCTGCTCAGCACATAATCACCAATGGAAATTTCTTCATCTACAAATTTATCAATTACTCTTTGGTCTAATCCTTCGTAACGCCCTGAAATAAGGACAATTTCCTCTTTTTCTGAAAGTTCTGTAACTTTTTTATGGGTCAATTGTTTCCCTTGCGGAGATAAGAAAATTACGTAAGGCTTTTCTGAATTTTCATTATTTTCATTGCTGTAAAATTCGTAGTTTTCATAAAAGAAGTTCCAGTAGGCTTCTGGCTTTAGAACCATTCCAGCACCGCCACCAAAAGGGATGTCATCCATCTGGCTATGTTTATTTCTGGCATAATCTCTAATGTTTACGATATTAAAATTGATGATGTCCTTATCACTTGCTCTTTTTAGGATTGTTTGTGATAAATATTGCTCAAATAATTCTGGAAATAATGTGAGTACGCTAAATTTCATTGATTTTACTCCTTTTATAATAATTTTAAAAAATAGAATTTAATGACACATCTAATAAAAATTATATTAGATTTTATTATTCTCGCATTCCATCAATTAGAGTTACTTCAATTTTTCCCATTTGGAAAGTCAATTTTTTTGTTACAAATTCATCAATTAGCGGGATCATGATTTCTTTTTTTGGTATCAATATCTTCGATAATTAAAAATGTTATGAGCAGCGGTTTCCATTACATCAACAATTTCACCGATTTTTATTGTTTTCAGAAAATACTTCTAGTCCAAATAAATCCTTTACATAAAAAGTCATCTTTCACTTTTTTTCCGGCAATAAATCACGTCTAATTTTTAACTTTATAGCCATTTAGTTCCTTTTGCACTGTCGACATTGCCAATTTCTTCAAAATCTAAAAATTGCTTTTTTCATTTAGTCTTTTTACATTTTTTTACAGTAAGCAATCTTTTTTTGTCATCTTTTTCAAGAAGAACACGCTCATTTTGAATAAGTTCGATGTTTTCAAAAATTGAGTTAATTTTGACACTTCCCCGTAAATGGTGTGTTCCAACAATTGTTCCTATATTTACTAAGTTTTCCATTATTTACTATTATTTCTCGCTTTCTTAATTTTTTTATTTTAATTAGATTTCCTTTTTTAATTTTGTAAATTTTCTGCTATCTTCAGCAATTATTTTCAGATCATCCAGGTCAATTCCATCAAAATTACCTGCAACTGCTGAAATTACCCCTTCCAAAAACGGAGCATCTGCAATTTTAGCTTCAACTTGTCCCTTCCAATTCCTTTATTGCCTTAACTGCATTAAATACAGAACTTCCCATATCGACAAAGACAAGCACTCCTGCTCCCTTGTCAGCACGGATTATAGCCTGCTTTACATTTTCAACATTTGTTCCATAAACTTCCCTTTTCGCATTTCCTCCATTTTCCAAGGCAAAATCCTCTTGCTTGAACACTTTTACAAAGTTAATAACTTCTTCTGCAAGTGTATTACTGTGGCTGACTACTACAATTCCTACTAGTCCTTTATTTTTTGCTTCCATATTTCTGTTCATTCTCTCCTTCCAGATTTTCTATATATTTTTTATTAATTTAATTTTCACCTAGCAGCCTATCTAAAACTATTGAGACAGCACTTCTGACACACAAATGATTATATTGGGTTTTTCCACGGATTGGCTCTAAAATTTTGTAGGACAAATCCATAATTTCACTTGTAAGTCCCCATCCAGTTCCAAATAAAATTAAGTATGGAGTGTCATCTTCGACTATTTCCCTGCCTAAATCAGCATATCCTACAGTATTTGGGAAAATTTTTGCTGAAGTTGTAATGATTTTTGGCTTTTTTCCTTCGATTTTCTCAATTGTTTCTACTGCACTTTGGACAGAATCTTCAAGTTCTGTATTTTCAAAGGCTTCATTTCGATTTTTGTTAAATTCTATTCCGTTTCCTTCAGTCCAGTAGCCGATTATTCTGCCTGTCAGCTCCTTCTGGGCATCAACTGGAGTAATTATGAAATATTTTTTTATATCATAAGTTCTGCATGTTCTGGAAATGTCGTGTATATCAAAGTTTGTAACGGAAGTCGCTACAACTGCGTTATTTTTATTGTATACAGGATAGTGGACAAGTCCCACATATATGTTATCTCTCATTTTTTTGTTCCTTTCTTGTTTTTGATTTTTTATTTATTTCGTATTTGTCTATAGCCACGTATTTTTTCATTTTTTTCCTTATAAGCCAGAGCCATAATGAATAAAAGCACAGTCTGTATCCCCAAAAAATCGCAAAATCAGTAAAATTATGAACTACAATTCCAGCAATTAAAGCAATTTTTAAGACATTATTTCTGTCGTTTCTTAAAATATCGTATAAATATCGTAAAAATACAGTAAGTAAAGCTATCGTTCCAATTAATCCATAGCTTAAAAGCAATTCTACCAATGCATTATGCGAATGTGGATACACGTAATTCGTAAATTTATAGTAAAAAAAGTTTCCGTGTCCGTATAAAAGATTCGTTCTTTTGAAAATTCTAATTGCCATATCAATAATTTCTACTCTTAGCCAAAAATACTCTATTAGCGTGCTTTCTCGCAAAAATGGAAAAACTCCTGAAATTACTCCTAAAATATATGACAATAGCATTAAAATTAATCCTGCAAAATATCTTCTTTTCAAAAAATAGAAAAAAAGTACAAATACTCCAAGAATTACTGCAATTAGCGATGACCTTGAGCCTGTTATCAGGATTGTTAAAATATTCATAATAAATACGGCAAAATTAATTTTTGACCTTTTTTCAAAAGTAAAATATAAATTTATAATTGCCGACATCATCATAATGCTTCCAAGATAATTTGGATTAAAATATGCAAAATATCCTACTCTGTTATGCGTGAATAGAAATTCACCAATTCCAATAAAAAGCGATATTCCAGAAAAATTTTGCCATCCATTCCAGATTATTTTTTTAAATTCCACATCTACAATCAATGTATAATAGCGCCCGACTATAATGCACAAAAATATTGGAATTGCCATTAATCCCAGAATATTTTTGTAAAAGGCAGATGTTATAAGGGAAAATCCAAGAACAATTCCCACAGTAATAAGCGATTTATCTTTAAATATCTTTTTATATTCGCCAGTTGTAAAAAAATATTTACTAATATTAAAATGCTAAATAAAATAACTAGAGCATAATGCACAAAAATCGATGCACCTAAAAAGTAAATATAACTTTTTCCAGATATTTCTGTCTTTTTCTCAATTTCCAAGGTTCCTCCTTTAATTTTTAAAAATTTATAAAACTCCCTGCTCAAAAGCATAAGGAGTATATTTTTCCACTTTTCGTATCAACGCTTTTTATAATTTTTCTTACTTCATCAGCATTTTCAAACGTAAAATCCAGCCTCAATTCATCCAAATCCAGTTCATAAATCTCATCTAGCCTTGGAATCAAATTCATCGGCTTATCCAAATAAAAGCTCAATATTATCCAATTCATTTTTTTCACAATTTTATACTTATCATAAAAATTCTCCTTCCAATTCTTTGTAATTCTCATCAAAAAAATTTTATGTTCAATATACATTTCCCTTTAGATAACCGTAAATCACAAGACCCTTTTTTTCAATTTATCAGATTTTATGTTTTTTTAACTGTCGATAGCTTAATTCTGGCGATAAAAAAATACGGTTTCTAAATTTTTTTAAAGTTAGAAAACATTTCAATTGTATGATTATTGAAAACGTTTAAGTTCCAATCTAAGGACTGCCCTCTTGCTCCAGTTTTTTCTCCCATGATTGCCTGATAAAGGTTAGAAACTAAATTTGTTCCAATTTTTTTATTTTTATCTGTTTTTGGACAAGTTCTTTTTCTTTGGCAACATCAAACTGTTTTCGGTAAAATTTTTGTTATTCCCATTTCACGACAGGCTTTTTTTCCTGCTCATCATTCGCAACAAGTGCTGAAATAACAGGCCTTTTCTTATTTTCTGTATTTTCATTTTCCTTGCTTTCAGAATTTTTATTTAATTCAAAATCATATTTTTTTCGCTCAGCAGCTGTTCTTTTATATGATTCCAGCAATTTTTCCAAAAGTTCTGAAACACATTCCCTTTTCAAATTTTTCAGTTCACTAAAGGGAATAAACGAAGTTCCATCATAGTCAATCTGAATTTTTCCAAGCTCAAAAGTTGTATCCCCTAACTCTCCAATTTTTTCGGCAATTTGCTCCTTTGTAATTAATTTTCTGGCATCCTGCTCGATAATATTCCCTTTTTTCGTAACAGAAATTATCTCATTTTTCAAGTTTTCAATTTCCAGTGTAAGTTCAATTTCCTGCCCTTTTTTTGCCAGCAATTTTGCATTAACAGCCGCATATCTTTTGGAAACCTTTATATTATGAATAATTCTGTCGTTAATCTCTTTAGAATAATTTTTTTATAAATGTACTTTTGTCCCTTTTGGCAATTTTTCCAATGGAAATAATATCGTATTTATCAGCTTTTGAAGTTTTTTTCTTCAGCTTTTTTTATCTTCATTTTCCTTACCTTTACTTTTTGGGTTCTGTTTTTTTATTTTTCTTTTTCAGAATCTTTTTTTCCAAACTCCCTATTCTCGTTATTTCCATTCTCATAAGCTTCAATAATCCTAATTTTATTTACATATTCTCCGCCAATTTGTTCAAAATTTTCATCTACAAATTGAACTCCATCTCCTAAAATTAATTCATCATCAATTTTAAAGTTATTTGACTCTCCAATTCTCGCTCCCAGAAAAATATCCAAAAATTTGAAGAATATTTAAAGTTCATAAGTTTGTCATCCAAATAAAAATATCCCTTTGAATATCCACGGTTAAACAGCTTGTAGCTTTCTGTCGGCCGTGAGTCCCTTTTTAAAATATTATCGTAATAACTTACGGTTTCATAAACATATTCGCTCGATTTTTTCCGACCTTCAACTTTTATCGCATCAATTCCAATGCTTTTTAGCAAATTAATTTCCTTTTCCTGCAGAAGCTGGTCATTTGGACTTAAAAAATATGCACTTTTTCCATTTTCATCTGTAAACTTTTTACGGCAGGAATATGCACAAAGTCCACGATTTCCACTTCTTCCCCCAATAAAGCTGCTTATATAGCAATTTCCAGAATAGGAAATGCAAAGCGAACCTGATACAAAGATTTCCAGTTCTATATCTGTTTTTTCACGAATTTTTTTTATTTCTTCAAAGGAAAGCTCTCTCGCAAGACAGACACGAGTTAGGCCCAGTTCCTTTAATTTATTGGCTTCCACGTGATTTGCCACAGTCATCTGTGTACTTCCGTGAATTTTCAAATTTGGAAAATTTTCCTTTAAAAACTTTCACAAATCCCAAGATCCTGTACAATAACAGCATCAATTCCGTGTTCATAAACTCTTTTAACATTATTGTACATACTGTTAATTTCGCTGTCCTTCAAAATCGTATTCAAAGTCATAAGCGTCTTAACCCCACGTGAATGAGCATAGTCAATCCCATCAAACACTTCCTGCATAGCCAGATTCTCATTATTCCTTCTAGCCCCAAATCCCTTCAGTCCAAAAAATACCTCATTAGCTCCAGCCTTCACCGCCGCAACTAATTTTTCATAATTCTCCGCCGGCGCCAGAATATTCATTTTTCTCTTTTTATCAAAATCCATTTCCTGTTTCAACTTAATTTTCTCTCCATTTTTCCAATTTTTTTCATTTCTTATATTATATCAAATTTGTTATTTTTTTCCAATTTATTTTTTTCCTTCTCTGACAAAATAAAAAAATTTTTAGTAACATAATTTTTTTATTAATCAAAACATTATAACTAAAAAAATTAAATCTTCCCTTTAAAATATGTAACTATCTTATACTAAACTCTATCTGAAAAATCAAAAATTACATTGTATTTTATTTATTTCCTAACAAAAACCTTAATTCCTTTGCATAATAGAAATTTCACATAAACTAGCCTCGTTATGCTAATAACGATTTTTAATTAAAAAAACTAATATTTTTGTAATTTCTTTTTAAATTTAACAAAAAGATTAAATAAAGTTAAAAATTTATATAAAATATTTGGAAAAATATTTGTTTCTATGATATAATGTAATGTAACAAAAACATTTTTTTTGAATTGTATTTATATTAAATATGCTTTAAATCTGAATTTAAAAGAAGAAAAGAGGTTATTTTTTTGGCTTAGTTCTAATCAGTTTTTTTATTAATTTAATTTTAAAAAAATATAATTAGAATCGAGTTTACATGATTTTTTAAAGCTGTATGATATAGATTAAGATTTAAAAATAGGTAGATGATGCTATTTTCCTGTTAGAATGATAGAATAAAAAAACATCTTTTCTATTTTTTTCAAATAGTTTTTTAGCATCAAGATTTATCAGGCAATTGTAAAAATGAATAAATTAAAAGCAGTATTTATAATCACAAGGAGCAAAAAAACTTATCAAGGAGTGAGAAAATAGGAAAATCAATCATAAAAAAATATTGTTTTTTTATTAAAAATTCTTATACTTTTACAAATGGCTGTCAATATTTAGAAAAAAAAGGAGATCAGAAATGACAAACAATTTGAGAAAAGGCAAAAAAAGGACTTATGTTCATTTGCTAAAAAATGCAAAGATTTTAAGTATACAGATTCAGCATTAATTACATTTTTGATTACAGGTGCTGTAAACATTGCAAATAACTTATTTTCTGCAGAAACAGGCAAAAGCATTGAAAATCAGAAAACAAGTTATCTCTACATCAATAAAGGATATACACAATCAATTCACGGAAGTCCGAAGAGAAAACGACAGACTTCTAAAAAAATCAAATATGGAACTAATCAAGCTAATGGAACAAGGAGATCATGTAGTTAAGTCACCTTGGTCAAGCTGGCAATATGGAGTCAATAATTTTTATAACGACTGGCACGGCACATACAAAGGCTACGGAGGTAAAACAGGAAATACAAAATACATAAGAAATCCAAATGACAAGTTTGGAACTTATTCTGGAGGAAAATACGGAGTTACAACTTTGAAAAGAAACGTAATAGAGCCTGTTTCAACTATACCAGTAAATGCCGCAGTAAGACCAAAGGACATTCACAAAACTCCTTTAAATCTTAACCTGCCAATAATCGAGCCACCACAAAAGCCAAATTTGAATATAAGTGTATCGGAACCTGCTAAAATAGATGAGATAAAAGTTAATGTTCCTGCAATTACTGTGACACCACCTGTGGTAAGTACAGATGTATTTACTGATTATACTTTCGATCGGGCATACCAAGATAAACCTGCGGATACTTTTGGAAGGTCAACTACCAAAAACATTTGATGGGAATTATAATGTTTATTATGCTGGATATAAACCCAATTACAATGGTAGAAATTTTTTTCAGGAAAATGGAACTTTTATAGATAAAAATGGTATAATAAATACCAATACCACTCCAAATCAAGATACTGAGTTTCCATTGCAGCCTGGAGGTAGAACACCTAATATAATTTATGCTCATGGTGATGGCTATACTTTAAGCAGAAGCTTTAAATTGAGCAATTTTGATATACACGTAGCTGGTGGTTATCATAATGGTAGAGGAAATGTAACTGGTGAAATTGGAATACATACAGTTGCTAATGGAAAAATAGAAAATGTGCATGGATATTTGTATGGTCAAGCTGCATTTATTTCACTTGAAACTTGGTGGGCTGGAAAAACAGAATTAACAAATGTTAAGTTAGATGTAAAAGGAGAGCAGAATACAGTATTTTTTATTTTTCCAACAATATACCAAGAGATAACACGTAACGATCGAGGTGCATATTATCAAAGAGGAGGATTTGAGGGAAATTTTTATGCTGATATAGCTTCCAAAAAAAATATAATATATTCTATACTAGGGGCTTCAGGAAGTTATGGAATAGATAGTACCGGAACTTATAGATTAGAAGGTGCAGGTAACTTAGTTTATGCAGGTTTAGGATATTCAGCAGATTTCTCTAAATTTGCTGGAACAGGACAGATAGAACATGGTTCAGCAACTGATTGGAAACCATTTATAAAATTAACACAACCCTGTGGAATCTTATGGAGATAATAATGTAATCTTATTCTTTAACAATACTTTATCTTCATCAACTAGTCAAAAACCATGGCTATCTAATTTACCTAGTCTAAATCCACCGCAAGCTATTATTGAAAGAGATAACTGGAATAAAACAACAATAGGTATTTATCAAGGTGAAATAGAAGCAAGAGCTAATATAGGTAATCAGGCACAGATAGATAAAACTAAAACTACTCAAACATCTGCTGGTGATACAGAACACAATATTCATTATGTTGAAAAGAATGTGGGAGTTTATGCAAAATCTGGACAAAGAGACGGTATTACGCCATCTGCAGATTTAGGAGCTGAACTTAGTAAAACTAATAGTGCCGCATTTGATAATGATTTAATACATAATTTGCAAATAAACAATGCTGAAATAACATTTGGGAAATACTCTAAAGATGGAATTATGCTAGCTTCAGAAAATGGAACTGTTATGGATGTCTTGATGCCGACTAATCCTACGATTGTAACAACAATGGGATCATCTGTTAAGATTATTCTGGCACAACCGCTCCAACCTCTTCTTATAATGATGCTAATAATAAAGCGGCAACAGGAACAATAATTGCTTATTCTAAAGGAACATGGGATACAGGAAATTATTATACAAGTGCAATTGATCATAAAAATCAAATGCAATCGTCTAGTGCTCAAGCATTACAAGGAAAAGGAAGTGAAATCAACATAGGAAAAGATGTTGAGTTGTCAGCAAGATACAGAGAAGTTACAGATGATAACGGCAATAAGTCAAAATCATATCCAATAGCTTTTGCTGCAACGAAAAAAGGTAAAGTAAATGCTTACGGAAATACAACAGCTCATGGATATGGTTCTATAATTGGATATGCTTCTCGTGGAGGAGAAGTGACTAACTATGGATCTGTTACTGCAAAAGATGATGCGGCATCAAATGATGACGACACTAAAAAATACCATTACACAAATATAGGAGGATATGCTACAGGTCTTGGAAGTACAGTAACTTTAGGTTCAAATTCAAAAACTTCAGCCATAACAGTATCAACTTATGATGGGGATGAAAACAGTAAATCTAAGGCAACAATAACTCCAACACCAACAATATCAACTATTTACGGAATAGGAGCATTAGCTGATGATAATGGAGAAGTTGTTTTAAGAGGAACAACTAATATTAACACAGGTACAAGTGGCGGATTGCTTGCTTTAAACGGTGGTAAAGTAGAATATGAAGGCGGAACAATAACTCATAAAAATAATGTAACTTTAGGAACATCAGTTAACGACCATGATAATACGACACCGTTTTATGCTAAAGGAGATAGTTCTAATGGATCAATTGTGTTTACAGGAACAACAACTTTGGATATGTATGATGGAGTACTAATTACAGGAAAAGATACTGATTATAATTCATCAACTACAGGTACAGAAATGTATAGAGGGCTAGGAAATGTATCTGTAAACTTACAAAGTGACAATGTTACAATTGGAGCATTTAGTGGATTAAATAACTTAACTTGGAATAGCCAGACAGATGCAAGCCATACATACATAAATAGACTACCTGGAATTTCTAAATTCAACGGAGGCACTATAAATACAAACAATCATTCGTATAAGAGTATTTTGACGGATGGAAAATTAAATGTTACTTCAACAAAAATTGAGCTGGACAGCGCTGCAGACCAGTACAATAAAATACAAATGGCAAATGAAGTTGTAACAATTGGAAATACAACAAATGTTACAGGAAATGTATCTTCAGCTACTATAAAAGGTCAAGGGCTTTCAATGGGATCTCTAAAAACAGCTACTTCAAATGCAACAACAGGATTTAATAATGAAGGAACAATAAGTGTTACAGGAGGAACAGCAACTTCAGGTATTGCTGGAATGAATGTAAGTTATGGAACAATTAACAACGGAACATCTGCAGGGTCAAGCGCTTCAGTAACAATTGATAATGGTGCTGGACTTTACGGAACTAACGGAAGTAAACTTGTAAATAATGGAAAAATTACTGTTGCTTCTGGAGCAGGAATAGCTGGAATTGGAACAGGACGTACAAAGCAAGAATACGGAACAGATGTTAAAAATTCTGCAACATTAGGAGGAACTAAAACAGTAGAAATAGAAAATCATGGAACAATAAATGCAGCAGGGACAGGTTCAATAGCAATTTATGCTGAAAATAATACAAATGCACCTAAAGCCAATGTAACAGTATCAAGTGATAAACAATTAACAGTTGGGACAGATGGAGTAGGAATTGCAGTAATTTCGACTACACCTACACCAATGTTAGTTAATCACGGAACTTCTGATGAAGGTGGTACAATCACGGTAACTGCATCAGGAACAGGATCTGATATTAAAACAGGAGTAAACGGAAAAGGTATCTATGCCCAAAATTCTGATATTACTTTAACAGGAAACTACATAATTGAAACACCTGAAAAAGGTATTGGTATCTTCGCCTCAAAAAACACAAATGTAACCGGAACTCTTGAATATAAATACAACGGAAGCACAACAGGAACAGGAATGGGTATTATTTATGACCAATTAGGAGTAGCATCGCATACTAACAATGCAAATGTAAAACTTACAAATACCACAAACACAACAGGCGGAATGATAGGAGTTTATACAACAGCTGGGACAGGAAATACTCTTACAAATAATGGAGATATTACTGGTTCATCGACAGCACTTGAATTTGGTATTGTGTCAGATGGAGCAGATATAATTAATAAAGGAAATATAACATTAGGAAATGCAGCATTACAGGAAAATGCAAATGTCGGTATTTATGCGAAAACTAAAAATACGATAACTAATGATGGTAAAATTACTGTTGGAGATAATGCAATAGGAATTTATGGATATAATATTAACAACAATACAGGAAGTATTAAGGCTGGAGATAATGGAGTTGCAATCTATACTCGAGGAGACGGTACAGTAAACTTGAATGCAAATTCTAAGATTGCAGTAGGAAAAGATCAAGCTGTAGGTGTTTATGCAGTTGGAGCTAATCAGCACATCAATGTAAATGCAGGATCTAGCATGACAATTGGAGATAATTCGTTTGGAATTGTAAATCTTGGAGCAGGAAATACTGTAGCATCTAATACAGCAAATCCAGTAACTTTGGGAACAGATGCAGTTTATGTTTATCAGAACGATAATAAAGGAACTGTAATTAATCACACTCCATTGACATCTGCAGGAGATAGAAATTACGGCCTTTATGGAAATGGAAAGCATATACAATGATGGAGTAATTGACTTTTCAAATGGTATTGGAAAGTGTAGGAATGTATGCAACTACCGGCGGAACTGCGACAAACCTTGCTGGAGGAATAATAAAAGTTGGAGATTCAGATACTAACAGAAAAGAATACGGTGTAGGTATGGCAACAGGATATTATGATGACAACCCATTGTCACCAACATACAGACAAGTTTCTAATCAAGGAACTATTATAAATCAAGGAACTATTGAAGTGAGCAAACCTGACACGATAGGTATGTATGCAGTAGGTTCAGGATCTAAGGCAATTAACTATGGAAACATCAACCTTATGGGAAGTAAAACTGTTGGAATGTACATTGACAGAGGTGCAGTCGGAGAAAACTGGGGAACTATCCAGACAACGGCAAGCGGACTTACATCAGCAAAAGGAGTCTATGTAGCTAACGGAGGTTATATCAAGAATTACGGAGTGATAAATATTGCGGCTTCAGATAGCCAAAGTGCAGGAATTTGGACAGATAATGCAGATCACGCCGAAGAAAATGCAAATGGAATAAATCCTATAACTCTGACAAGCCAGACAGGAACTTCAACACCAAGAATGAAAGTGGCTACAGCAAGTGACATGAAGGAAATGGGAGGAGTCATAGTAAAAGTTCCACCTAAGGCTGCAGTCCCTACAGTAGCGGATGCACAAGGCAACATAATTCCAATATATAAACTGGATACAGATATGGCAGTGCCACAACCTGCTGAAGTAATAATAAAATCACCATCAGGAGTTACTCCGATAAATCTTTCTGCAAGTGACTATTTCATGAACTTTCCATCATCTTCAGAAATTTCTAGCATAGGAATGTATGTGGATACTTCAGGAGTTAATTATACAAATCCTATTCAAGGACTGAATTACTTGACAGGACTGACTGACATTAACTTGCTTTTTGGGGCAGAAGCTACAAGATATACCACTGCAAAAGCAATTGAAGTTGGAGATAACATTTTAAAACCTTATAATGATGCTTTGAAAGGTGTTGTAACAGGAGGAACAACATTAAATGTAATATCGTCAAGCTTGACATGGATGGCACAACCTACCAAAAATCCTGTGACAGAACTTCTTGACAAGCTATACTTGATTAAGGTTCCTTATACAGTATATGCAGAAAAGAATGACAGAAATACATATAACTTCTTGGACGGACTTGAACAACGTTATGGAGTAGAAGGACTGGGAACAAGAGAAAAACTGCTGTTTGATCAAGATAAGCAGCCTAAATGGCGGAGAAGGGCATATCTTTGGCTCAGGCATTTGATGAGATGAAAGGACATCAATATGCAAATATTCAGCAAAGAACAAATGCTACGGGAAATTCTCTTGACAGTGAGTTCAAATACTTAAAGGACGAATGGAGAAATCCAACTAAGCAAAATAACAAAATAAAAGCATTTGGTTTAAGGGATGAATATAATACTGACACACCTGGAATCATTGACTATAAGAGCAATGCCTACGGAGTGGCTTATGTCCATGAGGATGAAAAGATTAAGATGGGAAATTCTAGCGGATGGTATGCAGGAGCTGTAACAAACAGATTCAGATTCAAGGATCTAGGACATTCGACAGAAGACCAGACAATGATAAAAGCTGGAATATTTAAGACAATGTCACCTAAAAAGGATTATAACGGAGCACTGCAATGGACAGTTGCAGGAGATGTATTTGCAGGAATTAATAACATGAAGCGTAAATTCTGGATAGTTGATGATACATTTGAAGCTAAATCTACATACCATACTTATGGAGCGGCTCTTAAAAATGAGCTTGGCTATGACATAAGAATGAGCGAAAGAACTCATTTAAGACCATATGGGGCCTTGAAAATGGAATATGGAAGATTTAGCAACATCAAGGAAAATGATGGAGAAGTTAGATTAGAAGTAAAAGGAAATGACTATTTCTCAGTAAAACCAGAAGCTGGATTAGAGTTTAAATATATTCAGCCACTTGCAGTAAGAACAAATTTGACAGTAGGAGTTACAGCTGCTTATGAAAATGAGCTTGGAAAACTGCAAAATAGAAATCAGGCGAGAGTAAGATACACAACAGCAGACTGGTATAATCTTGAAAAGGAAAAGGAAGATAAGCGTGGAAATGGTAAATTTGACTTGAATATCGGAGTTGACAATACTAGATTTGGTGTTACAGTGAACGCTGGATATGATACTAAGGGAAATAATATTCGAGGTGGAATTGGATTTAGAGCAATTTATTAATTTTAAGTTTAACAAGGGATATTAGTCCCTTGCTTGCTGTATATGAAAAAAACTTTTTGGAATAAAAAAAATTTTTTTTAAAAAAATCATTTAAAAAAATTCTAAAAAAATAGGGGTATAATTAATTATAGAAAAAAATATAAAAATTTTTTTAGGAGGAGAAAATGAAAAGAATTGTAACAATTTTTTTAGTGTAATTTTTTTGCACTAATGTTAATCGCATCTTGTGAAATAAGCCAGCTACTGGAGAGCAGGTAAAAGATGGAAAAACTTTTACTGATTCAACAAATTCTAAAAAATCTGTTGCAGTAGTTTACTCTACAGGTGGAAAAGGTGACAAATCGTTTAATGATGCAACTTTTAGAGGATTGCAAAAGGCTCAGAAGGAACTTGGGATTTCTTTTAAAGAATATGAGCCAAAAGATCCAGCGACAGAAGCAAAAGAATGCTTTGACACAATTTGCAGAAACTGGAGAATTCGACTTGATTATCGCAGTTGGTTATACAATGAAGGATTCACTAGTTGCAGTAGCAAAAGCATTCCCTGATCAAAAATTTGCAATAATTGACGAAACTGTAACTGGCCTTCCAAATGTTGCTTCTATCTTGTTTAAAGAACATGAAGGATCATTCCTTGTAGGTGCATTAGCTGGAATGATGGACAAGACAGGAACTATTGGATTTGTCGGAGCAAATGAATCTGAACTAATTAACAGATTTTATGCTGGATATGCACAAGGTGCAAGATATGTAAAACCTAGCATCAAAGTTTTACCTGTTTATATCGGAGGAAGCAATTCTTTCAATGACCAGGCATCAGCTAAAGCAAAAACAGAAACATTAATTCAACAAGGTGCAGATGTAATTTATCACGCAGCTGGAGCAAGCGGACTTGGAGTATTCCAAGCAGTTAAAGAAAAAAATGTTTATGGAATTGGTGTAGATTCTAACCAAGATTCCCTGTATCCTGGAACAATCTTAACTTCTATGATGAAATATGTTGACAATGCGGTATTTGATGTTATAAAAACTACTGTTGAAGGAAAATTTGAAGCAAAAAGTACAAACTTTTTGGAATCAAGGAAAAATGGAGTAGGAACTACAGACTTTGAATTTACAAAAGGATAAAATTGGTGAAGAAAACATCAAACGTCTTGAACAAATTAAACAAGATATTAAAGATGGAAAAAAATTGTAGTAAAACCTTCAATATAATTTCAAAGCAATAAATATAATTATTTGACATCTATATTAGATAATATTTCTTTAAATTCAAAAATTACCAACGGCTGTTTTAGAATTGATATAAAAAAATTAAATATCATTCTTTTTACAGCCTTTTTCTTTATTAGAAAAATTTAAAATTAAATAGGAGATGATTTTATGAGAGCAGTCGACATAATTCAAAAAGCGTGATAATAACGAACTTTCAGAAACGGAAATTGAATTTTTTTATTAAATGGGTATTTATCGGAAAATATACCCGATTATCAGATGGCGGCATTTCTTATGGCTGTTTATTTCAACGATATGACAAAAAACGAATTGTTAAAATTTACAATGTTAATGCGAGATTCTGGAGATACTATAAAATTTGAGGGAATAAATAGGTTTCTTGTGGACAAGCACAGTACTGGCGGGGTTGGCGATAAAGTTACAGTTATTCTTTCTCCTATTTTATCGGCACTTGGAATGGCAAATGTAAAGCTATCTGGAAAGGGTCTTGGACATACTGGCGGAACAATTGACAAATTTGAATCAATTCAAGGCTTTAAATTTTCAACGACAAAAGAAGAAATTACAAAAATTGCCAACAAAACTGGAATTGGTCTTATGGGCTACAGCAATAAAATTGTCCCTCTTGACAAAAAATTATACTCTTTACGTGATGTTACAGCAACTGTTCCAAGTATTCCGCTAATTGCAAGCAGCATTATGAGCAAAAAACTGGCAATTCATTCAGATGTTATAATTCTTGATGTAAAAGTTGGAGATGGAGCTTTTATGAAAAATTTGGATCAAGCTAAAAAATTAGCAGAACGAATGATGGAAATTGGCAAAGGAGCAGGCAGAAAAGTTAAGGTTGTACTTAGCAATATGGATGAGCCGCTGGGATATGCAGTTGGAAATGCGAATGAAATTATTGAGGCGATAGAATTTTTTAAAGGAAACTGTGCTGATGATGTGAAAAAGGTTGTCTATACAATCGCAGGTCTTGCATTAAAGGAAAAAGGTGAAATATCAGAACTTTGCGAGGCTTATGAAAAAATAGACAAAGTTATAAAAAATGGAAGCGCATTACGGATATTAGGTGAATTTATTGGAGAAAGCGGCGGAAATAAGGAACTTGTAAATAATTACGATTTGCTTCCAAAAGCCAAATATAAAATGGAAATTTTTTCTGAAAATGCAGGATATATAAAAAGAATAAAAAAACAGAAAAAAAATTGGGAAAGGCTGCAATGATTATTGGGAGCTGGACGTGCTAAAAAAAGGAGATGAGATCGATCATTCGGCAGGGAATAAATATTTTTTAAAAAAGCAGGAGAAAAAAATTGCAAAAAAATGAAAAAAATTGCTGAAATTTACTATAACGATCAATAAAAAAATATAATCGAATCTCAAAAATATGGTCTTGGAGGCTTTTTGAACTGACTAAAGAAAAAAAGTTGAAAAAAACCAGAAGCTATTTTAGAAATAATTGAATAAAAACTACACTCTATACTATTTTTCCATTTAAATAGCAGATAAATCATAAATTTTTTTGCAAGGGGTTAAAACCCCCTTGTTAGCGTATATAATCTCTGTCTTTTAAATAGGTTTAGTATTAAGTGTAGTTTCTATTAATCAAATACTTTTTATTTTTTTATACGTTTCTTCTTTCACGTTCTCTTCTTTCTCTTCGTGAAAGCGGACGTCTTGGTTCGTTTGCCGCATCATTTGGAACATCATCACCAATCATTTCATTTTTCATTATGTTCGTATTTTTACATTTGAAACTTCTTCATGTGTCAAATTATTTGTATCTTCTTCGCTACGAACTCTTAGTTTAAGGATAAATGAACTTGTTTCACGTTTTATTGCATCTATCATTTCATTATAAACATCAAAAGCTACGATTTTTATAATCGTGAATTGATTTCTTTGTCCATAAGAACGCAATCTTATTCCTTCACGCAGTTCTGTCAAATCCTTCAAATGTTGTCGCCATTTGGAATCTAGCACTTCTAACATAATATATCTTTCGATTCTTCTAAATACTTCACTTCCAACAGCTTCTTCCTTTTCATCATAAACTTTTATCAAGTCATCATAAACTTTGTCAGAAATTTCTTCAGCGCTTGCATCTTGTAAATCTTCTGAAATTTCATATTCAAATGTTTCTTGAAGTTTGTCTGCCAATAAATTAAAGTCCTTTTCTCCATTGCCTTCACCAACGTAAGCTGAATTTACAATATCGTCCACTGTATCTGAAATCATTCCAGTAATCAATTCCTTAAGATTTTCATTTTTCAAAATGGCATCTCTTTGTTCATAGACAACTTCCCTTTGAGTATTGTTTACATCATCATATTCAATAAGGCTTTTTCTTGATGAAAAGTTTCTGCTTTCAATACGTTTTTGCGCATTTTCTACAGATTTACTGATTTGTTTATGACGAATTTCCTCATCTTCGTCAATTTTTAGCATTTTCATCATTGCTTTTAACTTATCTCCACCAAACAATCTCATCAAGTCATCATCTAGCGACAAATAAAATTCAGATGTTCCTGGATCTCCTTGACGTCCAGCACGTCCTCTTAACTGATTGTCAATACGTCTGCTTTCGTGTCTTTCAGTTCCTAAAATAAACAGCCCTCCAGCTTCGATAACCCGTTTTTTGTCCTCTTCGCATTCCTTCGCATAAGTTTTATAAACATCTTCATATTCTGGTGTTCCCTTAACTGCAACTTTTGTAGCAAAAGACTCTGCATCTCCACCAAGTTTTATATCTGTTCCACGTCCTGCCATATTTGTCGCAATCGTTACTGTTTTTAAAACGTCCAGCCTGCGCTATGATTTCCGCTTCTCTTTCGTGATGTTTTTGCATTTAATATTTCATGCGGAATTTTTTTGCCTTTTTTAAGAAGTGCTGATACTTCTTCAGAATGCTGTATTGAAGTCTGTACCGACAAGAACTGGCTGTCCCTTTTCATAAAAGCTCTTCTATTTTTTTCTTGCAATTGCTTTATATTTAGCATTTTTATTCATATAGATTACATCTGGCAGGTCAACTCTGGCTACAGGTCTATTTGTAGGCACTACAATAACTTTTAACTTATAAATTTGTTTAAATTCATCTTCTTCTGTTTTTGCAGTCCCTGTCATTCCAGAAAGTTTTTTTCATACATTCTAAAATAGTTTTGCAGTGTAATTGTCGCAAGTGTCTGATTTTCTCCTGCAACTTCCAATTTTTCCTTAGCCTCTATAGCCTGATGCAGCCCATCTGAATAACGTCTTCCTTCCATAAGACGCCCAGTAAATTCATCAACTATAATAACTTCATTATCATCGTTAATAATATAATCCCTATCCAGTTTAAATAATTCCTTTGCTTTCAATGCCTGTGTCAAAAAATGTGTCAGTTCAACATATTCTGGCGAATACAAATTTTCAATTTTCAATATTCTTTCAACATTTTTAATCCCTTTATCAGTAATCGTAACCGTATGCGACTTTTCATCAACTTCATAGTCTTCCCAGTCTTCATCAGGGATAACTGTATTTTTCTTATCTTTAATTTCTTCAGTCTTGTAACTTCTTTTAAGTTTTTTAGCAACTTCTGCAAAAGTGTTATACCACTCTGTAGTTTCTTCAGCAGCTCCCGAAATAATAAGCGGCGTTCTCGCTTCATCAATTAAAATCGAATCTATTTCATCGACAATAACATAATTATGCCCACGTTGAACCTTTTCATCAAGTTCTCCAACCATATTATCTCTCAAATAGTCAAATCCAAATTCATTGTTAGTTCCATAAGTAATATCACAGTTATATGCATTTTTTTCTTTGTTCTGGCGTAATATTTCCAACAACAACTCCTGAAGTTAGCCCTAAAAACTCAAAAAGTCCAGCCATAATATCTCTATCCCGCTTTGCAAGATAATCATTAACCGTTACAACATGAACTCCTTTTCCTGGCAATGCGTTTAAATAAATTGCAAGTGTTGACATAAGGGTTTTTCCTTCCCCTGTCTTCATTTCCGCAATGCTTCCCTTATGCAAAATCATTCCACCAATAAGTTTGAACATCATAATGACGCATTCCTAATAGTCTTTTTAGCAGTTTCTCTCACTGTCGCAAATGCTTCCACCAATATGTCATCAAGCGACTCCTTTGCTAATCTTTCTTTAAATTCTACTGTTTTATGCTGCAGCTGCTCATCTGTCAATTTTTCAAAAATCGGTTCAATTTCGTTAATTTTGTTTACTAATTTCTGCATTTTTTTTATTTCTCTATCATCTGATGTACCAAATATTTTTTTCTCCTAATTTTTTTAACATATTTTATAATTTTTTTCCTTTCTCATATTAAATTTTTTTCAAATTACATATTAAATCCATTTTATTATAAAATATTCAGTTTTTTTATTCACGTATCCTCAAATTATTCTCATTCTTTTTTTACTAAAAAAAAGCATAAATATCTTGGGAATCTCCAGAAATTTTACCATCATCCTGATAATTTTTTTATTTACAAAATAAATAATATCCTGATTCCCTTTAAACAAAAAAACAAGTTATTATTATTTTTTTCCTTTTCCTTCCTTTTTCCCAATCTTTTTCCAGTTCCTGTGTAAAGCGCCTATTATCCCTGCTCTTAAACTGATTAATCTTCACAATCAGATCCCTAATATCTTCATGGCTCAAATTATTCTCATTTACAAAAAAACACTCAATTTATGGCTAAAAACTAGGCGTTCCTATCAAACTTGAATAAGTCATCATAAAAAAATAATACAAGTCATCACAAGCATTATACTTTTTTTCTTCTATCTATAATCATCTTTTTTTCATTATTATTTTTTTATTCCTCTAAATTAAGTTATATATTTTAGTCAAAATTTACTTATTATATCATTTATTATGCCTTTTTGTCTATTGTACTTATATTTAATATTTTTTTATATTTAATTTTTAATTATCTAACTTAAAAAAATTACGACAATCTATTTCTAAAAATCCTCATACGTAAATCTTCTAATAACTTCAACTCCGCCTTTTTTTCAGTATAAACCGCAATCGCAGGCAAATTTATCCCATTAAAAAGTATTTGTCTTTACCATACTGTAATGTGCCATATCAGTAAAAATCAGCTTATCTCCCACTTTTACCGGCTCATCAAAGGAATAGTCACCAATTATATCTCCAGCAAGGCAAGTAGGCCCTCCCAATCTATAAGTATATTTTTTTTCTCCTGGTATTCCTGAACCAAAAATAAATGGACGATACGGCATTTCAATTACATCTGGCATATGGCAGGAAGCTGAAGTATCCATCAACAAAATATCCATCTCATTTTTTGTAATATCCAAAACTTCTGAAACCAAGAATCCCGTATTTAGTGCAACTGCTTCACCAGGCTCCAAATAAACTTCAACATCATATTTTTCTTTAATATAATTTATCCATTTTATAAGTTTCTCAACATCATAATCCGCCCTTGTAATATGATGTCCACCCCCAAAATTCAGCCATTTCATATCATACAAATATTTTCCCGAATTTTTTTCGAAAAATCTTCAGCACATTTTTCCAAGGCATCTGAATTTTGCTCACAAAGCGCATGAAAAATGAAATCCATCCAATCCTTCAAGCTCATCTTCCCTAAAAATTTTTCAAGCGTCACTCCAAATCTGGAAAAATCTTCCCGCAGGATTATAAATTTCTGTTTCAACTTCAGAAAATTCTGGATTCAATCTAAGCCCGCAACTAATTTTCTTGCCATTTTTTTCTTCAAATTCCCTTACTTTATCTTTAAATTTTCTCCATTGATTAAAGGAATTAAACACAATATGATTTGTAATTTTCCATAATTTCATCAAATTCATCTTCCCTGTAAGATGGATTAAAAATATGAGTTTCCAGTTTTCTTTCCGTATTTTTCAATTCCATTTCCTCATACCCAAGTCTTGCTTCAAACAGCGAACTTGCCGTAGTTCCATTCAAATATTTCCCAATTAGCGGATAAAAATAAAACATTGAAAATCCCTTTTGTGCAAGCAATATTTTACATCCTGTCCTGTCAATTACACTTTTTAATATTTCAAGATTTCTTTTAAGCAATCTCTCATCCACTATAAACGCTGGCGTTGGCAAATTTGTTATATCCATATCAATATATTTATTTTTTTGGCATTTTTATCATCTCCTTTTTATATTCTTAAATTATTTTTTTAAAAATTTTATTACAACATCTTTTATCTTTTCAATTTTTATTTTTTTAATAATACTGTTTTTCGTTTTACTATAAATTCTGTTTAACAATAAATCTTTATCTCTTGCTAGAAAATAAATAAATTATGTTTTAATAGAATTTATTAATACAGCAAGAAAATAAAACTGTCAACTTTACTTTTAAAAAAATTCAAATATATTATATCATATTTTTCTTCAAAAATTAAAAAGATTATTCCAATTATTTTTTTAGAATAATCAATTTTTTTATTTTTTTAATGAATTTATTTAATAATTATTTAAAATTCAAACCGCAGTTAAGTATTTAATCAGTTCTCAACGCTTCCATCGGTTCCAATGCAGCAGCTTTTTTTAGCTGGATAAACTCCAAATACAAGTCCAATAATTGTAGAAACAAATATACATATAAGTACTACACCTGGGCTTAATATTGGAGATGTCTTAATAAATATACCGATTAGAAGTGCCAAAGAATATCCAATTGCAACTCCAATTATACCTCCAAAAAATGTTAAAATTACCGCTTCAATCAAGAACTGCACAAGAATGTCCTTTGTTCTAGCCCCCAACGCTTTCCTTAGACCAACTTCCCTTATTCTTTCTGTAACACTGACAAGCATAATATTCATCACTCCAATTCCACCAACAAATAATGAAATTCCAGCAACTCCGCTGATAAATAAAGTTACCATATTCAAAATATTATTAAATTGATCTAGTCCAGAACTTTCTGATCTCACGTTATATTTGTCAAAAGAACTTCCTCTTCTTGACATTAAATCTTTAACTTCGGCCATTGCAATATTTAACGAATTTGCAGAAGTTGCCTTTACTTGCAACTCTTCAAACTTATTCTGCTCCCCTCCATTAATAAATACTAAAAACTGATTTGGTATAAGCCCGCTCGACGGGGCACCTCCTCCACCTCCAAAATTTAAACTAGAATAAGGATCTTTTATACACTCCGACAATAACTAACTCATATCTGTTCTTTTTTAAAAATTTAGAGTTACTTTTTTTCCTATTGGATTTTTCATCTGGATATAACTGTTCTGCTGTGGAACTGTCGATTATTATAAATCTTCCGTCTTTTTTATATTCACTGGGTAAAAATTTTCTTCCCTTCACTATAGTAAAATTTGATATTTTAAAGTAATCTTCTGTGACTCCTGTACCCATAAACATTTTTGTATTTCCATCAATTTCAATTCTGGCAAAGGCACTAGAAGTTGGACTAACTGCTTCAACTTCTTCTATTTTTTTTATGTTTTCAATATCCTTTTCTGTCATCAGATCCTCAGTTTTATAAGTTTGTCCAGGAGAAGTGTCAATCGAAATATTAAAATTTCCCACTCCTAGCTTATTTAAATCCCCTGTTATATTTTGCTTCATTCCAGCTCCCAATGACGACATCATAATAACTGCTCCTATCCCAATTATTATACCTAACATCGTCAAAAATGATCTCACTTTATAACTAAGCAAATTGGATAAAGATAACTTTAGTGATTCTAAAAAATCCATTTACACTCCTCTCCGATTTACAACAATCTCATCTTTTTCAATTACGCCGTCTTTTAATCTAATAATTCTTTTACAATGTTCGGCGACATCTTCCTCGTGAGTTACCATAACAATCGTTGTTCCTTTATCGTTTAATTTTTTAAAGATTTCCAAAATTTCTTCAGTTGATTTGGAATCTAAATTTCCAGTTGGTTCATCCGCTAAAAGTATGTTTGGATTATTAATAATGGCTCTCGCAATTGCAACTCTTTGCCTTTGTCCTCCAGACATTTCATTTGGCTTATGATGAATCCTATCTCCAAGCCCTACACTTTCAAGTGCTTCTATTGCTCTTTTTATTCTTTCTGACTTTTTCACTCCTGCATAAAGTGCTGGAAGTGCGACATTTTCAACAGCATTCATTTTAGGAAGCAAATTAAAAGTCTGAAACACGAATCCAATTTTTTCATTTCTCACTTTTGCTAGTGCATCGCCTTTTATTCTAGAAACATCTTGACCATCCAAAATATATGTTCCTGAAGTCAGACTGTCAAGACAGCCCAAAATGTTCATAAGTGTGGATTTTCCACTTCCACTTGGTCCCATAAATGCGACAAACTCTCCTTTTTTGACCGATAGATTAAGTCCTTTTAATACGGTCAATTCTAAATTTCCATTTTTATAAGTCTTTACAATATCTTTTACGTCTATCATAAATTTACAATTCCTTTATCAAATTTTAAATTTTTTTACATAATTTTACATAGGCCCAGGACCTCCTGGTGCTGCCTCACCTGCTGGCACACTCTCTACATCTTGTGATTTTTATTATTTTTTTTATTGTCTTTTTTAGGTTTTTTTCGGATCGGCAATTTTTTTATTTTTCTGACCATCTTTTAAGGTTTCATCGACAACAGAAATTATGCTTTTCTCCCATATTTAAACCTGAAATTATTTCATAGTTGCTTTCATCACTGACTCCTACTTTTACTTCTCTTTTTGTAATTTTTTTATCTTTTTCCAACCGTAAATACAAAATATTTTTCATTTTCGTTTATTACTGCACTATATGGAATTTTTACAACATTTTTTCTTTCTTCATAAAAAATTGTGGCGTTTATCGTAGTTCCAGGTCTTAAATTTTTTGTATCATTCATTTTTATAGTGACGGTTGTGTTACTTTCATCCAAATTTTCACTTTTTTTCGCCACTCCAGCAATTTGCGATACATATCCTTCCACTTTTTCCCCCTTAGGTAGTGCATCTGATGTAATTTCCACTCTTTGTCCTACTTCTATGTCTTTTACTTGTGTATCTGAAAGGCTTACCTCTACTTTCATATTTTTAGAATCCGACACCTTGAACAAAGTCGATTCCGTATTTACTTTATAGTTTTCATCAGCTGTCATTTCTGTGATAACCCCGTCTACTGGACTTGTTATCTCATTTTTTATAAGCGTCATATCTTCCTGCAATGTCGCCAATTCCAATCTTGCAGTCTTTAGTGCAGTTCTTGCATCTTCTATATTAGTTCTTTCTTCACTATCAACGGTATCAGATTCTAGTCTAGAAGTTCTTAATGCTTTTCTTGCGTCATCCACATTAACCCTCGTTTCCCCTCCAACTTTATAAAGTTCTTCAGCATTATGCAAATCTCGTGACTTTTTGCTGAATTTCTAAACTTTTTAGTTTCTTTTTTTCTTCTAAGTGAACTTTGAGCACTAGCCAAATTTCGCTCATATTTTTTTGAATTTCCAAATTTTTTTCATCTGTATTTTTTTCTTAAAGTTTCATTTTTTTATCTGCTGGATAAAATGTAACAACTACATCTCCCTTTTTTTACATTATCACCAGTTTTTAAAAAAATACATCTTTTTACCCTTTGGCTAGAACTCGTATAAACCGACACTACATTATCCGACACAACTTGTCCCTGTTTTTTTGATACTGATAATGAAATATCTCCAGATTGCACTGTTGTAACTTCATATTCAGATTCATTATCCTTCTTTTCCACAAGACACAATCATAATCATCATAGTTAACATTATCAAAATTTTTATCAAAAAAATTATTTTTTTATCTCTAGAAATTTTTTTCTCCTCGTTTTCAATCTATCTTGACTATTCCAGAAATTTGTGTATTCATTTTTCCATAAACATCTACCACTTTCTTATTTCTTAAATTTTTTTATATTCCAAATTTTTTTTACTTATAATATTTTTATTTTTTCGTAAATGCCGCCAATTCATTTTTTTAGTCGTTTCATAATCAATTACAGCCTTTTTTATAATTATTTCGTTTTTTTCACATAATTTGAATAAGTATCAACTCCCAATTCATATCTTTTTCGCATAAATTTCATATTCTCTTTTTCTTAATATTCATCGTATTTTCTGCAGTTAATTCATTTGTCTGATAAGTTGTATAAGTTATCATCTGTCTGTCCAACATTTGATACCAATTCATTTTTTTCTTCTGTTCATACTGTAATTTCTAACTTTTTCTTTTTCATTTTTTTCAAATCTTCAATCGTATCATTATATCTCTTAAAAGTTTTTAGAAACAGAAAGTCCCTGCAACAACCGAATGATCTCTTTAATGAATAACCCCAAATCTCCTGTCAATTTTGGGATATTTATAATCAATATTCTCTTTTTTTAATTTGCTCTTCATTTAAGTTTCGTATTTAATTCTATTGCTTCTGCTTCCGATAATCTAAGTCTCATAAAAGTCTTCTTTTTCAATTCCTCCCTTTTCAAATCATCTAAAGTTTTTTTCTTTTTTTCAGGCAATTTTAACATTGTAAATCATAAACTGTTCTCCCAAAATCTTCAACTCTCTACCAAGATTTATCATACTTTTCAACTGAGAATTTTCATACTCTGTTTTTGCCAACTCATAGTCATATTTGAGACGCTCGTTCCAACCTCATATTTTCTTAGTTTGAATTGCATAATCTTTTTTTGTATCATCCACTGTAAGTGCTTCCTGCTCAATCTCCTTTCTGCTTTATTTTTTTATAATTTTTTTATACAAATCAATCAAATCACGAATCTCTCCATTTTTTTAGTAGTTTCATTTGTAATTTTTCTGAATATCACGAGAAATTTGATTTGTTTTTTTATTATAACTATTATCACTATATCCAAAATAATCATTCAAAGTTTTTAGAAATTCCAATTTTATTTTTCTGTAAGTTCTTTAGTCCTAAAAATTATAACTATTTTCTATAATAAAAATTCCCATACTTTCACATTATTTATCCATCGTCAAGTCCATTAGCCTGACCATGCAAATGAATAATTCTCATCTGAATTTACACTGATTTCATTCCAATCACCATTTTTTTAGAGGCTTTTTTTCTTTAATATCATACTTTTTTTCATACTTTTTTTCTCATTTATTTTTAGTAGTATACGAATTTTTTTCATATCTGCAAAATCAAATCATCCACATTAGTTCCATAACTCATCAGTCCTAAAATATACATCATTGAAACAATATATTTACTTGAAAACTTTCTATTTATTCTTTTACCATTTTACTCTCCTTTCATTTTTTTAGTTACTTTATCATTTATATCAAATTTAAGATTAAAAATAAATTATAACATTTTTTTGTCTTATTTTTATCATTTATTTTTTTGACAAAATTATGTCTCACTAAAAAAAATAATCACCATTTTTTTACAATAGTGATCATTTAGCTAAAAACTATTTTTCAAAATAAATCTTATTCTCATCTTCCCCAATTTCTACGCTGCATTTAGCCCCAAGCGGAACCGTAACTAGATCAGGCTTTTCATGTCCGCTTTCAAGCCCATAAATTACAGGTTTTTCGTAATCTTTAAAAAAATTCTTCAAAAGATCCATCAGCTCATAATTTTCCCCATAAGTATTCTCACATCCTGCAAAATTTCCAAATAAAACTCCATTACAATCATCAAATTTCCCAGCATATTTCAAATGAGTCATCATTCTATCAATTCTGCTTATTTCCTCCTCAATTTCCTCAATAAAAAGTATTTTCCCCTTTGTATCAATTTCATAATCAGTTCCCAAAGTTGTAACAATTATTGATAAATTCCTCCAACTATTTCACCGCTTATTTTTTTATTTTCAAAATCTTTCTTATTTAAGAGTAAAATTTTTCTTTTTCCATTCCACTTTCTTCATCTATCGGATTTTCAAATTTCCATTTTTTTCTCCTTTTTTTCTTATCTAATACATCCAAAAAAAGATTTTTTTCGTAAAATCACTGAAATCATCAAACATATTCGATTTTACCATCGGTCCATGAAAAAGTTCCCAAATTACACTTCTGATTAAAAACAATATTCAAATTAGTAACATCGCTATATCCTACAAAAACCTTCGGATTATTTTTTTATCAATTCATAATCCAGACTATCCAAAAAGTCTGTGAAGCACTAAACCCACCTTTCACGCAAAAAATCCCCTTAATCTCATCATCAGAAAAAGCTCTATGCAAATCCTTTACTCTAATTTCAGGTGTTCCCGCCATATATCCACCAATATCTTCAAAAAGGCTCTCCCCCAGCACAGGCTCAAATCCCAACTTTTTTACAACTTCCTTACATTTCTCAATATCTTCCCCTAGAATAGGCGAAGAAGTACAGACTAAAAATACTTTTATCTCCTCGTTTTAATGGTTCTGGAAAATTCATCTTCACACTCCTTATTAAATTAAAATCGAACTCAAAAATTATGACTATTTAACCCAAACCTTAAGTTTATATAATTTTTTTAATAGTTCAATTTCTTAATCTTAATCTACTCTCTAACAAGGATTTTGACCTCTTGTGATTATAGATAGTCTTTATATCTTTTTACTTTTTATAATTTTCTAAAATTATATTTTTAATTTTAAAGACAACTTTTGTAACAATTTTTCTTTTTATTTTTCACATTCTTCTTCATTTTCAGAATCCAGAATATCAAGTTCAGGTTTATGCACATCATTTGGAAAAAAACACAAGCACATCTCCATTTTTCAATAATAATATCAAACAATTTATTCCTTCTAAAAATAACCAAATCTCTTTCAGGGTCAAAACTTTTTTCCTTCATATTATGAATATCGTTAAATGCAACCCTTTCACTTCCATCAATCATAATTTGCACATCCAAATATCTCTTATGGCTTTCCCAAAATTTATCATTCTCCTTCTTCGTAAAATATTTCCCTACATTCATCTTAATTCCATTATAATCAACATCATAGCTTCCATTTTCCAGCGACAAGATCTTCTCCCTATTTTTTCCAGCATAATCAATACAAAATTGAATATCCTTTGTCAGGCTGCTGTTTTGCAATTTGTCATTTATATTTGTAAAAAAATCATTTTATTTTTCTCCTTTTTCTTCATTTTTTTAGTCATTAGATATTTTTCAATAACCTAAGACTTTTTTTATCTTTACAAGGATTCAAGACCCCTTGCTTTTAAGATATTTATTTTTATTAAATTCTAAATTTCTATGATTATCGAACAAGTATTTGTAAAAAAATTTAAAAAAATTCCAATAAATATAGCACTATTTTTCCTGTAAAACATAAAATTACAAAAAAATTATTTAGAAAGATTTTTTTAATTCTATCCAAATTTGAAGTTGAAATCCTGTATATTTTTCAATCCACAGCTTTTTTAATTTTGTAATATGCTGAATGAGAGTTGTAAGATGTATCAAAAATTACGATATCTGAATTTTTTTAATTTATCTGAGTTTCTAAAAACAGCTGTAGCATGAATAAATTCTATCTTAAACCCTTTTTTTCCTTTCGCATATTTTTTTCAAACTTTTTTTCAATAACTTTTTGACTCCATCTACCCACCAACTACTTTTTACATTCTGATTTCGTCAAGTCTATCGTCTTTTTCTTCTGACAATTCTTTTATATTCACATTTTTCAACTACTTCAATATTCTCATCCTGTTCCATATTTTTCAATTTCTTTTTTTCAAGACTTTTTTTATCCGAATATTCAATTTTTTTCAATTTCTTTTTTTCTGTTTTTTTCAATAGTCTTTTTCAGCCTCTTTTATTCCTGTGTTTTTCTCAAATCTTCCTTCAACTTTTTTTATTTTTCTTCTTCAAGTTTATCACAAAGAGAATTTAAAAAAATTTATTTTTCCTGCTCAATTCCCTCAATATCAGTAATTATCTCTTCCAAATCCCTTTCTTTTTCACTAACCTTATATGAATTTATATTAAAAACTCAAATCCTCTCTTAAAATTTTTTTCTCATCAAAAAAATATTCCTTCATTTTTTTCATCAAAAAAACTGATAAATTCTGCTGAAACATTAAATTTTCTATTTTCTTCATCAAATTCCAAACCATATTTTTTTGTGATAATTTTTTTCCAAATTTCTTCTTAACATTTTTATATTTTTGCACTTATACTCTCTTGAAATTCCTTCTCAAAAATCCCTCATTTTTCCAGTTCTTCCATAAACTTCTTTCAAAAAAATGTCTCTTTCTCCCAATATTTCCTGCTTATTCTCTTCCAAATTTCTCAATATATTTAAAATATTCTTCCCTTGAAAAAAATCCAAAAATTCAACCAGTTTATTCGTACTTAAAACATACATTATCATTTGCTCTGGATTCAATCCTCTTCCGTTTACCCTTAAAATTTTATCCCTCTGAAATTCCCTCAAATAGTCTTCTTTCACAAAAATTCAAACATTTCTTTTCGACATAAGAATTATTTGTTTCTATAATTTTTTTCTCAAAAAAATCTTTATTTGACTCATCAATTTTTCCCAATAATATCGATTTCTCTCAAAAAAAATTGAATTCTTATTAAACGGTTTACCAAATTTCTTTTTCCAACAGCTCATTATTAAAATTATCGACTAACAAATCAAAAAAATATTCTCATTTATAGATTTCAATTTTTTTCTATCAGTAACGAAAATTTTTTTCATTATTTCTTGTCATTTTTTATCCCTTTCTCCAGTTATTTTTTTAATTATAGCAAAACTGATTTAAAATTGAACTCAAAAAGTTGTGGCTATGTTTACTAAAACCCTAATTATATGATTCTTAATACTAATTTGAACAGATTTCAAGCATATTTGTAAAAGTCGATAAAATTCAAAAGATATGTTCAATAATCTAAATTTTTTTATCTTTAAGGAGTCTAGATTCCTTACTTTCAGAATATTTATCTTATTAAATTCTAAGTTTGTGTAATTATTGAATACATCTAATTAATCCAGTATTTTTTTAAAATTACAAACTGTCTTTATCATTTTTTTATTTTTTTCTAAAATCTCTTTTTTTCCAAAATAATTTTTATCAATTTTGCCTTTCAAATTTTTCATCATAAAAATCCTCAACCGTAACAATTTTTACTATTTTTTTATTCAAATTTTTTTCTCCCAAAATCTTTTTAAAAATATGGTCGCAAAAAAACTTATTTATTTCAAGCACGGCTTTTTATTTCTCCTTTATTTTTTTCCAAATATTTTTCCAAATGTTCTAAAACAAACAATTTTGTTCCATCAAAAGTTTGAATCGTATTTATTTTTTTCCAAATTTTTAAAAACTCCTTGTTTGTGAAATAAGCCAAGGATTTCCAATTATTCCACGTGAAAGTATTATGCCGTCAAGATTGCATGAAGATATTTTTCTGCTTTATTTCAATAGGCTCAAATAAAGTCCCCATTTCCAAAAAATTCTATATTTCTTGGCATTTTGCTTAATCTTTCAACAATTTCCCAATTTGCAGTTCCAGAATACATCTGTTTTTGAGTCCGCCCATGAACACAGATAAAATCAAGATCATATTTATTTGCCAGTTCCAGAAAAAAATCTCAGGATTTTTGAAAAATCCTTATATCCAACACGAATTTTTAAAGAAATATCAGCCTCGATGCCCTTAGTTTCCAAAAGCACCTTATCAACCACTTCAAAATTCTCTAAAAGTGCCGATCCTGCCCCATTTTTTATAATCTTAGGCTGCGGACACCCCATATTTATATTAATTTTTCTAAATCCAAAATCCTTCAATTTCAAAATTCCAGAAACCAAACTCATTTTTTTATCCCCACCAAAAATTTGAGTCCCTGTTTTTTTCCTTATCATCACATTTCAAAAGCTCATTTACAGTAATTTCATCTTCACGATTCAATAAATTAGCATTTACCATTTCAGTAAACAAAAAAATCAGGCTCAAACTTTTTCAAGTATTTTTCCTAAAAGAATAATCAGTAACGCCCGCCATCGGAGCAGCATATATTTTCATAAATTTCTCCCAGATCCTATTCTTCTCTAACTTTATTCTTCTTTAGCCATCTGTAAAAAGCATGTAAAATCCAATTAATTTTTCATTTTCCAATTTTGCCAAAAATTCCTAATTTTTTTAATAGATATTTTTCAATAACCTAAATCTTTTAACTATACAAGGAGTTAAAATCCCTTATTTCAGGATATTTATTTTATTAAATTCTAAGTCTAAGCAGTTTTAGTATAAACTCTTATTTCTATTAATTTTTTTGCTTTTACAATTATTTATCCGCTTTTTATTATATATTCAATTTCCTCAAAAAAATCAAATTAATTTTTTTAAATTTTTATCTTTAAAAGCATTTTTTTGGATTTTTATAATATTGATTATTGACTTTCAAAAAGTTATAGTATACTTATAACGAAATAAAAAAATTTTTCAATATAATTCTAAGTTTTCTAAATTTATTATAAAAAGGAGAAAATTATGAGAATAAAAACTAATTATTAAACTAGGTGTTATTTTACTGTTATTTGAAAGTGTTGCCTGTAAAAAAATAAAAAAATACTGAATTGGAAAAGAAAATTGCAAATTTAGAAAAAGCAAAATGCTGAATTGGCTAAAAAGGCAGCAAGAGCAGCAAAACTTGGTAAGTATCAAGACAAATGAAATAAAAAGAAAAAAAGGCAGAAATACCTTCAAAAACCTAAAAAAAATTTTCAAATTATGAAGGAAAATTAGAAAACAGAATTTCAAACTACGAAGCCAAAAGAGATAAAATAAGCGATGAAAATGGATGGAGTGTTGAAGAAACTCAAGCAAATGAAAGCTCTTAACGAAAAATTAGATGATGAGACTTTACTAAAGTTTACAATTTAATTATGGAAAGATTACCAGAAGAAAGAAAAAAATAAAACTTAGAAATGAACAAAGACAATGGCTAAAAATAAGAAAAAGAAAAAGTAGAAAAATTCAAACAATGATGAAGATGGAAATTCTATGATGGGCGGAAGAGCAGCTGCAAATGTGGAAATAATGACTTATCAAGAAATTACAAAAAGATAGATTATTTGAATTTGCAAGAATGTATGACAATATGGATTAATAATCTTTTTTTCAGAAGGGAAAAAGCAACAAAATGAAAAATAAAATTTTTATGTTAGGAATATTAGTATTAATATCAATAAATACAAATGCTAGATGGAGCAAAATATAGAGATAAAATTGTAAATGGAGTAGAAAAATCATTAAAAAGAATCATTCCCAAAAATAATCATAGACAGTAATAATACACCCAAAAATTATTCCAATATTTACTATAACGATTATGACAACGATGATGATTATTATGATAATGATGAAGATGATAGCTACGATAACAGCGATTCTTATTATGACAATGACAATTACGATGATAATGAAGACTACTATGATGACAATAATGATTATTGTGATAATGATGAATATAATTATGACGATGATGGTTATGATACTGAGATTCTTGATGATTATTATGAAGATTAGTTTTAGGATATAATTAATACCTAAGTTTTTATCTATTCGAGAGGTTAAGATACTCTTAATTTGTGGAAAATAATTGGAAAGCAGATGGAGAAAATGTAGATTATGGTTCTGATTATAATCATGGTGAAGATGCTCCCAGAAATCATTAGGATATACAATAATAATTCAGTAACTCAAAGATATAAAAATGAATATCGTGAAAATGCTTATTTATGTTCAAATACCGTCAACATCATATCCAGGACAATAACTAAAAATAAGGAAAAAGAAAAGTACAAAATTCAAACAATGATGACAAAGGCTAGGATCATTTAATTTTAATCATTTGTAAAATATATATGATATATATATATTGTATATGAATTTGTGAAAATTTCATGGTATAATAAAAATAAATGAAAAATTAATTTATAGAAAAGAAGAGAAAATATGAAAAAGATTTTATTTGATTTTATTTTTGCTATTAGCTCAGTATTGGTTTTTCAGACTTTACTAGCAAAGGTGGTTCAATGTATTGTTTAAAAATAGGAAATATTACAAAACTTAATGCAAGTGATCATCTCTTTTAAAGCTGGATTATGCGGATTACTCAAATTCTAATCGAAAGGTTATTAGAAATATAACAGTTATACAAAAGGTGGATATATTGCAGATGAAATATTGATTTTAAAGATAGATTAGTTTATGGCATAACTATAATTATTTAAAATATAATTCTAAATCTAATAAACTATTTGTAGTTTACGATCCATATAATCCTAATATAAACAATAACATCTGCAGAAAATATTGGAAATTATATTGTTTATCTTACATATGGATTTAATTATGAGATACTTTTATATGCAGATTATAATAGTGTTTATTAGAAAATATTATCTTTTAATTCAGTATACTTAGATTATAAAAATATTACTTTAACAGAGGAAATTTATTTATCCTCTGTATAAAAATATTATTTTCCTAAACACA
>BNJU01000729.1_pt1 | contig 78771 bp, 87 predicted proteins | sample 8539281 | NCBI WGS metagenome assembly BNJU01 (sample SAMD00202456, study PRJDB9452) | human saliva metagenome | isolation source: human saliva | place: Japan
ACCCATTTACTACTTACGGATTGAGCCTTTGATATGCTTTTGAAGCTCTTTGCGATAGACCAAACAGGCAGCGCAGCACCAGTATTGGACCTCACCATAGATTGAAAAATTTCACAGCATCGTAATAAGCGGCGTTATGCTCACTCCCGCACAGGAGAACAGGATCGCCGCTCATGCCCCTGTTACGCAGTAGGCAGAAAAGCCTGCCAAGGCGGCTTTTGCGGGCGCGCCCGCGCGGCAGGCGATTTATACCTTATCCCCCGAAACCGCGCTTTCTACTCGCGTAACAAATCCACAGCAAAAGTGAGTGATTTACTATGGCAGTTTCTCCGGGTGGAACGAACACAGCATACACCGTACTGAGCAACCACCACCGCGCAACAAGGAGCTTTCTCGCGCTAGGCTGTTGTCGCAATGCTGTCACTCCCCGAAGATTGGGACTACACCTGAAAGGCTTTGTCCCTTATCAACCGGGAGAAGATAGACGCTGTCCGCGAAGCTACGGGAGCTTGAACGCGCTGGCGTATCGTCCGTTCAAGGAGCGCGACGAGAAAGGGACGCTTTGCAGCGCGGACTCTGCGACATTCGGAGCAGCCGCAGCCGCCCACGCCGGATTTTCACTCACATTGGAAAATCCAACACGGAGCAATCCAACACAGGAAAAACCAACATTGAAAAACCTACGTTGGCAAATCCAACGCAAATTAAATAAAGATATACAAAGAACTGACTTTACCAGAAAATCAAACATACGGATTTATCGGGTACCTATTCCATTCCTATCCTTTTCTAACCTCACTCCAGTGGGAAAGTGTGGCTACGCCGCCGGAAACGGAAAGGAACGGAAGCGGCAGCAGAGCGCAGTAGAGAGGCACTGGAAATCAATCAAGGACAATATCGACTACGACATTCTCAAACAGACATGAGATTTGACGGTGACAGGCTTGATGACGATTATAGGACCGTGCTTGAAACAGTATGCACTGCAAGGAAGCGTGTGATTGCGACGACTACCCGGCAGATTTGCTAGTGAAGTCAAAGTTTATGTGAAGCTGGACGGCGAGCATATCTGCTTTTGTGCTTGACTGCATGCGTGAATGGGCACCCAAAATCCGCAACATCAAGCAATATCTGAAAGCAGCCCTTTTCAATGCCCCGTCCACCATCGGCAACTACTACACTCCCTCTGTCGCCCGGCGATGCGCGAGCGCAGCACGCAACGAAGCGCAGCACGGCGACCCGGACCATTACGTCTATTCAAACCGGGCGAAAGCCTGTAAACAAACTAAAAGGAGGATTTCTTATGGCAATGGGAGAACAGAGCATTGGTATTGACGAGCGCACCGGACCGTTACGACATCCGCTTTCGACCTCAACACTTTACTACGGGCTCAGACAGTGGCGAGTGCTTTTGACGTGTCTCGTAGCGGGCAAGTGGAAGCCTACCGATTGAGTACGGCGACAACTGCATCTTGTGGGTATCAGAGCCGAGGACCTGAACGGGCTGGTGGCGCGTATCTCGACCGCTCGCCCCATAAAGAAACGCTGAAAGGAGGACGCGAGAAATTGCAGGACGAAGTAAACGAAAAAGACCATAGCTCCTTACATCACAAGACCGGGAAGCTGACCGCGCAGACGCCCAAAAGGCAATGAAAGCCATTCTCTCAAAGGGCAAGAAAGAGCTTTTCCAAACCGCCACTAGGGCAAGCTAGAGCTTAGCAGCTTTATGAAGCAGAACGCGGGCGTTTCCAACATTGGTGATTACAGACAATATCGGGCGCTGGAGAGTACCGCATAGCATCGACTTTGCGCTGAAAAAGGACACGACGGAAACCCCCGCCCCGTTACCTTGTTTCTTTCAAGCGGACGCGGACGCGCTGACCGCAGCCTTTTAAGGAATTTTTCCGCAAAGAAGCTGACAGGATAGGAAGCCTCATCCGAAACAGCTGCTCAACCCTTAAAGAAGCCGCACAGGGCAGAAACGCGGAACGGGCAAAGTCAAGAACAAGGACAGGGAGGTATCGCTATGAGCCGGAAATCAAGAAGTGCTTATCCTCAATCTCCGTATCTGCTCTTTGTGTGGTTTCGATAAGTGGGTGCGGCTGTCTCGGTCTCCCCGGCGCGGACGCGAGCGCAAAGCTGCTACATCTTGGGGACTGTTTTAGTGCCGCCTTTTTCCAGTATCGCGCCGAGCTTCCACCCGGCAGATTTACTTTATCGGCATTGCCGAGGCGGTCATTGTCCGGCTGATTATCTACGGTCAAGGGCAAGAACGCGAAGAAGTACAGGAAAGGCATGGAGTACGGCAGCGACGTTGGGGACAGCTGAGGACATAAAGCCGCCACAGACCCAGTATTTGAGAACAATATCCCCTCACGGAGACGGAACGGCTACCACGAACAGTCGTCGGAAAGCAGCGAAATATGCCCGCAACAAGAACATTCTTGTAATCGGCGGTTCCGGCAGCGGCAAGACGTTTTTCGTCAAACCGTCGCGCTTATGCAAAATGCACAGCAGCTATGTTGTCACAGACCAGAAGCACCGTCTTAATCGAGTGCGGGAAGCTCTTACAGCGGGGCGGCTACCAGATTAAAGTGCTGAATACGATTAACTTCAAGAACCATGAAATACAATCCCTTTGCCTATCTGCGGGAGCGTAAAAGGACATTTTGAAAGTTGGTCAATACCATTATCGCCAACACAAAGAAGCGACGGGAGAAACCATGAGGATTTTTGGGTGAAAGCGGAGAGCTCTACTACGCCGCGCTAATCGGCTATATCTGGTACTGAGCGGACGAGGAAAAAGAACTTCACGACGCTGCTTGAAAATGATAAATGCGTCGGAAGCCCGCGAGACGACGAGGACTTCAGAAACCCGGTTGACCTCATGCTTGAACGTCTGGAAGAAAAAGACCCGGAGCATTCGCGGTCCGCAGTACCGCAAATACAAACTTGCGGCGGCAAAACGGCGAAGTCGATTTTTACTCAGTTGCGGCGCGAGGTTGCACCCTTTTGACATCGGGCGAACGCGGGTTTAGCGGAAAACCGAGCGAAATGCAGCTTGACACCATAGGCGACAGAAAAGACCGCCCTTTTCGTCATTATCAGCGACACAGACGACAGTCACTTTGTCGTGAGTATTCTCTACACAGCTATTCAACTTGCTTTGCGACAAGGCAGATGATGAATACGGCGGGCGGCTTCCCCGTCCATGTGCGCTGCCTGTTAGACGAGTTTGCGAATATCGGCAGATACCGAAGTTTGAAAAAGCCTCATAGCCACCATACGGGAGCCGGGAAACATCCGCTTCAATCATCTTGCAGCTCAGTCACAGCTAAAAAGCCATTTACAAGGACAACGCTGATACCATAGTCGGCAACTGCGACACCACGCTTTTTCTTGGCGGCAAGGAGAAAACGACGCTCAAAGAAATATCGGAGATTTTAGGGAAAGAAACCATTGACAGCTTCAACACGTCCGAAACCAGAGGGCGGGAGCTGCATGGGCTGAACCATCAGAAATTGGGAAAGCAGCTTATGACGGAAGATGAAATCGCGGTCATGGACGGAGGGAAATGTCTTTGCAGCTACGCGGGTGCGCCCGTTCTTTTCGGACAAATCGACATAACGAAGCACCTGAAACTACAAGTACCTTTCCGACGCAGACCCGAAGAACGCCTTTGACATGGAGAAGACTTCTGCGCCGCCGCCCGCCATCGTCAAGCCCGATGAAGTCTTTTGACTATTACGAGATTGACGCGGCAGACTTGCTGGAGGACGCAGACAATGAATGAGCGTTCTCCCAAAGGAGAAGCTGCGCTTTTGTGCTGATTATGGGCGGGCGCATGAGCAGCAGCGCGAGGAAGCGAAACGGCGGGCTGAAATCCGGGAATTTATCGCAGCTTGTGAACGGCTCTACGAAAAGAACCGCCAGAGAGAAAGGAGGATTGCGATTAAGGAAGAAATACAGGCTATGAGATACGCGTCCTTTGCGTGTCAGTGGAAATGTGGATAACAGGTTATTCCGTCATGGGAAAACGCGCATTCACAGCACATGGAAAAGCAAAGGGCAGCTTTCCCACGTCCTGCAAACAGCGTTTCCCACAGCTCCATAAGACAGCCAGTTACCCACATTCCCCACAACGCCGACGACTACGGAAGCCCAACCTATCCTACCTGTCATTCAAAAAGAGATTTTTAAGGAGCTGACCTAACATCAAGAACGTAAACACAGGCTACATGATACGCGCCCCCACTTTTCCGGCGCAGCACACAGCGGCAAGAGCCGCGCCCCTTACAACTGAATACCGCCGCGCCGCAGACACTTAGGCGGCGTGAACCCGCCCAACCCGGCGGGCTGGCGACCGCGGCAGTTATCAAAAACCGACCGCCGTTTTTATGCCCTCGGGCAGCCGCACACGCGGCAAGAAAGGAGAACTTTTATGGCATTTTTAATTCGGCAGTAGGCGTTTTGCAGACCCTTGTTGTAGCTCTGGGAGCCGGGCTTGGTATCTGGGCGTGATTAACCTCATGGAGGGCACGGCAACGACAATCCCGGCGCGAAAAGCCAGGGCATGAAGCAGCTCATGGCGGGCGGCGGTGTCGCCCTTATCGGCATGACCCTTGTACCGCTACTTTCCGGCTTGTTCGGTTAAGAAGCGCGGGTAAAGGCTTATGCAGAGCATACTTGACGCGATTAACGAATGGATAAAGGAAATCCTCGCAGAGCCTATAAACGGTAATCTGTCAACCATGTTCGGGGACGTGAACGAGAAAGTCGGCACTATCGCCGCCGAGGTAGGGCAGACCCGCAAGGGTGGAACGCGGGTATCTTCTCCATGATACGGACGTTATCGGAGAATGTAATCGTACCCATTGCGGGGCTTGTACAATTTCACGTCCTGCTATGAGCTTATCAGCATGGTAACGGAAAAGAACAATATGCACGACGCTGACACTTCCATGTTCTTCAAGTGGGTGTTCGTATTACGTCGCAGTCTCACCTTGATGACGCATACCTTGACATCATCATGGCGGTGTTCGATATGGCGCAGCACGTTGCTTTCCGGCGCGGCGGGGGTTATCGGCGGCAGCACGAACATTGATGCTGCCGCCGCCCTGTCTTCCATGCAGAGCGGGCTTGACGCTGCTGGAAACTCCCGAACTGCTCTTACTTGTCGCGAAACAAGCCTTGTGAGCTTGTCGCATGAAGATAATGTCCGTACTGATAACCGTTATCCTCTCTACGGGCGCATGATAGAAATTTTCACCTTACTGTTCGGTATCGCCTATCCCGTTCGCAACAATGACTAACCGGGAATGGGGACGGATAGGGAACAACCACCTAAAATCCCTCGTTCGCGCTATGGCTCAAGGCTTCCTCATAGATATGCGTCGGCATTTACGCCGTACTGGTGAACAACATGATAATAGCGGACAATCTGCACAGCGCGATTTTCTCCCTTGCAGCCTATACCGTTATCCTCTGTTTCTCCCTGTCTCAAATCCGGCGCACTGGCGAAGTCGATTTTTCCGCGCATTAGCGGCGTGTCAAGGGCAGGGTGGATTTTCAGAGCGAAGCGGCGAAAATACTACCCGACCTTGACGCGGAGAACCCCATAGAATAGGGACGGGCAAAGGGCACAGATTGACCTTGCTCTGATTACCCCTATGGGAACCACAGCAGACAAAAACCAGAGAAAGGAGGTTTCCACTGGCGTATGTACCGTACCCAAAGACTTATCCAAAGTCAAGACAAAAGTAGCTTTCAACCTTACCAAACTGGCAGATTGTATGTTTCGCGGTAGCCTCATTTTGGGCTTGCTGCTTTTCTTTCTGCTCAAAGACAGCACAGGCACAAGTTTCCTTGCGTCTATGGCTATGATTGCCGCCATGCTGCGCTCTGTTTCCTTTGCCATGTGGCGAGAAGCATGGACAGCCCCTTGAAGGTGATAAAAACATCATTCTAGACAAAATTCATAGCCCCCAAAGAACGACCATACAGGACAGACAACCTTATTCCGTCTTAGAACGGCAGAGAAAAACTTGAAAAGGAGGTATCAGCGATTGCAAAAGGAAACACGAAGAAACAGCGCGGCGGAAACGCACACGCAAAGGCTAACCTGCCCCGCAAGCTCACCCGCGCCGAGAAGAAGCAGATTGCGGAAATCATCAGACAGGCAAAGGGCGACGGGAAAGCGCATACCGCGCAGCAGACAATCCCCTATATCCAGATGTACCCGGACGGTATCTGCAAGGTTACGGAACGTAAATACTCAAAGACCGTCGCTTTGAAGATATTAACTATCAGCTTGCACAGGCAGACGACAAGACCGCCATTTTTGAGAACTGGTGCGACTTCCTCAACTACGTGACGCTTCCGTTTCGGTGCGAGCTTCTTTCATCAATCAAGGGACGCAGCGGGCGAAGCGGAAAAGGCGGTCAATATCCGGCACAGGACGACGCTTTCAACTCTATCCGCAGCGAATACGGGGATATGCTGCAAAACCAGCTTGCAAAGGGCAACAACGGGCTTGTCAAAGCAAAATACATCACCTTTGCCATTGAAGCCGACAGTCTGGGCGCGGCGAAATCCCGCCTTGCCCGTATCGAAACGGACGTACTTAACAATTTTTAAGCTCTTGGGCGTAGCCGCCCGCCCGCATGACAGGCTATGAACGGCTCGAAATGCGCACGGCATTTTCCACCCGGAGTGCGGGCAGTGTTGCCTTTTCGATTTTATGGCTTGCCCCTGTCCGGGCTTTCCACAGCGACTTTATCGCCCCGTCCTCTTTCCGTTTTGGCGAGGGGCGTTACTTCCGCATGGGGCGCAAAATCGGCGCGGTTTCATTCCTTGAAATCCTTGCCCCGGAATTAAACGACCGTATCTTATCGGATATTCTGGACTTGGAAACGGGCGTTATCGTCAATCTGCATATCCACAGTATCGACCAGACCGAAGCCATAAAGACAATCAAGCGGAAAATCACCGACCTTGACAAAAATGAAAATCGAGGAACAGAAAAAGGCGGTACGCAGCGGCTGCGACATGGATATTATACCGTCCGACCTGCTACCTTTCGGCAGCGAAGCGAAGAACCTCTGCGGACTTGCAGACCGCACGAGCGTATGTTTCTGCTCACGTTCCTGTGGTGAACATGGCAGACACAAAAAGGAAACTGGAAAATGACGTGTTCGCGGCGGCGGGCATTGCACAGAAGAACAACTGCGCCCTCACCCGCCTTGACTACCGAACAGGAAGCGGGGCTTATGTCCTCTGTACCGCTTGGGAGAACCTTATCGCCATTCAAAAGGGCTGACGACTCAAGCATCAGCTATCTTTATCCCTTTATCCACAGGAGCTTTTCCAGACGGCGGCTTTTATACTACGGCTTGAACGCCCTTTCAACAACATGATACCTGCGACCGCAAGCAGCTCAAAAACCCCAACGGCTTAATCTTGGGTACGCCGGGAAGCGGAAATCCTTTGCTGCAAAGCGGGAAATGACAAACGCTTTCCTCGACGACGACTGACATTATCATCTCGCGACCCGGAAGCGGGAGTATTTTTCCCTATGCAGCGGCTTGACGGGCAAGTGATACGGTTATCCTCACGGGCAGAGGGCATTGACGGAAGCCCCAGTATGTGAACCCTATGGATATTAACTCAATTACAGCAGGACGACAGCCCCTGCGCTGAAATCCGACTTTATCCTCCCTCTGCGAGCTTGTAATCGGCGGCGGGAGGGCTTGCAGCCCGTCGATAAGACCGTCATTGACCGCGCCGTTCGAACGTGTACCGTCCGTTCCTTGCAGACCCCGACCCGAGAAAATGCCTATTCCGGGCGACCCTACGACGAGCTTTTGAAGCAGCCGGAGCCGGAAGCGGCGGCGTATCGCGGCGGCGTTGAGCTTACGTTTCCGGGAGCCTTAACGTGTTCAACCACCGTACCAACGTGGAGCTGAACAACCGCCTTGTCTGCTTTTTGACATCAAGCAGCTTGGGAAGCGGCTCAAAAAGTTAGGTGTATGCTCATTGTGCAGGACCAGGTATGGAACCGCGTCACCGTCAACTGGCAGAAAGGAAATCCACCCGCTACTACATGGACGAATTTCATCTTCTCGAAAGAGGAACAGACCGCCGCGTACAGCGTGGAGATTTGAAGCGTTTCCGTAAATGGGGCGGCATACCCCAGCCATTACGCAGAACGTCAAAGATTTGCTTGCTTCCGCGAAGTGGAGAATATCTTTGAAAAACTCTGATTTTGTCCTCATGCTCAATCAAGCGGCGGGCGACCGGGCTATCTCTTGCGAAGCAGCTCAACATTTCCCCGCAGCGATGAAGTATGTCACCCACACCGAAGCGGGCGAGGGGCTTATCTTCTATGGAAACGTGGTGCTGCCCTTTGTAGACCGCTTCCCGAAAGACACCGAGCTTTTTACCGGTAATGACGACGCAAGCGGAGGAAGTGGCAAAGCATGAACGGGCTGAAAAACTGACACAACTCATCAACCGGACGCGCTTTCTATGCCTTTGCGGGAGCTTCCAGAGGAAAGCGTCGTTGCTGATCACAAGCCCGCCCCTACTATGCACCCTAGGGGATTACGGGCTTGACGCGCAGATTGGGCGGGAGGACACGCCGGAGCAGTACATGACAGGCTGACCGTGGAGGTTTTCCGCGAGCTGCGCCGGGTACTGCGTTCTGACGGTCACTTTCTGGCTGAACATTGCGGACACCTACTGCGGCACAGGAAATAAGGGCTACCATGCAGACCCGAAGAACCCCAAGGGAGGAACGGCAAGCCGCATCAATCGCAAGACAGGCGGCGGGCTGCAAGCAAAAGGATTTAATCGGTATACCCTTGGTTTGGCTTTTTGCCCCTACGCGCTGACGGGTGGTGACTTTGGGGAGCGATATTATCTGGCAGAAAGAAAAACCCCATGCCGGAGAGCGTGAAAGACCGCCCTACCCGCTGTTATGAACATATCTTTCTGCTTACAAAGTCAAAAGAAGTATTTCTATGACGCAGCCGCCATAGCCGAGCCGTTGGCACCTACAACGGCGGCGCGCGGTACCGCACCGGGCGCAGCGCGGGACAGAAATATGCGGAGGAAGTACCCGGACAGGGGAACACAGGGATTGAACCGGGCGAGAAGCGGCAGCTACCACGACGAAGCCCTCATGCCGACCATGCGGAACAGGCGGGACGTGTGCTAATCACCATGCACCCTACAAGGGCGGGCATTTCGCCGCGTTCCCGCCAAAACTTGCCGAAACCTGTATCAAGGCGGGCTGTCCGAAAGGCGGCATTGTGTTGACCTCGGCAGCGGCACGACGGGGCAGCCGCAAGGCAGCTTCACAGGCATTATATAGGGCACTGAGATAAACGCTGAGTATTGCGCCCTCGCAGGGGCGCGGATTGAAGGGACAGACAACAAACAGTCATAAAGCGCGTGAGAAAGTCACGCAGAAATGACCCGCGAGGGAGCCGTTGAGGTAAACGCCGCCACAGGCAGAAAAAGCGTATCAGCAACCGCATAAGGGACGCTGACCTTACCAGAAAGGACGCGCCCCGCAGCAGCCGGAACAGGCAGCGCAGCCCACACTGGGCGGCGCAGCTCCCGCGCCTGCAGCCGACGCGCCGCCGCTTCCCCATGCGCCGGGGGCAGAACGGGAACAGGACACCGCAGCAGCCGAGCGCGTCTTGGAGCATATCGACGGGCGCACACCAGAAAGGCGAGCAAAAAGGCGGCGAGGAAAGCACAGGCAGAAGCAGAAGCCCGCGCCCACACTTCCCGCTTGCGGTCTACCGACGAGGAACGGGCAACGCCGGAGCTTTGAAAGGTATATCCGAAAATCGGACAAAGCAGCCGACCGTCTGACGCGTGCAAGGGGCGGCTATCCCCAAAGAAAAGAAACTTGTGCGGAGCGCACCTTGACGAAGCCACCGGGAAAGGCAGAGACCCGCCTACATTTTTGAGAGAACGGGAAAACCCATAGGAAAAAGAAAAGCCCCACAACAACCTAGCTATCCCGCCCCGCACAGGAAGCGGGTATTTTCGTCCACAACAAGATACATTCCGTTGAAAAAGGACAATCCGGCGTTGAGGGGCGCATAAATCCGAAGAACTGGCAGAGCGCGGCGCAAAAGCAGGGGCGCGGAAAGTCAAGGAGGGCTACCGCAGCCACAAGCTCAAACCCTACCGGGCGGCGGCAAAGGCAGAGAAAGCGGCGTTCAAGGCGAATGTGGATTTCAGTACCACAAAGCTTGCATGATAACCTGCAGATTGCGGCAATCCTTTCCCGCTTCATGCAGAAGCAGCAAATCAAGCGGCAGTATGCAAAGGCGGCAAGGAAAAACGGCGCGAAAACGGCACAGAAAGCCGCAGAGAACACCCGCAAGGCAGCGAAAAAAACAGCCGAGGAAACAAAGAAAGCGGCGGCGTTTGTGGCAAGCACCCGGCAGCGTGGCGATGTATCGCAAGCTGCCGCGCTGCTCTTTATTCATTATGATTTCGGCGGGCTATCTTCTTGCGGTTCTATGTTCTCCGGCTTGATGAACGGCATTGTCGGGACTTCCTACACGTCGGAGGATCAGCGACCTTGTGGCGACGGAAAACAACTACGCCGCAAAGGAAAAACGAGCTTCAGCAGAAAATTGACAATATCGAGCGCGATTATCCGGGCTATGACGAATACCGCTATGACCTTGACAGTATCGGGCATAAACCCCCATGAATTAGCGTCCCACCACCGCCCTTTCCAGACCCACACCCACAGAGCGCACAGGCAGAAATAAACCGCGTCTTTGCCATGCAGTACACCTTGACGCTGACGGAAGAAATTGAAGTGCGCCACAGGGACGGAAACCCGCACAGGAACGCGCACCGTCACCGACCCGAAACAGGGGAAACCTCTACGGAAACCTACGAATACGAGGTTGAAGTCGCCTACAATATTACATTCTGAACGTGAAGCTGACGAACAAGCCTGTTTCGAGATTGCGGAGGAACTCTAACGCCGGAGCAGCTTGAAATGTACCGCGTCTATCGGAAACAAGCGGCAACAAGCCGCTGATTTTCGGCGGCGGCTCACCAGACACAGGGGCGTCCGAGGATTTTAAGCGGCGTACAGCTTTGTGAACGGCACATCGCCCCGGCAATACCGCCATTGTAGAGCTTGCGAAGCGGCAAGCCGGAAACGTGGGCGGGCGCACCTTTGGAGCTGGTAGCGGCTTCAACAGCCGCGTGGAATGGTGCGCCTGTTTCGTTTCATGGTGCTACGGACAGGCGGGCTGTCGAGCCGCGCTTTGCCGGGTGCCAGTCACAGGGCGTACCCTGGTTCCAGTCACGCGGGCAATGGGGGCGCAGGGGCTATGCGAATATCGCCCCCGGCGACGCTATCTTTTTTGACTGGGACGGGGACGGGAGCGCAGACCATGTAGGGCTTGTCATCGGGACGGACGGGGAGCGCGTCTATACCGTCGAGGGCAATTCCGGCGACGCTTGCAAGATAAAGAGCTACCCCGTTAATTATTCCTGTATCAAAGGATATGGGCTGATGAACTGGAACTGAAAAACAAACATAACACTGAAAAATCTGAAAGGAGAAATTGATTTATGGCTATGAACAGGATTGAACGTATCGACAAGGAGATTGCAAAGACCCGCGAGAAAATCACCGAGTACCAGAACAGGCTGCGGGGCTTGAAGCGCAGAAAACCGAAGCGGAAAACCTGCAAATCGTACAGCTTGTGCGCTCCATGCGGCTTTCCCGCATGAGCTTTCCGCTATGCTTCCGGCGGCGGTATTCCGGGCATGGAAGCCGCGCTGGGCTACCCGCAGAACCCTGCAGACCACGACACCGAAGAAATGGAGGACACCGAGAATGAATAAGAAAACTTAGAACCTTGACTGCACTCTGCGCCGCCTCATGCTGACGGGCGGCTTTTTCCGTCACCGCCTTTTGCACAGACCCCGGAGGGACAGGACGCGACCGACGACAGCGGCGTTGTCTCAGAGGAACCCGAAAAGGAAGAACCCCTTACCCCGGACGGGAACGCGACCCTTGTAGACGATTTCGGCGGCAACAAGCAGCTTATCACAGTGACGACCAAAAACGGCAATTACTTTTATATCCTTATCGACCGGGACGACGAGGGCGAGAACACCGTACATTTCCTTAATCAAGTGGACGAAGCCGACCTTATGGCACTCATGGAGGACGGAAGCACCGAGGCAGCCCCGCCCGCCGTCCGCAGTTGTACCGAGAAATGCGAAGCCGGGAAAGTGAATGTGAGCTGCCCCGTCTGCAGGATAACATGACCGCTTGCAGCGGCAAGGAAGCGGAGCCGAAACCGAGGAACCGCCGGAGCAGCCCAAAGAGAAAGGCAATGCGGGCGGGCTTTGTGCTTTTCCTTGTCGTGGCACTTCTTGGCGGCGGGGCGCACTCTACTACTTTTAAGTTTATGAAGCTGAAGCAGAGCGTCAAGGGCGATACCGACCTTGAAGATTTCGACTTTGACGACTACGGCGAGGACGAGCCGGACGACGGGGAGGGCTTGGACGTTCCCGAAGATGAAGAAGCGGAGGACGGGGACGCATGACGCTTTTCACCGAAAAACCCGTTAGAAAAAAATGATGGCTACAGACCCACGGGCGGCGTGACAATGCGCCGCCTGTTCCATCCCCGGCGTGTATGCGCTGCCCTTATAGGCGCAATCTCTGTATCGGCTATTGTCTGAAACAGGCACAGGGAGAAGAAGCATACCGCGCCGGAAGGCTGAAAGGAGGATTTCATGGCACTCAGACTTGTGATTGCAGAAAAGCCGAGCGTGGCGCAGACTATCGCCGCCGCGCTTGGCGTTAAGGGAAAACAGGACGGATATATCGAGGGCGGCGGCTACCTCATTTCATGGTGCGTCGGGCATTTGGTACAGCTTGCGGAAGCTGCCGCCTACGGGGAGCAGTACAGGAAATGGCAGCTTGACAGCCTACCCATTCTGCCGGAGGAATGGCAATACGCCGTTGACCCGGACAGGGAAAGCAGTTTGCGACCTTAAAGCGGCTTATGACCGCGCCGACGTTTCGGAAGTGATAAATGCGTGTGACGCGGGGCGCGAGGGGGAGCTGATTTTCCGCTTTGTCTACGAAGTGGCGGGCTGCAAGAAGCCCATGCGCCGCTTGTGGATTTCCTCAATGGAGGACGGGGCAATCAAGGCGGGCTTTGCTTCCCTCAAAGACGGGCGGGAATATGACGCGCTCTTTTGCGTCTGCCCTCTGCCGCGCAAAGGCTGACTGGCTTATCGGCATTAACGCCACCCGGCTTTTTCTCATGCCTGTATGGAAAGACCTTGAACGTGGGGCGCGTCCAGACCCCGACCCTTAAAATGCTCACTGACCGGGACGCGGCTATCTCCCATTTCCAGAAAGAAAAATACTACCATGTGCGCTTATGTCTATCCGGCGCGGAAGCGGCAAGCGGGAGGATTTCAGACAAGGCAGAAGCCGACGCGCTGAAAGGGGCTTTCGCGAAGCGGGGAAAGCGGTATGTGTTTCCGTCACCAGAGAAAAAGAGCGCAGCCCCGCCGAAGCTCTTTTGACCTTACCTCTTGCAGCGGGAAGCAAACCGCATTTTCGGCTACACTGCGAAGCAGACCCTTTGACCTTGCACAAGCCCTTTATGAAAAGCGGCTCTTGACTTATCCGAGGACGGACAGCAGCTACCTCACCGACGACATGGGCGGCACCGCAGCGGGCATTATCGCGCTGCTCTGCGAAAAGCTCCCCTTTATGGCGGGCGCAGACTTCACGCCGGATATTGCAAAGGTAACAGACAGTAAAAAGTATCAGACCACCACGCAATCATTCCCACTATGGAGCTTGCAAAGGCTGACCCGGACGCGCTGCCGGAAAGTGAGAGAAATATCATCCCTTTGCGGGGCGCGTCTCGCTTTTGCCACCGCCGAGCCGCATATCTTTGAAGCGGTTACGGCGGTTTTCATGCGCTGATACGGAGTTTACGGCGCGGGGAAAGACGGTTCTTTCTGACGGGTGGAAAGAGATTGAACGCAGATACCGGGCGACATTGAAACGAAGCCCGACCCGGAGGACGGGGAAATCGAGGGCGTGACGCTGCCGGAGCTTTCCGAGGACAGGGCTTTGAAAAACCCCGCCGCAAAGGTAACGGAGCATACCACGACCCCGCCGAAGCCCCACAGCGAAGCGTCGCTTCTCTGCTATGGAGCGAGCCGAACGGGATTCGACCCGGACGCGGAACGCCGGGGCTTGGCACCCCGCCACCCGCGCCGCCGTCATTGAAAAACTGGTAAAGGGCAGCTTTTGCGGAGCGCAGGGCAAGCAGCTTATCCCTCACGCAGAACGGAGCCTGCCTATATCAGTGCTGCCGGATATGCTGACTTCCCCGCAGCTTACCGCAGAATGGGAAAACAATCTGACGCAGATAGCAAAAGGGGCGCAGACCCCGGCGAATTTCGTCCGGCATTGAAGCTATGGCGCGGGAGCTTGTGCAGACACACGCCGCCGTACAGGAGGACAAAAAGAGCTTGTTCAGAGAGGAAAAGCCCTCTATCGGCAAATGCCCCCGGTGCGGTTCCCCGTCCATGAGGGGAAGAAAAAGCTACTATTGCAGCAACAGGGAATGTGCCTTTGTGATGTGGAAGAACGACCGTTTCTTTGAGGAACGCAAGACCGCTTTTTCCCCGAAGATTGCCGCCGCTCTCCCTTAAATCCGGCAAGGCGAATGTGAAGAAGCTCTATTCCCCGAAAACAGGCAAGACCCTACGACGGAACTGTCGTTTTGGCTGACACTGGCGGGAAATACGTCAACCACAGTATCGAAGTGCGGAAGAACTAAAACTGAATAGCGTATAGGAAGCGGGACATTTCTGTAAATCCCGTTGCGACGCTGCCGCGCCGGACGGGGATTTTTGCTGATGAAAGTTTCCCAAACCCTCTTTGCGGAGGGCTTCACCTCAAATAATTTTCAAAAATCTTTGGCAGAAATGCGGGCGTACCCGTAGTAGACCATGCAGCCAAAAATGCAGCTTATGACGCTGCCGCAGAGAAAGGAGGTTTTTCACTATGGCAAGTTTACGGGACACCGTAAAGGACTATCAAGACGAGCTTTAGGGACGGTATCGCATGGGTGGCGTTCTGAAACAGGGCGTTCATGGAACGCGGAATATTTTTCATCTTGATATGGACGATACGCTCTACCCGGAGGACAGGAGCCGGTTAGAGGAAATCAGCATCGACCCCGCCGCCGTTATCTTAAACGGCTACTACTGCGGGCATTTAGGGCGGGGACATGAGCCTTGACGAGCTGACCGCCGGAGTGCGCTACCACTACGAAAACAGCATGAACGACATTGACGCTTTTATCGGGGCGCATGACGACAGGCTTCCCCCGGAGGTTATCGAGGAAGCGAGGCAGCCGCCCATGAAGCGGGGCTTCCCTTTTCCGAAAAGCTCTACCGGGACGGGGCGGATTTTAACCCCTATGTATTTGACGGAGCATGAGCATTGAAGATTTTTGAGCTTATGCACCGCATGATTGAAAAAGAAAGGAGCGAACAAATGGCAGAACTGATTTTAGCGGCTATCTTTCCAATCTTGAAAGTACACCGAGGGCAGACCCTGCGGGCGAATGGGTGACGTTCCCCACGACCGCCGAACATCTGAAAGAAGTCTTTGACCGTATCGGATTGACTTCACATCATGAGGAATGGCATTTCACAGAATTTCAATCCACTATCCCCGGCTTGACGGAACATTTAAGCGAGTATTCCACCCCTGACGAGCTGAACTATTTAGGAAGCTCTTGAAATGCAGTTTGACGACGACAGGGAAAAATTCATTGCGAGCCATTGAATACGGCGACCATGCCGACAGCTTACAGGACATTATCAACCTTGCACAAAAACCCTCGACTGCTACTGATTTATCCGTCCGTCCACAATGAAGAAGAATACGGGCATTATCTGGTTGATGAACTGGAAGAACCGGAGCTATCCGACGAAGTGAAACGGTATTTCATGTATGAGGAATACGGGCGCGACGCTTCCATTAACGACGACGGTATGTTTACCGAAAAGGGCTATATCTACAACAACCGCAACACCTTTGCAGAATGAGTCCGACGGGCGCGACGTTCCACAGGAATACAGGTAACGCCGCAGCCCCGCAGCCGGAAAGACCCGACCCGTCAAGGTAGAAATGGACGCAGCCGCGCTGGGCAGAGAATGACACCGACCGCAGAGCAGCCACAGGAGCCGCGTCCGGTTATCCCTATCGTGCTGACGAGCAGAAGCCCGCCGAAAAGCTCAAAGAGATTACCGACCGTCTGGAACAGGGCATTGCGGAACTCTTTGACAGCGAGCGTTACCGGGAATATCTGAAAGTCATGTCAAAATTCCATAATTACAGCTTCAACAATACGCTGCTTATCGCCATGCAGAAGCCGGACGCTTCCCTTGTGGCGGGCTTTTCCGCTTGGAAGAATAATTTCGGGCGTAACGTGATGAAAGGGCAAAAGGGAATTAAAATCATTGCCCCGTCGCCGTTCAAAATCAGACAGGAAGTGGAGAGATAGACCCACACACGCAGAAGCCCATAATCGGCAAGGACGGAAGCCCGTCACCGAGGAAAAGGAAGTCAAGATACCCGCCTGCAGGTGGTATCTGTCTTTCGACGTTTCCCAGACCGAGGGAAAGGAGCTGCCGGACATTGCGGTGGACGAGCTGACGGGCGACGTTGACCGCTACAAGGATTTTTTCGCAGCCCTTGAAAAGACTTCTCCCGTTCCTATCGCCTTTGAGAATATCGGGGCGGCTCTCATGGCTACTACCACTTGGAGGACAAGCGCATTGCTATCAACGAGGGCATGAGCGAATTGCAGACCTTAAAGACCGCCATTCACGAAATCGCCCATGCGAAGCTGCACGACATTGACCTCAACGCACCAAAGGACGAGCAGCCCCGCGTTGACCGCCGCACCCGCGAAGTCGAAGCGGAAAGCGTCGCCTATACCGTCTGCCAACATTACGGGCTTGACACGTCGGACTACTCTTTCGGCTATGTCGCCGGGTGGAGCAGCGGGCGGGAGCTTTCCGAGCTGAAAAGTTCCCTTGAAACAATCCGCAGCGCAGCCGCCGAGATTATCAATTCCATAGACGAGAACTTAGCGGAGCTGCAAAAGGCACAGGACAAGGAGCAGACCGCCGGACAGGAGCAGACCACCAGAGAGGGACAGGAAGCCGCACCGCAGCCGGAAGCCCCGGCAAAGGCAGATACAGCCGGGAAAGAGCAGCCGGAAGCAGCCGCACCGGGAAAATCCGACGCACAGGAAAAGGCGGGCGCAGCCCCGAAAGAAGCCTTTACCCCGGAAACGATTTACAGAGTGCGCCGGAACCCTTACAGCGACAGCCGGGAAAACAGCCACCTCTTGCAAGCCTATGTGACACAGGAGAACGGGCGGGCGAAAATGGGCGACGTGCTTTATACGGGAACGCCGGAGAAATGCCGCGAGCTTATGGGGCAGCTCAAAGGCGGCGAGCTGACCGAGGGCGACGTAAAGCAGCTTTACGCAAAGGCACAGGAAACGGCGCAGACCGCCGGACAGGACAAGGACACCTTTTCCATTTACCAGATAAAGGGCGGGGACGAAACAAGGGACTTCCGCTTTGAGCCTTACGACCGCCTGCAGGCGGCGGGGAATGTGGTTGACAGGGCGAACTATGAGCTTGTCTATACCGCGCCCCTTGCGCCGGAAACTTCCCTTGAAGATATTTACACCCGTTTCAATATCGACCACCCCAAAGACTTTAAGGGACACAGCCTTTCCGTTTCGGACGTGGTAGTGCTTCATCAGAACGGACAGGACGCGGCGCATTTCGTTGACAGCGTAGGCTTCCGGCAAGTGCCGGAGTTTTACAGGAGCAGAAGCAGCTTACCCCGGACGACTTGGAAACGGGCGAAACTATCAAGACACCGAGGGGGACTTTTCCATGTAACCGCCATGAGCCGGGAGCAGATAGAAACCGCCGGATATGGCTTTTCACCACCAGTCGGACGACGGAAAGTATCTGATTATGGGGAACGGGACGCGGGCGTTTGCCGTTGCCGCAGAGCAGCCGGAAAAAGGAAAACCGTTGAAGTACGTCGAGGACACCGTAGAGCAGAACGACAACAGCTTTTGACGGTATCATCAACAACACCCCTACCGTTGACGAACTGGAAGCAAAGGTTAAGGCGGGAGAAACAATTTCCCTTTGTTGACCTGGCTAACGCGGTCAAAGCCGACAGGGAGCGCGGCAAGGAAGCGAAGCCGGAAAAGAAGCCCTCTATCCGGGCGCAGCTTAGGGCTGACAAGGAAAAGGCGCAGAAGAAAAACGCAAAGCAGAAATCACAGGATTTGGAAAGGAGCTGACCCATGCCGGAACAGAGTAAATTTGAGGACGTGGATTTGTTCGCTTCCTCAATGCGGTTATGAAGCAGAACACAGGCTTTTTACCAGAGCGACTTGGAGATTGACAAGGAGATTATCGCAAAGGCGGCGGCAAGCCCCCGCAAGGAGGACAAGACCCTTTTGTGGTTCTGCCGCCCGTCCGGGACGCATTGCTTTAGGGAGCGCGACGTTTTCCTCAAAGACACCGCGCCCCACAACACATGGCGTTTTCTACATGGAGCAGACGAGCGACCGCGTCCTCGCTTGCGCAATCGAGCTGACGGGAACGGAGCGCGGGAAAATCAAGGGCAATCTGTACGAACTGGACTACGCTAAACACTATGAGCGCGTCAAGGAAAAGGAGCTGCCCGCCGACACGGTGAAGCTGATTTATGAGCATGGGGGAACGGGAGATACCCGCCGGACAGTTTTTCAACGGCAATCCCTGATTATGAGCTTGGGAAGTTTGAACGCTTTGAAGCCGTACCAAACGACCCGGACGCGCTGCAATCGCTCTTACAGGAAGAACGGCGCAGCCGGGAGCAGCTTCCACAGGGGATTTCATGGCGCATATCGCCGCATTGCGGGACGGGCTGATTGAAAACGGAAGCGCGACGCATTGTGCGGGAAATGAAGCGGCACTATGAGCCGAACAGCCCTAACAAGACCCATTTCATGGTGGAGCTTTCCCCGGCGTTCATGCAGCTTGCAGCCACAAAGGACACTGACCGCCTTTTCTCCATGCTGCCTTACAAGACCCTTTCCTTTTCCAAAATCGAGGGCAGACATGGGACGTATGCGCTGATTGGCACGGGGAGAACCGGGACAGGGAGATAAGGAAGCCCCGCCCTCTGTCCGGGCGCAGCTTAAAACAGACAAGGCAAAGACCGCCCCGAAAAAGGCGGCGGCGAAAACAAAAAATCACGATTTGGAGGTGTGAACATGACAAAACTGACCGTAGAGGAAACAAACCTTTTGAGCATTTACAAGACCGGGAGCCGACAGGGGCTTATCGTCGCCATGAACGCCGCGCTGCCCTTTATGGACGGGGAAATGCGGGGCTTTGCCGCCCGTACCCTTGCCAAAGTGGAGCGCATGGGCGAAGCGGAGTTTGCGGAGCTTCCCATTTACGCCGCTGATGAAGCATGAGCGAGATTAAGCGGCTGACGCCGCCCCAGAGCCGGAAAGTAAATGCGCTTGTGCGCCGGACGTGCTGCAACTGCGATAACGGGAACTGTATCTTACTGGACGACGGGGACGAGTGCGTATGTCCGCAGCTTATTTCCTATTCGCTTCTCTGCAAGTGGTTCCGGGTTGCGGTGCTTCCCGCCGACAAGTTGCTCTATGCGGAGCTTTACCAGACCGGGGACAGGAAGAAGTGTACCGAGTGCGGCGCGTTCTTTGCGTCAAGCTCCAACAGCGTCAAATACTGCCCCGACTGCCGGAAGCGTATCACCCGCAGACAAGCCGCCGAGCGCATGAGGAAAAGACGCGCCCCTGTTACGCAGTAGGCGCGGAAAATCCCTTGATTTACAGGGCTTTCCGGGCGTGAAAATCAGATAGGCGGTACTTTATACCTTTACCCCCGAAAATGGCGTTCTACTGCGTAACATTCACAAAAAAAGCACCCATAAAAAGACAGGGCGCGGAAGTCATATACTGGCTTTCCGCGCCCTGTTCTTTTTTTGCCCTTATCCGCGCTCTGTTCCCTTTTCCCGTTCCGGCTGCCTGTCTGCCTGTAAAATGCTGTCAATGTTCTGCTTGATTATATCGTATTCCCGGACTTTCTTTTTCAGCTTCCCATAGTCGGCGTAAAGGGCTTCTTTCTGCGCTTGGAGGGCTTCATATTCCGATTGCAGCGCGGCGAGGTTCGGGAGCTTTCGCAATGCCCGACGCTTTCAGCGACCTTTGCGGCGGCTTCATGTAGATAATCGCCTGTTCCTGTCCGGCGCGGTACTTCTCCCTGTTCCTTGCCTTGCGGTATGCGTCATAGACGGGCTTTGTCTTTTGGTAGGTGGAAACATTCTTGATAAGCACCGCCATGTCCGCAAGCCGCTTTTCCGCGTTCTTCAATGCGTCTGCCGCCTGTCCGCTTTCCGCTGCCATTTCCTCAATCCGGCTGACTAAATCCGCGTACTGTTCAATCTTGTGTTCCGTCAAGAAATTCATGGTCTTTTGCCGCCTGTTTCAGATTGTGGATTTTCGCCCATTGTTCGTAGCCCTTACTCTGCGCCGCCTTGATACTGTTCTCAATGTCGATAAGCAGCGAAACGCCGCGCTGCTCTCCGGGGGCTTTCGCCGCCTTTGCCCGTCTGCCCGCTATCCGTTCCCTTATGGCTTCCTCTGTATAGTCTGCGCCGAGGGTTTTTAGGCGGGTGAAGCGTTCCTGTCCGGGGGCGCGGCATGATACATATTTCCCCGGCTTTATCTCATAGCCCGCCGCCTGTAACCGCTGCAACAATTCCTCAAAACTGGAAACTTGGGGATAGCGCGTCAACGGCAATCTTTAGCTTGCCTTTTCCAACTTGTACCCGTCTTTTTCCGCTTGATATTCCGCATAGCTCTTTTCCCTTGCTTCCCTTGCCGGGGACGACGACGGACAAGCCATTCTCCCAGCACAGCTTGTCGCTCATGTTCCGTATGCGCGTAATAGCTCCTTTTGTTGGAATTGTACTTGTGGTGGTCTACAAAATTCACCGCGCAGAAAAATAATGTGGTTATGGATATGCCCCTTATCAATGTGCGTCGTCACAACATATTCATGCTGCCCCTTTGTCACCGCGTCGGCAAGCTGTTTTCCGATTTCATGGGCTTTCATAGTCTCACTCTCCCGGCGCAAAGGACTGTATCAAGTGAAAGGCTAAATTGTTGCCCTTATCCAGTGCTTGCGAGAGGGTATAGCCGAACTCAATATCTGCCGTTTCATAGGAGCAGCCGAAAGAGGATATGAGCATTTTCCCGTCCGTTTTGTCCGGGTTTTCGATATAGTCAAGGGCTTTGCTTAGGGTGCTTTTAACAGGCTTAATCTTTGTAACCGCCATATCTCCGCAAGCACCCCCTTTATTTCCTCTATGTCCTCTTGGTATGCGTTCCCCGTCGCGTTCACGCGGCGGGCTATCTGGTTGACGTTGACACCGATTTTCTGTATCTCTGCGGTCATTGCCTTTATATCGGCGTGGTCTATCTGAATGATATACCCGTCAATGGCAATCTTCCGCAGATATGCCGCCATGTTCCGGGTGGGAACGAGCTTCATTTTTTCCAGTATTAAATCCCGTTCCGCTTCCGTCACTCTGAATTTGATTTGCACCGTCCTTTTCCGTCCGTCCATTGCTTCGCTCCTTTCCTTTCCGTTCCGAGGGTTTGGGACACTTCCCAACAAGCAATTTTCAACCGACGCGCCGCAGCGCGGGAGGGGGAAAATACGGAAGTGGGTACCCGCTTCCTATGCTTGCTATGAATATTTTTATCCCTTATGCCCTTATGCCTTACTACGGAGCTATGCCCGGTTTTGCCAAACTTACGCAAAAGAAAAACGCTGCAATCCTCAAAAAAGATTACAACGCTCTCTATACCCTGTTCACTTGTGACGGACACCTCTTATCTGCCCTCTGTTTCGACTTCCGCTATCTCCTTTGCCGTTGCGCTCACAATCCGTATGCCCTTATCGCTCATACCGTCAAGGAGCGCGTCAAGCTGCCGCCGCTGCGTGTTCTTTTCCGGCGGCGTTTCCAAAAGGAACTGGTCTACGGATATATTGTAGCGGAGCATAAGCTCAAAGAAAATCTGTAAACTTGGGTGCTGCCCCTTGTTCTCAATGTTCGCAAGGTAGCGCGGCGAGATAAACATTTCGTCGCTCACTTTCTTGCGGCTCTCCTTGCGCCCTGTCCGCGCCGCCTTTATCGCTGCCCCAAAAGCCTTGAAGTCGTATTTTGGTACTGGTCTTTTTGCCATAATTATTCACCCTATTACATTTTACTGTTCACCTTTCTTCTTGGATATGTCTACACTGTTCTATTAGTTAGCCAAAATAATTCATATGTATATGTTGACAACTATCCGCTTTTTGTATAGTATTATTAAAAGGGGGAAATGTTTATGTTACATAGCATGCGTATTCGATAAGCATTGAAATCAAAAAGATTTTTCCCATTTTCAATATGGGCTTTTTGTCATGCTTATTTTTGCGTATGCTATACAACAAAAACTAACGATGTATAGACATAGTATAAAAAAACTATGCCTTAATTTTGTTGTAGTGTTATATGATAAATGCAGGTCAATGCTCATGTTGAGAATTGACCTGTATTTTTGCGCAAAAAGGAGAAATATTATGCTTGAAAAATATTGGATAAAATGTCCAATTTGTAACGGAAAGACGAGGGTTCAAGTATTTTTATAATACGGTATTAAGAAATTTTTCCTCTTTTCTGCCCCTAAATGTAAATTAACACATATCGTTGATGTTGAAAAATTAGAAATCATAATCAAAAACTCTGAAAAACAAACTTTTTAATTTTTGAAAAGGAAGGATATTAAATGAAACACTTACCTAAAAAGTACACCTACGGAAATATTGAATGACCCATACGGATTTACTTTACAAAAGAAATGTCGGAAGTAATTGGAGAGGATAAAGCAAGAGCCTTATATACGGAATTATATAAACAGCCATTTCACAAAAATCTATCAATATCAACAAAAAAAGTCTATAAAAGTAGCGATACTGAAAAAGTATGTTTATGAATTGAAAGACAACAGGTATATCGAAACGGTTTTTTTATTAAACGGCGAGATGGTGGGACTGTTTGCGTAAGTACGCAAGTTGGTTGTTCTGTTGGCTGTATTTTTTTGTGAGTCCGGACGCAATGGTTTTGTTCGTAATCTCAACACCGTCTGAAATTGTGCAGCAGGTCATATTGATACGTCAAAAAGTAAATCGTATCGTTTTTTTATGGGAATGGGAGAACCTTTATTCAATTACGACAACTTGATTGCAGCAATCCATATTCTTCGAGATAGAAATGGACTTAACTTTTCCAACCGACGGCATTACCGTATCAACAGTTGGTCCAGTTAATCAATTAAAAAAATTGCGCGAAGAACATCTAAAAATTCAGTTGACAATATCTTTTACATGCAGCAACACAGGCTGCGAGAAACTGTATCATTCCTCATATGCACATGTACGCTATTGAAGATGTTGTTAAGCAAGCATTGTCCTATTCACAAAGGCATAATCGAAAAGTGGTATTTGCGTATTTACTTTTACCAGGTATAAATGACCGTTCCTCAGATATAAGGCAACTTGCAAAATGGTTTAAGGGCAAAAAAATGTTATGATTAACGTGCTGCAATACAACCCTGACGAGTAATTCAAAAATTAGAGCACCACAAAAACAAGAAATGGTTGCGTTCAAACATCAATTAGAGCAAACAGGACTTGAAGTTACCATGAGAGTTTCTCATGGTAGAGAGATTAAAGCAGCTTGTGGACAATTAGCTAATACATATAATAAAGCCAAAAAAACAACAAAAAAATAATTTAATTAAAAAGAGCCAGACGCACAGACGCAGAGCCGATAATATGCAGTTTGAAATACTGCTGTTATCGGCTCTTTTTGATTTTAATTTGTGCCCCCAATAACCATATTGGAGCAAAATCAGAACTGTTGCTTGTCGTTCTTTGATTTCCGCAGCAGCTTTGAAAAATCAAAGCCGCCGTTTCTTTTTATTTTCTGATGAAATGACGCGGTATCACTGTTAAAAGCGGCGGCTAAAGGAGGTAGCCGCCATGAAGCACATACCCTATCGACAAAATCCGACGGTCATTGACTTATCAGCCCGACCACCGTCGGGAACCCTCTCCACCCTTGAATATGAACTGTCTAATCATCTAAATACTACTTACAATACCTATACGCCTGTCCGGGCTTTTCGGACAGGCGTATTTTGCTGCTCAAAAAATTTTTTGAAAAAAATCCGAAAATCTTCGGCGTTTTTTTCAAAAGGCAGTATTGCCCCGTGAAAAGGGGGAAGCACCACCAACTTTCCAACGAGAAAGGGGGTGAGAATGTGGAACCTAATCGCAGGGAGTTTATAAAACAGTGCGCTTTCCAGAAGTTTTGCAATACGGTACTGCACAATGAAGCGTGTGACGCTCACAAAGAGCTGCACAGGCATAAGGCAAAGGAGATTACCTTTTCCGACTTGACCTTAGAAGAAGCGCGGCAGCTTCATACCTTTGATGAATATTTCAAAGGGGAAACCGCCTTTGAAAGAGCCGGGAAGAAAATCACGCCGAAGCTGCTTCTTGAAGCAATCCGTACTTTGCCGGAAGAAAAGCGCAAAGCCGTACTCCTGTACTATTTCGAGGGAATGAACGACACCGAGATTGCGGAGCTGTTCGATACGTCGAGAAGCTACGATACAGTACAGGCGGACGAAAGCTCTTTTGAGCTACTAAAAAAATATCTGGAGGAAAATGCTGATGAATGGGACGAATGGTAACGAACCCGGCTACCCGGAAAAAGCCCTTGTTCCCTATCCTGTCATTTTGGCAGCGACAAAGGGCGACCCGGACGCTATGAAGATTGTCTTGCAGCATTTCAGCGGCTACATAGCCCGCCTCTCCATGCGGAAGCTGTACGACGAGCGCGGGAACGTCTATTTTGGCGTAGACCACGACATTCGGGAACGGCTGCAAGCAAAACTGATGATGGCTGTCCTCACCTTTAAGGCAGAGGAATAAACCGCAGCGGCGGCGGGACGCTTTCTCTCTCCCCCTTTTCCGTTCCGCTGCTGACGCGGCAGCAAAGCCATTCTGAACCTTGACAAAGAAAGCGGCGCAAGATAACGGCGGCGCAGCATAGGGCAAATCGGATACGTTCCTTTTGCGCCGAGCCATACGGCGGGTGCGCCATGACGCTATCCGGGTGAGGTTATCCCCACCCGGACAGCCGAGCGACCAACACCGCGCCGGAAAGCAAAGTGTAGCGGCTTGCGGGCGACGACACGCAAAATATACAATGATACTTCCGTACAGCCACAGTCCGAGCGTTAAGAGCGTCGCAGGCAATGGGTAGGGGCTGCATGAGAACCATGCGGGAGTGCAATTCCCATGAGGTTATGCTAATAACCGTCCGATTAAAGCTCTCTTTCTACTTTTGAAACTATTGTACTCTATTGAAAGGGGGACATTTTAATGAATATTACTGATGTGCCTATCTGGGAGAAGTACACGCTCACCATTGAGGAAGCGTCAAAATATTTCCGTATCGGGGAAAACAAGCTGCGTAAATTAGCGAAGAAAACCCGGCTGCCGGGTGGGTGATTATGAACGGCAACCGTATTCAAATCAAGCGAAAACAGTTTGAAAAAAATTCATTGACACTTTGAAGTTATATAGTGAAATCGAGCCTTGAATGTGGTATAATAGATACAAGCATATCAAGGCTCTTTCCGTCATGGAAAGGAGCATGACGAACAATGTCGGAGAAAAGACGAGATAACAGGAACCGCATTTTACGCACAGGAGAGAGCCAGAGAAAAGACGGAAGATATGCTTACAAATATATAGATACCTTTGGGAACCCGCAATTTGTTTTACGCTTGGAAGTTAGTACCTACCGACAAGACCCCGGCGGGAAAAACGTGAAGATATTTTCGCTTCGGGAAAAGGAAAAAGAGATACAGAAAGACCTTGACGACGGATTGACACGTTGGGAAAGAAAAATGACTGTCTGCCAACTCTACGCAAAGCAGATAAGGCACCGGGCAAATGTACGGCATGGCACAAAAACAGGGGCGCAAGCAGCTTATGAGGATTTTGGAAGAAGATAGTCTTGGAGCTTGCAGCATTGAGAGCGTGAAGCTGTCCGACGCGAAAGAATGGGCTTTACGCATGAAAGATAAGGGCTATTCATTCAAGACAATCAACAATCACAAGCGTTCTCTGAAAGCTGCCTTTTACACAGCCATACAGGACGATTGCATTAGGAAAAATCCCTTTGACTTCCAGTTGAACACCGTTTTAGAAGATAACACCGAACCAAAGGTACCTCTATCCCCAACACAGGAAGCGTCTTTCCTGTCCTTTGTGCAGAGTGATAAAGTCTATCAGAAGTATTACGACGAGATTATCATACTGTTAGGAACAGGGCTTCGCATTTCTGAACTCTGCGGACTGACTGAAAGCGATATTGACTTTGAGCATAAGCTAATCAACGTAGACCACCAGCTTTTGAAAGTATCGGGAGTTGGGTATCATGTTGAAACGCCAAAGACAAAAAGCGGTATCAGACAAATTCCAATGAGTACCAAAGTCTATGAAGCGTTCAAGCGTGTGCTGAATGACAGGGGACGGGCAGACAATTTTATTGTCGGCGGTTACAGCAGATTTTTATTCCTTAACCGGAACGGGCTACCGAAAGTAGCAGTCAACTTTGAAACCATGTTCCGGGGGCTTGTGAAGAAGTACAACAAAAGCCATGAGGAAGCCTTACCGAAAGTGACAACGCCCCATACCCTACGCCATACGTTCTGTACCAATTTAGCAAACGCCGGAATGAACCCGAAAGCATTGCAGTATATCATGGGACATTCCAACATCAACATGACGCTGAACTATTACGCCCATGCTACCTCTGATAGTGCAATGGCAGAAATGGAACGGCTGATTGCTTAGTAGTAGATAGAGGTTTTACTACTTGATTTACTACTTTTGGACGCGAAAACATGAGGGGAAATGAGAATATATAAGAGCTTCTTCCGATTTGAAAAATGCCGGAAAGCCTGTAAATACAGGCTATACCGGCTTATGAGAACTTATAAAGAGATAGTCAAAAACTATATTTTGATTTATACAAAAAAGCGCGCCTCCCGGCGGAGACGCGCCCTTCGAGAAACGTTAAGCTTCTCTTAAATTCAATCCTCGTTGTCCTCGGCATCCTCGCCTTCCATGAGTTCCTTGAACTCTTCCTCGTCGAGAATCTCGTCAAAGGCATCGCTGACAATCTCATACTCTTCATCGCTCTCGATGTTCGTGAGATCCGGCTGACCGTCCTCCGTCTCCTCGTAGCGGTACAGGTAGACATTGCCGTCCTCATCCTCGCCGCTCTCCGGCATCAGCGCAATGTACTCCTTGCCCTCATTGCCCGCCTCAAAAATCGTGAGAACCACGCACTCCATGGTACTCCCGTCATCCAGCGTCAGCGTGACCGTGGTGTCGCCGCCGTCAAACAGACCCTCGTGCTTCAGTTCTTCGTGTTCGCTCATTTTGCTTTTCCTCACTCTCAGAAAGATAAAACGATTTCCGCTCTTCCTACTATAGCGATGCCCCGCCCCTCTGTCAACGTGACTCGTACTCCCGCACAAAACGACTCTCCTCCGCCTGCCGCCGAAAACGGGTCTTACAGGTCAGAATGCGGAGTTCGTCCTTGGCGCGCGTCATCGCGACATAGAACATGCGTCTCTCCTCTTCCAGTTCTTCCCGACTGTTCGCCTTGCGGTGCGGCACAATGCCCTCGTTGACATCGAGCAAGAAGACGGTCTGAAATTCCAGTCCCTTGGAGGCGTGGTAGGTCATGAGCTGCACTTCGTCTCCGTCCTCCTGTGCCTTGCTGCGCGCGGAGATAGCCGCGTTGAAGGCCTGTCCGTCCGCCCGCCAATCCGCAAGCGTCGCAAAGCCCTCCGCGGAGGCCTCGATTTCTTCCAGAATATCGAAGAGTTCGCTCTCTTCGATTTCTCTCTCTTCGGCGTACTGCCTGAGAAAGCCGTCGTAGCCAACTTCGCCGCGGATATAGGCAATGGCCTCGGCGGGGCGCATGCGCGAGAGCGCTCTGAGTTCCCTGCCGAAGCGCCCCAGTCGCTCATCCATCCAGTGCTCGCCGCTCTTCTCATAGTGCGCCCTGAGTCCCGCGAGGCTCTCCCCCTCCATGCGCACGGCCTCGCGGCGTATGTAGCGATTCGGACGATTCATGATGCGCAGCAGGTCTCCGGGCTCCGCTGTGTCGCCCGCTAAGCGCAGATAGGCGAGGAGATCCCGTGCAATCCAGTGTTCGCCGAGATCCGGCAACATTTCCCGCATGCGGAAGGGGATGTTCTCGCGGTAAAGCCGCCGCGCTAAGAGACGCGGCTGCAAATTGGTGCGGTAAAGGACGGCGATGCTGTCATAGCGGGCCCCCTGCTTTGCAAGCGCGCGTATCTCCCGCACCAAATAATCAGTCTCCGCCTGCGGGGTCGGGCAGACCACCGTGTTCACCGGCCTTCCCGAGGGGCGAGCGGCTTTGATTTCCTTCGGGAAACGCGTCTTGTTCCGCGCAATCAGTCGGCCCGCCGTCTTCACGATTTCCGGGGTCGAGCGATAGTTCACGTTCAACACGACTTTGGCGGCCTTGGGATAATCCTTTGTGAAATGCAGCATGAGCTCCGGCGCGGCGCCGCGGAAACGGTAAATCGACTGATCGTCGTCCCCGACAATCATGAGATTGGCCTTCTTCCCGGCAATCATGCGCACAAATTTCGTACTGCAGGCGGTTGATGTCCTGAAACTCATCGACCAAAAGCCAGGTGTAGCGCGCCGAGAGGGCCGCGCGGATATCCGCCCGCTCTTTGAGAAGCTCATAGCACATGCGGAGCATGTCCTCATAGTCTATCTTTCTGAGCTCTGCGAGCGCGCTTTCATACTCGCGGTAAATCTCCCGAAACTGCTCGGCGGGACAACTCACGGAATAGTAATTCGAGAGCTCTGCCCTCTCCTCTTTGACCAGCGCAATCTCCGATAGCACATTCTGAACCAGGCTGCGAAAGTCGCCGCTCTCCGTCTTGCGCCGCTTAAGCGCCGCGGAGACCAAGGCGCGTCTCTCCTCCTCGCCGATCACCTGATCCGCCTGATAGCCGTAGGCGGTTCTCAGAATGCGGAAAAAGAAAGCGTGAAAGGTTCCGAAGCAAACGCCGGTGCGCTCGCTCTCCACGGTTTTTCGGTAGCGCTCCTCCATTTCCCGCGCCGCCGCGCGCGCGCGAAAAGGTGAGAACCAGAACGGACTGCGGCCGCACGCCGCGCTCCTCCGTCAGATAGCGCACGCGCTGCGTCAGCACAAAGGTCTTTCCGGAGCCGGGTCCCGCAATGACAAGAAGCGGTCCCTCCCCGTGGGTGACCGCTTCTCTCTGCGCCGGATTTAATTTATCATACGATTTAAGCGCCAAGTTTCTTCTGTCCCTCTCTGAGGCGCGCAAGCGACTCCTCCTTGCCGAGCACATCCATAATCTCGGTCGCGCCGGCCGGCGTCATGAGCTTACCGGAGAGCGCAATGCGGAGCGGCCACATCACGAGGCCGGTCTTGTAGCCCTTCTCCTCGCCGTAGGCCTTCAGGAGTTCAAAGAGCGCGTCGTTATTCCAGCTTTCGACGGCTTCCAGCTTCGGCAGAACCTCTCCGAGAATTTCGCGCGAACTCTCGAGGCTCGACTTTGACTTCTTGTTCACAAAGAGCTCGGTCTCGTAGGCCGGAAGCTCGTTGAAGAAGTCCACCATCTCCCGGATGTCGAGGAAGGTCTCGACGCGCGTTCTGACCATCTCCGCGATTTTCTTTAAATCCAGGGGCTTCGTCACATACTCCTTCAGGTACTTCTCGCCCCGCCGGTAGAACTCTTCCGGCGCCATCGCCTTGAAGTACTCGCCGTTCATCCAGCGAAGCTTGGTCATATCAAAGACCGCCGGCGACTTCGAGATGCGGCCGTAGTCAAAGACTTCCGCGAGCTCTTTGAGACTGAAAATTTCGCGGTCTCCCTCGGGCGACCAGCCGAGCAGCGCGACAAAATTCACGACCGCCTCGCTCACAAAGCCCTGCTCGATCAAATCCTCGAAGGATGCGTGGCCGCTCCGCTTCGAGAGCTTCTGGTGCTGCTCGTTCGTAATGGTCGGGCAATGCACATAAATCGGCACCTCCCAACCGAAGGCCTCATAGAGGCGGTTGTACTTCGGCGAGGAGGAGAGATACTCCTGCCCGCGCACCACATGGCTGATCTCCATCAGGTGATCGTCCACGACATTCGCAAAATTATAGGTCGGGAAACCGTCCGACTTAATGAGAACCATGTCGTCGAGCTCGGAATTTTCCACCGTGATATCGCCGTAGATCTCATCGTGGAAGGTGGTCGTACCCGTTCTGGGGTTGTTCTGACGAATGACGAAGGGCTCGCCCGCGGCAACCCGGCGCTCCGCTTCCTCCTTCGGAATCGAAAGGCAATGCTTGTCGTACTGCATGATGACTTCGCCGTTCACGGTCTGCTTGAGCGAGTCGAGCCGCTCCTGGTCGCAGAAGCAGTAATACGCCTCTCCCTTTTCCACGAGCTGCTTCGCATACTGCATGTAAATACCCGCGCGCATGCGCTCGCTCTGTACATAGGGCCCGTAGCCCTTATCCAGATCCGGTCCCTCATCGTGCAGGAGTCCGGTCTCCTCCAGTGTGCGATAAATAATTTCCGTTGCGCCCTCGACAAATCTGCCCTGATCCGTGTCCTCGATGCGGAGGATGAAGGTGCCGTCCCCGTGCTTTGCGATAAGATACGCATAAAGTGCCGTACGCAGGTTTCCGACATGCATGCGCCCGGTGGGGCTCGGCGCATATCTGGTTCTGATTTTCATGTTGAACTCTCCCTTCGTTCTGCCAAGAGCAGCTTTTGCCTTATTTTAGCACGCCATGTTCCCCCCCGCAATTGCTCTTACGCCTTCTTTGCCGAGCGTCTTCAAAAGCCCCTCGCAGCCCTCCGTAATCTGGTCGGCACAGCTCACGAAATCTCCCGTGTACCAGGGATCCGCAATTTCCGAATTCGCGCCGCCTGTCTTCGCAAAGGCGTGCAGCAGTGCGAGTTTTCGGTCCGGATCTCCGCCGAGAATGCGCTTCGCATCCAGCATATTTCTCCGGTCCATACAAATCAGATAATCATACGCATCGTAATCCGCGCGCTTTAACAGCACCGCGCGCTTTTCCCCGCAGGGAATCCCGCGCTGTTTCAATTCGGCCCGCGCAGCCGGATACATGGGATTTCCCATGTCGTAAATAATCTCCTGGGTACTCGTCGCTGCCGAAGCGCACTCCACCTGTTCCTCCACGCCTGCTTTTTTTACCAGGTCCCGCATAATAAATTCCGCCATGGGACTGCGGCATATATTGCCGAGGCAAATAAATAAAATCTTCTTCATGAACACACTCCAAACCAGAGACAGACCTTGTTCCGCGTCTAAAAATCGAGTATGATTCTATCATGGGAGTTCCGTAAGAAATTTTAAGTTTACCCGCATTTTTTTGAAAGGAGTCATGAATATGAAGAAAAAATTAATCCTCGCTCTGGCCCTCTCTCTCTCCTTGTTTGCCGTTGCCTGCGGCGAAAAAAAGGCGGCTTCCGGCGGTGAAAGCAGCGTGAACAGCGAGACCTCCGTCTCCGGAGAAAACGCGGAAAGCAAGGCGGAAAGCGCTTCCGGCGCCGAAGACGCAAAGGCAGAGGCCGCCGCGGAAGGAGAGCCGACCGCTGCGCGCTACCTGGCTCTCAAGCAGGATATGAGCTATGAAGAAGTGAAAAAAATATTCGGCGCCGAGGGCAAGGCCGGTGCCGCAAAGGGCAGCTATACCTGGTCCGACGCCGACGGCATGAAGCTTGTCACGGTCGCTTTTGACAATGACAAGCTGATCGCTGTCTCGCAGATCGGTGTCATCGAAAACAAGGACGCAAAGGTGACACTCGAAGCCTACAACAAGCTGAACCCGGAGCTCAGCTATGCGGAAGTCAAGGAAATTCTGGGCTCGAAGGAGTTCCGGTCAGCACGAGCTTCATTGCCGGTCAGACCATTGCGAACTACAGCTGGAGCAATGCCGACGGCTCCGGTTGTGCGCTGACTTTCGCAAACGACAAGCTCTCCTCGATGACTTCGACCGGCTTACAGTAAGGTTTCCGCGAGCGGAATTTGAATCTCGAAGACGCGTCCCCTCTCATAGAGCAGGGCCGTATCCGGCCCCGACGAACGGCTGCGTATCCCCGGCAGGCGGAACACGGTCTGCTCATCCGGCGCGCCGAAGATCACACCGGACTGTGCCTCCCGCAGCAGCTTGCTCACCGCATCGTAGGAGCCGAGTTGCGTGCTCGAAGCCGTGGCGACAATCGTTACCCCGAGTTCTAAGGCAGCGCGGAGCAAGTGCTCCCAGTCATTTGCCTTCGCTTGACACCAATGCGGCAGGCGTTCCGCCGCATCGATCCAGAGTGCAAGCATGGGCTCCCGTTTGAAAAAGTCCCGCATGCGCAGGGTCTTCCCACTGAGTTCGTAGGAAGCCCTGCGCTTTTTGATTTCCGCCTCGAGGAGAAGGCGAAGCTCCTCAAGACGCGCCGCATCGTCCGCGTAGCGCGCTCCGAGTTTCGCCGCGAGCGGATATAGGTCTCCGCTGCCGTCAATCACATAGTTCTGTCCCTCGTAGACCGCATAGAGCAGCGAGAGGAGGTTGGTCTTACCGCACTGCGCCCGCCCGATGAGAAGGGTCGTATTGCCGTAGAGCATAAGGCTTCGCGGCGCAATCTCCCCGGTATCCAGACCAACGGCATAGCGAAAGTCCTGTTTTTCCGCGCGGTAGCGCGCCCGGAGTTCCGCGGCCGTAAGAAACTCCGGCATGCACGGAATCGCCGCTGGCCGCTTTCCCCGCGAATTTGCCGCGCAGGCTGCGACCTCCGCGGCGAGCGCCGCCGCATAGGCATTTCCCTCCGCGTCCGCCACGCGGTAACACTGCATGAGATGCACACCTTCCCGCTGAATGAGCGCCCTGCCGCGTATCTCGGGAAGCGTGAGCGACGTGCGCCCGACCGCCCCCGCGCGTTCGGCCGGCTCCAGCAAATAGAGTGCCACCTTGTCCTTGATGTGATTTAAGAGGGCATAACGAAGTGCCCCCGGCCTGCTCGCGCTGAGCGCCAAGAAGATTCCGACCGCCGCCCCCTCCCGCGCGAGCTGCAGGAAAAAGTGATCTGCTTCCTGCCCCAGTTCCTTGACCGCATCATAGTGATCTAAGAAGAGCACAATGACCGGAAGTGCCTCCCCCGCTGCGATAACAGCGGAAAACGCCGCGCCGCGCTCGGCGAGCATGCGCTTCCGCCGTCTTACTTCCGCGTTAAGCAGCGCCGTGAGTTTCTTTAACTTCTCTTCCTCGTCAAAGCTGATGTAATCCGCCGCGTGCGGCAGGTCTTTGAGCGGCGCGAGCGCGCCTGCGCCGAAATCCAGGAGATAAAAATACAGGGTCTCGCAGGAATAGCGCCGCGCAAGAGAGAGCGCCGCGCTCTGCAGCAGAGAGCTCTTTCCCATGCCGCCCGCGCCGAAGACCGCAAAGTTTCCGTCGCGGAAAAACGCATGCGAACAGGGCAACATGCGCTGTGCTTCGGGAAGGTCCATGAGCCCGAGCGGAAACGAAAAACCATCGCCATCGCCCCCGCCATCCCGTGGGGTGAGTAAGATTCGCGGCAGCGGCGGCAGCCAGAGCTGCGCCGGGCGACGCAACTCTGTTCGCTCCGCCGTCCGACGGATTTCCCGAATGACGGCACGCAGTTCGCTTTCCCCGGAATAGGTCTTATCTCCGCCGTTTTCACTGCGACAGAGGAGTTCCCGCTGTCCGAGCGCGTTCAGCCGATAGATGCGGTCATCGATTGCCGCATCGCCGCCCCGATAGGGGGCGCCGCTATAGGCGGATTGAAAGAGCTCGTAAATCTCGCGGTTTCCCACCTGGAGGTAGGCACGTCCCGGCAAGGTGAGGTCCGCGGCATCCGCTGTTTTCAAGAGTTCCCGACTGTCCGCCTCCGTCTGCACCTTCAGCGCGATTTTACAGCGCGCATTGCTCCAGATTTGCTCATTGACCACGCCGGATGGCTTCTGTGTCGCGAGTATCAGATGGATGCCGAGACTTCTGCCGACGCGCGCGGTCGAGATGAGCTCCGCCATAAACTCCGGCTGCTCGGCCTTCAGTTCCGCAAACTCATCGGCAATCAGAAAGAGGTGCGGGAGCGGTTCTTCGGCGAATCCGCCCCGATACGCACCGCCGTAGGCATCGATGTGGTTCACGCCCGCCGCGCGAAACAGCCGCTGCCGCCGCGCAAGCTCGCTCTTTACGGCGAGCAGGGCGCGGCGACTGTCACTGCCGTCCAGATTGGTGACGGTGCCGAGGAGCTGCGGCAAATCCGCAAAGAGATGGGCCATGCCGCCGCCCTTATAATCAATCAGCAAAAAGCCGATTTCCTCCGGCGAAACTGTAGGGCGAGAGAGAGAATCAGGCTCTGTAAGAGCTCTGACTTTCCGGAGCCCGTGGTCCCCGCAAGCAGGGCGTGCGGCCCGTGTGCGCTCTCATGTAAATCGAGCGCCACCGTATCCCGGGCCGCGCGTACGCCGAGCGGCGCGGCAAGCCCCTCCGCCGCGCGATTGCGCGCCCAGCGCCCCGCGATGTCCAGTTCTTCGGGCCGTTTGACCCCGTAGAGCGCCAGAAAGCCGAGGCGCTCCGGCAGAGCCTCACTCTCATCCCGGAAATGACGAAGCCCCGCGAGACGGCGCACACTGTGCTCCAGGGCCTCTTCTCCGATTTCCTCCAACGAGAGCTGTTCCTTCGCGGCCAGTCCGTCCCGGAGACAAAGCATCCCTTCGTTTCCGCCCTCCGCTGTGACGATGGTGCGTATGCTTTCCGGCAGAGCTTCCCGACTCCGCGCACAGTAAATCAGAGAGATGCCGCTCTCCCGCCAAGCGGTACCGAGTTGTGCGAGCAGGCTGTGCTCCGCCAAGAGAGAGGCATCCTCCGCGACCAGAAGATACTGCGGCAGAAAACGCTGTCCTCTTTCTTCCGCGCGCTGTCGCTGTCGCCGCTCCCGTACGATGCGGCTTAAGCGCGCGAGCACTGCTTCCGCCTGCGCCGTTCGAAAGACCGCTCCCCGGACGCCGAGTTCCGGAAGTTCGAAATGCGGGCACCGGGAGAAGGCCCGAAAGCACGAACTTGTGCTCTCCCGGCAGAGGAGAACCACGCGGAGCTCGTGATAGGAGTGAAAGAAACAGAGGCGCAGCAGATAGCCGCGCAAAAGTTCCGCGAGCCGCTCCGGTTCTCCGATAAGGCCCAGCTGACTTTCCGTGAGTTTCACCGTGCGGGGCATATCCGCCATCTCCGAAAACTCCCGCTGAAGCGCGAGTGCCTCCAGGCAGAGCGGGTCTCGTTCCCGCTTGGTCTCCTGCGCGTCAAAGCGGATACAAAAGGGCGCGGCCTGCCGGCTTCGCCCGAGCAGAAGTTCCAGAAAGTCGGCGTCCGCAGGGCTTCTCTCGTAGATGCGCGGCGAATAGCGCTCCGCCATTTCTTCGAGCGCGGAGAGTTCCGGGGCTTCGTGTGCCGCGGCCGCACGCACGCTCTCTCGAAGCCCCGCGAGTCGCTTTTGTTGCCGCAGCAAATATGCCTCGTATCCGGCTTCCCGTTCGGCTGCCCGCTGTCTTGCCGTCTGCCTTCCCCTCCAAAAGGCGACGAGCGCAAAACAGAGCGTGAGGGCCAGCATGCCGCCGCCGAGAAGCAACATGGAGTAGCGCCCCAAGAGAAAGGCGCTGCCGCCCATTAAGAGCAAGGTGCAGAGGGGCAGCAAAATACGGCGCAGTTGATCGCCCCGCGTCTGCTCCGGCAAGCGCTCCGGGCGCAACAGTTCCACCGTCTCCTCCCGAAGCGGCGTTTTTGTGCGCGGCGAACGGCTGTACTGCGGAAAACGCGGCGGTTTCGTGCGGAGCAAGGGAAGCTCCTCGAGGCTGCAGCTTATCTTCTCCCCCGAAAGCACAATGCTGTCTCCTCGAAAACAGAGCAAACTCTCCCCGAAGTACAGCTTATCTCCGCATTGAAGCCGCACGCTTCCCTCCGAAAAGCGTCTGCCGTTTCGATAAAGCACACCCGCGCGCAGACAGAATTCGCCGTTCGGGCGGAGAACCGCAAAGAATTCCTTCTCTTTTGACACGAGCTGGCAGGGCGGCGCGGTGCCGATAAACACCGCTTCTTCCGGAAGCGCATAGAGCCTATCCTCGTCGAGCACAACCAACAGCTCCGCACCGGGCTCCCGAGACGCCTCCGCGGTCTCCAGAATCACATCCTCCCTAAGGTACAGATAGCGCTTCATTCTTGCCCTCCTCCCGTTTCCGCCCGTTTTTTCCGCAGGGCTTCGATGGCCGCCGAAATCTCGGCTGCCTCTGCCTCCCGCTCCTCTCCCGTCAAGTCCCGGCGACTCGCGAGCAGGCTCTCCTCCTTTAAGAGCGCATAGAGCTGCAATTCGCTGTCATCCCTTCGTTTTGCCGCATCGAGTGCCTCCGCAAAGCGGTTCTGCGCGATGAAAATCCAAAAGGAAAGCAGACTCTCCTCGCTCTTCACATGAAGCGAGGAGAGAACATTTTCCCGTTGTCTCGGCGTAAGGCCCTCGGTAAAGACCGCGGCGCGCGCAAAGAGATAGCGGAGTTCGGGCGACAGTCGCTCTGCCTTTATCTCCCCCAGCACTGCCGTGACCGCAAGATAGTCCTCTCTTAAATAGGCTTCCTGCGCCGCAATCAGCCGTTCGGCCTGCCGAAGCCGCACGCGGTAAGCAAAGAACCAGAGCGCGCTCAAACAGAGAATCACGGCCCCGCAAAGCGGCAGTGCGGCGCCGAGAATGCGCGCACGCCGCACGGAGATGCGGACCGTTTCTTCCCTGCACCGCTTTCGTTCCCGTTCCCAGCGCGCGGTGAGATTTCTCACAAGTTCCGCGACAGACCCGAGGGAAAGCAGTTCGCGACAGACCGGATCTGCCTGAAAGAGACGCTCTCCGCCCTCCGAAAAATCGGAAAAGCCATAGCGTCTCGAGAGCACAGAGGCCGTGAGCGCACGATAGGCGCGGAAAAAATCCTCCGTCCGCGCCGCTTCCGCACGTATATCCCTTATGAGCACGCGCGGGCAGAGATTGCGGTCGAACAAGAGATTTTCGGGCGTGAGCGCAAACACATAGTGTGCCGTAAGCGTTTCGAGCGCGGCGCAGTTTAATAAGAGCCGCAATTTTTCTTCCGTCTCCAACGCTTGCACCGCCTCCCATTCCCACAGTCCCTCCGTTTCGAAACGGAAGTAAAAACCGTTCTCCGCTTCCTCGAGTTCGCAGGGACAAAAGAGGGCTTGCTCACGGCGAGCAAACCCCTCTTTTGTCTCTCCGTTCGACTCTCCGAATTCCGAACAAAGATGCGCTTTTCCGCTTCCATTTTCCCTCCTCATATGAGTTCCAGTTCGTCACCGCTCACAATGCCGGCCGCGCGAAAGCTCTGCGCCGTACAGAGAGCTTCCCCGCCGTTCTTCGAGCGAAGATACAGGCAGTCCGCCGCCCGCGCCGTGAAACTGCCCTGCGCCGCAATCCGCCTTAAGACTTCATCCATTCGCAGTTCGTCGTCGAGGCAGAGCGTCTCTTCGCGCTCCGCCTCCCGAAGTGTAAACGTAATTTCCATGCTTGTCTTAACGCCGCCTTCCCGTGATAAGCCCGAGCCCGGCCCCCGCGAACAGGGCCAGTCCCGCAAAGAGGAGTTGCCGAAACGGGAGTTCTTCCGCCCGCCGTTCCCTGCTTTGTACCGGCTCGGTCGCGATTCCGACTGTCTCGGGGCGCTCTGCTCCGCCCTCCTCAATCAGACGGAGTGGCGCAGCCATTTTTTCGTAGCTCGCCTTGTTCGGCAGACTCCCGTTTCGCGTGTGCGGCAGCCGCTCGGCAAAGCCGCCGAGGAGTCGCCGATTTTCCGCAATCTGCGTCGCAAAGTCTTCCTTTAGCTGTTCCACGTTCTGCACGGCCCGCATCCCGCTTTTCAATTCCGCGTCCCGCAGGGCTTCCCGAAGCAAGCTGCCGTAACTGCGGCTCTGCTTTCGTTCCGCTTCCCACGCCTCTTCTTCCGCGCGAACCCCCGCCAGGAGTTGCTCCCGCTCATCCCACACGGCGCGCACGGCTTCCCTGCGGGCAAGGGAACGCTCTCCTCCTCTGCCGTTTGTAAGCGCTGTCTCTTCAAAAAGACCGGAGAGCCGCTCGCTCTGCCGCTTTAAGTCCGCAAGGCGCTCCTCTCTCTCCTTCCATGCATCGAAAACTTCCGCATCGATACGCCTTCTGAGTTCTTCCTCCGGAAAGGCAGGCAGTTCGTCGAGTTCCGTTTGAAGCGCGGCAAATGCCGCGCGGGTTGCATCCGAGGCACTCGCGAGTTGCCGGCGCTCCGCTTGCCAGGCACTGCGCTCGGTCTCCGGCAGCGCATCCGAAGCACTTGCAAGTAAAAAGCGCGTTCGAGGCCGAGGCTGTGCGCAGAAGATAGCGCTCGCGATGCGCAAGCTCCGCATCGGAAGCGCTCGCAAGCCGCAGCGTGAAACGGCCGCGCGCTGCGGCCTCCCGCTCCGCCTGCTCCGAAAGCTCGCGGGAAAGGAGCTGTGCCGCCGCTGCGCCGCGGTCGGCGTGTGTCGCCTCCTCCGCCGCAAAGCGCACAATTTCCGCTTCCAAACGCGCCTGCTCTTCCGCCAGCTCAAAAAGCAGGGCTTCCTCTCGGTCGAGCTCGCTGCGCAGCGCCTCATAGGCCGTTGTCGTATACACCGATCTCCGAGACAGCCTTGTTTCCCGCACTTCCTCCGGCAACACCGCTTCTTGCATCCACTGCTCGGGGTTTAAGCTCCCGAGTCCCCGCAACGCAAGCGCATGGTTTTCAAGCGCCGGGCGTACCGCATCTTGCGCCGCGTGAAATTCGCCGAGTATCGCGTGGAAGTAGAGGTAGACCATATTCCGGTTCATACGCTCTCCGAAGTTTCCGAGACGCCGCTCAACTTCCGCCCGCTCTTCCGCCGTCAAGTCGGCCGAAACGCTATACCGGATGCTTGCCTGCCCCGGGACACGGGCCAGGCTGTCCGCTTGTTCCGAAAAATCCCCGGGTATCGTGAGCGCCGCCGCATAGTAGCCGCTTGCTACGCCGAGCTCCGCCTCCCGCGCACTCACCGAGACAAAATTCGCATCCGGAAACTCCATGGCATCCGCCGCATAATAGATTTGTTTCCCCGCTTGCCGAATGCCGTTATCCAGGTTCACCACCGCAATCCGCTTGCTTCCCGGCTGTTCCGGCCGGAAGACAGCGGGGGCCGCTCGACTTTTAAGCCCCGTGCATCCGCTGCCCGCTGCAAATCCGGCCACAAAAACCGCGGCCGTGAGCGCAATCAGTCTCTTTTGCATCTCTCCCCCTTTGTTTTTCCTCGTATCCGCACGATATTTGTTCCGCGCCGCGCTGCGCCTGCTCCGACTCACGGCAGCGTTTCGCTTTCGGGAAAAAAGGAGGGGACTTCCGGCCCCTCCTCTCCGTCAGGAGATAAATTTTGCAGCCATCTCCTCATCAAGCGCCTGCGTCGCATCGGCTACGCCGTCACACTGCTTCGCAATGCTCTCGATGAGTTCTCCCATTTCGTTGAATGAGGGGCGAAGGGCTTCAAACTGTTCCGCGAACTTTTCGCTCGCCTGTCCCTCCCACTCTTCGCGCAGGGTCCCGATCAAGTTACTCATGCTCTGAACCACATTCAGAAAGTTCTCTCTCGCCGCCCGAAACTCCCCGGCTCTTCCGCGCATTGCCTCCGGTGTGATGCGAATCTGACCTGTCATTCGTAAACTCCTCTCGTGGCTTCTGTTCACTGTTACAACGAGATTGTATCAATTAAGTTTACTAAAGTCAACATGTAGTTTACTTTATCTCCTTTTATTTTACTTTATTCTCTTTATCCGCCCGCTTCCGGAAGCTTGTCCGCTTCGTATGTTTGCTTTCCCCGACGTCCTTGCGGCTTCTTCCGCGCTTTAGACAGGCAAGGCCAAACCCGAGCAGCGCAAAAAGAGAAATGAGAGCCGCACTCACCGGCTCGGCATAGTCAGAAGCTCTTTCGGTCCGCAGTCCGCCGGACTGTACCGGCAGCGCAAAGAGCTGTTCCGCCTCTGTCTTTGCCCGTAGATCCGCCTCCCACTCCCGCGTCTCCTCGGGCAACAAGCGGAGCGATGCCCGCAGTTCCTCCCGCGCCGCGCGCTTTTCCGCCCGCTGAAGCGCGCTCTTTTCCGCCGAAGCTTCGCTGAATAAATCAAGTTCCGGGTACCGATCCGTGTGGGCCTGCTCTGCCTCGTACGCGCGCTCCCGCAAAGATGCGGGATTCAAATGCAGTTCATCCATGGCACTCTGTGTTCCTCCCGTTCTTACAGGCATCTTTTGTTATTGTTTTGATATTATCGTATTTAATTTCCGACCTTTCGTCAATACGCGTTTTGCCTGCGTTCATCCGGTCGCAACACAGCAATTCAAAAAAGGACAAATCAAAAGCGAGCGCTCGGGGGAGAGCGCTCGCTTTTATTTGGGGGTTGTGCTTCTCTTTTTTGTTACTGCTTCGTTTATCTCGTAGGCATATCCTCCTCTCTTCCGGATTTACATTGTGAGCCCGCTTAACGCTTCGGGCATCACAAATTGCAAACTTCCCATGGACATAGGCGCAACGTCGCCTTCGTCAAAACAAATGACCAGTTTTCCCTCACGGTTGATGTAAAAACTCTGCCGCTCCGAAATCTCCGTAAATTCATTCCCGGCGCTGTCGGAATCCAACCAGTACACATTTTCGGGATTCTGTGCCATATCCTCCCGCATCTGCCGCTTGATTTCCTCGCTCACGGCCTTGCGGTAGTCACTGCCCGGCGCAAACAAGTCCCGAAGCGTCATCAGCTTGCCGTCGCGCTTCCGTATTGTGAAATAATGCCGATTCTCGGCGCTGTCCGCGCTCTGTGAGAGCTGCGTTAAGCTGACCGAATACCAGTTGTCGTTATCTGTCACGACTTCCGTCGAAATCTCAAGCTTTGAAAAGCCTTCGCTCCCGAGTTCTTCTCGGAACGCCGCAATCTGCTCCTCGGTGATGCGCTCAATGGTCGCATTGATTTCCTCGGCGCTCTTCTGCGCCTGTTCCGCGGACTTACCCTTCTCGGTCTCAAGCTGCACTTCGCCGAGCTTCACCGTCGCCGTGCGGTCTCCCTCCGCGAGCGTATAGTCCCGCACCGTAACCAGCTTAAAGTAGGCACCGGCAATGGGCAGACTCTGCAGCGCATAGGCCGTGCTGCGGTTTAAATTCGGCAGGACCGCACTGATAATCGCAAGGCTCGCCGCAATGCCGAGTACGTTCCGCAGACGGTGCCGCTTGACCGGTATCACCTTCCGCGGCGCGGCGTTCTCCAACTCACCTTCGCGCATCGGCAGAATGTCGCTTGTCTCCGCCGCCTCTTCAACCCAGCGTTCGGAGATGTCGGAAATGGCCTCCATGATGTCCAGACTCTTCAAAGAAATTCCTCCTCTCTCAACACGAGTTCCAGATTTTTGCGAATCCGGTGTAAGCTCACCTTGACCGCACTTTCACTCATGCCTTGCCGGAGCGCAAGCTCCTTGATGGAATCGGTGTAGAAGTAGCGCCGCACAAAGAGTATGCGCTGTTTTTTCGGGAGTGTCTCCAAGAAGCGGTCGATGCAGGCACTGAGACGGTTTCGATCCACCGCCTCCTCCGTGCTCTCAACGGCCGGGAGTATGTCCTCGTCGAGCTCATCCAACGCGAGTTGAAAGGTCTCGTTGCAGCGTTTCTCTGCGTGCTGTTTCCGAAACAGGCTGAGCGCCAGATTCTTGACAATGCGGCTTAAATAGGCCCGAAAGTACTGCGGCTTCTCGGGCGGTATGCTGTTCCACGCCCTGAGCCAAGTGTCATTCAGGCATTCCTCCACATCCTCTTGCGAGGAGAGCACCGAAGATGCGACCTTTGCCAAATAGCGGCTGTACTCGGCCTCTGTCTCCAGAATTGCTCTCTCATCCCGCTGCTCATAGAGCGCGAGTAACTCCTGTTCCGTCATGCAAACTTCCCCCGTTTTGCTTCTCTATAGAATAAGACGCAAGCGCCTCCGATTGGTTACTGCATTGTAACATCTTTTTTGAAATATTTTTTTGAATTTCCTGTGTACGGGCGCCTTTTTTTGGCCCCCTTCCGTACGCTCCGATCTTTGGCTTTCCTTGCCGCGCTTCCCGTCCGTTTTCTTTGCTGTCTCCGTTTCAGGCGCCGCTTGAGGCCTTACCGGCATTTTGTTTATACGCATGTCTTTCTCTCCGCATAGTACTCGCCTAGGCTGAGTATACAAAGTAGGCACTGCAGCGCCAACGTGGCAAGAACGGCGCTTACATGCCACATGACATTTTTCGCCAAATCCACTTTTTCAAGGAAAAGGTATCGAGCAAAACCCTGTGTATCAAGGGGTTAAAGCGCTTTTTACCGACTCTTTTTGTACACCCTTCATCTCGTTTCAAATAAGATCCCCCCGCAACGCTTGATTCTACCGGCATTGTGGGGTTTTCTACCAACTCTTTTTGTCCTATAACTCAAATAAAAAGACAGCTGCCCGCGCATGCGGACAGCTGTCTTGTCTGTAAAACCCGTATGAACTCTTACTTGAGGTTCATAACCTCTTTGACCTTCTCGATGATGTGGAGGCCGATGTCTCTCGAAGCGTCAACCGTCTGTGCGCCGATGTGGGGGCTGATGACAAAGTTGTCGCAGGAGAAGAGCGGGCTCTGGAACTCGTCGTTGCCGCTCAGGCCGCTGCCTGCGAGCTCGTTCTCCATAACGTCCGCAGCATAGCCGCCGATTCTGCCCTCGCAGAGTGCCTCATACATATCCTGCTCGTTGACAATGCCGCCGCGGCTCATGTTGAGAACCACCGCGCCATCCTTCATCTCGGCGATGGACTTCTTGTTGAAGAGGTCCTTGGTCTCCGGGGTCAGCGGAATGTGCAGGGAGATAAAGTCGGAAACACGGATGAGCTCGTCGATGCCCATGCCCTTTGCGCCCTCGCGCTCAAAGTCCTCGGGCTTCAGGAAGGGATCGTAAGCGACAATGTCCATGCCGAAAGCCTTTGCGAGCTCGGCGACACGGCGGCCGATGCGGCCGAAGCCCATCACACCGAGGGTCTTGCCGCGCAGCTCTCTGCCGACATACTTGTACTTATCCCAGATGTGGCTTACCTTGACGTCCTGGTTTGCCGGAATCGTGTGGCGGGAGATGTCCAGCATCTTGGAGATCGTGAGCTCCGCAACCGCATTTGCGTTGAGGCCCGGTGCGTTGAAGACCTGAATGCCCTTCTCCTTCGCGTACTCCAGATCAACGTGGTTCAGACCGACAGCGCAGACGCCGATTGCCTTCAAGTTCTTTGCGGCATCCAGAACATCGCGGTCGATCTTCGGATCGACACGCATGATGAGCACATCCGCATCCGCGATCTCGCGAATCATCTCTTCCTTGGAGAGCGGCTTCCCGTCGGAAGTCTTAATGTCCATGAACTTCTTCAGCTCCTCGGCAATGCCGGGATAAACAGCGTCTGTAATCAGGCACTTCATCGTTTCTTTCCTCCTGTGTTGGGTTCTTAGAAAAAAGCGGCCGGAAACTGGTTTCCGGCCGCCTCGGTTTTGTTAACTTAGACTTACAGTGCGCGACCCTGCTTAATCATAGCGTCTGCAACCTTCTCGAATCCGACAAGGTTAGCGCCTGCAACGAGGTCGTAGCCAAGGCCGTAGCGCTCAGCTGCAGCTGCGGAGCCGTCGTGAATGCCCTTCATGATCTTGTGCAGCCACTTGTCGACTTCCTCGCCGTCCCAGAAGAGTCTCTCGGAGTTCTGAGACATCTCGAGTGCGGAGACGGAAACACCGCCTGCGTTGACCGCCTTGGACGGAGCAACGATCATGTTCTTCTGCTCAAGGAGATACTTCAGAGCCTCGTTCGTGGTCGGCATGTTCGCAACTTCGATGTAGTACTTGATGCCGTTCGCGACAATCTTCTTTGCCTCGTTGATATCAACGTCGTTCTGCGTTGCGCACGGCATCACGATGTCGACATCCTTCTGGCCCCACGGCTTCTCGCCTGCGAAGAACTGAACGCCGAACTTATCTGCGTAATCCTGAACCTTGTTGCGGCCGGAGGATCTCATCTCAAGCAGGAAGTCGATCTTCTCCTTGGTCGTAACGCCGTCCGGATCGTAGATGTAGCCATCCGGGCCGGACAGGGTGACTGCCTTAGCGCCGAGCTCAGCGAGCTTGGTAGCAACGCCCCATGCAACGTTACCGAAGCCTGCAAGTGCAACTCTCTTGCCCTTCATCTCATCCTTCTCGTGCTTCAGAACCTCCTCGAGGTAGTAGACAGCACCGAAGCCGGTTGCTTCCGGACGGAATGCGGAGCCGCCGAACAGCGGGTCCTTACCGGAGAGAGCACCGTTTGCATAGGAGGAGGTCAGTCTTCTCCAAGCACCGAACATGTAGCCGATCTCACGGCCGCCGACACCGAGGTCGCCTGCCGGGCAGTCGACATCCGGTCCGATGAAGCGGAACAGGCCTTCCATGAAGGAACGGCAGAATCTCTGAATCTCGGCATCGCTCTTGCCGTTCGGATCGAAGTCGGAACCACCCTTAGCGCCGCCGATCGGAAGCGTGGTGAGCGAATCCTTAAAGGTCTGCTCAAAGCCGAGGAACTTGATGATGGAAAGGTTTACGCTCGGAGCGAAACGAAGGCCGCCCTTGTAGGGTCCGATTACGCTCGAGAACTGGACGCGGTAGCCGCGGTTCACGTGCATGTTGCCCTTGTCATCCTCCCACGGAACACGGAACATGATAACGCGCTCCGGCTCGACCATTCTCTCGAGAATAGCGTTCTTCTCATACTCCGGATGTGCGTCGACCAGCGGGCTCAGCGAAGAGAAAACCTCCTCGACCGTCTGGCAGAACTCCGGCTCGTGCGAATTCTTCGCCTTAACCTCGGCAATGACTCTCTCAATGTACGGATTCAACTTGCTCATGTCACTTTCCTCCTACAGAAAATAAAATGATACAAAACATTATGTGGCAGGTTTTCAATAGATTCCCCGCTCACGATGACACCATTGTAACACTTTTCCGGTAACTTTGCTATCAGTCTTCTCACTTTGGTTATTGTATATAACGATAGGCGACTCGCACCGGGTTGCTTGTCGCCTATTCCAAAGCCCTGTCTTCTCTCTTACAGGTGGAAGAAGCTCGTCAGGAAACCTGCGAAGCCCGTGATAATCAGGCCGTTCACGAAGTCGATGAAGAGCGAACCGACCAGCGGAACAATCATGAATGCGACCGGTGCGGGACCGTAGATGTTCGTGATTGCCTGCATGTTAGCCATTGCGTTCGGGGTAGCGCCCATACCGAAGCCGCAGAAGCCGGACGAAATGGTAGCCGCATCGTAGTCTCTGCCCATGATGTTGAAGACCACGAAGGATGCGTAGAACCACATGACAACCGTCTCAAGCAGAAGGATGACAATCATCGGAACCGCAAGGTCGATAAGCTGCCAGAGCTTCAGGTTGCACATTGCAAGTGCGAGGAAGAGCGAGAGGCAGACATTGCCGAGCGCATTCATCTCGCCCATCGGCATCTTGACCTTGCGCGCCTCCTGGATGTTGCGGATGATGGCGCCGACGATCATTGCGCCGATGTAAGCTGGCATGGTGAGCACCTTGCCGATGAAGAAGGAGACAACGGTTCCCGCGCCGACCGCGACGACAATGTAGAGCGCTGCGTTCAGAATGTTGTCCTCATCGAGCGCTGCGGTGTCCGCGGAGACATCGACCGTTGCGGTCTTGTTCGCATCCTTGAGGTCTTTCGACTTCAGGCCGTACTTCTTAATCTTGCCGTACGCAATCGGGCCGCCCATCATGCAGCCGGAAATCAGGCCGTAGGTAGCCGCCGCGACCGCGACCGTAGTTGCGTTCGCAACGCCGAGGTTCTCGAGGAAGGGGGCCCCAGGAACCTGCGGTTCCGTGTCCGCCGACCAGCGGAATGGATCCCATCGCGAGGCCGATGCGCGGGTCAAGGCCGAAGGCCTTTGCGCCGACTGCGCCGACCAAGTCCTGGATGATGCACATTGCGGCAGAGACTCCGAGGAACAGAATCACGCCGATTCCGCCCTTTTTCAGCATGCCGAAGGCCGCCATGTAACCGACCGAACAGAAGAATGCGGTCATGAAGACCTTCTGCAGGGTGACGTCCATGTCGAATTCCATGACGCCCGTGCCGCGGAGCACCGCATGTGCGATTGCGAACACAAGGCCGCCGACAACGGGTGCCGGGATGCAGTAGCGACGGAGAAACTCAATCCGTGCGACCAATTCGCGTCCGATGAGCAGCATGACGACTGCGACTGCGAGCGCCTGATACATATCAAGCTTTACTGTTTGCATAGAAACCTCCTTTTCCCCCATCGGCTTAGAGCGGGCTTTCCCGGTTCGTACCCGCCTCACGCCGATAACCGATATCTATATTATAGAGTACGGTTTCAAGAAGTTTCAAGAAGTTTCACAAATTCGATTGTGTGTTACGCACTTTGTTCGGCAAGCTGCATAAGACTTTCGATGAATTTCTTAATGGAAGGTTTACCTCCATAGTTCTTTTTACCACGAATCAAATCCATCTCGGCGCGCACTTCCTCAAAGGGGAAGAGAGTGCTGCTGTAGCGCGCGCGTAAAGCTCTCGTTCAGGAAGTCCTCGAGCCCGAGGTGGGCTAAGTTTGTGAGACCGACCGCAATGGCGCGCCGCATTCTCTGCTCCATGCTCCGCGGATTGTCCGAGAGCTCCGAGCAAAGTTCCCGTATGCTCTGCTGTTGCAGCGACTTTTGCTCCCGCCGGATAAAAAGACAGAGATTCAAAATATCCGCGCTGCCTTTTTCTCCCGCCATCCCGATATTTGCGAGTATGGCACTGATTTTCCGCCGGCTCTCCTCGTCGCTGTCCTGCGGCGCTTTGCTCTGCCCGCTGAAGAGTACACGGCGCAGGGCCTCTATGGTCCTCTCGTTTTCCAGCTGGCGCGCGACCGAACCGATTACCGAACGGAGTTCAACGATGTTGATCGGCTTATTTAAGAAGAAATCGACACCGGCATCATAGGCCTTGCCTATCATGTCCTTCTGCGTCACCTGAGACAGCATGATGCACTTTGCGCCGCAGCCCGCGTCCCGAAGACGCCGTACGAGTTCCGCGCCGTCCATGCCCGGCATCAGAAAATCCACCAGAATGAGATCCGGCTTCAAAGCGGCAATCTGCTGCTCGTCGCTGCCTTCCTCCTCCGAACTGCCGACCACTTCCCCGAGGCCCTGGTCCTCGATGAAATCACGGAGCGTGTCAATCATGCTGACATCGTCCTCAACGATATAAATTCTAAGTCCTCTCTCCCCATGGACAGCCCTTCCTTCGTCTGTATATGCAATTGCTCCCACCGGAATGCGCACGGTGAAGCAGGTGTTACCGGGCTCTGACTGCACTTCTATGCTGCCGCCGAAATGGTCTTCCACCATATTCTTGACACCGGCGAGACCGACACCGCGGTAGATGTTTCCCGTCCGCTCATCGAACTTGGTCGAATAGCCGAGGCGGAATATCTTTCCGAGCTTCCGCGGCAAGATGCCGGGTCCGTTGTCCGAAACTTTGAACTCATACGTCCCGTCGTATTTTCGCTCCGAGACCATGATGACACCGCGCCGTCTGTCTCCCTCGATGGCCTCGATTGCATTGCCGACCAGGTTTTTGAGCACCGTCATCAGCGCGTAGTGTTCGCGGGTCAGGAAATCATCCCGGCAGTCAAAAATCAGACGTATGTCCAACTTCTTCTCGCGGAGTACGCTGTTCGAAGTCGCATCCAGAATTTCCATCAAATCGCGAAAACGGATGTGATCCTCATCGTATTCGTTGGCCGCGGTCTCCTCGAGTCCCCGCATGATGCGAAGATAATCCTTCTTGATCTCATGGACATCGCGGGCGATGTCCAGCGCACGGCGCTGCATCTCATCGGGCAGTTCCTGCGCGCGGAGCTCCTCCGAGAGCCGATAGGCGTTGCCCATGACGCGCTCTATTTCCTCCGAATTTTTCCGCATCAGATAGAGCTCGCTCTTTAAGCCCGTAATCATGAGGAAGAGGCGCTGGTAGCGGCTCTCCTGCTCGTGCCGCACCTGAAGCTCCCGGTACTGCCGGTCCATGACCAGAATGAGGAGCACCAGCGCCGAGCGAAGCAACGCGACCAAAAAGAGCACCAAAGAGGCATTCTCCGAATTGATCGCAGCCCCGAAAAAGTAGGCCCGAAACAGAAGTTCCGCCGCATTTGCAAGCAAATCGCAGAAAAATGCCGCCGCAAACACCCGTGGCAGGGAGGTAAAGCGCTTGTTCGGAATTTGCAGCTTAAAGAGCAGGCCGTAACAGAGATAAAAGAGCGCGCCCGGCAGCTGCTGGTATATTTTGACGCCCGCAGGCCCGTGTAGCAAGAGCGATACCAGGACGCGGAACAAAAAGACAATGAGCGCGGTGAAGCCGCAAGCCGAGAGGCTGTGGATTTGCGCACCCATGGTCATAAGGAGCACCGGCAGAAGCACCACCGCAATCGAAATGCGGAAATCGCTGCTCAGTACATTAAAATAGAACTGAGAGAGCAGGGCGACCGTCGCGCCGATCAGCGCGCTGCGCCTCACCGGGTGAAATTCCCAAGGGCCGCCTCAGGAAACCGCCGTCCATCTGTTCGGAGCGCTCCGTCTCCCTTACTTTTCTCTCTGCCTGCACCGCGATTCCCCCTTTCTTTCGCTCAACAGTATAGCATTTTATGCTATACTGTTCACACCAAAGCGCTTCGCTTTGTCTGTTTTTTTCGGAGGTCTTTTATGACAGTACCTGAACTTCTTCTCGCATTGCGTCCGCTCCTCGCGGTACTCGCTGTTTTGTTTTTGCTCCCAAGACTGTTCGGCCGCCCGTTCCGCGAATTCTCGGGCTTTCTTCACGACCTGAGAAGCCTGCTCCGCGCGGCGGAGGAGAGCAAAAAGCTGGGGCCCACGGAGCGCTCCGTTCCGGATATGACAAAGCTCTTTCTCCCTGCCATCAACCGCGATTTTCCGGCCTTCAACTGGCCCGAAGAGCGGGTCGCGATCGAGAAGCGCATTGTCTCCGTGCTCGCCGCAAGACAGGCGCTGGACCTAAGTAAACTCTCCGCCCCCTCCGAGAGCCTTCGGGAGCGCGTTCGCCTCGCAATCGAGGATGACCGTATGAACGAGTTGACGCGCAGTTTTTCCGACATCGTGATTCATAAGACCGCGATTGCGGACTATAAAAATCAGCCCACGCTGACGGAAATACGTCTGGTCAGTTCGATCGGTTTTACCGCCTCTCTTTCGGGCGAATCCGTCCGAAAGAGCGAGGGGAAAGCGCGGGCCGCCGCGCTCGCCGCTCCGCATCGGGTTGAGACCAGCGTCACCTCGGTCCTGGTCCATGCCCAGAGCGTCAACGTGAAAAGCGGCTATCAGAAGATCGTCGGCATCTCCTGTCCGCACTGCGGCGCTCCGTTGCCGCGCGCCGACACGCGCATCTGCCCTTTCTGTAAGAGCGCACTTGTGCAGACCGACAGTATGGTCTGGTCGCTCGAGGAAATCGAATTTCAAACCTTGGTCTGAGGCCGAGTGTGACAAAACGAACGGTGAATCAAACCGAAAAAAGACCGCCGCAGAAAACTGCGGCGGTCTTTTTTCGTTTTACTGTCTCTGAATCATTGCGAGAACTTCTTCGGCGGTCTTTCCGCTCTCCTCGATGGCCTTCATGATGACCAGCTGGGTCTCGGACTTTTCTTCTCTCCGAAGTTCCTTAATCTCGGCCTTCTTTGCCTTCACAGCCTCCTGAAGCTCCGTGAGCTCTGCGTTTGCTCTCTGCAATCTCTCCGCGACACTGAGTGTCGGCTTATTCTTCGCCCCCTTGGTGCGTGCCATCTTTCTTCCCTCCTCTTATTTCTGCTCTGACTTTGCCTGTGCTTTGTTATCGAAGCGCTCCCGGTCGATAATCGCTCTCTGGTGGGTTCCCTCACCGATCAGGCCGCACTCATCGTGTGCCTCGACACGGAAGGTGAGGATCTTTCCGTTTGCGCTGATCTCCAGAAGTTCCGAATCAAAACTGACCTTCATTCCCTTCGGCGTCGCCGCAACATGACTCACATTGACCTGTACGCCGACCGTAGACTTTCCTTCGCCGAGCAACTCCTCCACGGAAGATGCTGCGGTATATTCCATATTTGCAATCATCATCGGCGTTGCGAGCACATGCACCGTGCCGCTGCCGACATGAATCGCAAGATCCTTTTCCTCAACCGTAATTTCCCGGTGTCCCTTGATTCCGATGTTCAGCATTTTGCTCTCCTTATTCGGCCTCATAAACCAAGATTTTATCAAAACAATTCCTTACTAAGTGTTATAGCAAACTCTCTTTTTTCCTGCAAGTATTGTTTTTCAAAAATCGGTATTTATTCCAGCAATAAAATGCCCCTGTCCCGCATCACCGCGATATTTTGAATCTCATTGTCACCGCAGTAAAGTTCCCGAAGTTTCGGGAGGGCCGTGAGCGGCGAAATATCCTCGATGCGGTTTTCGCCGATATCCAAAACCTCCACATTCGGCACAGCACTTACGAAATTAAGATCCGTAAGCCCGCAGCGAATCAGGCGGAGTTCCCGAAGCGACGTGCAGTAAGAGAGCCGGGACAAAACATCGGAACCGTATTGTTGTTCGCTCCCGTACGGGCTGCTCTGAATCCCTTCGAACCCGATGACGGTCAGGCGTTCCAAAGCGGTATTTCGCTGTCGGGCAGCGGGTCGATGACCAGCTTGGAATTACTGAAATCCGCCACAACGTTCTTCCCTATGACCTCAATCTCCGTAACCTGCGGAAATGCTTTCAGCGGAAGCGGGCCTTCGTCTCCGACCAGCTTGAGCGTTCTGAGTTTCGGCAGGGCCGAAAGACGCTCGATATTCGTATACCGATACGCGCTGCTTGAGACATTGAGACGCAGACTTTCCAGATTCTCGAGACCGGCAAGCTGTGAAAAATCACTGCCTTCCCCGAAGTGATTCATGTAAATTGTGAGTTTCTTTAGGCTGCGGCAAGCCGCAACGGACGCCATGCTGTCCTCCTCGATTTCCGCTTCCTCGAGCGAAGTCAGCATGCTCAAATCCGGCGGAATCGTCTTTGCCCCCCAGGCACTGTTGGTCAGTCTCAGCTTTCGGAGCGCGGTCAGCGACTGCAGGGCATCCAGATTCTCAAGCGCCGTGCTGTCTCCGATGTCCAATACGCGAAGCGCCGTGAACCCCCGGAGCGGCTCTATGCTGAGCAATTCCCGCGCGTCGTAAATACGCAGTTCCTCAAGTTCGGTGAGCGGGCTCAGCGCATTGAGACTTTTTAACTCGGTGGCACCGACCAACGTCAGGCTTCTGAGGCCGGTGAGGCCCGAAAGAAAGCGAAAATCCTTGACCGGATTTCCGTCCGCACGGGCAAGAATCTCCATCTCTTTGACCCCCGTGAGTTCCAGGAGATCCTCGTTTCCGTCCGCGCGAAGTTCTGTCGCGAGCAGTTCGAGCTGAGACAGCTGCTTTAAATCGGCAAGCGAGACATCCGCGCCGCGATCGACAATGATCAGCTTTTTGAGATTCGGGAAGTACTTGACCAGTTCTTCGACATCCTCCGCGTCATAGAGGCTCACACCGTTGAGTTCCTCGATTTGTGCCGGATTTGCGACAAAGGCGGCCAGTTCCTTCGGGGTTCGATCGTAGCTGCTTCTCTCCGAGAGATGCAGATATTTTAACTTCGTCAGATTGGCCAGGGTGTGCGCATATTCCTCGGATTCATAGGAAAGGCGAACATCGCCTCCGGTCGCGGTCTCCCCGACATAGAGTCCCTCCAGATTCGGAAAAACCTGGAAGTCTGTCCCATCGATTTCAACCGTCCGCTCGTCGTACACCAGAGGAATGCGCTTCTCGCTGTCATCCGTAAAGCCGACTTTCAGCCATTGCAAACCGCTCAGTTCCCTTTGGAACGAAATCGTCTTGACGCGCGCATAATCCTCTTCCGTAATTGATGCGGGATCCTTCTCGAACGCTTCCGCAAAGAGCCGGGTCAGCACCGGATCATGAAGGCTCGTCTCGTACTTCGGCGCGACCGCCTTTTGCACCTTACGCCCCGTGCGGAAGATGGCGGGCAGGAACAACATGAAAAACACCGAAAGCAAAATAAAAGCAAGCAGGGCAAGGAAAAAGCTCTTCTGCTTCGCCTCGCTTTTTTCGATGTTTCCGAGCGTGACATTGACATTGACGGATTTATCTTTTTCCTCGATGTAGAGCGGCGTCCCGCAAGAAGGGCAGACGCTTTTTCCGCTTTGTTTGATCAAAATACTGTTCCCGCAATGCGGGCATCTTATTTTTGTCGGATTCATTTTCCTCGTCCTTTATTCGATCAGTGCAATTCCCTTATTCTGTAAGATACCGATGTTTTGAATCGTGTTTTCCGTATACACCAGGCAGCGAAGCAACGGGAGCCCCGAGAGCGGCGCGACATCCTCAAAGCGATTGTCTGCGATATTGAGGAATTGAAGGGCAGAGAGCCCCTCCGCGAACTTGAGATCCGAGAGATTGCAGTGCTCTATGCGCAGCTCCCGGAGCGATGGGCAGTGCGCTAGGAAGTCGAGCACCGCGCTTCCCTCCTCAAAGCCGTTTCGGTAGTCCCCGCGTCTCAGCCCGTCGAAGCCATAGACCGAGAAGCTTTCCAGCGCGGGGTTGCCGCCGCTCGTCACCTTACTCAGGGTGAGCGACCCCGACGGCGTACCGCCGACGATACTCTCTCCGATGATCGTAATTTCTTTGACTTGCGGGAAGTAATCCAAGGAAATCGGATTGGTGTCGCAGCGCAGGGTTACCTTGCTAAGAGACGGCAGCCCCGCAAACACCTCTTGATGCAGGAGCTCCTCCGTCGTGCTTGCGAGATTCAGCCTAAGCTCTTCAAGACCTGTCAGTCCCGCGAGCGGGGATAAGTCGCTGCCGTCCCCCGTGCGCTCTGCGAGCAGGGTGAGTTTCTTGATACTCCGGCAGTTCGCGATGCTCTCTGCATCTCGCGCGTAGAGTTCAAGCTCCGCAAGAGAGGTGAGAGAACTCAGATCCGGCACTGTCCCGGACGGCGGCCAATCATCATCACAAACGCGCAATTTTTCCAGCTTGGTGAGTGCGGGAAGGGCCGCATAGTCCGTGATATCAGTGCAGTCTCCGATATCCAGTACGCGCAGTTCCGTGAGAGCGCGGAGCGGCTCTATGCTGACCACATCGCTTCCGTCAAGAATGCGAAGCTCCCGCAAATTCGTGAGCGCGCTCAGCATGCCAAGGCTCTTGATGTCATGTCCGTCCCGAATGGTGAGGCTTTCAAGCTGTGTGAGACCGGAGAGAAAACGCAGGTCTTTTACGCTCTCTCCCGACTCGACTGCACTGATATCCAGCGCCTTGAGTTGTGTAAGTTGAGGAATGTCCTCATTTCCCTTGAGACGCAGCGTGACTGTGAGACTCTCAAGCTCCTGTAAGTCCTTTAACGCCTCGAGCGAGACTTCGTCATTTCGCCAGCCGACGTGAAGTTCGCGGAGCTTCGGGAAGTTTCTCACCAGTTCCTTGACATCTTCCTGCCGGAAAAAGAAAACCCCGCCCAGTGCTTCGATTGATGCGGGGTCCGCAAACAGCTCCGCAAACTCGGCCGGGCCTCTGCTGTTGCCGACACTCGAGATGTAAAGTCTTTTTAAATGCTTCAGATTGCCGAGGGTATTCGTGTACTCCGACGAGCGAAACGAGAGGTTGACATCATAGCCGGCATGAGAGGCGGTATCCAGCTCTTCCAGCATGGGGAAGGCCTGAAAATCGGTTCCGTCCAGTTCTATCGTGTCCGTGGTGTTGTGGAGCATGGGGACGCGCGTTTCGCTGCCGTCCGTGAAGCCCACCTCCATCCAAGTGAGATAGTCGTTCTCTTTCCGGAAGGCAATGCGCTTCACGCTTCCATAGTCCTCCGCGGTAAAGTCCGAGACATTCTTTCAAATACTTCCGCAAAGGCCCCGGCGAGGGGTGCACTGTGCACTTCGCTTGCATAGTGATTCCGAACTCTGCTCTCCGTCTGCGTGCGCCCCGTGTTGCTGCGGAGCAGGGACGGAAGGAGGGTCAGACACAGCAGAAGGACAATTGCACCGCCGCCGATGAAGGCCGGAATATAATTCGGCACTTCGGGCTTGGTTTTCCGCCCCAGGTTTACATTGATTTCAACCTTCTTCTCTTTTTCTTCGACATAGAGCGCAGTCCCGCAAAAGGGACAAGCCACCTTACCGCTCTGCTTTACCAGTATATTGTTTCCGCAGTGCGGGCAGCGAATTTTCGTCGGATTCATCCTATTCTCCTCATCTGATTGGGACAAACAAGCGAAAGCCCCTAAGTCAAGGCGTACGCACGAAGTCGAACACCGTGTGAACACAGTCCTTAAGGCCGAGTTCCCCGGGTTCCGCGCTCACATGCGTCTCATATTCCTGAGCTGCCTCGGGCGCTTTCTTCCGGGAAACCCCGGCCGAGCACCGGCAACAAAATAAAGAAGATGCTCGCAAGTGCGCAGACTGTCATCGAAATCGCAAACAGTTCCGAAGACATCCGTCTGCCGTAGTTCACTTCGGCTATCCCACTCTTCTTCACCGGCTTCTCTTCTTCGATGCGGAGCTCAGCTCCGCAGACACGACATTTCGTCTTGCCGCTCTGCATCACCTCTATGCTGCTTCCGCAGTGCGGGCAGCGGACTTTTGTCGGATTCATTCCCGTCTCCTCATCGTTTATTCGACCAGAACTATGCCTCTGTTCTTTAATAACGCAATGTTTTGAATCACGTTATCCGTGTAGCGCAGATAGCGAAGCTTTGGCAGCGAGGTGAGCGCCGCAATATCCTCGACGCGATTGTCGCTGAGATCCAAAAGCTCCAGATTGGGGAAGGCCTCCGTAAATGCGAGCGTATCGATGCCGCAACGGCCGAGGCGCAGCTCCCGGAGTGTTGTGCTGTGCCAGCCCTCAAACCGCACCTTGTTGTGCGCGTAGACGCTGAGACGTTCCAGTGCAGGGGCATCCGCCTCGGTCTCCGCACGAATTTGCAGTTCGGCATCACTGCCGCCGCTTCCCGCATCCTCGCCGAGCACGGTGAGCTCCGTGACCGCCGGAAAGGCATGCAGCGGAACCGTTCCCGCTTTGCAGCAGAAGGTGACTTTTCGAAGCTTCGGCAGTTCCCGGAGTGCATAGAGCGTTTCCGTATTCTGCGCAGCGCTCTCGACATTCAGTGTAAGTTCCTCGAGTTCCGAAAGGCGCGAAAGTCCCGAAAAATCCGTTTTGCTGTCAAAGTGACTGAGAAAGAGTTTGAGTTTTTTCAGTTTTCGGCAGCGGGCAAGCTGCGGGAGCGTCTCCGCACCGCACTCCAGTTCTTCGAGCGCCGGGAGCAGGGTCACATCCGGTATGAAACACCCCGCCTGCCAGCCGTCGGAGATTCTGAGCCTTTTGAGGCGCGGAAGCTCATATAGCGCGGCACTGTCTGCAATGTTAAAACTGTTCCCCAGATCCAGCGTTTCAAGCGCCGTGAGCTCTCGGAGCGGCTCTATGCTCGTGAGCTGGGTAGCGCCCGAAAGACGAAGTTCACGCAACTTTGTCAGGGGCTTGATATCGTTCAGATTCCGGAGCGCAACGGCGTCGCGGATTGTGAGACTCTGAAGCTCAGTGAGCCCCGACAAAAACGGAAATCTTCGATGTTGTCATTTCCCTCGGAGGCGATCAGTTCCATGTCCCGCACCCTCGTGAGCGCGAGTAAATCCTCGTTGCCCGCGCGCCGCAGCGGGGTATAAAGCGCTCTAAGCTCCTTGCATTCCTGTAATCCGGACAAGCTAACCCCTAACTCCCGCCTCACAATTCGCAGCTTTCTCAAGTTCGGAAATGTGCGAACAAGTTTTTCGACATCCGCCGTCGCATAGAGTGAAACCCCTCCCAGTTCTTCCATTGCGCCGGGATTCGCGACCATATATGCGAGCCCCGCCGGACTTCGGGGTAGTCCCCGAATCCGGCAGATAGAGACAGCTCAGCTGCTTCAGATTGGCAAGCGTATTCGCATACTCCTGTGAAGAAAACGTGACATGAAGCAAAGAGCGCTGCCCTGACATATCGAGCGTTTCGAGATTCGGGAAGGCCTGAAACGAGTTCCCGTCGAGGGTGATGCCTTCCCCGTTGTTGACAATCGGAACCTGTACTTTGCTTCCGTCTTGCAGTGACACATCCATGCGAACCAGAAACCAGTCTACGGTCTCAAAGCGAATTCCCCGAACGCGCCGATACTCTTCCGGCGTAATCGCGTCGGGATCTTTTCGGAACACTTCCGAAAAGGCGCTCCGCAACACCGGATCCGTCAGCGTGTCGGCATACTTGGGACTGTACTTCGAAACGAAAGGCAGGGTCACACGGATTGCTGCGTCCGCGCTTCGCTCCGTCCCCTTTGCAAAGACCGCTTTGCAGCCGCCGAGCACAACGCCGCCTGCCAAAAGCAACGCGAAAGGCGCAACAACGCTTCGAAGCTTACGGCTGAGCCCGCTCGCTTTCATTTTTTTGTCTCCCCGTTCACGGTGAAGCTCTCCAGAAACTGCAGGGACGAAAGCGCCGGAAGCGCCGCAACTTCATCCGCCCGAATCTCCGCATTCTTTAAATACGGCACACTCCCAAGCGCCGTGAAATCCGTAATTTGATTGTCCTCCAGTGTCACCGCGACCAAGGATTTCATGCCCGAAAGCGGCGATATATCCTGTACGCCCGTGTTCTTCAGCGTAAGGCTCTGCAGCTGATTCAAGCTCTTCACAAAAGTGAGGTCCGTGAGCTGCGGCGCATCCTGAATCGAGAGTGTCTCCAGGTAGGGGAGACGGGCGAGCGCGCCGAAGTCGGTAATTGACTCCGCGTGTTCGATTGTGAGATATTTTAAGCCTGTGATTTTCTGAAGTTCGTCCAGATTCTCCGCACCGGTTATGGTATAGCGTTCCATCTGCTGCGTCGCCGTACTCGCAGCCGCCGCGCTCTCCGCGTTTTGCCGCCGCGCGGAGGCACTGCTCTCCGCGATGCCGAGCACCACCGGAACCAGAAGGCAGGCAGCGGTAATTCCCCCGACAATGAGTTTTTGTCCCAAGCTGAGCCCGATATCCGGTCCCGCGGAGGCCGGCGCTGTCTCACGGTTTCCGTAAAAATTAACCTTGATTTCGGGTGCGGAAATATCGACGCGGAGCGCACTGCCGCAGTACGGACAGACCGCTTTGTCCTGACCTTCTTCCCATTGCAGCGCGGCGCCGCAGTGCGGGCAGGTCAACGAAGTAATTTTCATTCTCATCCCCTCACTCATGCCAATGAGCAGGCGGTTCCCCGCCTGCTGATTTTGATACTTTGATTATACTCTTTTCGCCCTTTTTTGGAAACACCGCGCCGCCTTCCGGTTATATTTATCGTTGACTAACAAACGCACACAGTGGTAAATTGAACAGGCTTTACAGGGAGTAGAGAGCGCCCCAGCGGCGTTTCAAGTCAACAAAATGGCATTCGCCTGGCTTGGATTAAATCGCGAGACTGAGAAAGCACGCAATGCGTGCTCTCGGTCTCTTTTTATTTTCCTTTTAAACCACAAGCGGGAGGTTCCGTAAATGAACGTACAAGCGGGATTTATTTTGAACAGCATATTGCTCGGCGCGGGACTTGCAATGGATGCGGTCTCGGTATCGGTCGCAAACGGACTCGAAGAACCGGGGATGTCCGGAAAAAAAACCGCAGGCATAGCCGGCACCTTTGCCTTTTTCCAGTGGCTCATGCCCATGCTGGGCTGGTTCTTTGTGACTTCGCTCCTCTCCGTATTTCGCGCGGTCGACCCCTTCCTTCCCTTTGTCTCCTTTGCCCTCCTCCTCTACATCGGCGGTAAACTTTGTCTCGAGGGAATCAAGGGCGAAACGGACGAAAATCCGGACAGCGGACTCGGCATGAAGGCTCTGTTCTTACAGGGCATCGCGACCTCGATCGATGCACTCTCGGTCGGCTTTACGCTAGCCTCTTACCGTGCCGCAGAGGCCCTGCTCTCCTCGGTCCTGATTGCTCTCACCACCTTTTTCCTCTGTCTCGGCGCGCTCCACGCCGGGAAACAGGCGGGCGCTGTCTTAAACCGCCAGGCCAAGATACTCGGCGGCCTCATCTTAATTGTCATCGGCGCCCGCATTTTTATCGCAGGATAAGCCCGGGATCAGGCCAATCTTTGTTGCGCTTTCCGGCACATCAACGGACAAAATAAAACCGGAAGGCTTTCGCCTCCCGGTTTTATTTTGTAAGCACAATGCGCTCTCTCTCGATTAATAGTTCTCTGCGAGAATCTCGAAGAATGCCTGCGGGTGCTGGCAGGTCGGACATACCTGCGGTGCCGAAGTGCCGACCACAACGTGACCGCAGTTCCGGCAAACCCAGACCTTGACTTCGCTCTTCTTGAAGACTTCCTGCATCTCGACGTTCTTTAAGAGCTTTCTGTATCTCTCCTCGTGGCGCTTCTCGATTGCCGCGACCATGCGGAACTTCGCTGCGAGCTCCTTAAAGCCCTCTTTCTCCGCCGTCTCGGCGAACTCGACATACATGTCGTTCCACTCGTAGCTCTCGCCCTCTGCCGCGTGGAGGAGGTTGGTCGCCGTGTCTCCGATGCCGTTCAGCTCCTTGAGCCACATCTTTGCATGCGCATTCTCGTTCGTTGCGGTCTCCTCAAAGAGAGCACCGATCTGCTGGAACCCTTCCTTCTGTGCCGTGGAAGCGAAGTACAGATACTTGGTTCTCGCCATAGACTCGCCGGCATAAGCCTTCTGCAGGTTCTTCTCGGTCTCGGTACCTGCGTACTTGGTCTTTACATCGTTGCCGCTCGTAATCTTCTTATCGTCTGCCATGTTATCCTCCTCTAATTATTGTGAATTCTCTAACAATTCTTACATCACCTACTATACCACAGCTTTTTGAACTTGCAAGTAAAAATAACAGGAATAATTCCTAATTTGTATTCGTCTCAACTAACACACTCTCGCGGAAGTGTTTCCGCTTCGCTTTTTTCCGACTAATGACTGCTATTCTGTTTTACAGCGACTCTTATGTTTCGCTTGGGACCTCATTTTTATTTCGCCCTATGCCTCCTTTCCCCGACGTGCGCGCCGCGTACAGAAAAAGACGGCGGACACAGGGGCCGCCGTCTCTCATTGAGGGTAATGAAATAGCAAGGGTACTGCAAGTATGTTCTTTTATGTGAATCCGGTACTCCGGTGTCTGCGTTTTTTACGCTTCCTTGCCGAAGAAGAGCTCGATATCGTCCTCGACGGAGCCGATGCCGGCAATGCCGAAGTTGTTGACCAAAACGTTTGCGACATTCGGGGAAAGGAAGGCCGGAAGCGTCGGTCCGAGGTGGATGTTCTTCACACCGAGGTAGAGGAGCGCAAGGAGCACGATAACTGCCTTCTGCTCGTACCAAGCGATGTTGTAAGCAAGCGGGAGCTTATTCACGTCGTCAAGTCCGAAGATCTCCTTCAACTTGAGTGCGATGACCGCCAGAGAATAGGAGTCGTTGCACTGACCTGCGTCGAGCACGCGCGGGATGCCGCCGATGTCGCCGAGATCCAGCTTGTTGTACTTGTACTTTGCGCAGCCCGCGGTCAGAATCACAGCGCCCTTCGGCAGCTTCTTCGCGAACTCCGTGTAGTAGTCACGGCTCTTTGCTCTGCCGTCGCAGCCTGCCATCACGACGAACTTCGTGATTGCGCCGCTCTTCACCGCATCGACCACCTTGTCGGCAAGCGCAAAGACCTGTGCGTGCGCGAAACCGCCGACAATCTTACCGGTCTCAATCTCGGTCGGCGGCGGGCACTGCTTTGCCTGCTCGATGATCGGGCTGAAATCCTTAACCTGGCCGTAGGGCGCATCGATGTGCTTGAGGCCAGGGAAGCCGACGCAGCCGGTGGTCCAGACTCTGTCCTTATAGCTGTCCTTCGGCGGAACCAAGCAGTTCGTGGTCATGAGGATGGGGCCGTTGAAGCTCTCGAACTCCTCCTTCTGCTTCCACCAAGCGTTGCCGTAGTTGCCCGCAAAGTTCGGGTACTTCTTAAAGAAGGGATAGTAGTGCGCCGGGAGCATCTCGGAGTGCGTGTAAACATCCACACCCGTGCCCTGGGTCTGATCGAGCAGCATCTCGAGGTCCTTCAAATCATGGCCGGAAATCAGGATGGCCGGGTTCTTGCGGACACCGATGTTGACCTCGGTGATCTCCGGGTTGCCGTAAGCGCCGGTGTTTGCGCCGTCGAGGAGCGCCATGCCCTCGACACCGTACTTACCGGTCTCCAAGGTCAGCGCAACGAGATCGTCGACCGAGAGGCTGTCGTCGAGCGTCTTAGCGAGTGCCTCCTGCAGGAAGCGATCCACTTCCTCGTTTTCGCGAAGCAGGGCGTTTGCGTGCTTCGTGTAAGCCGAGAGGCCCTTGAGTCCGTAGGTGATGAGCTCGCGGAGGGATCTCACATCCTCGTTCTCGGTTGCGAGAACGCCGACTTCCGCCGCTCTCTCCGGGTAAGCGCTCTCCGGAATCTCCTCGGTTGCCGCGAACGGCAGCTTCGAAGCATCGGAAAGCTCCTTGCGGAGCGCGTCGCGACATGCGAGCGTGTCCGTGATGCGCTTCTCAATCGCCTTGCGATCAAAGTTTGCGTTCGTAATCGTGATGAAGAGGTTCATCGACACGAGGTGATTCACCTCTGCCGCTACCGGCTTGCCCTCTGCTCTGAGTGCGGTCGTAACCGCAGAGAGACCCTTGGTCACATAGATCAAAAGATCCTGCGCTCTTGCGACATCGAACTTCTTGCCGCAGACACCCTGTACGGTGCAACCCTTGTTGCCCGCAGTCTCCTGACACTGATAACAAAACATTTTAGCGTCCATTGATATCCTCCTGTTTTCATGTGAACCGGAGCGACTTGCTCCGTGCTTATGCTCTTTACAGGAAAGATAGTATCACTGAGGGACGCCGAATTCCGTTGCTATGGCAACGTCTTCTCGATTTGCTTTGTATTTTTTTCCATACGCCACAGCAGAATGAATAACACCGGGATGCAAATCAAGGAGGCGAGGTTCACCAGCATATTGGCGAATTCGCCGTCAAAGCCGGGCGGCAGGGTCCCCGAGAAATTGTTGACCAGATGAACCAGGAAGGGCCAGATGATCTTTCTTGTCTTTGCGTAGAGATAGCCCAGAATGAGACCTATCATAAACGTATAGACCGACTGCACAAAAATCTCGTGCCAAATACCGAAGAGCAGCGCCGAGAGAATGATGGCAGCGCGCTCACTTTTGAAACTGCGCTCAAAGAGATGAAACACGAGGCCGCGGAATAAGAGTTCCTCGACCAACGGCCCTATGACGGAGACCGTTAGGAGCATCCAGATATAATCTCCCTGCTCGAAGGCGCCCATCTCGCTGTTAAAGGTGTCATAACTCGACTGTAAAGCCGGAATCGAATTTTGAATGGCCTCCGCAAAGTTAAGCCAGAGACGGGACACGCCGCCCGCGCCGAGCCCGATCAGCAACATCCGAAACGCGCCGCCGAACGGTCGAAAAGGCAAGGGTCGCGTTTTTTTCCGGATAGCCTCGTTTGATGCGTTTCCAAAGCCAAAAAAATAAAAGAGACTCAGAATTGCCGCGAGCAGGTATACCCCAAATTGCTGTTGGCCTCAAGATAGCTTGCGCTCACACCGACAGCGCCGAGCACCGTCTCCGAAAGCACCGCCAGTATGGCATCGAGATACGCATAGCTGTAGGCCAGCAAGAGCGCACACAGAATCAGACCGAAGGCAAACGCCTTTTCCCGCGCCTTCAATGGTCCATGACCTCGCCGACGCCGTTCAGAATATAGTTCGGTCGATACGGATACTGCTCGCACTCCTCTCGCGTTGTGACACCGGAGAGCACCAGCACCGTCGTGAGGCCGGACTCAATGCCCGCAATGATATCGGTGTCCATGCGGTCGCCGATCATGACGGCATTCTCCGAGTGCACGCCGAGGAGACGAAGGCCGGTCCGCATCATCAGGGGATTCGGCTTGCCCACAAAATAGGCCTGCTTGCCGGTTGCGAGTTCAATCGGCGCAATCAGCGCGCGGCAGGCGGGCGCAATGCCGCTCTCGGTGGGACCGGTCAAATCGTAGTTGGTGCCGATCAGCTTGGCGCCCGCATTGACTAAGCGTATGGCCTTGGTAATTTGCGCCAAGTTATAGGAGGAGGATTCTCCGACCACCACATAGTCCGGATTCACATCGTTGTAGGTGATGCCCTTGTCGTAGAGTGCGTTCAGCACACCGTGCTCGCCGACCACATAAGCCGAGCAGCCCGGTGCCTGCCGATTCAGGAAATGCGCGGTCGCAAGCGCACTCGTGTAAAAGTGAGATTCATCGACCTCCAGCCCCATGCGCTCCAGTTTCTGCTGCAGCTCCTTCGGCGTATACTGGCTCGAGTTCGTGAGGAAGAGAAAATTCTTATTCTCGCGAAGCAGCCACTCGACAAACTCGCGCACCCCTGGGAGTATCTTGTTCCCGTGGTAAATCACGCCGTCCATGTCGCAGATAAAGCCTTCTTTTTCTCGCAACATTGTTTCCATTGTTTCTCCTTTCCAAAGAACGATACCCGCGCTTTAGAACTGCGCGGGTATCCTTTGCTCAGGCGTTTCGGCATTTCTCCCAATACGCCCGCATCTTGTGAAAAACTATCCTCGCTGATTACATGTTCCACCAGACAAGCCTCTTCTTCGGCGGTCTCCGGCGCAATACCGATTTCCTCGAAGAGTTGACGGAAACTCATGCTTCTCAAAAGTCTTCGCAGCGGCATCTTCGCCGATTTCCGTCAGCTGGATGCGCCAGTCCTCGCGGTGAATGTACCCTTCTTCTTCCAGCTTTTTGAGCGCAACCGAGACGCTCGGCTTCGAAAAGTTCATGAGCTCCGCGATGTCGGTGGGGCGGCAAGCGCCCTTCTCCTTGATGATGCGAAGTATGCTCTCCAGATAATCTTCGCTCGACTTGCCAAGTTCGTGCTTTTCCTGACTCATGCCGCCTCCTTTGTCCTGACTTCAAAAAACCGAAGCCGTAAGGCCGGCTCCGGTAGAGTTTCCGTTAACTAACAAAATAGCACAGCGGAGGACTTGCGTCAAGCCGCCTCAGTCTTCCCTACTCTCCTTGTCGTAAATACTGAGCGGACGCGCATCCCGGCGGAATACCCGCGCGGCAAGCCAGGGTAAGCCCTCCGCCTCAAAGAAGGCACGCATGCGGCGCACGGTCGCATCGAAATCCCAGGCGATGAAATCGAGATAGCCGCTGAAAATGCCGGTTGCCCCGCCGATGAAACTGCAGCACTCCGCGCCCTCGGGTGTCTCCATATGCGCCTTTGCCCTGTCCCGTAGCGCTAAGATTTCCTCCGAGCGATTTTCTCCGCGGAATCCGGCGAGCGGGTAGATGAAGAAGCCGGCCACCGCACCGTCTGCCTGTAACTCATTGACCATGCGATCCTCGCCCTGCAGGTACTCGCTGACCAGGGTCGGGCAGAGACTTGCGCCCGAGATGGTGTCGAGACGATAGTCGGCATTCGGGTCTTCGCTCGGATCTAAGCTGTAAAAGGTATAATTTTCCGCAATGACTTCCTCTGCTGTGATGTCGAGCTTGGCGCCGCAGCGCGAAAGCTCCTCCGGAAGTTCTGAGAGCAGGCAGGATGTTCCTTCGGCGGGCGCTTTCAGCACATCGAAGCTGCGGATGTAGCGCATATTGACGAGTTCCCCGAGCAGCTGATCGGTGAGCGTCGTTAAGAGCCACCAGACTCTTCCCTCATCTTCCGTAAGAAGAGGGAGCAGCTTCTCGCAGTAGAGCTTGACCCCGTAGCGGTCGCCCTTTCCCGCCTCAATCCAGACCTGTACGTCCTCGCCCCGAATCGGCCCCTCGCCCGCATCGAGCGCGAGACCGCTCATGCGCTGCCGTCCGACCAGGATATTCCAGTGTGCCGCGACTTCCGCGGGCACATGGCGCTGAAAATAACAGTCCTCGAGGAGCACTTCGATGCTGCCCTCGGGCGTCAGGATGAGCTCATATTTTTCGCCGTTAAAGCCGAGTTCAAAGGCCTGGTTCTCAAGGGCCTCGCGCAGAATATCGCCGCATTTCTCGATCAGCTCATCACCGCGCACATGTTCCGTGTCCTCATCCATGATGCGTCGAAGTTCCGCTTCCTCCGCGGCAAAGCGCTTCCAGACACTTTGCGTTCTCTCGCGCAGATTTTCGGCAAAGCGCGGCAGCGAGATGCGCCGCTCGCAGTCCTCAATGAAATTCTGTGTGTCCTCATCGCCGGGAAGTGCGGCAAGCGCCTCACGGAAGTGGTGTAAGGCCCTTCCCTCCTGATCCAGATAGTAATAAGCGTAGCCCAGGCGGAAATTCAACGGTGATCCCCCTCAAAAATAGGCCTCGTGGCGCTTTAAGAGCGCAACCGCCTTCGAAACAGTTTGCGGTCCGTTGCCTCCGCCACGTTGTTATAGGCGCGCGCCAGCTCGCTGTCGAGTTCCGGCGTTCTTCCTCCTCCGGAAGCGCCTCAATCGCATCGACTATTCTTTGATGCTCCTCGTTCTCAAACCACTGCGCACACTGTTGTAACAAATCCATGCTCTTCTCCTTTTTCTCAGACCGATTTGAAATCACAGAGCGCTTCCTGCGCCGTGACTCGTCTTAACTCCTCCCTGACTTCTGTCAACGCAAAGCCGAGCAGGTTTTCTCCCTTCCACTTGAGCGGATTATCCGCTGCCTCCTCCTGCTCCGTAAGCCCTATACCCCAGACGCGGTCGTAGGGGCTGGCCTCGACCAATATTTTTATCGCCGGTCGAGGCAGAAAGTCCCGGAGATCCGGGTTTTGACTGAATTTGAGCCAGCTCCCGTTTTAATACGATGGCATAGCGAAAGCGCTGCCAGACCGCCTCCTCAAAGCCTCTCACCTCTCGGCCGAGCGCCTTAATGCGCTTCGGATCTCTTAAGGAAAGAATCTCTGCCCTATGTTCCGCATCGCCGAACAGCTCGGCTTTCTTTGCCATCATATACTGCTCGGCGGAGCTAAAGCGCTCGCCCTCGCCGTAAAATTCCGCCTTCCACCACTGGCTGAACGCGCTCTTTGTCACGCTTCCGTCCTTCGCGGGCTGATGTCCCCAAAAAGAAGCAGTACTTTTGCTTTTTTTCCCGGCAAGCTTCTGTTTTTCCGAGCTGCGCCCGCGTGTACTTAGGCGCGCCGTCCGGGTTTCGAGTCGCGAGGCAAAAAGTCCCCCGCTCAGGGTACACTGCCCTATCCTCATCGTCCCACCAGCCGGCCCAGGTGAAGGGCTCCGGGAAGCGCGCGCGGTATGTTTCCCGCTCCTTTTCGCCGAGCGCCTCAAACCAGGATACAAAGCGGTCCAGGTAATCTTCGCCGCTGCCCATGCGAAATCCGAGACTGTAGCGCTCATATTCGGGATAGGCGAGCCACGGCGGCGGCATATAAGCCGACGGTTTTAATCCCACCAGAAATACCAGATTTTCGAGCGGCTAAGGCTGTCCGCCAGCGCGCCGAGCGGGGCGCTGCTCTGATCGAGATCCGGGCAGAAGCCGTAGTGCTCGATTGCAAGCTCCAAAGCCCTGTTTTCCGGCACCGGTGCCGGGAGGAAAAACTCGAGCTCGTCGTGCGACATGGTACTCGGCCAAGCGCCGTACTGTTCCGCCCAGTACTTCGTGACCGCCATGAGCTCCTCTGTGCCCGGGCAATCGTTCCAGCCGCCGAAGGGCAGATAGGCAAAGACCTCCCAGGCATGTTTCACCGGAATCTTTGCGAGTATTACCGGCGCAGTCTCATCACTCCGATAATCTCGGTAAGCGGAAAAGCAGTCGATTTCCTCGCCGCCCTCTACCGCACCGACAATTTCTCTGTCCCAGTCAATCTCATCGTCCTCGGCCTCTTCCTTCCGATCGGCAAGGTAGCCCTTTAAGATTTCCCGCCCGTCCGGAAGTTCTCGCGAGAGCTGCTCCCGGCGATAGGCGGCCACCGCAGCGGCATCAAAGCGATAGTCATCCTCCCCGTCGGAATCCGGGTCGGAATTCATGATGAGGCACTCAAAGAGTACCTCATCCACCTTGATGAGCATGGGCACATAGCCTCCGTCCGTTGCATCGCGCAGCGCATCAAAGTAGGCCGCACAAAGTTCCGTATCATCCCGCATGGGCGGAAAATAGCGGCATTCACAATCCAGTACTGCATCATCGCCTCGGCGAGTTCCGAGGGCTTTCCGTTCTTCTCTTCCATATAAACCGTCTCCGTTTTACCTCGCGGCGCAGATCTGTCGCCGCGAGCTTATAGCCTTTTTTGCTTCGTACTTCTTTTCGTTTCGTGCTTTTTCTTCTGTCAAACACAGCTCCCGTCCATGCGGCACTGCGTTCCTCCGCAGCGCTTCAAAGCGACGCGGTTTCAGCAAAGCTCGCAAATCGGCTCGCCGCAGGGTTGAAAGCCTTCGTCAAAGGGCACGAAGAGATAGAGCCGACCGGCCGACGTTTCCCCGGTGTCATAACCCAGCGCAAAGACCCCGTAGCTTTCATCCTGATCCAGCGCGAGCTCCGTCAGCGGAAGCGCCGCAATATTCTCCCCCCGGGAAAGCGTTTCTAAGAACTTCCCGCGCCTTAAGGTCCAACTCCGGAAGTTCCTCCTTGAGCCGTTTCCAAAAGAGCGCATCGCGAGAGGGCGGCTCTTCCGCACTGCCGCCGTCCCGACTGAGATTGAGCATCTGCCCGGCATAGGCTGTCTTACAGCAGAGTCTCGTCCCGCAGGCAAAGACCTCTCCGTTCCAGAGCGCAGATACTTCGTCCCAAAGGAGTCTGCTCACAGCGCCTCCAATACCTTCGAGAGCGCTGCTTCCAAGGCCGGTGTTCTCGCAGCCTCAATCTCCTCTCGCTCTGCGAGTACGGCCTGCCAAGTATAATAGTAAAAGCTGTAAAAGAGCGCATCGGGGAAGACATCCTCGTCCTCGTAGCGAAGTTCATCCGCCTCTTCATCGTACTCCTCCGACCAGAGATACTCTTCCAGGAGGAGATCCGCAAAGCGCGGCAGCGGCGCCGCGTGCTCCATGGTATCGCCGAGATGATAGCAGCCAAGCAGGCAGTCAAAGAGTTCCGTGAGCTGTCCCGCCAGATAGGCCGCCACGGGGTTTTCGGCGCTCTCACGCAGCGCCTTTCCCAAAATGCGCGCGAGAAACACGCTCGCAAACGGCGTCGCGTGCCAGAGGGTATCCTGGTGCTCCACATTGTAGCCGAGTTCCTCAAATGCCTCCCGGACACCGTCCGCATCCCGCATCTCTTCCAGAACGGCAAAGTACTCCGGAAAGGCGGTCGCTCTGCCGTAAACCGTCGTGAGCCTCTGCCAGGGCACGTCGCTCACGCGAAGCCCTTTGATATACGCTCTGTTCTCCTCTGTGATCCGCTCTGTCATGATGCCCTCCGCTCAACCCGCAATGTTCGCGTACTTCAGTCCCTCGCTCTCGGTGCCGGATATTTCAATCACATGGCCGAAAAAGAGATCGTCGTCATCATAGTAGGCGACCAGATTGCCGTCCCAGCTTAGCACCAGGCTCTCCGGTTGTATGCGCCGCATGAAGTCCTCTTCCGTGAGTTCCGGGGCGTTCTCGTTCTCCTCCTCGCTCGACTGCCAGTCGTTCGCGAGCTCGGTGAGTTCCTTGGCCGCAAAGCGGCGCAGCTCGCTGTCCCAGTGCGCGGCATCCGTGGCTAGCTTCCTCGCAAAGGCCCGCACCTTGTCCCAGGTCTCTGTATCGTCCGTGTCGATTTCGAGGGAGAGGCTCATGCGCCCGTCGCCCCAGGGGATATCGCCCTCCAGCCAGTTGAGCTCCCGGTTCAGCGTGAGTTTACCGAGCACTTCGTCGTTCAGTTCAACCGGCTTTTGGTATTCCTCCCAATAGGCCTCGAGTTCCGGACAGGAAACCGCGGGCTCCAGTACCTCGACCAGCAGCCAAGCATTGAACTTTTCCGGCGTGGTATGCTCCGGCACCGCACTCGGCTTCATGCGGCGCAGCTTGAGGCGGCAAATCTGTCCTCTTGCAAGGCGCCCCCAGCCGTACTCTCCGTTCCTCTCCTCCTCGCTGAGCGGCCACTCGACTCTGCCTTCTCGAATCACACAGCTCCCGTCCGGAAAAACCATGCCGAGCGAAATTGCCGTCATATCCCAGAAATTTCCCTCTTTATAGTAACCCGCGCCGAGGCATCTCTGAATGAGCACCAGAACTTCCTGTTCCTCGCTCTCGTACTTTTGATAATAGCTCTCGTACATCTTGGCTCCCTTTCCCCGCAACAAAAGCCCCCGCCGCCCCGTGAGGGAAACGGCGGGGACTCTTTCTGTCCGGGCTTATCTGTTAGCGCTCAGCCTGTGTAGGCCGAGTCTCAACCTCTCTTGATTGCCGCCTGTGCAGCCGCAAGTCTTGCGACCGGCACGCGGAACGGCGAGCAGGAAACATAGTCAAGGCCGATCTCATCGCAGAACTCAACGGAGGACGGATCGCCGCCGTGCTCACCGCAGATACCGATGTGCAGGGACTTGTTCACCGGGCGACCGAGATCGATTGCCATCTTCATGAGCTTGCCCACGCCGACCTGGTCGAGCTTCGCAAACGGATCGTTCTCGAAGATCTTCGTGTCGTAGTAAGCGTTCAGGAACTTGCCTGCGTCATCGCGCGAGAAGCCGAAGGTCATCTGCGTGAGGTCGTTCGTACCGAAGCAGAAGAAGTCCGCATCCTTTGCGATATCGTCTGCCGTGAGGCAAGCTCTCGGGATCTCAATCATCGTACCGACCTCGTACTTGAGATCGGAGCCCGCTGCCTTGATCTCCGCATCCGCGGTCTCGACAACGACCTTCTTGACGAACTTGAGCTCCTTGTCCTCGGAGACAAGCGGAATCATGATTTCCGGAACCATGTTCCACTCCGGATGTCTCTTCTGCACCGCGATTGCCGCGCGAATCACAGCCTTGGTCTGCATCGCAGCGATCTCCGGATAGGTAACCGCAAGGCGGCAGCCTCTGTGACCCATCATCGGGTTGAACTCGTGCAGGGAAGCGATGATGTCCTTAATCTCCTGGACGCTCTTCTTCTTAGCGTCTGCGAGCTTCTTGATCTCAGCCTCCTCGGTCGGGACAAACTCGTGCAGCGGCGGATCCAGGAAGCGGATCGTGACCGGCGTTCCCTCCATTGCCTCGTAAATGCCCTCGAAGTCCTTCTGCTGGTACGGAAGAATCTTCTCGAGCCTCTTCTCTCTCTTCCACCGTGTCGGAGCAAATCATCTCGCGGAATGCCGCAATACGCTCCGGATCGAAGAACATGTGCTCCGTGCGGCAAAGGCCGATGCCCTCTGCGCCGAGCTCTCTTGCCTTCTTCGCGTCGGTCGGCGTATCCGCGTTGGTTCTGACCTTCAGCTTTCTGTACTTGTCAGCCCAAGCCATGATGCGGCCGAACTCACCGACAATCGCGGCGTCCACGGTCGGGATGATGCCCGCGTAAACGTTACCGGTCGTGCCGTCGATCGAAATCGGATCGCCCTCGTGGAAGGTCTGGCCGCCGAGGGAGAACTTCTAGCCGCCTCGTCAATCACGATGTCGCCGAGACCGGAGACGCAGCACTTACCCATGCCGCGCGCAACGACCGCCGCGTGGGAGGTCATACCGCCGCGAACCGTGAGAATACCCTGGGAGCTCTTCATGCCGGTGATATCCTCCGGAGAAGTCTCAAGGCGGACAAGGACAACCTTCTCGCCTCTCGCTGCCCAAGCCTCTGCGTCCTCAGCCGTGAAGACAACCTTACCGCAAGCCGCACCCGGAGATGCGCCGAGGCCCTTGCCGAGCGGCTTTGCCTCCTTGAGCGCCTTCTGGTCGAACTGCGGGTGAAGCAGGGTGTCAAGGTTTCTCGGGTCGATCATTGCGACCGCTTCCTTCTCGCTTCTCATGCCCTCATCGACAAGATCGCAAGCAATCTTGAGCGCTGCCTTTGCGGTTCTCTTACCGTTTCTGGTCTGCAGCATGTAGAGCTTGCCGTGCTCGACGGTGAACTCCATATCCTGCATGTCTCTGTAGTGGTTCTCGAGGGTCTTGCAGACCTCGTTGAACTGCTTGAATGCCTCCGGGAACTTCTGCTCCATCTCGTCGATGTGCATCGGGGTACGCACGCCCGCAACGACGTCCTCACCCTGTGCGTTGGTCAGGAACTCACCGAAGAGGCCCTTCTCACCCGTCGCCGGATCTCTCGTGAACGCAACGCCGGTGCCGCAGTCATCGCCCATGTTACCGAATGCCATGGACTGCACGTTGACAGCCGTGCCCCAGGAGTAGGGGATATCGTTGTCGCGGCGATACACGTTTGCGCGCGGATTGTCCCAGGAGCGGAACACAGCCTTGATGGCACCCATCAGCTGCTCCTTCGGGTCGGACGGGAAGTCCTGGCCCAGCTTCTCCTTGTACTCAGCCTTGAACTGGTTTGCGAGCTCCTCGAGGTCAGCAGCGGTGAGATCCACGTCCTGGGTCACGCCGCGATCCTTCTTCATCTTGTCGATGAGCTCCTCAAAGTACTTCTTGCCGACTTCCATGACGACGTCGGAGTACATCTGGATAAATCTTCTGTAGCAGTCCCAAGCCCAACGCGGATTGTTGGACTTCTCTGCCAGGACCTTGACCACGTCCTCGTTGAGGCCGAGGTTCAGGATAGTGTCCATCATGCCCGGCATCGAAGCTCTTGCGCCCGAGCGAACCGAGACGAGAAGCGGATTCTCGTGGTCACCGAACTTCTTGCCGGTGATCTTCTCCATCTCGACGATGTAGTCGTTAATCTGAGACTGGATCTCTGCATTGATCTCGCGGCCGTCCTCGTAATACTGCGTGCAAGCCTCGGTCGTGATCGTGAAGCCCTGCGGAACCGGAAGACCGATCTTGGTCATCTCCGCAAGGTTTGCGCCCTTGCCGCCGAGGAGCTCGCGCATGTCCGCATTGCCCTCACTAAACAGATAAACCCATTTCTTTGCCATGTTTTCCTCCTGTTGAACACGAATCTGGATCTTTGTTCTACAACGTTAGCATCATATCACAAATGTTTGTTTTTTTAATAGATACACAGGATTTCAAAACGTGAATTTGTCCAAGAAGTAGTTTCTCAGCTCGGAAATCTTGACTCTCTCCTGCTCCATGCTGTCGCGGTCGCGAATCGTGACACTCTGATCCTCCTCGGACTCAAAGTCGTAGGTCACGCAGAAGGGGGTTCCGATTTCGTCTTCTCTGCGGTAACGCTTGCCGATTGCGCCGCGGTCGTCGTACTCGCAGTTCCAGTACTTCGAGAGCTCCGCATAGATCTTCTCCGCGCCCTCGCCGAGCTTCTTGGAAAGCGGCAGCACCGCGATTTTCACCGGTGCGAGCGCCGGGTGGAAGTGAAGCACCGTGCGCACATCGCCGCCCGGGAGTTCCTCCTCGTCGTAGGCGTTGCAGAGGAAGGCGAGGGTCACGCGGTCCGCGCCGAGCGAGGGCTCGACGACATAGGGGATGTACTTCTCCTTGCTCTCCTCATCGAAGTAGCTTAAATCCTCACCCGAGACCTCCTGGTGACGCGAGAGATCGTAGTTCGTTCTGTCCGCAATACCCCAAAGTTCACCCCAGCCGAAGGGGAAGAGGAATTCTAAGTCGGTGGTCGCCTTCGAATAGAAGGAGAGCTCTTCCGGATCGTGGTCGCGCGCGCGCAGTCTGTCATCGCGCATGCCGAGGGTCTTAAGCCACTGAATGCACTGCTCCTTCCAGTACGCGAACCACTCGAGGTCCGTGTCCGGCTTGCAGAAGAATTCGAGTTCCATCTGCTCGAACTCGCGTGTGCGGAAGGTGAAGTTGCCCGGTGTAATCTCGTTTCGGAAGGACTTACCGATCTGGCCGATGCCGAAGGGAATCTTCTTCCGGGAAGTGCGCTGCACGTTCTTAAAGTTCACAAAGATACCCTGTGCCGTCTCCGGGCGCAGGTAGACCGTGTTCTTTGCGTCCTCGGTCACACCCTGGAAGGTCTTGAACATGAGGTTGAACTCGCGGATGTCCGTGAAGTCGTGCTTGCCGCAGCTCGGGCAGGCAATCTCGTGCTCCTTGATATAGTCCTGCATTTTCTCGTGGCTCCAGCCGTCCACGCCGGACTCGAGCTCTGCGCCGTGCTCCGCCGCATAGTCCTCGATCAGCTTGTCCGCGCGGAAGCGCTCGTGACAGCTCTTGCAGTCCATGAGCGGATCCGAGAAGCTGCCGATGTGACCGGAGGCAACCCAGGTCTGCGTGTTCATGAGAATCGCGCAGTCCACACCCACATTGTAGGGAGACTCCTGGATGAACTTCTGCCACCACGCTCTCTTCACGTTGTTCTTCAGCTCCACGCCGAGATTGCCGTAGTCCCAGGTATTTGCGAGTCCGCCGTAGATTTCCGAACCCGGATAGACAAACCCTCTCGCCTTTGCGAGTGCCACGATTTTTTCCATTGTATAAGCCATCGTTTTCCCCTCTCTCTCTTGCCGATGTCCTCTATTCTACTGCACCCGCCGCATTTCTTCCAGCACGGAAAGCGCACGGAAGCGGTGCGGCGCAACCTGTGAACGCAGGGCATCCACATTTTCTCCGAATTCCCGCAGTGCTTCCTCCCCCACGGTAAAGGTAAACAGCTTTTCCACCGGTGTACGGACCACAAAGTCCCAGGTGTAAGCGCAGTTATCTTGTTTTTTGAGCGGCGGCGCGGCGACATAGCTCCCGAAAAGCACCAGGAGCTTTAACTCCAGAATGCGCCTCACCAGTTCCCGCGGGAGCTCCGGTTTTTCCAGCGCGAGCAGCGAAAAGTAAAGGAGCTTTAAGCCCTCTTCCTCCCGCTGAAAATCGCGGTAAAAGTAATCCGCGAGTTCCAGAAAATAGCTCGCATAGCAGAGTGCCTCGATATCCGCCTCGATTTTCCCGAAAAAGCGCAGGCCTTCCGCGGCGACCACAATGTCGGCGTCCCGGCCCGGTCTGAGCGTAAACTTGCCGTAGACCAGGGGGCGCGCAAGGCCCATGAGCGGACTGCCCTGGCGCGCGGCGCCCCGCGCAAAACAGGAAATCTTGCCCTTTTCCCGTGTGAGTATCGTGATGCGCCGGTCCCGCTCGCCGATTGCCATGCTTTTCAGCACCAGCCCGCTGACTTCTTCGCCCTCTCTCATAGCTTTCTCGCGTCGTAGCCGAAGGAGCGGAGCTGGGTGTCGTTGTCACGCCAGTCGCGCCGCACCTTGACCCAGAGCTTTAAATTCACCTTACTCTCCGTCATCTCTTCGATAGCCTTCCTTGCGCCGATGCCGATGCGCTTTAACATCTGACCGCCCTTGCCGATCACCATGCCCTTATGCGACTCCCGCTCGCAGATGATGTTGGCGTCGATGTCAAAGCCGCCGTCCTCCCTCTCCTTCATGCGCTCCACCGTGACGGCGACGCCGTGCGGCACTTCGTCGCGAAGCAGGCGCAGGGTCTGCTCCCGGATCAGCTCGCCGGCAAGTTCCCGCATGGGTTCCTCGGTCACCGTGTCCTCACTGTAAAAGAAGGGGCCCTCCGGCAGATAGCGATAGAGCGTATCGAGCAAGAGGTCTATGTTCTCGCTCTTTAAGGCCGCAACCGCGACCATGTCCTTCGGGCGGCAGAACTCCTCATAGGCCTTGACCTGCGCGGCAAGCCGCGCCTTGTCCGTGATTTTATCAATCTTATTGACTGCGAGGACCAGGGGTTGGCGGCACTTCCGAAGCCGCTCCCCGATTTCCCGCTCGGCGGGCCCTATGTGCTCGCTCGCGTCGACAATCCAGAGTATCACATCCGCCTCTTCTATGGTCTTCTCCGCAACACCGACCATGAAGCGCCCGAGCTTATTTTTGGCGCGGGTAAGCCCCGGCGTGTCCTCGAACACAATCTGGCCGCGTTCGTCCGTGTATACCGTTCGAATCTGGCTTCTTGTGGTCTGGGCCTTCTCCGAAGTAATAGCGATTTTCTGCCCGATCAAGTGATTCATGAGCGTCGATTTTCCCACATTGGGGCGCCCGATCAGCGCGACAAAACCCGATTTCATGCCTCTGTCTCCTCACTCTCCGCGGCGAAAAGTTGTGCTGTCTCCGTAAAGAAGTCCTTGGCCCGCGCGATTGCGCCCTCGTTGCCGATGACGCACTTTGCCTCGTATTTCAGCGCCTCGCGGACCAGCGGCGCAAGCGCCCGTATGTCCTTCGGGGTCGCCGAGAGCACTTCCGCGCGCTCCTTGGCAAACATTTCATCCGTCACCTTCGAGTAATATGCGGAGAGCGCCAGAAGGCCGCTGAGCTGCGGCGTGCGCGGCGTATCCAGCTCGCCGACGGCGCCGATGATGGCCTTGGTCATCTCTCTCTCATCCGCCTCATACTGCTCGAGATAGCCCGGGACACCCTCGTAGACCTTGTCGGTCTCCTCAAGCTTCGGATCTCGGTAGGAACTGAACACCACGCTGCCGCCGCGTCCGAAGCGGACCGCGCAGCCGTAGGCCCCGCCCTTTGAGCGTATCTCATTCCAGAGATAACCGTAGCTCAACATGGTCTGCGCGATGCGGAGGGCACCCGTGTAGCGGAAGCCGCCCGTGCGGAAGTTGCCGATGCGCGCCACATAGTTCACACGGGAAGCGGAGCCGAAGCCCTCTCTCTTGATATTCTCTGCGAAGCGGAAGCGCATTTCTCCCTTGCCGCCCGCCGGATAGCGCGCGGAAAGTTCCGTGAGCAGCGGCAGCACCGCCGCCTTGCCTGCCGATTCCGCCGTCAGGTGAATCAGGAGACGGCCGCTCCGAACGGTCTCACCGAGCACAGCCTTTGCGCGCTCCGTAAAGTCCGTGAGCGCCGCATCTTCCGTAAGTCCCTCGAGGAAACGGTAGTACGCGATGCCCTTCGTCACATCCTGGAACACACCGCTCTCGCTGAAATAGGAGGCCGCACGATTTACCGCCGCGATATGCCCGGCGGAGAGGAGCGTATCCTTTAAGCCCGCCCGAATCTCGCCGATCAAATTCCGCACACGCTCGCGGTCCGTAAACTGCGTGGAGAGGAGCTGTTCGTTGACCAGCTCAATTGCCTTTGCGGCGTTCTCCGGCAGGAACTTAACCGAGGCAGAGAAGACTCTCCCGGTCGCCCCGGAACTCTGCGAGGTCCGGATAGTTGTCGATGCTAAACTGGATGCCGCCGGTATGAAGGTTTACCAGGGTCGAGAGTTCGCCGTAGCTGTGCGCGTCGGTATTCAGGTAGCCGAGCAAATCCTTGATGAGGGAGAGCTCGGTGAGCGACTCTGCCGGCAGGTCGCTCACGTCAAAGTCAAGGCGGAGGTAAAGTATGCCCGTGGTATTTCGCGCCGCATAGTGGAAGGGCGTCTCACCCAGTTTGCCTGCTTCGAAGTTAAGCGGCTCATTCTCCGCCGCCAAATCCTCGCGGGAGAGCATCGGTATCGTGCGAAGCGCCTCTTCGCTGTCGGCCGCATCCTGATATGCCCGCATCTCTTTGCCGAAGGCAATCAGCGTCTGCCGCTCCGCCGCGCTCATCGCCGCCTTCTTTGCCGCGAGTCTCTCCTCGTCCTCGGCCTCATGTTTTGCCGTGAGGCCGCGCACCGGGGTAGAGCTCCACAACCGCATAGTTCTCGTTCTCGAGGAGGGCCTCGCGTATCAGATTCTCAAAATAGTTCTCGCCCACCTTACGGCGAAGCTCGTCAAAAAGCCCCGCAAAGCGAAGGTGCAGGCAGGGATCCGCATCGTAAATCCAGCTCTCAAAGCTCTGCAGGCCGTAGATCAGTCCCTTCGGCGCAGAGCCGAAGTTTGCCTCGCGCGCGCGGAACTCCGCCATGTTGATCGCGGCGAGCAGCATCTCGTGATCCAGGCCGTCCTCCGCAATCTCCGTGAGCAGCTCGCGAACACGCCGCAAAAAGCTGTCTTTCTGCTCGCGTCTCAAATGCTTTGCCGTAATCTGGAAATAGGGCTCTCGTATGCCGTTTGCATAGCCGCCGTAGACATCATCCCCGAAGCCCTCCTCAATGAGGGCATCGTGTAAGAGCGCCCCGGGCGCCTTTAAGAGCACGTAGTCGAGGGCCTGATAGGCGCTGTACTCGACCGGATCCAGCTGACCGCCGACGCGGAGGTTCAGCGGACATAGACCGCTCTCTTCGCTCTCCGTCTCCCCCGATCGAATAGGGGCGGGACACCGAGACCGGCGCACCGAGTCGCTTCGGTACGGGTATCGCCGAGTCGATTGCAAGGCGCTCGTACTTCGAGAGATAGCTTTCATCTAAGTAGCAGCAGTCTCTCCGCCATGTCGAGGTCACCGTAGAGATAGATGAAGGAATTGCTCGGGTGATAGTAGCGGCGATGGAAGTCGAGGTGAGCCTCGTAAAGTCAAATCCGGAATAAAGTCCGGATCGCCGCCGGACTCCTCCGCATAGGGTGCCCCAGAAAGAGCGCCTCATCGATTGCGCGCTCCAGCACCTGGTCCGGATCCGAATACGCGCCCTTCATCTCGTTGTAGACGACACCGTTTCGGACGAGCTTCGCGTCCTCGCTCTCCAGCTCGTATCTCCAGCCTTCCTGGCGGAAAATCTTCTCCTCCTTGTAGAAAAGGGGGTGAAAGACCGCATCCAGATAGACATCCATCAGGTTCTCAAAGTCCTTCGGGTTGCAGCTCGCAACCGGATAGACCGTGCGGTCCGGGTAGGTCATCGCATTCAGGAAGGTATTCAGCGATCCCTTCACAAGCTCCATGAACGGATCCTTGGCCCAGTACTTCTCCGAGCCGCAGAGCACGGTGTGCTCGACAATGTGTGCGACACCGGTCGAGTCCTGCGGCGGCGTCCGAAAGCCGATCGTAAAGACCTTGTTCGCATCGTCCGCGAGCAGGAGAAAAATGCGGGCGCCGGTCTTCTTATGCTCCAGCTCCACGCCGTCCGCCTTAAGTTCTTTGAGACGGCTCTCCGTCCGGACGCGATAGGCGTCCAGCTTTGCGATCTCCGCCAGCTGTTCCTCCTCGATTCCACTTCGCTGTCATATCATTTCCTCTCCCGACTCTGTCGTTTGTTCAGTCTTCGAGATACTTATCCTTTAAGAGCGCGATGCTCTCGCGCGCCAGATAGTGCATAAAAGAGTACGCGATCACTCGGCGCGGGCACTGAGCGCTTGAATGTCGCACTGCGCCTCGAGTATGGCCGAGGCGCGGTAGAGATGAAAGTCCGAGCTGATGACCGCCACGACATCCGGATCCGGAGTCGTGAGCAGCACCCAGCGCCCTTCCGCCTCGATAAAGACCGGGTAGTCCTCATTGTTCACGCGGTGCAGCAGCGCGTAACTCGTATACATATTCTCATAGGTGTTCTTTGACTGGACCTCCAGCAGCAGCCGCTTCTTGGAAGCCCTTGCTTGATGAGGTATTTCCGCCATGGCCTCCGCCTCGGTTCTCTGCCCCCGTCTGTCTTGACCGCCGCTCAGGATAAACCGGGTCTCCGGCGACTTTGCCGCAAAGTCCAGCGCCGTATCGAGGCGCTGTTTCAGCGTCTTTGAGAGCGATCCGTCGGGCTTTAAGCCGGCCCCAGCACAATCGCGTACTCGGGCTGTCCCTTCGCCTTGGGGTGCATGCCGGAGGCGACTGCAAGGCCGAGGTCATGAGTACGCAGCCATGCCGAGAAAGCTGAGCGTGTGTCTGGATCAGCCAGAAGAGCGATACTTTTCCCGGCGTCCGCGCGTGCAACCAGCGAAACAGCACATTGCCGAGGCAGACCAGGGCAAAGAAGAGCCAGATCCAACTCTGCGCAACCAGCTGTCCGCGTAGACGCAGAGCACAACAAAGTAGACGGCGCAAAATCCCGCGGCGCTCAAAAAGAGCAGTCATCCCAAAGTCTCCATGCGAAGCAATTCTCCCAGCAGCGACACTGCTGTCAAAGCGGACGGCCAGCGCCTCTGGGGTGCGGTGCACTCTCCACCGAGATGCCCTCCGGATTCCGAATCTCCAGCACGGTGAGCAGCTCGTTGCTGCCGTCAAAGCACATGCGCTCAATCTGGTCTCCGACCGAAAATTTATTTTTCTGTTCAAAGTGCGCGTAGCCCTCGGCGTCGACCGAGGCGACCTTGCTGAGGTAGGTGTAGTTCCGCACATAGGTATTGCTGTCGTAAATTTGTGCCTCTTCGTTCGGCTTCCAGAAGCCGTCGTGTACTCGATAGGTGCGCTTGCCGTTCAACCAATGCGTAACTTTG
>BNJU01000894.1_pt1 | contig 78769 bp, 112 predicted proteins | sample 8539281 | NCBI WGS metagenome assembly BNJU01 (sample SAMD00202456, study PRJDB9452) | human saliva metagenome | isolation source: human saliva | place: Japan
ACGACTTGTATAGTATATCAATCTAACCTTAAATCGTCAACCTCTTTTTTTCAAAGATTTTTTTCAATTTATTTTTCAACTGATTTTATACATACAATCATAACCAAAATTCTCTAGAAAATAGAGATAGAAAACTCACAAACCGAAGTTTGTGAGTTTTAATTTGGTGACTCACCCGCGACTCGAACGCGGGACACCCTGATTAAAAGTCAGGTGCTCTGCCAACTGAGCTAGTGAGTCATGTTGGCAGGGGTGGCTGGGATCGAACCAGCGCATAACGGAGTCAAAGTCCGTTGCCTTACCACTTGGCGACACCCCTACAGTGATTATGATGTGTAGGTTATGGGGTGAGTAGTGGGGATCGAACCCACGCGTAACGGAGCCACAATCCGCCGTGTTAACCGCTTCACCATACCCACCACCTTGTAGGTATCGAAGACGTTGTCTTCGTAACAAAGAGAATTATATCTGTTTTAGAAGCTTGTGTCAACACCTTTTTTTCTCAATTTCATTTAACTTTTTACAATTAAAAATTAAGAAATGTATTATCTCTAAATATAAACTCTTTAGTCCTTATATACATAAGGAAGCACTTCGGAAAGCTAAAACGTCCCTCACGAATGGTGCTTCCCCTATTATACATATAAATTACTTAGTTGGCAAATAGTTTTTTTACAAAATTTGGCAAAGCAAAAAGCAGCTTTTTGAATTTCAGCATTATAGTACTTAGTTTCAAAGTTTTGTTCACGGTTTGGAGTCCATGTTAATGGATCATATGTTTTTGGAACCCAACGTGAAGCAATGCATGCCCTGCTGGGATAAATTGGAATAAAATGCTGTATATAAACGTGCAATTGGGAAAGTGATTATTTACATACCCAAATACTTTTCTCCACTAAGCGGTTGATGCAACATAGGAGATTCTGTTTGTTGTACAAACAAGCCGTCTGTTTTGAGAGCTTTCAAGGTATTCTTATAGAACTCTTCAGTGAATAGACCTTCACCTGGACCAATTGGATCAGAGCAGTCTACTATAATTACATCATAATAATCTTCTGCTTCTGCCATGAAACCAATACCATCGCCAATTTTTTTACAGTTAATTTTGGATGGTTTTTCAATCATAGCTTTAGCAATAGTTGGTAAATATTGTTTTGCCAACTCTACTACCTTGCCATCGATTTCAACCATTGTTACTTCTTTTACACAGTCGTGACGTACACATTCTCTAGCTACGCCACCATCACCGCCACCGATGATCAGTACTCGTTCAGGATTTGGATGTAAGAATAATGGAACATGACTCATCATTTCATGGTAGATGAACTCTTCACGTTCAGATGTTTGGAATACGCCATCTAATGCGAGCATTGTACCATACTCTTTAGATTTAAATACTTCAATTTTTTGGAACTCAGATTCACCTGAATATAATACTTCTTCTGCTTCAGCGCTGAGACGTAAATGAGGAGTTTGTTCCTCTGTAATCCATTGACTCATGTAGTACCTCCTACTTTTATACTACAATACGCACCGCAGGTTATTGCGATGCGTATGTATATTACTTTAATTGCTCTATTACTTAACCTTTACGGCTAATATAACAGAAACCGCCACCTAAAATGGTATCTTTCATCCAATTCGCCAAAGAGAAAATCACGGATTTCACCTTCATCAAAGATGCCACAGCGAATATCATCGCCATCCATAAAGATCTTGTGAATTGGAACCCAATGCCATGTGTAAAGAGCCTTTTCTTTCCCTTTATGACGATTCAAAAATGCAACGGGCACATCTTGTGCCAATGCATCATGAATAAACTGAGCTGCAGCCTCCACCTCTACACGAGATGCACAGAAAGGAGATACATTTAACATATGTACATCATAAGACAAAGCCTTTGTCCTCTAATAAACGAGTAAGACCCTCGTTCCATCCATTGAGTTTTATAAACACCACCACCAAAAGCGTGGCTTTACATATTTCCAAACTAAGTTCATCCGTTCTAAAGCAAGCGTTTGATCGGATGTGGTTTCCAGATCTAATAAGCCATCCCTAAATAGCGAATAGCCCAATACTTGTGATGCCGATGTAGGACCACAACCAGACAAGCGTTGCCACTCATCAGTGAACCACTCTTGGTCATACCCATATGATGTTTTACCATTTACATCGATATATAGCCATTCTGGATGTTTAATAGATACATCATTCATGAGATTAACCTTCGATTACTTCAACAGTTTCCATGATAGCACCTTGATGGATACCATCAACTACGTCCATACCTTCGATTACTTTACCAAATACAGTATGTACACCATCTAAATGAGGTTGTGGTTCGTATACGATAAAGAATTGGCTACCGCCAGTATTAGGGACCACGGTGAGCCATAGATAAATGCACCGCGTTCATGTTTATGAGGATTGCCAACTAATTCGTCTTTAATTGTATAGCCTGGGCCACCTGTACCATTGCCATTAGGGCAACCACCTTGAGCTACGAAGCCAGGGATTACACGGTGGAAACGAAGACCATTGTAGAAACCTTTATTGATCAAATCAATGAAGTTTTGTACTGTGCCAGGAGCTTCTTTATCAAATAATTCAATTACGATATCGCCGCCGTCAGCCATATGGATTTTTGCTTTTTTCATTGTTCAGGTACCTCCAAAATTGTACGCAACACATGTGCTGCTAATATAAAACCTGCCACTGGTGGCACAAAACTACATGTCCCAGGACTTGTCGCTTCGCCACGGAACTGTGGTTTTGTCGGTTTTTCTGTAGAAAATAAAACTAATTGTTTTTTAATGCCCCGTTTTTTGAGTTCCCGACGCATAACGCGCGCCAAAGGACATGTATGAGACTTATTGATATCAGCAATCATAAGTTTTTCCGGGTAAAAGCGATTACCGCCGCCCATACAAGAAATAACAGGGATGCTTTCACGTTGACAAACCTCAATAATATTAAGTTTTGCCGTTACCATATCGATGGCATCGATTACATAATCAACGTTCAAGCTTTGAATAAATCCAGGATAGTTTTCCTCAGTATACATAATATCATGAGTTTCTATCACCACATCAGGATTAATAGAAAGAGCTCGCGCCTTTGCTACCTCTACCTTACGCTCACCAATCGTGTCATGAGTCGTAATCATTTGGCGGTTCAAATTACTAGGAGCAATGGAGTCACCATCGATAATGACGATGCGTCCCACACCAGCTCGTACTAGCGCCTCAAGGGCACCACCACCAACGCCACCGACACCAAAGAGAGCCATAGACGTGTCTCTTTTAATGTTTGATTTTTATCTGGGACCAACCAACCACTCTAAACGGGTTAACATATATTCCATTAATATTTCCCCGCCGGAATGATTTCTGTCCAATATCCATCTGGATCTGCTATGAAATAAATACCCATATCAGCATTTCTCATAAGCTACAACGCCCATCTCTTTGTGCTTTTTAAGAGCTGCTTCATAGTCATCTACATAAAATGCCAAGTGGAATTCATTATCCCCCAAATTATAAGGGACGATCCCAGTCACGCAACCATGTAAGTTCTAATTCATGTGCTGTATATGGGACTTTTTAAATATACGAGGTGAAAAGCACCACTTGGATCTTCCAAACGACGAGACTCCTCGAGTAATAAACGCCTCTTTATAGAATGCTAGACTTTTATCAAGGTCTTTAACATTTATATTATTATGAGCAAACGAAAACTTCATAGAACCCCCTTCGTAAATACAGGATGTTTTTGTAGGAATTCTCCTCTTTTTATAGTAACACATTTGGCAAATCTATATCTAGTTTATGATATCTAGTTAATAACAAATTTTGCCGTACTACCATCGTCACCTCGAGTCACTTCTAAATGAGCAGGTATACGAGACTTTAACTCAGGTACATGAGAAATGATGCCGATGAGACGTCCTGACGATTGCAACTGTAACAATGTTTCCATGGCGAGTTCCAATGTATCTGGATCGAGTGTACCAAAACCTTCATCAATAAACATCGTATCCATATGGATACCACCAGCATAACTTTTGAATAACATCCGCTAATCCCAAGGCAAGCGCCATAGAGGCCAAGAATGTTTCACCACCAGATAAGGTATTTGCCGGTCTAGATTGACCCTGTGAAAAGCATCCATAACCGCCAAATCGAGGCCTTGCTTGCCACGACCACCACCTGTATAGTCGGATCTTTCCAAGGAATATCTGTTGCGACTCATCTTCTGAAGTCGTAAATTAGCAGCATATACAACCTCATCTAAAATCGCCCCCAGTACATAGCGTTCAAAGGTAACATTTTTAAAGCCTTGCTCCCCACCATTAGCGAGATCATTTAATCGGCTTAAGAACTTCACCTTTTCACGAGCCTCGCCCATAGCAGTTTCAAGTGCTTCTAATGAGGTGAGCGTAGTTTCGATATGCTTTGTTTCTTTATCCCATGCCGCAAGATTACCTACTAGTGTATCTCGATGCTCTACTGCTGTAGCATAGATTTCATCAGAAACAGTATCACTTGGTTTAACCACAGTTTCTGCTGCCTTTAATGCCGCATCATATACAGCTTGTGCTTTATTAAAGGCTTCATCCAAAGCGTGCAGCTGTGTTCTATAGGTCTCTATCTCTTTAATATCACGTAAAGCCTCTACAAAATCATTCTCTGTTAAAGAAATGGATTGTAATGACTTTTGTATAGTTCTTATACATCAAAAATGAGATTTTTGTTTCTTCTTTTACTTGAGAGGACAAAGTTTCTAAGCGTCCCGCGTTTGGCATTCAATTGTTCTCGAGCAGTATCTAAATTAGTTTTGCTAACTTTCACCTGCTCATCGTAGAGTGTAATATCACTATCCAATGACTCTACCTGTTTTTGCCATGCATCTATATCCGTGATTGGTAAGGTTTTTAGATAGAGCATCAATGTTAGCTTGTACTGAGCTAATACGAATTTCTAGGTCGTGTAGATTTTTAAGTAATTCATTATGAGGCAAGTTCTAAAGTTGCTAACTTATCTCTAGCTACTTTTAACTTATGTTCATTGTCAGCTATAGTCTTTACTCAACAATTCAGACTCACCATGTAAAGCTGTAAGTCGCTCCATTTTAGTCAACAAATCTTGTTGAACAGATGTAAAAGTTTTTTCTTAGAAAAACCATCCATAGATGACTTAAGTTTGGAACATTGTTCTACTTCTAACTTAGCTAACTCCTTAAGACGAGCATCTAATGTTTTCTGTTGTCCCACTTCGCTAGCTTGCTTTTGCAGTGCCACGTCACGGGTTTTGCGAGCCTCTTCAATTTCATCCTTAGTCGGATACATCTCCGGCTTAGCTGCTAACCGTGGATGATCTGTAGAGCCACAAACCGGACAAGGCTCATTATCTACAACTAAATGAACTAGCTCAAAGGCACGTCCTTCTTGCATTAGATGCTCTAATCGTTCAAGATGTACCTTTGCAACCTGCAAGGTTTCATCTAAAGACGCTAACGTTTGACCTTTATCGTCGATTTCTTTTTGTACCTTACTAATTTCTTCTAGCAATTCAGAATATCTATGTAAATCATTTAGTTGCTCTTGAATAACAGTAGTATCCTCTAAAAATTTGTTATTATCTTGTAACTGTTTACGCAAACGTTTCTAAGTCGTTTTCTAAAGTTTTCTACAAGCTTCCGTTGTTTAGCTAAAGGCATCTTCGCTTTTTTTACTATCTAATTCTTCTAAATTACTCTGTAATGTGGACAATTCCTTTTTCAATACATCTAACTCATTAAACTTCTCTGCTTGTTGTTGAAATTGAGCCAAAGTAGTTCTTTTAGCTTGTATACTTTCAGCTTGACCTTCTAAGTCACTGTATACCTCTAAACATTTAGCCTCATGTTGAGTTGCTAGTTCTACATGTTCTTCTGCATCTGAAAGAGCCTGTTCTAAAGTTTTTAATACAGCTTGTTTCTCAATATATTGTTTATATAATTCATGAGTTGGTGCCAAAGAGTTAAGGAACTGAACCTTTTCGCTTAGATTTACACGCTCAGTTTTCCTTGCTTTCACCATGTCAAGTTTCGAAGTAGCCTCAGCAAGAGATTGTTGAGCCTGATTATATAAAGACCATTGATTTCGGAGCACATTAAACTGTTCTACCACGGTTACTGCCTCATCTCGTTCTACCGCGAGAGCATCTCGATGTGGTCCCCGATTTGCTAGTAACTCACGCACATGCTCAATGGTTACCATTGAGTCGCTCCATCATGAGGGATGGACTGCATAAATGCAGTTTGCTTAGTTAGATTTTCTTCAATACCTGCCTTTGCTTCATCATAAGCAGCCTTCAGTGCTTCTTGTAATTTTCGATATAGCTCCGTTCTAAAAAGTGTATGTAGTAATTCCTCACGTTCACTCGTAGAGGCCACTAGCAACTTTCGGAATTCCCCTTGAGGTAATAGCACAACTTGTAAGAACTGATCCTTACGAAATCCTATAATTTGCTGAATAGTATCGCGAATGGCGACAGCAGAGGTAGCAATGACCTTCCACTCACCATCTTTCTTCTCATATACAGTAGCGCTAGCATTCTGCTCACGCATCCCTGTACCACGTTTCTTTGCTACCATCTGTTTCGGTAATCGTTCAACACGATATTGTGCATTGCCAATAGCAAAGGAGAAATCGACACGAGTCATACGATGAGGTTCTGCAAAGTCACTGCGAATAGCATCTGTTTTGCGTACTTCTCCACTCGGCTCACCATACAAGGCATACACTATGGCATCTAAGATTGATGTTTTCCCTGCCCCCGTAGGACCAGCAATGAGAAACATGGAATGGTCTTGAAGCTCATTAAAATCTAAAGTGACCGAATCACGATACGGACCAAAGGCTTCTATAGTTAATGATATAGGCTTCATTTAGTCCTCCTTAAGAATTCGGTCCCATACAGAGTTGATATATTGCTGTTCTTTCTCTGTTAAAGGTTCCTTCCACACAGTTTCTGCAAACTGATTAAATAGATCACGTTCATTTAATTCTTTGAAAATTGCCTCACCCATATCTGCTATAGGCCCTGCCACGCGACCAACTAGATCAATGGTCATACAACGATGATATACCTGGCGCAGTTTAGCCATTCCATCCATAATCGGCATCGTATCAAGTAAACGAGCTTGTACATAATCATCCCTATGTTTAGCCTGTAATGCTTTATCATTTAACAGGTCTTCAAAATATCCTTCCAAAATGACTACATCTCGCTTCGCCTCTACAGGAATCGTACTAATATCTACGTTCCCCTTTGTATCCATATCAATGATGGTGAAAGACTTCTTCTGCATATGTTCATCAAAGGAATATTTTAATGGAGAGCCACTATAGCGAATATAATCTGCACCCATTCGTTGAGGCCCATGTAAATGTCCCAAGGCAGTATAGTGAAAGTCTTTAAAGACTTGAGGATTTACCTGTTCACTGCCACCTACAGACAAGGTACGCTCTGAGCCCCCTACTTCACCGCCCATAACAAAAGCATGGCTAATAGCGATACTGCGCATCCCCTTAGGTACTTGTTTATACAAGTAGTCGCTCCAAGCCTGATACATTTGGTCATAATTGTGAAGATTCAAAGCGCTTTCGCAATTTTGCTCATAACACTGTGTTACTATGTCAGCAATTTCAGTATCGGTAGATTCTGCATTAGTAGCCTCTACATCAGCAAATAAAGCCTCTCCTATGCGCCGGGGTTCACTAAAAGGCATAGGACAAATTGCCACCTTGCCATCTGTCCCTTCAAATTCAAAAGGCATCAACGCGTGATGAGGAGAGCCCCAAATATGGATACCCGATTGACTCAACATAGAGCGTCCCCACTTCAAGACGTTCCGCCCCATCGTGATTACCGCTCACCACAAGAGAGGCACCTTGTAGTCCATAGCGAGACGAGTGATGATGGAGTCCCACAATTCGATAGCTTCAATGGGTGGCACCGCTCTATCAAAAATATCCCCTGCGAGCAATATGCCATCGATGTTTTCATCTTTCAAAATATTAAAAAACTGATGTTCCAATACATGAGCTTGGTCCTCTGTTAAGTACTAGCCATAAAAATACGCCCTAAATGCCAATCGGCAGTATGTAAAAACGCATTTTGTCCCCCTTTCCAGTTCTCCCTATACCTTACACAATGTATGTATTTCAAATGCAAAAACAGCTCTTAGTCCCATAAGTTTATGGAAATTCAATAACTTTATATAACTTTATATAACTTTTATATAGCTTTATATAGCTTTATATAGCTTTTAATAGCTTTTAAGTAGTTTTAATAACTTTATGTGTTGCAATAACTAGTATAGCATCAGGTATTCTACATATTTATTATATAACTAAATTAACTTCTGTATTTTAATTATTTATTCTCTACGATAGAGCGTAGCATAGCAATTTCCTTTTGCGTAACCGTCCAATTCATTTGGTGTTTCCAAATAGAATGGCAAGTTCGTCAATTTAGGATGTGTTACAACGCGAGCAATAGCATCGATACCAATATGTCCTTCCCCAATTTTTTCATGACGATCTTTATGAGCACCCATAGGATTTTTAGAGTCATTCAAATGAATGGCTTTCAAACGATCAAGACCTACAATTCGATCGAACTCGTCAATAACGCCATCGAGATTATGTACGATATCATAACCCCCTTCGTGAATATGGCAAGTATCAACACACACACCCATGTACTCTTTTAGTTTTACGCCATCGATGATGCGTGCAATTTCTTCAAAACGAGAGCCAATTTCTGTACCCTTACCAGCCATTACTTCCAAGAGGACTGTTGTCTTCATACCTGGGAATAAGATTTCATTCAAGCACTCTACAATGTACTCAATACCTTGATCTACGCCTTGCTTCACATGGCTACCAGGGTGAAAGTTATACATTTGACCTGGCAAATATTCCATACGCTCTAAATCTTCCATCATAGATTGCTTCGCAAAAGCGCGTAAATCCTCTTTGGCGGCACATGGGTTATAGGTATACGGTGCATGGGCCAACAAAGGTACCAAAGTTGTGTTCTTTCATATATGCACTAAGGTTATTCATATCCTCAACATCGAGAGCTCGCATGCTACCACCACGAGGGTTGCGCGTAAAGTATTGGAACGTATTGCCCCCAATTTTAGTCGCTTCCTTGCCCATATGTAAATAACCTTTGCTAATTGATAAGTGACTGCCTATTACAAACATAATACTCCTCTATATATGACTATACGATTTTCTACAATTTTATAATTATAAAACGCCTAACTCTAATATCTGATTGTATTATGCTTATAGCTATTTTTGTTACTATAGCTATTCTATAACACTAATAGATAAAGATATATGATAACTAATATAACCCCTGCCGTGAAGGAGCCCTTCAACAACAGGGGTTATCTATTAATGACTTTCTTTTTTTGCACACTCAGGGCAAACACCTTCGAAGGTAATATGTTGACCTGTGATTTGATATTCACTACCTTGATCAGCAATCGTTTTGATAGCTTTCAAATCAATGCCCATCATATCCTCTACCTTATTACAACGAATGCAACGGATATGGGAATGAGCTTGTGTGTCCCAATCGTAATGAGCGCGCTCATCACCAACTTCTAGAAATTTTAACAAGACCGATTTTTTCAAAAATCTCCATCGTCTTATACACTGTAGCCAAGCTCATGCTTGGATGTTCTGGGCGCAACGTATGATACAACATCTCTGCTGTTGGATGATCATGATGACCACGCAAAGCATCATAAATCGCAATACGTTGTGGGGTTACTTTAAACCCCTGACTACGCAAAATTTGTGCGATATCCATAATAATCTACCTTTCTCCACTTGGAAATCTATAAGGCATAGGCCATTATCGACCGTTTACAAGAAATAATTATTATTTATTATATCAAAATTCTCAATACTTATCAAGATAAATAGTATTAACTATTAAGTAATAAAAATGTGGATTGCCCAGAAGCAATCCACATCCTATTAGTCTTTAAAGTAAGGCTTAAAACCTTCACTTTGATGGCGAGTTTTTTTCTCTCCACGCGGACGATCAGATTTACGATCATCTCTGCGACGGTCACCTTTACGGTCATTGCGACGATCACTTCTACGATCATCGCGACTGCGACGTGGGCGGTCATCTCGACGACGATTACCATCACGACGGCGACGATCACTACGACCACTTTCACGACGACGGCGTACGCGCAATGGTTTTTCTTCTGTAATATTTACAGGAGTAGTATCTGGTTCTTTTGTTAACAATTTAGAGCTGCCGCCAAAAGTGTTACGGAATCTGTATCATTCAACAATTCCTCAGCACTAGATTTGAAAGGCGCCAATGCTTCTAAATTATCTGTCATTTCAACGAGGCTTTCAATTGCCAAACGTTGTTGACCTTCAAGAACTTCACCCTAATGAAGGTGCACGACGACGTGCAATTTTACGTTTTGTTAAACGTTCGATAGCATGTAAATGCTCCATTTCACGAGGGATAACGAACGTGAAAGCTTGACCTGCTTTACCGGCACGACCTGTACGACCTACGCGGTGTGTGTAGCTTTCGGGATCTTGAGGCATATCATAATTATATACGTGAGACACGCCAGAAATATCAAGACCACGAGCTGCCACATCTGTAGCCACGAGAATATCAATGGTACCTTCGCGGAATTGGCGAATTACGCTGTCCCGTTTTTGTTGAGACAAGTCGCCATGGATGCCTTCCGCCATGTAACCACGTTTCTTAAGACCTTCTGTCACTTCATCAACACGACGTTTCGTACGCGTGAAGATAATAGCAAGTTCAGGTGTTTGGATATCAAACAAACGACAAAGAACATCGAATTTTTGACGGTCTTGCACTTCGATATAGTATTGTTCGATCAAGTCCATCGTAACTTGAGTCGGTTTCATGCGAATCAATGTTGGCTCTGTCAAATATGTTTCAGCTAATTGTTGGATAGCTTTAGGCATAGTTGCAGAGAACAACAATGTTTGATGGTCTTCTGGGATAGCACCCAAGATTTTATTGATATCATCAACAAAGCCCATATTTAACATTTCGTCGGCTTCGTCCAATACCACAACTTTCACATGGTCAAATTTAATAGAACCACGATCCATATGATCCATCAATCGGCCAGGAGTGGCAACGATGATTTGAGGGTTCTTTTTCAAGGCACGGAACTGACGATTAATATCTTGACCACCGTAGATTGGTAGTGCTGTGATATTCGTGTACTGAGCCATTTTGTTAAGCTCTTCAGCTACTTGAATAGCTAATTCTCGTGTAGGGGATAAAATAACTACTTGAACGTGACGCTCATTCCCGTCTACGCGTTCCAATACAGGCAAGCCAAATGCTGCTGTCTTACCAGTACCTGTTTGAGCTTGACCGATCATGTCCTTACCGCTCATGGCAACTGGGATAGCTTCCTGTTGAATTGGCGTAGGCTCTTCAAAGCCCATATCGTTTAACGCTCTTAGAACAGGTTCGCTAATCATTAATTGTTCAAATTTTTCTAACATCTAAATGTGTTTCCTCCTATCGCGCACGAACTATGCGCATTTAAGTAGTATATCATATTTCGAGGGCGAGCGCTATAAAAGTAATTCTGAATCTAAGCTAAATAGGATTTCTTTTTCCCCTTAAAATGTTCAATCAACACAATTCCACCTGATACACATAACAAAACAAGATATGACAAATGAATAGGTATATACAAGCATTCAACAAGAACAACCCATAGAATCAAAATTAATTTAGAAATCCATTTCGTTCTTATTTTTATCAGCAATCATAAATAGACTATTATTAGGGTACAGGCGCCTCTTTCGGGCGTGCTTTATTATGATTTATTGAGAGTGTGTGGTATTAATCAGCTATATGAGTAAACATTTAATTTAGATATAATATAATTAAAATAGTGTACTCCAAAATGTACTCCAAAAATTCCACCAATAAATTAAACAATGCCTGTTAAGCAATTACGATTTACTAAACTTCCTAAAGTAGTATAAAAAGGAATATACAATGAAACCTTTTTACCCTAAAACGATTTATATTATTGCCACTGATTATACTATCCCTCATACTAACAACGGGTTGTCATCTTCTCTCACATTATAGTAAAGATGAAGTACAACAATATATAAATGAGGATTATCCTAATCTAACATATCACTTGAGTCTCATAGAAACAATAGATGGCAAGTCACCTTTGACAAATATCCACAAATGCCCGTTGAAATATCTGAAGTCTTTGCACACCTCTGCACCTGTTGTACCACAAGTGGAGCGAATACTGATAACCAACATCCCTGTTAATAACTGCATTCCCATTAATGAAAAACTATATAACAGAAGAGGTTATCCTATGCTACATACGATACATCTTCTTTGTATATTGAAATGCCTATTCCCTATTCGGCCATACAAAACCAAGATGTAACAAATTTTTACAATCGAATGGATCAATTCTGCAAAGAATATGCAACAACATATCCAGACTTCAAAGAAGATATATATATTAGAATTATTATAAAAACCTTCTGATGGTTCTAATGCACCAGAGGCGTATAGAAAAAAATATTCCGTTTATCTCAATATTAATAAAAGGCACCTCATTCGAGGTGCCTCTTTATTATAGTTCATCGGAGAAGTTTATATGTTATTAATCTAAGTCGTAGAACCCAGATGGTTTATCGCTCAAGTTTACGATGATGTTTTTCATTTGAGTGTAGTGCTCAAGGATAACTTTATGAGTTTCACGTCCGATACCGGATTGTTTGTAACCGCCAAATGGAGCGCCTGCAGGGATAGAGTTATATGTATTTACCCACATACGACCTGTTTCGATACCGCGAGCTACGCGGATAGCACGGTTAATGTTTTGAGTAAATACGCCACCGCCAAGGCCGTATAAGCTATCATTAGCTTGTTCGATTACTTCTTCTTCGCTGTGGAATTTGATGACAACAGCTACAGGACCGAAGATTTCTTCGCGAGCTACGCGCATATCATTTGTAGCATCTGCGATTAGTGTAGGTCTTACAAAGCAACCTTTACCAAGTTCACCATCAGTAACACGCACACCACCGGCTACAACACGAGCGCCTTCTTCCTTAGCAAGTTCTACATAGCTAAGTACTTTTTCAACTTGTGCTTCGTAAATCAAAGAACCAAGTTGTGTAGATTCTTCCCAAGGTAAGCCAACTTTTACTTTATCAAATAAAGCGGAAAGTTCAGCTACAAATTTATCATAAATTGTATCTTGTACGAAGATACGGGAACCTGCGCAACATACTTGGCCTTGGTTGAAGAGAATGCCGAGCATTGCCCCATCAAGAGCTTGTTTCCAGTTCGCATCTTCAAAGAAGATATTCGCAGATTTACCACCTAATTCCAATGTGGCAGGAATCAAGCGTTCAGATGCTGCTTTATATACATCTAGACCTACCTCTGTAGAGCCTGTGAAAGCAAGTTTGCTAAAACCAGGATGATCAAGGATATATTGACCGGATTTAGAACCTTTACCAGTTACGATGTTTACAACACCTGGTGGCAAGATTTCTTTCAAAATATCGCCAAGTTCTAATAAGCTAAGAGATGTGTGGCTAGAAGGTTTGATAACAACTGTACAGCCTGCTGCAAGAGCTGGAGCCAATTTCAAGCAGCCATTAGGAATGGGAAGTTCCAAGGCACAACTTGACCTACAACGCCAATCGGTTCACGAACGATGAGACTCAATGTATTTTCGTCAAATACTTGTGCAGAGCCTTCTTCGGAACGAAGCACGCCTGCAAAGTAACGGAAATGGTCCGCCCCAAGTGGAATATCCACGTTCAATGTTTCACGGATTGGCTTACCATTGTCGTATGTTTCAACTTATGCCAAATGTTCTTTGTGAGTATCGATAGCATCCGCAATTTTCAATAAATAATCAGCACGTTCTACTTGAGAAACGTTTTTCCCACGTTTTGAAAGCTTCTGTTGCAGCCTCTACAGCTTTATCAACATCGCCATATGTAGCTCTCTGCACAGATAGCGAGTTGTTCGCCATTAGCAGGTTATATACTTTTAAATTCAGCACCGTCAGATGCCTTTACCCATTCATTATTAATTAAAAGTCCATATCTTTCTTTAAGGTTCAAGCTCATTGCATTACCTCCTCTTTAGGAATATGATTTAGGAATTTCCCCTCTATGGTTTCATCATACTCCCTATATCTAATCAATCAGATATATCATTTTCGATATATCTGTTCTGCATTAATATACATAGTTTTTAGCTATATGAAAAACCGCACCCTCTAAAACCAGAGGGTGCGGTTTTTCAGTATAATGACTTTAGTCAAGAATGACTATCATTTAAAATCTATTAATGTAGATTAACTAGTCTTCTAAGAAATTATCAGTTTCGACGATCCCCATTATTAAGAGAACCATTATGGCGATTATCATTTTGACGTCCGCCATTATTACGGTTGTTATTTCGGTTATCATTATTTCGACGTTGACCATTATTATTTCTATTATGGTTATTATCGTTATTCTTTGGTTTTTCTAGTTGTAATGCTTTTACAGACAGACCGATGCGATTGCGCTTTACGTCAACAGAAATAGATTTGAGCTTCGATAATATCACCTACAGCAAGCACATCAGATGGATGTTGACGGCTATTGCAAAGCTCGCTGCGATGTAATAGACCATTCGTTTTAAGCCCAAAAGTCTACAAAAGCTCCGAATCAACTACGTTATGAACAGTACCTTTTACAACGGTACCGACTTTGATATCTTCAAGGCTCACTACGTGTTTTCTGGTCAATGGAGCCGGTAAATCTTCACGAGGGTCGCGACCTGGTTTTAGCAAGAGCCGCCAAGATATCTCGAACAGTCTGGCACGCCCGCATCAAGCTTGGACCATTTTATCGGCATCTACAAGAGGTAATTTTACTTGCAATGCTTCTAATTGAGCTTTTATCTTGTAAGTCTTTTTAAGGTAAAGCCTAACTCACCAATGATGCGCTCTGCCAATTCATAAGACTCTGGATGGACAGATGTATTATCTAACGGATTTTTACCGTGTTGTAATCGCAAGAAACCAGCACATTGTGTAAAGGCTGCAGGGCCTAAACGAGGTACTTTTTAGCAATTCCTTACGGCTTTTAAACACACCATTCTCTTGACGGTATGCAACAATATTTTTAGCCACAGCACTAGAAATGCCTGCAACATGTTGCAAGATAGCTGGAGATGCAGTATTTAGCTCTACCCCAACGTGGTTTACTACAGTTTCAACTACTTGGTCTAAGGTATGTGTCAATTGTTTTTGATTTACATCATGTTGGTATTGACCTACGCCGATAGATTTAGGATCGATTTTAACAGATTCAGCCAATGGATCTTGTACACGGCGTGCAATAGATACGGCACCTCGAATGGTAACGTCTAAATCTGGTAACTCATCGATAGCCAATTTAGATGCTGAGTATGCAGATGCGCCCGCTTCATTAGTAATGATATAGTGGCAATCTAATTGTTCCTCTTCAATCATAGTAGATGCAAATTGCTCTGTTTCATAGGATGCAGTACCATTGCCGATAGATAAAAGAGTAACCTTAAACTTACGGATTTTATCAGCCAATACCTTTTGAGCTTCCTTGCGAAGCTTTTCACTATTTGTTAAATAGTACGCACCATAGTCGAGCACATTGCCTTGTTGATCGATAATCGCCAGTTTTACAGCCAGTACGGTAACCAGGGTCAAGGCCCATGATAACATGTCCGACCAATGGTGGTTGTAACAATAGATTTTTGAGATTTACACCAAACACCTTGATAGCTTGCTCATCGGCATTTTTCCGTCAATTCATTGCGGATTTCACGCTCTAAAGCTGGGAAAATAAGGCGTTTGTATGCATCGGCTACGGCGGCAGCTTTATAGTCTGCAAAGATAGACTTCGGATTTTTCTCTAACTTTTGAACCATATAAGCGACATAGGTGTCACCTGGTACAGTTAGAACTAGTTTTAAAAGCACCTAATTTTTCACCGCGATTTACCGCCAAGATACGATGTGATGGCATTTGACGAACTGGCTCAGCATATTCAGCGTATTGCAAGAATTGTTGTTGTTCTTCCTCTTCACCGCTCAATTCAGCTTGAATAAAGCCTTCATTCCACATCTTCTTACGCAAGTACGCCCGGAAGTCTGCACTATCGCTGACGATTTCCGCTACTGATATCGAAGCGCCTGTATGGCATCCTCTGGCGTAGGAACCTCTTCTGTTATATATTCTTTTGCAATTTCTAACGGATCTCCAGAGATAACTGTATCGTTGATAATCATATCAGCCAAAGGTTCTAAACCACGTTCACGGGCAATCATGCACGCGTACGTTTCTTTTGGACGGTACGGTAAATACAAATCCTCTAATTCTTGAAGCTTTGTTGCAGCCTCTAGGATTTCATCAACTCGTCTGTCATCTTTTTCTTGCTCTGTAATAGAAGCAATGATTTCTTGGCGACGTGTTTCTAAATTGCGCAAGTATTTAATGCGTTCTTCAATGGTGCGCAATTGCTCATCTTGCAATTCGCCCGTTACCTCTTTACGATACCGCGCAATAAATGGCACCGTATTGCCTTCGTCCAACAATTCTACCGCAGCTTGCACCTGCTTTGGCTTAACATTTAATTCACTGCCGATGATGGCAAACATTCTTTCACTCATTTGGATGCCTTTCTGCGATAGGTTACAAAACGATGAGGATATTTGTTCTTTTCATCCACCGCGCCGTCTACTACGGATTCAATGGTGAAAGCCTCATCAGAAAACTCAGGGAAAAATGCATCCCCATCAAATTCGTGGTCTACTTCAGTGATATACATAGTATCTACGTAAGGTAGAAAAGCCTCGTATACTTGAGCACCACCAATAACGTAGGCCGCATCAAGAGCACATGCTGCTTCAGCAGCCGCCTCAGGGCTATGGAAAATCTTAACACCTTCCGGTGCGTCAAAGCCTTTATCACGAGTAATTACCCAATGCTCACGATTTGGCAACAAGAACGGTAAGCTTTCAAAGGTCTTACGGCCCATGATGATAACATGGCCTGTTGTTTTTTCCTTAAAGAATTTCAAATCATTTGGCAAATGCCAAATCAAGGTATTATCTTTACCGATTACACGATTATGTGCTACGGCTACGATTAATGCTAACATACTGCCCTCTTTCGGTTAATACTATATGGCAACAGTCATAAATTATGCTATTTAGCAATGGCAATGAACACAATACTATATAGCAACAGCCATACATATTATGCTATTTAACAATTGTCATGAATACAATGCTATACGGCAACAGTCATGGATAATTTACCAAGATGCTCATAACCATCTAAGGTAACGTCGTCTGGTGTAAAATCATAGAAGTCTTTTACCTCAGGATTCACGATAATTTTTGGAGCAGGCAACGCTTGATTGCGACGTGCTAATTGCTCACGCAATGCATCTACGTGATTTTCATAGATGTGGGCATTGTTGATGACATGTGTAAATTTACCTGGCTTTAAACCTGTTACTTGAGCAATCATACATTGTAATGCCGCATATTGAGCCGTGTTAAACGGAACGCCAAGCCCCATGTCGCCACTGCGTTGGATGAGCATGCAGTTCAAGTAACCATCCCCTACATCCCATAAGGTTTCATACGCACATGGTTGCAACGCCATATCATCTAAATCTTCAATATTCCAAAAGGGTTACTATCATTCGGCGGCTATCAGGATCTTCTTTAATAGTTTTGATGAGCTTGTCTAATTGCTTATACTTCGCAATTTGGTATCCATAGGCCTTACCGATAGTACCATCTTCACGCATCCACTCATCCCATACGTGCACATTCATTTCTTGTAATTTGCGCACGTCATTGGACTGCATTTGCCAAATCCACAATAATTCTTTTACAGCTGTTTTGAAAGCTACAAATTTAGTGGTTAAAATTGGAAATTCCTCTTGCAAGTCAAATTGCATAATTTGTTGAGGCAATTTGTACGTTGCGATTCAGTGCGATTTTGACCATAAAATGCCATGATCTAAAATATTTTTCAATAATACCGAGGTATTGTGTATCTGCTAAGCTCATTTATCCCCCTAGATCTATTTATAATAAGCAAAAATACTAACGTATATCTTGATAATCTTACTAAAAATATATAGTACTATCATACTAAAAAATATATGGTACTACCATATATACAGTAAAATTTATCATCCCTTATATTCTGCAATGGCCTGCAAAAAGGTAAGTCCATATTTTTTCAATTTTGCTTCCCCTACGCCTTTAACATTGCCAAACTCACCTAATGTAGTAGGTCGTAAATTTGCCAAATCTATGAGTACTGTATCAGGGAAGATAAGATATGGTCTAAGGCCCGCTTCTTCAGCCAAGCGCTTGCGATGTTGCCGCAAATGTTCAAATAAACCGCCCGATGTAGGACTGGATTTTCCTCGTGCCACAGAGGCAGCAGACTTACTAGTGCGAGAAGGCACAGACACATGTTGTCTGATTTCCTCTACCTCTTTACGACCTGCTAACACTTCTTCGGCACCAGCCGTTAAGGATAACACAGGATATTTTCCCGTTGAACTGCGCAAGTAGCCAGATGCTACAAACTGCTGAATAAGACCTTTAATAGATTTTTCATCTACATTGCTCAGTAAGCCAAAGACAAGCAATGCATCATGGCCAGCACGCATAATCCGGTCCGTTCGCTCACCACGGACGATAGAGGTTATCATTGATGCCCCATATCGCTCATCGGTGCCCATGATGGCACGGAAAATAGCTTTTGCTTCTTTCGTAACATTGACCTTATCAGCAGAACCCTTACAAGAGCTGCAATTATCACAGGTTGTCCAAACAGTACTTTCACCAAAGTAATTAAGCATATATTTACGCAAGCAATTACTGCAGAAACAGTAATCAATCATGGACTGCAATTTGCGTAACTCCACATCTTGTCGCTCAGGCGTTTCGATGGACTGTTCAATTAAATACTTATGAACCTGCACATCCTGCCCACTATAAAGCAAGATACATTCAGCAGGTGCCCCATCACGGCCAGCTCGTCCTGCCTCCTGATAATAGGACTCCATATTACGCGGCATTTGATAATGTAGTACATAGCGTACATTGCTTTTATCAATACCCATACCAAAGGCATTCGTCGCCACCATAACCTGCAATTTATCGTCTGCGTAGGCATTCTGCATTTCACGGCGCACCTCATCGTTGAGTCCTCCGTGGTAATGTCCCACCTTGATGCCCGCACGGGTTAAATTTTCATACACACGATCTACATCCTTGCGCGTTGCACAGTAGATAATGCCATTTTCATTGGCGTGCTGACGCACATAATGAACAACGTAATCCATCCGCTTTGGTGTGCGGATAACAGAGAAGGATAAATTAGGCCGATCAAAACCCGTCACGTATACATTAGCCTTATCTAGGCCTAATAATTTTTTTATATCGTTTTCTACATATTTCGTCGCCGTCGCTGTGAAAGCCCCCACGATAGGTCTCTTTGGCAATGAATTGAGCCACTCACCGATAAGGCGATAAGACGGTCTAAAATCATGACCCCACTCAGAGATACAATGAGCCTCGTCCACAATGACTTGAGCAATCGGTAACGCTCGCAGTACATTACAGAAAAAATTAGAGCTCAACCGCTCTGGTGCAATATATAAGAGTTTAATCTTACCACTACGTACTTCGTACATGGTCTTATTAAACTCAGATTGTGTAAGTGTACTATTGATGAGCGCTGCTGGTATATTCTGCACCAAGAGACCATCCACTTGGTCTTTCATAAGAGAAATGAGAGGAGAAAACACAATAGTCAAGCCCGCCTTACAGAGCGCAGGTATCTGGAAACAGATAGACTTCCCAGCCCCTGTCGGCATGATTCCAATTACATCTTCATTCCGCAACAAGGATGCAATAGGAGCCTCTTGAGCTGGTCTAAAGGAGGTATACCCAAAGTAGGTCTCCAACATGCGCAATGCTTGTTGTTTCGTCACAACTTGATGTTGTCTAGATACATCTTGTTTTCCGCCTACCTGTTGTTCCATAGGGTCCTCCTTTCACGTTCCAGAAATATAAGTATTAATTTCGATTACTACTGACAAATATTTCGTACACTCAATACGAAATATCGTTTTTCATTCTTTTTATTTTATCATATTTCATTCGGTATGGGGCTTATTAATATATGATTTCATAAGTAATCAGCTAATGCGTATCTCTAAAATATATAGCCTAAATTAATATAGGAATCTTATTGATATCACCAATTTTTACCCTCTAAAGTACTAATATGTGGTACAATAAAAATTATTTACTATACTATAGAATATAACTAGAACCTAAGGAGGTCTTATATAGGCATGACACAAGACAACTTAATGATTATTATCGCCTTTGCCTTATATCTAGGACTCATGATGTATATCGGGGTCTACTATTATCGTAAATCGAACAGCATTGGTGATTACATCCTCGGTGGCCGACAATTAGGACCATGGATTACAGCACTTAGTGCGGAAGCATCAGATATGAGTGGTTGGATGCTCATGGGTGTGCCGGGCCTAGCGTATACTACGGGGATTTCTGGTGTGTGGATTGCCGTAGGCCTCACATTAGGCACATGGGCCAACTGGAAATTCGTTTCTAGACGCCTGCGCAACCATACCGAGGTAGCCAGTGACAGTTTGACCTTACCGGATTATTTAAAGAATCGTTTCCACGATCAGTCTCATTCGGTAGCTGTCATTTCCGCCTTATTTATCTTGATTTTCTTCTTGATTTATACATCATCAGGCTTCGTGGCAGGGGGCAAATTGTTCAATACTATCTTCGGTCTTGATTACACCGTATCCCTCTTTATCACAGCTGGTATCGTCGTATTCTATACCTTCCTTGGCGGATTCCTCGCCGTATCTTGGACAGACTGTATTCAAGGCGCATTAATGTTCTTTGCCATCTTGGCAGTACCAATTACAGCAGCCATGTACATGGGTGGCCTTATAGAAACATTCCAGCTCATCCAACATGAGTTCCCACAAGGACTTAGCTTGTTTGGTAATCCGTCTGATTGGTTTACTTGGGCTATCGGCCTAATTTCTTCTCTTGGTTGGGGTCTTGGCTACTTTGGTCAACCTCACATCCTAGTTAGATTCATGGCTATCTCTGATGCGAAAGAACTTAAGAAATCTACGAACATCGCCATGGTATGGGTTATCTTATCCCTTATGGCAGCTATTGCTGTAGGTCTCATCGGTCATGTTTACATGCTGCCAGATAAGTTAGTAGGCACTGATGCGGAAACAATATTCTCATCATGACAGAACGCCTCTTTACTCCATTTTGTAGCTGGGCTTATCTGGTCCGCCGTATTGGCAGCCATCATGAGTACCGCTTCAGCGCAGTTGTTAGTAACAGCTTCTGCTATTTCTAACGACTTTTATGCTAATATCATCCATCCAAAAGCAAGCGATAAAGAGCTTGTATTAGTAAGCCGTATCGTAGTGCTTTTAGTGGCATTGGTTGCCATCTATATGGCTATGGATCCAGACAGCTATATCTTAACAATGGTAGCCTATGCATGGGCAGAGCTTCGCGCGGCCTTCGGCCCGGCAATCTTATTCTCCCTATTCTGGAAGCGTATGACTCGTCACGGATGCATCGCTGGTATTGTTGTAGGTGGTTTAACAGTACTCATTTGGAAGCAATTTGGGTTCCTTGGCCTATACGAAATTGTACCGGGTTTCATCCTCTCTTCTATCGCAATCTATATTGTGAGCCTCATGGGTAAATTGCCTCCACGTCCGGTTCTAAAAGACTATAGAGAAGCAGAAAAAATGCATATTCTATAAGAAAACATAAAAAAGCTAGTTGATTCACCGATCAACTAGCTTTTATTTATGAGTATTGGTGTAACCCTTCCTCAATTGCGGCTTTTACCTCTGTCACTAAAGAGGCTGGAGTAAGCACTTTTACACTTTGCATATATTGGAGCGCCCAATATTTAAAGGCGTCATGATTAACACGTACACGGCATACAACATTATCGGCTGTTATATTCGTAAACTCTACATTGCCATCGAACCAATCTAAAATTTGATTTACAATGGAACGTTTAGCTTTAAACGTAACAGTAATAGATTCACCGCCGAACATATAAATATGTTCCTTTACGTATTGTGACACGTTAAAGGTACGTTGTTGTTGGTATCCCTTTATCTCCCGTAAAGGTTTTCTACGTTCATTCAGCACTGTAATATGTGCAATTCGATCAACACGTAATGTAGACATGTCATCATAATTTTCGTGGTTTCCTACTAAATAATAATGTCCTCGATTCATTACTAGTTGGAATGGGTTAAATACATACTTCCGTTCCTTATGATCTGGGCCAAGATTAATGTGTAATCGCTTATCCACATCTGGTTGGCAATAGGCCAACGAAATTTTTCTACCCTTTTGTATTGCTTCTTCTATGAGATCAATATTAAGAAATAAATCTTGGCTTCTATGAAGGTACTCCGTATTACTTTCAATATCAATACCATGAGGCTTTAAAAATAGGAGCTCCCCAATTTGCAACACACTTGATTAAATCTTTACGTTGAGATGCAGTAATATGGCGAGATGCCAATATACCATCAATCAATAACCGCAATTCAGAATCTTCAAAGGTATGAATCATATAGAAATCAGTACGTCTAATGGTGCCATCTGCTCCCACAGCAGACTCTTCACATTGAATACCAAAATCTCCAGATTCATATAAATCATTTAAATGACGGCCTAAGGTTTTTCCGATCGACGGATACCTCGTACCGTTCGGCTAATATACTGCGAATCTCCTCTTGAGATAACGTATGATTAGCATCTGTTTCGTCTTTCAGGATTTCTAGTATGTATACTAGAACTGCCTTCTTAGATGCCATAAAAGACTCCTTTTATAAATAATACAATTAATACAACTTTATCAACTAATACAATTTATAGAATCATCCACAACACATCGGATGATATTTACAAAATACCCATACACATTATACCATACTTTCATGAACGGTTCATTTTTTCCTCATTAAAATTATCGATTTACTATACTTTTTCAGCAATATAAAATAACTAAAAAGTAATAAATATAAAATAAAAGTAAATTTAATTATATTAAATAAAACCCGTTAACACTTAATACGTATAAATATTATAAGTGTAACGGGTTTTTATTTTAACTATGAAATCAAAATGAATATAATACAACTTCATAGCAATACAATCAAATAACGAGCTCTATCAATTAGGAAATACTACCTGTTTTCTTACTTCTAATAAAGCCCAATTGTTCCATACGCATTGTTAATTCATTATAAAAAGCTTCAGCCATGGCATTTTGATGCTTTGTAGGTTGAGACTGATCTGCACTAAAGAGAGCATCTTTAATCTTTTTAATTACCGTAGATTTCGCTTTTGGTTTTGTTCAACAACTCCATAAATAATAAATCCTCTTCAGAAATATCACCAATAGCATCATTAAACATATCTGCTCCATACATATATTCACTACCACCATTTACAATAGCTTTTACAAAGTTTGTAAAACGGGCAGGTATATAAGATAAGCCCTCCATATACTCTTCTTTTACAGGGAATGTTTTATAGAAGCGAATACCACCGCGTACCATATGCTCTACTACAGCTTTATACAAGCTACATACAGCAGGTTCTAATTCATCATCAGATGCATGATCCGCCTCATGAGCCGCTTTCAAAATAGCGAGGGCCTCGATCATATTGAACGTACCACCATCTTTGATAAGCGCTTGGAACGTATCTCTTACGAGCTCATTTTCAAACATTTCAAGTGCTTCCTCATCAAAGAGAATTTGGAAAACAAAGCTATTTACAATAGTACGTACAGGGAATTGTATTCACTTCAGCCGGATTCGCAACAGCAAAGTTAATATTATTTGCAAAGCTAGCTTTACAAATAATTGACTTGCGGAATGTCGTATCTAGTATAAAATCTAAATATTGTTCTTGATCCGCTTGGCTATTAGGAGCCAGTTGCTCAAGTTTAGCTGCTATACTTTCATCATAGGTACGAACCATAGATAGTGTAAGGTCCGCATCGCATACATAAGCAAGATTATGCGCTTTCAAATGATCATTAAATTGATAGAAATAGCACGGATCATTATGCGGCTCTAGATGGTCATGACCTACATAATAGTCATCCTTTTGCATTACAGAGCGCAATGCACCTAGGAATTTACTATTTCGTTCTTTAAGATTATCATAGTTAAGAATCTGAGCACCCACAAGACTGCCTACGGTCTTACCGCGCAACACCTTTTCCTTATGGGTCAACTTATCTTGGCCACGATTAGCAAACAGCATGAGCTGACGTACTTCTTCCATGGTATGCCAACCTGGATACGTATTGTAAGACACATAGGCAATACCATTATCCGCCAAATGATTAGAAATAATATTGAGCAACTTATCCTTCATTTCATCATTGATCCAAGAGTAGAATCCATGTGCAATAATATAATCGAAAGTCCCCATAGATTCGTCAAAATTCAAAATATCTCCTTGCACCAAGGATACATTCTCTAATTTTGCATCACAAATAATTTGATTACCCTTCTCTACTTGGTCTTGTGAAAGTTCAATGCCTACAAAGGTCGCCTCTGGGTTAAATACAGCTTGAGAAATAATATTACCGCCATAAGTAGCCCCTAGTTCAAGAACACGAGATGTCTTCGCAGGTGGAGTATTTAGCCCTACAAGAGCACCATATGCTTCTAAATAGGCCGGCGTTGTAAAAAGGAAATGGATAGGATTTATAGCCTAACTCTTTATATATCGTTTGTTGCGTATCTTCTGTTGTCATTTGTGTATTATTCTTAGCCATATGTACCTCTATATTTAATATTAGAATTATCCCAAATATGTATATTGCTAAAATTATGCATGGTTCCTTATCATTATAACAAATTACTAGTATATTACCTATGTTTTTAAGCAGTTAATACGTAAATAATACAATAGCAACTAGCACTATAAACTGATTTATGGAAGATACTTAATATGATATTTAGAAAAACTAAATTTACATACAAAAAGAGGCACCCTTGAAAGGGTGCCTCATATAGTTCTCAGTCGTTAAATAACGAGATTATTTTAGCGTCTTCAAAACCTTTTTGCAAGCGAACATAAGCTAAGCGACGTTCTTTAGCGTCTTTTTCAGTTTTAGCGAATAATTCTTCTGCAACGTCTGGAGCTGCTTTAGCCAAGGAAGCGTAACGTACTTCACCTTTAAGGAAGTCTTGGAAGCTTTCAGTTGGTTCTTTGGAATCCAAGGAGAATGGATTTTTACCTTCTTCTTTAAGTTGAGGGTTGTATCTGTAAAGATCCCAGTAACCAGCTGCAACTGCTTTACGTTGTTCTTCTTGAGCTTTACCCATACCAGCTTTGATACCATGGTTGATACATGGGCTGTAAGCGATGATCAAGGATGGACCTGGATATGCTTCAGCTTCTGTAACAGCTTTCATCAATTGGTTTTTGTCTGCGCCCATAGCTACTTGTGCTACGTATACATAACCATAAGACATAGCCATCATGCCAAGGTCTTTCTTCTTAGTACGTTTACCAGAAGCTGCGAATTGAGCAACTGCTGCTACGTTAGTGGATTTAGATGCTTGACCACCAGTGTTGGAGTATACTTCAGTATCGAATACGAAGATGTTTACGTCTTCGCCAGAAGCTAATACATGGTCAACACCGCCGAAGCCGATGTCGTATGCCCAGCCGTCACCACCGAAGATCCAGTGAGAACGTTTGATCAAGAATTGTTTTTCTCAAGAATTTCTTTTCAATTCAGGAGTTGTAGCGCCTTCAGCTTCGATAGCTGCTACTAAACGTTCGGAACGTTGACGAGTAGCTGCACCAAGGTTAGCAAATTCAATCCATTGTTCTAAAGCGTCTTTCAATTCGCCAGTAGCAGTTTCAACTGCTTTAGCAGCCAATTCTACTAATTGTTGGCGGATTTTCTTAACGCCGATGTACATACCATAACCATACTCAGCATTATCTTCGAACAAGGAGTTTGCCCAAGAAGGACCATGACCTTGTTGGTTAGTTGTGTATGGAGATGCAGGCATGGAAGCACCCCAGATGGAGGAACAACCAGTTGCATTGGCAATCATCATACGGTCACCGAACAATTGAGTTAACAATTTAGCATAAGGAGTTTCACCACAACCTGCGCAAGCACCGGAGAATTCGAACAATGGTTGTTCAAATTGGGAACCTTTAACAGTTTCCTTCTTCATAGGAGTTTTCTTTTACAGGAAGGTTAACACCATAGTTCCAAGCTTCAGCTTGTTCGATTTCAGTATCGATGGATGTCATCACGATAGCTTTGCCTTTAGGAGCTGGACAGATATCAACACAGTTACCGCAACCCAAGCAATCTAATGGGGATACAGCGATACGGAATTGAAGATCTTTAGCACCCAATGCAGGGATTGTATCGAAATGTTCTGGAGCTGCAGCCACTTCTGCTTCAGTTGCCAAAATTGGACGAATTGTAGCATGTGGACATACGAAGGAACATTGGTTACATTGAATACAGTTTTCAGGCAACCATTTTGGAACGAACAATGCAGGACCGCGTTTTTCGAATTTAGCAGTACCAGCAGGTAATGTACCATCTTCATAGCCAGAGAATTTGGATACAGGAAGATCATAACCAGCTTGTGCATTGATTGGTTGTGCAATATTTTGAACGAAGGATGGGCAAGATTCGCAACCAGGTTTAACTGCATGATTGCCATCATCTACTGCGTCTTTCCAGCTAGCAGGAACATCTACTTTTACCAAAGCGCCAACGCCTTGATCGATAGCAGCATTGTTCATGTCAACGATATTTTGACCTTTTTTACCGTAAGAAGTTACTACGGATTCTTTAAAGGTGTTTAACAGCATCATCTACAGGGATGATTTCAGTCAATTTGAAGAACGCAGCTTGCGTTACCATGTTGATACGACCGCCCAAACCGATTTCGGAAGCGATTTTCGCAGCATTGATGATGTAGAAGTTCAATTCTTTTTCTGCGATTTGACGACGTAATTTAGCAGGTAAATGTTCATCAATTCTTCAGGAGACCAAGTACAGTTCAATAAGAATGTACCGCCTTTTTTGATGCCGCGAATCAAGTCGTATTCATGTACATAAGATTGACGGTGACATGCTACGAATTGAGGTTCAGTAATCAAGTAAGGCAAGTTGATTGGGTTTTTACCAAAACGAAGGTGAGACATTGTTACGCCACCAGATTTTTGGAGTCGTAGTCAAAGTATGCTTGAGCATACATGTCAGTGTGGTCACCAATGATTTTGATAGCGGATTTATTCGCACCAACTGTACCGTCAGAACCAAAGCCCCAGAATTTACATTCAGTCAAACCAGGAGTTTCAACTTCTACGCCTTCAGCACGATCTAAGGACAAGAATGTAACATCATCATTGATACCCAATGTGAAGAATTTCTTACCATTTTCAGCAGCTAAATTATCGAATACAGCAACGATGTCTGCAGGGATAACGTCTTTGGAGCTCAAACCATAACGACCAGCGATAACTTTTACATTACGGCCACCGTCAACTACAGCTGCTTGTACGTCTAAGAACAATGGTTCAGCCAAAGCACCTGGTTCTTTAGTACGGTCAAGAACTGCAATGCGTTCTACAGTTTTAGGAAGAGCTTTCAACAAACGATCTGTTGCGAATGGGCGGAACAAATGAACGTTGATAAAACCAACTTTGCGACCCAATTTGTTGAGGTAATCCACAGTGGATTCTACAACTTGAGCGGAAGAACCCATAGTTACAACAACGTCAGTAGCATCAGGAGCACCATGGTAGTTGAACAATTGGTAGTTAGTACCTGCCAATTTGTTAACTTCGTTCATGTAGTGTTCTACAACGTCAGGAACGTTCAAGTAGAATTTGTTGGATGCTTCACGATGTTGGAAGTAAACGTCAGGGTTTTCTGCAGTACCACGAGTTACAGGAGCATCTGGATTTAAAGCATTTTTACGGAAAGCTTTAACAGCATCCATGTCAACCAATGGTTTTAAATCTTCATAGTCCCAGATTTGAATTTTTTGAATTTCGTGGGATGTACGGAAACCGTCAAAGAAGTTGATGAAAGGTACGCGAGTTTTAATAGCTGTCAAGTGAGCTACAGCGGACAAGTCCATTACTTCTTGTACAGAGGATTCAGCTAACATAGCACAGCCAGCTGCACGAGCAGCCATTACGTCTTGGTGGTCACCAAAGATAGCCAAAGCATGTGCAGCCAATGCACGAGCAGCTACTTGGAATACACCTGGAAGTAATTCACCTGCTACTTTATATAAGTTAGGAAGCATCAATAACAAACCTTGGGAAGATGTGAAAGTTGTTGTTAATGCACCAGCTTGTAAAGAACCGTGAGTTGCAGCAGCAGCACCTGCTTCAGATTGCATTTCTACAACTTGAACAGTGTTGCCGAAGATGTTTTTTCGACCAGATGCAGCCCATTCATCAATGTGTTCTGGCATTGGAGAAGATGGAGTGATTGGATAAATCGCAGCAACTTCTGTAAAACCATAAGAAACGTGAGCAGCCGCTTGGTTGCCGTCCATAGTTTTAAATTTACGACTCATGTGATTATTGCCTCCTTAAGCATTTAGCAAAAATAGAACACTTGCTTAATCTATCATTATGTTTAGGAATAACAACCATTACAAACTTGCGCACATGAAAAAATAATGCAATAATATATATGTTATATATAATATGGCATTATGTGTGAACATACTTTTTGTGATGGGCACAACCATAATTCCTAATATCATAACTTGATATAGCCCTATATGCTAATTATAACGTGCTGGGCCCTATCAACGCAACACATACAGTGACTGTCGCTTTGCCAATATTGCTATCCATGCTTTACATAAAGTAATAGCTAATTGCATTACAGTAATAACTATTCTCATTTAGTTAGGTCACGTCCTATAACCAAGTTTTATTTTTAGGGGGTTAATTATGGATTTTCATCATTTGAAATACTTCGTTGAAGTAGCTGATCAAAAAAGCTTTAGTAAGGCTGCAAGGAATTTACACATCTCCCAATCTGCAATCAGCCGTACAATCTAAAGCTTTAGAAGACGAACTTGGTGTTGTTCTCTTCATGCGTAATGCTAAATCTGTAGAACTTACTGATGGGGGTACCATCTTCTTAACCCACGCTAAACGCGTAGTGTTTATGTTTGAACATCTAAAAACTGATTTTGAAAACGAATTTCGTTTGGAGCAAGGTTCCATCAGAATTGGTATTCCACCAATTACGGATGCTCCCATTTTTGCCCAGTTATTAGGTGAATTTAAAAAAGTATATCCACAAATCGAATTGGAACTCTACGAACAAGGTTCTAAAAAGGTTGAGATCAGCGTTCAGGAAGGTTTAATTGATATTGGCATCATCTGTACTAAACCAAACCCTAAAGAATTTGAATCTTTCTACCTTACGAGTGACCCACTGTCCGTTATCATTCCAAAATCTAGCCCTTTAGCAAAAGAAAAAGAAATTCGCCTAGAAATGCTAGCTGATGAATCCTTTGTATTGCATAAAGACGATTTCAACTTACATGATGAAATCATCAAAGCTTGTAAACACACCGGCTTCCAACCGCACATCGTGTTTGAAACGAGCCAACGTGATCTCATGTTACAAACGGTTAGTGCAAACCTTGCTATCGCATTATTACCATCTCGCCTCTGCCCTGAGGTAGGTGAAAATACAGAGGTTGGTTCTAAGGTTGTCGTAAGACCTCTCGTACCTGAAATTATTCATACTCTTTATGTAATTTGGAAAAAGGGTCATTACCTCTCCACGCTTCTCGCTTGTGGTTAGACTTTGTAAACTCAAATTACCATTACCTGGATTACAACTTCGAGGATCGTCAATAATGAACAAACCATCTGGGCTCGCATCTAAATTGCGAGCCCTTTTGAAAGCTAAAGAAGCTCCCATGTGGGGCGTTATCATTGTGCTGGTTATCGTTATCATATTCCAGCAAATACAAATCTCTGAATTACAATGGCGTGTCGATGAAGACCACGATGGCTCTACCATTGACAGTGTAGCAGGTCGTCTTTACATTCTTGAAGGGATGGCTAATAAGCATAGTGATCAACTAGACGAAATCCTAAAAGATATTCGTCAACTACAAAATGACGGTGCCAAGTACGACTGGGAACTAAAGCAACTACAATGGTTGCATCCAGAGCTCAAAGTACAACCACCAGAGGCAAACCCACGCCCATTCAAATCCACAGATCTAAACCTCGATATGAATCCTGGGAAAGTGCCTGATGTAACAAAACAAAATCAATAAAGAAATCAGGAATAAATAAAAGCACCTTACATACCTACAAAAGTCATCACAAATGACTCTTCTCATAGGATATAAGGTGCTTTTATCGTTATTCTATTATAGATTTAATTACTAGTTTTCCCATACGTCTCTGCAATGACGAAATTGCTTCTACTTGCGATACGCTTCTAATTTATATGCATATTCAGTTAGAAAGATTATTTGAATAAATTTTTTTCATTTTTGAATCTCTAACTTCTTTCCAAATAATAGATGCTACTTTTTAATTTATTTCGAATAGTTGCCACTACATTCATCTGCACAAAAAAATCCTTAAAAAAATTGATTCCATTGACAAACCGAATTGTCATACTTTTGCATAATCTGATTCACCATAATATACTTTCAGCAAATCTCAATTGTAAAAGCTTGTATTTTTCACTTTTTACTTTTTCTCAGGCAGTAGCCATATCAGCATTAAATTTAAATCGTGAAACACCTATTAAATCAGAGAAATATTCTCTAAACTTCGTATTAAAGGAAAAATTACATTCAAGTAATGGTGTATCTAAAGTAATAGTTTCCACTTGCCTTCTTCTATTTTTATTGATGATTTTTTTAATTAAATTGCCTTTAAAAAGTACTGCTCAATAATATGATTGAGTTCTTGTTTTGTCCCCTATATTCTAATCCTAATGATTTACATATTTGTGAAAGTTCATCACGATACCAATAATATTTATTAAATTCATCAAATGATGAAATTTCATCAAACTTAGGTCTACACGCTTTCAATCTTTCTGTCTCCTTAAGTTTAAGATACAGCATTTACAGTATGCCTATTGTAAAATTGCTAATACAGTTGCTAAAATAACGTTCTATACATATTATCTCTCTTTTTATCCTGTAGATTCTATTACTCTCATTATACATAAAAAAACATTATTACTAAAGAAAAAGAGTTGTACCCCATACATTCTACAATGTGAATGTATTAGAATATAGCTCTTTTAATTTTGAAATTTGATGCGGGACTCTTAGTCATCCTGTGTTCCATAGATTTTAGGCAATGTCAAAATCAATAGAGCTGCAAAGGAACATACAAGCGCCCATTACATAGTAACCATAAGTAAAGCTGCCTGTATGACCATTGATGAAACCAAGCATATAAGGACCTACCCAGCCCCCATGTTACCAGAGGAGTTAATAAGGCCCATCGCACCCGCCGCAGCAGCACCAGATAAGAAAGTTGTTGGCATTGTCCACCATACACCCATGCCACCGTAAACACCTACAGCAGTTAAGCAGATAAAGAATAAAGCTAATTTCTGGGGATGGACTATGTGGTGTTGCTAAGAAAGCCAATAGTACCAATGAACAATGTAGTAGCAACATGCCAACGTTTTTTTCATTGCGCTTTTTCAGAAGAATAACCACAATATACTTGTACAAGTAATGCAGCAGACATGGGAATCGCAATAGACCATGCTACTACGCTTGGTGGCCAACCAGATAAGCTTTTTAAGAACTTGAGGCATCCAGAAAGCTAAAGCCCCAGAAACCAATAACCCATAAGAAATAGATTAATGCTAAACGCAATACTTTTGGGATCTTTTCAAAAGCTTGCCATGTAGTATATTTCTTTACAGCGTGCTTTTTGTTGTTCTTCCTTTTTCAAGTTCAGCCTTGATATAGGCTTTTTCTGTATCAGTTACCCAAGATGCATGATCAGGACGTTCTTTCATCCAGAACGCAAAAATGAAAGCAAAGATAACAGCTGGAATAGCTTCAACGATGAAGAGTGTACGCCAACCCATGAAGGCCAAAGAATGTTGTATCAAGCAAAGATACCTGCCAATGGACCACCGATGATGTTAGAGAACAATAAAGATGTTAACATCAATGAGATCGCTTTCGCGTTCCTTTGGCAAGAACCAATTTCGGTATCAGTAATGAATAAATTACAGGATATAAAGAGGCTTCACATAGACCGAGTAAGAATCGATAAATATAAAACTCCAACTCTGTAGTCATCGTCGTCATAAGAATACATACGAGACCCCAACTAAACATGATACGAGCCACCCAATGCATAGCATTACAGCGAGCAGCTATTAAGGATGCTGGCACTTCAAATAAAACGTAGCCAATAAAGAAAATACCGGCCCCCATACCGAATACCTCTGGTGTTAACCATGGTAAATTCTCTTTCATGGTCAAGCCTGCATAGGCAATATTAACGCGATCTAAGAAGGCAATAATAGAAACAATAAATAAAGGTAAGACTACGTGTAGCATACGCCGCTTTGTAAAGTCTTTGAAATCGATGGCCCCACTTTGAGGCTCTGGTGTAGATGAGTTCATATAATTCCTTTCTACTACTTAAGATATTACATACCTTACTATCTTAAGAAAACAAAAGTCCTCTGTCAATGGAATTATATAGAATATAGAAATAACAAATAGGAATAGTAACACCAAAATAATGGCCTTTAAAAATAGAAAAAGGATATTTGCTAGGAATGACTGTATAAAACAAAAAGCACTTTATAGTATAAATATATCTCTATCACAAGATAAGAAAATACTATAAAGTGCTTTCATATTAATTTGTACTAACAGGATCATAATCAGCAGGCACAGGAGCAACGATACTTACAAAGATAACATCTTCTGTCCCAGTATTTTTTGCGCCATGACATTCACCCTTTTTAGATACTATAACTTGTCCCTTTGTAAAAGGCACCTCTGTATCAGGCGTTGGATAAAATACCCCCTTACCTTGCAATATAACCCATATATCATCAGAGTTATGATGGTAATGCTTTGGTAGGGTTTGCCCAGGTTTAATAACCCATACTGAACCACCTGTGGAATCAGTTTGATAAAATGGAGTCTTAACAGCTTTCTCCAAACTTTCGACTTTCACAAGTTCCATGTCAAAAATACGTTGATCATTCATAATGCTCACACCTTTCATCGATTTACAACTAGCGAGTGCCAGATGCATATTCGCCCATATTAATATCTATAACAGTTCGAAGAGGTTGAATCAAGGAATCCTCATACTGAACCGCCCATTTAATATCTGGATTCATATCTCCATTTTCTAAGCCTGCAATCGTTTGCCCGTCATCAATAGGATTATCGTGCTCAAAGATATAGTACAACACACTATACGCATGATTTACAATCTCATCGGGATTCATACCGTGAAAATGATACTGCAAATCAGGGTAGAATAAGGTGCTCATACCAAGCGTATCAACCATCATGTCATCTGTGCCTTGAATGCTAAAATATCGCACATTTACGGCATAATAAATAAAACGAGTTACAGCTTTATCTGGATGATTTTCAATGGTTTCTCGACTTAAGAACTTACGAGATGGACCAAAGACAACGGCCTTACAGGATGGATATAACTCTAGCAGTGCATCTACATATTTTACTAACATATCAGCCCGTTCTTTAGGCTCTAAACCCGAAGCTAACATATCTGTAGCAAATACTCTATATTGGCACTCATCTAGCAACTCATCTACATTTGGACAATCCCACACCTGACTGCGCTCAAAATCATCTAGTACAGGTTTGTCGATTTTCTCACAATTCGTCACCATCAATGTTGGTGGAACATCGGCATCATTATCTTCATAATGAACCTTATAATTCTGAGGTGCAAAACCAGCAGATTCAGCGCCATAACTAAAGCAATCAACAGGGCCTAAATGCTTTGCGAATACCTCTACCATTGTATCGCGGTCAGGCATATCACACTGCTTCGGCATTAATAACTCAACAAAAAACAAACCGCCAGGGCGAACAGAATCATCTGTTAAATCTTGTTTAAATACTTGGCTCATATTCTCTCCTAAAGTTAAAAATTAATGTAAAACAAAGCCCTCTCTCTTATAGTATATCTAATGTTTATGAGTATAGCAATCATTTATATACATAACTACAAGTATTTTCGATTATTTGATACAACGTAAAAACACTCTCTACAGTCCGAAGACCATAGAGAGTGTTTTAATTTTAATTATAGAGGTTTGCGAACCACGTCGATGATAGAGCCATCGCGGTATTCTACGATTGCGATGATGTCTTCATCTTTGTCAGATACAGGAATATCTTGTGGTTTACCAACTAAGTCGAATGCTAATTGTTGTAATTCTTCAATTGTGTAGATAGGCAAGTTGCTGTCTTTGAAGCGTTCAATCAAATCAGTACGAGCTGGGTTGATTGCGATACCGTATTCAGTAACGAGTACGTCAACGGAGGAGCCTGGTGTAATTACAGTAGCTACTTTATCACGGATCATTGGCAAGCGGCCGCGGATCAATGGGCAAGTAATAACTGTGCATTTAGCACCTGCTGCTGTATCGGAGTGACCGCCAGAAGCGCCCATCAATACACCGTTGGAGTCAGTCATTACGTTTACGTTGAAATCAAGGTCGATTTCAGTAGCACCAAGGAATACTACGTCTAGGTAGTTTGTAGTGCAGTCTGTCCATGGGTTAGCGTACATGGAAGCAGACATTTCGATATGTGCAGGGTTTTTATCTAAAGATGCTGCTGCAGTTGTATCGAATGTTTGAGTATCGTAAATAGCACGAATCAAACCTTCTTCAAGCATACCAGTCAAGATACCAGTAGCACCACCGATAGCGAAGCCACCTACTTCACCGCGTTTGCGAAGTTTTTCAGCGATGAATTTCGCCACAGTCAATGGAGCACCACCAGCGCCCAATTGGAATACGAAACCATCTTTAATGATGCCAGCTTGGTCAAGGAATTCACCAGCTAGTTCAGCAATTTTAATTTGGATAGGGTTTTTAGTGAAACCTACTGCACCAGAAGCGATACCTTCTGGATCACCAATGCTTTCAACCTCAACAACATAATCTACATCAGTTTGAGGGATTGCATAGTTGTGTACATAGTCAACCAAGTTATCTGTGATGATAACAGTTGTATCTGCATAGTGAGAGTCAACTTTAGCATAGCCAAGTGCACCACATGCGGATTTACCCATACGACCAGTTGCATTACCGCGTGGGTCAGCTGTAGGAGCAGCCACGAAAGCTACGTCGATATGAACTTCGCCAGATTCGATAGCACGAGCACGGCCACCATGAGAACGAATGACTACAGGGCGTTTTAATACGCCTGGGTTTTGAGTTAAGAATTTACCAAGACGATCGCGCAAGCCAGATGTTTCGATAGCTGTTACAGTACCGTCTTGAATCATTTCTACCAAGAATTCATGGCATGGAGACAAGGAAGAAGAAGCGATTGTAATATCTTTAATACCTTTCGCTTGAACGCGTTCCATAACCATTTTCATAACATAGTCGCCATTGCGCAAATGATGATGGAAGGACAATGTCATACCATCTTTTTACGCCAGCTTTTTTTCGATTGCTTCATCGATGGAAGCAAGCACTTTATTAGTACCCACACGACTCATGTGTACAGGTTTACCTGCGCGATGAGCTTTAGGTTCAATAGCGAATTCACCTTGATATACTTCGCGACCTTCTAGTGCTGGGATATTTGTTGGGATATCGCGACCTACTTTATTTAACATCGTATTCTGCTCCTTCCTCTAATTCAACTTTAATGCCTGCTGCACGTGCTTTATCAACTACGCGTTGTGCACGAACTACGATAGGACCATCGATCATTTTACCATCTACGAGATTACGCCTTTTGTTGTTACGCAATGCATCTGCATAGCTGTTCAATACCTTAACAGAATGAGCGATTTCTTTTTTTCGTCAGGAGTGAATACTTCGTGGATAATTTTGATTTGGCTTGGGTGGATACAAGATTTGCCATCGTAACCCAAAGCTTTAATGAATTCAACTTCTTCGCGGAAGCCTTGTGGGTCTTTCACGTCGGAGAATACAGTATCAATTACGCGGATACCTGCTTCACGTGCTGCGTGAAGGATTGTTTGACGAGCGAACAATAATTCAACAGCTGGTTTATGTTTACCTGTACGAAGGTCAGCACGGTAGTCTTCAGCGCCAAGAGCGATAGCAACTACGCGAGGGCCGTGACAGATTTCGCGAACATTGTACAAGCCACGAACGGATTCGATAGCTACGATAATATTGATTGTACCTTCTGGCCAGCCATTAGCTTTTTCTACTTCTTCAATTTTCTTCGCTACGATTTCAACTTCAGATACGTCTTCAGTTTTAGGTAAACGAATCATATCAGGTTTAGCTGGAACGATTACATCAAGATCGTCATAACCATAAGGAGTTTGTGTAGGATGGTTGATACGAACAACTGTTTCTGCACGGAATTTACGAGATTTCAATGCTTCTGCAGTTAAAAGACGAGCTGTGTCTTTTTCTGTAATATGGCACGGAATCTTCGATATCGATCATGATGGAGTCAGCACCGTGAATATCTGCACTGTTAATCATTTTTAGGTGTATTACCTGGTACGAACATCATGGAACGAGACAAACGTTTTTTAGCAGCCTCTGTTAATGGGTTTGTTTTAACTTCTGGGAATGTTTTATCGTTAGCCATTATGCTTTGCTCCCCCTTTCCAATGCGCCCAACACGCGAGCTTTAATCGTGTAATCCCCAAAGCAGTTTTTATCTTGTACGGTTACTTTTACGCCATCATAACCGGCTTCTTTCACTGTGTTCAAGATAACAGATTTAATTTGGTCGCCATATTGACGCATAACTTTGGATGTTAATTCGATTTCGATACCGCTAGCAATCGGTTCAACCGTTACTAATGCATCATTTTTTTCGTCGAAGCCAGCTTGTGCAGCTTTTACTAATTGTGCCATGTTGCATCCTTTCCTTGTGAAACATTTATAAAACTCAAGTCTGTACAGGCTCGTCGCGAGAGCCTATACAGACATTGAATACTAACAATTAAATTCTAACACTCCATAGTAATGATTTCTAATTACATGAAACCAGTGATTTTCCACCAAGGGATACCGATTACGTAGTTCAATACTAAACATACAACAGCGGAGATAAGACCAACTGTCCACCAGTCTTTTACATTGTTGTAACCAGCGGAGAAGATGATTGGACCAGGAGCCGCACCGTAGTGAGTTACGGAACCGCCATAGGAATTTGTACCAATTAAGATGAACGCTAATAATGTAGGATCGATTCCTGCGTTAATACCAACGATCAAGAATACTGGAAGCATTGCAGAAATGTATGCTGTACCTGATGCGAAGAAGTAACGAACCGCAACGGAGATTACAGAGATAAGGATAAGCATCATGAATGGATCTAAACCAAAGTTCATGTGAGTTTCTAAGAACTTAGCCAACCATTCGAAGAATTTTCCTTTGGTCAATGCAGAAGATAAGCCCAAGATGCCACCAAACCAAATCAATGTGTTCCAAGCTGCTTTAGTTTTGAGCAAATCATCCCAAGTAATAATGCCACATACAAATGTAGCAATCATCGCTACGATAGCCACTGCTGTAGCATCAATTTTAATACCAAATGTTGGAAGGATCCAACCTGTGATTGCAAGTAGTGCGATGGCGATAAGGCCTTTTTCAGACGCTTTCATAGGACCTAATTCTGCTAAACCATCAGCCGCAATTTTCTTGTTATCAATTTCTTTGACGGATGGACGTTCATACATATAGCCGATGAACGGAATACACATTAACATAATGAAACCAGGTACGAACATAGCTAATGCCCATTGTCCCCAGTTCAAGGATACACCAGTCAATTTAGTAATGAAGTCTAATGCCAATAAGTTTGGCGCCATTGCTGTAGCGAATAAGAAGGATGTTACCTTTGTTGCAAAGTAACCATTCTGTAAAAGGTACGCACCTGCTTTTTTTGCAGTCTCACCAGGGTAAGAACCAACAGCTTCAGCGATGGACAAGTTGATAGGATATACGATACCTGCTGCACGAGCTGTGTTGGATGGAGTTGCTGGAGACAAGATCAAGTCAAGGAATGCCGTTACATAACCAAGACGAAGTGTTGTACTACCAAAAGCACGAACCAAGTAGTATGCGATACGATGACCAAGGCCAGTTTTACCAAATGCAACAGATAATGCAAAAGCTGCAAAGATTAACCATAATGCTGTATTGCTGTAACCAGCTAATACATCTTTTGTGTTGCTCAATAAAATAGAAGATGTAGCAACACCTAATAATACCGTAATAGGAACTGGGAATGGTTTTAATACCAAGCCCACGATAGTTGCTAAATAAATACCAAATAATTGCCATACTTGCGGTTTGAGACCATCTGGTGTGCCACCAAACCATGTGATTGCGACGATAGCAGCCATAACGCCAACGCGCCATAATTTGTCTTTCATGTGTGTCTTTACCTTTCTGAATTAATTTAGGCATACATAAAATCATCTAGTCTTTAACAACCTAACTGCTCGCGACGTCAGTTACATTGATTAAGTCTACACTCATTATATATGCTTAAAAGAATTATGAATAATAGATTACCTTTATAGGGGTTATAAAAACTTTTATATCTACTATTCATACTTTTTATGCATTTTAAGCATAGAATTGCAGCCCAAAATGAAAAAAATGCATGTATACGTCCCCAAAAGGATATACATGCACTTACATAGTACTATATTAATCTTAATCTATATTATGAGTTATTATATCGAAAAAGTCAATACTGAAATAGCATGGATAAACAGTTAGAAAACCTCATAGATATGCTCTATTGATAATTCCTAGGACTTATATTCTCTAAGTATACTATTATCTACAACGGTGTGTTCCTTATAGTAATTACGGACATATTCAATAAAGGTTTTAATAACGATTAAATTTTTCCGAATCTTTTGTGTACACCATATTGGTATCACGGGTGATATATTCTCATTTTTACTGCGTAATGGACTCACATAGATATCTTTATCCTTACAGGATCCAAGTCCCATATAGGTCAAGATAGACCAACCAAGACCAGCACGAACAAAGTGACGACACGTACTCATGGAGTTTACGTCCATCGCCACACTTGGAGGCTCGTCAAAATGTTCTGCACACCAAGTTTCGATAATATTTGCCACCGATGCATCTGTTTGGTATTTAATGAACGGTACCTTTACCAAGGATTCAGGCGGCACTAATTCTTTATACTAAACAATATGGCTCTGCTAGTAACAGTTCAGACTTACCAGACACGTCATAGCCACCACGAGCAAAAGGCGACCATACAGTCACCAGTATTAAACATCTTTACCACTTGATGGCTGAAAGCAGTCTTCACTTGAATATGAACATCAGGATATTGTTCCCGGAAAGATCTCAATAAAGCCGGTAGTTCATAATCTGCAAAGTTAATAGATGATGCGATTTTCAAGGTTCCTTGAATCTTGCCAGAAGCGGAGTTCATAGCGTGCTCCAAAGCCTCTTGTTCTTGCATCATTCGCTTACAGTAATCATAGAAAATTTCGCCTTGTGCCGTGAGAGCAATCCCTTCAGCAGTTCGCAACAACAGAGAATGGCCCAAGGCTTTTTCCATATGGCGCAACCGATAGCTCAACGCTGGTTGCGATAAAAATAATTTTTCTGCAGCCCTTGTAATATTGCCTTCATCGACAACAGTAACAAAGGTTTGCCATTCTCTATCGTCCATACAAACTCCTTTGTTATCGCTTATTACCAAAGATGCGTAATAAGGATAAGAATAAGTTAATGAAATCTAAATAAAGGCTCAAAGCACCAGTGATTTCAATGCGGTCTAAAATTGTTTCATCCTCCATGAGCGCCACTTGTGTCACATTATTTTTAATGCGGTTCACATCAATAGCTGTAAAGATAGAGAACACTACAACACCTACATAACCTAGAACTAAACTAACAGTATCACTAAAGCCACTGAGTACAGTCCAGTTAAAGAAGCGGGCTCCCATCATGACCACAGATACGATAATCATACCAATTAAGGCAGCTAATACATATGGTGTAAGGGATGATAAATTACGCTTAGTTGTAGCCCCTACCACAGCAAAGCCAATAAAGAATGCTAACGTACCTACTAAGGCTGGAATAACTACATCAAACACATCATATCGCAAAGATACCAAGGTCAATGTGAGACCATTCAAAGCACTATAGAGGAAGAACATACCACGTAACGTCATTATATTGGCAGAATATGCACGAGCACTAAATAGGAATACCACCCTAAAAGCTCTACTAATAAAATAATATTAAAAGTTTTGATACGCAAAACGTAACCAGTTTGGATTTGCTAATGCGGCAAAGCCAACACCGATGGTTGTAAGCAAACCTACAACCATCCACAAGAAAGAAACCTTTTAATCGTTGAGATACGATACTTTCAACCTGTGCAACCTCAGCTGCAGTAGGTCCTGTTACATTATATGGATTCATACTATCCCTCCTTATTTAATTATCACTCATAGCGATTATCGAGCATTGGCAATGCCCGCAAATACCTTACCACGTTCTCCATCGATAGTCACTTCTTGACCTTCGAGGAGCACTTCGTGGGCATTTTTAGCGCCTAAGATAACAGGAATACCATGCGTAATCCCCGCAATAGCACTGTCCGATGTATAACCATCTTCCACTGCGATAATACCGCCAGCGCGTTTGGCAATAGCCATCAATTCAGGCTCCATTGTACCTACCACGAGGACATTGCCGTCTTTGAAGCTTTCATAATTGCCCTTATGATTAGCAGCAATGTACACAGTACCTGTAACGGATTTGCGTAGAATACCATTACCAGACAGGAGCACTCGACCTGCAATATGAACGCGAATCATATTAGTCGTACCTGTTGCACCAGATGGTACCCCAGCGGTAACAACTACGAGGTCACCAGACTCGATGGCGCCAGTGCCGAGAGCACCAGTAATAACGCTTAACCATTTCATCGGGTTAATGATTTCATGACCCTTGATAGCCTCTACACCCCAACATAATTGCATACGACGGATAGTTTCCTCATGAGGTGTAACAGCGATGATTTTACAATCTGGGCGATGACGAGCCACACTAAGTGCGGTGTGTCCAGATTCAGTACATGTCAAAATAGCTGCGGCCCCGAGGTTTTTTGAGCTACGCGCACGCTAGCAAAGCATACAGCGCTTGTGGTAGTCATTTCTTCATCCTCACGAGCGCGACTACTAACTATCGTAAATAGCAGCCTTCTCCGTTACCTCTGCAATACGAGTCATGGTCGCAACAGCTTCTACAGGATAGGAACCATTGGCTGTTTCAGCAGACAACATAATCGCATCAGTACCATCCAAAATGGCGTTAGCTACGTCACTTGCTTCCGCACGTGTAGGACGTGGGTTTTGAATCATAGACTCGAGCATTTGTGTCGCCGTAATAACGGGTTTCCCCAAGTCATTACATTTTTCAATCATCATCTTTTGAAGTACTGGCACCTCTTCTGCAGGAATTTCTACACCGAGATCGCCACGAGCAACCATGAGTCCATCCGCAACTTCCAAGATTTCATCGATATTTTAACGCCTTCTGCATTTTCAATTTTCGCGATAATCTTTATGTCTTTTTCTCAGACTCAAGAATGCGACGAATAGCCACAATGTCTTTGCCGCGTTGCATGAAGGATGCGGCCACAAAGTCTACCCCTTGTTGACAGCCAAAGCGCAAGTCTGCTTCATCCTGTTCAGATACGGGTGGCAAGCTTAGTGCTACACCTGGTACAGCTACGCGCTTGCGGTTACCGATTTCCCGCTGTTTTGAACGGTTGTAACGATATTATGCCTTCGATAGCATCGATAATAAGCGTTACAAGCCCATCAACCAAGAGGACTTTATCCCCTACGGACACATCGCCTGTAAGACCTTTGTAGTTCACGGAGCTAAGCTCTTTTTGTACCTTCCACATCATCTGTAGTCAACGTAAATTGTTGACCTGCTTCGAGAATACTTGCCCTCGTTTAAATAGACCAAGACGTACCTCTGGACCTTTTGTATCGAGCATTAATGCGATTGGTTTATTCACAATCATCGCCGCATCGCGCACCATTTGCATGCGTTCGGCTTGCTCTTCATGGGATCCGTGGGAGAAGTTAAAACAGAGCTACATTCATGCCAGCTCGCATCATATCTTCTAAGATGCCGGGTTATCCGTTCCTGGACCTACAGTACATACAATTTTTGTACGTTTCATAATCCCTCCTATGAAACAATCCCTAGATAGGATAGTTCATTTCTTATTATATCAATGTTGGTAAAAAGCTATCTGTGCCCCACGCAACATATGTCTTTCTTCACCGTTTATATACTTATTGTATCAAGTATATGCTTATTACATGTTGCACCTATATATGCTCATTACATGTCACACATACTTGCGTTAACTTTATATGTTTACTGCACCTCTACGGAGCCCTCCCCTAGAATAGCTTCAATAGCCTTAATGGATTCGTCACTAGGGTCAAAGCACATATTCGGTGGTAAATTAATGCGTTGCCGTTGACGGTGTAAATATAACGATGTTGGCACGGAGCCTGTTGTATTTACTAGCACGCGTTTTAAGGCTTCACTATTTTCTGGCGTATCATATTGACTATAAATATGGATTGCCACCTGTTTTGCCTGACTATAGTTTACCTTTAATGGCGTAATACGATCTGCAATGATTTGCACACCCTTTTCATCCGCATCAACCCGACCTTTTACCTTAACGATCATATCGACCGCAAAGGAATTGTTGACTTTGACTAAAGACCTTGGGGAATGCTACCGTTATGCACCAGAATAATCTTCGATGCGAAGAATGGACATAACCTCATTGCGCTTTGTCATGCGGTCCGATTTATTTTCGATGAGACCGCCAAAGGTAATGGTTTGACCATCATATTGCTCTGGATTTTCTACAAGAGCCCCTAATTCAAAGAGCCCTTCCAACTCCTTCGCATATCCTTGCAATGGATGCCCCGTAATGTAAAAGCCAGTATATTCCTTTTCATCCTTTAATTTATCGTCTTCCGATAAATCCTCCACATTAGGAACAGGAATGAAATCGACAGTTTCTTCCATATCGCCAAAGAGATTCATGGTACCCATAGCGGCATCTTTTTGCTCTTTAGCACCAACGGCTTGTGCGCTTTCATACATATGCAACAATTGGTTACGATTTTCCTTGAAGCCATCCATAGCGCCGCAGCGAATGAGACTTTCAAGAAGTCGTTTATTAACAACCTTATTGTCCACCCGTTTGCAGAAGTCCACGATATCCGTATATAGACCGTGCTCATTGCGCTCCCGAATCAAGCGATCGATAGCATTATCCCCTACATTCTTGATACCGCCAAGGCCGAAACGAATAGAGTCATCTTGTACGGCAAAGCTACGCTCAGAATAGTTAATATCTGGGCCTAGCACCTTAACATTGTGCTTCTTGCAGGCAGTAATGTAGTAAGTCAATTTCTGCATGTTCTGCATGAAGCTAGTCATGGTTGCAGCCATAAATTCTGCGAAGTAGTGGGCTTTCAAATACGCCGTTTGGTACGCAATATACGCATACGCCGCACTATGTGATTTATTAAAGCCATAACCTGCGAAGTATACGAGCAAGTCGAATACTTCGTTCGACACGGATTCTTCTATACCATTATTAATGGAGCCTTGAGATAAAGGACTCGCTGTGCTTTTAAGACAGATTCCTTTTTCTTGCCCGCATGGCGCGGCGCATCAAATCCGCTTGACCAGGGAGAATCCCCATGAGCGAGCAATCTGCATAACCTGTTCTTGGTATAAGATTACCCCGAAGGTATCTTTCAATATAGGTTCCAATATGGGATGTAAGTAGGTAACCTCTTTTTTACCATGACGGCGATCGATAAAATCCGCCACCATGCCAGAGCCTAATGGACCTGGACGATACAAGGCTACCAACGGAATCAAGTCCTCAAAATGCTGAGGCTTAAGATCCATTACAAGCTTAGTAATACCTTCCGACTCAAGCTGGAATACACCAGATGTCGTCGCCCTTTGTGAGAGGTCGCAAGCCGCCGCATCATCGAGCGGAATGGCGTCTAAAGTCTGGGTCAATACCACGGTTCGCGTTGATGAGTTTTAAAGCATCCCCATAACCGTCAAAGTACGGAGGCCCAAGAAGTCCATTTTTAGGAGGCCCAATTCCTCGATATTATCCTTATCATACTGCGTTACAAAGCCTTCATCGTTGGCATTTTGTACCGGCACATGGTCATCGAGAGGATCTGCAGAAATTACGACGCCGCACGCATGCGTGGACGAATTTCGCGCTATCCTTCTAGCTTTTTACCAAAGTCGAATAACTCTTTTACATTTGGATCGGTTTCGTATAAAGCTTTTAACTCTTTTCCTTGTAGAGCCTTATCTAAGGTAATCCCCAGTTCGTTGGGAATCATCTTAGCGATGCGGTTCACTTCAGCCAGAGGTAAGTCGAGCACGCGACCTACGTCACGAATTACGGCACGAGCCGCCCTCTGTACCGAACGTAATAATCTGGGATACACGCTCCTGTCCGTATTTTCGCGTTACATATTCAGTTGGCTTGACCACGCTTTTCATGCAAGAAGTCAATATCGATATCAGGCATGCTTACCCGCTCTGGATTTAAGAACCGTTCAAAAAGCAAATCGTATTTTAATGGATCAAGACCTGTAATACCTAAAAGGTACGCTACTAGAACCTGCCGCAGAACCACGACCTGGTCTACTAAGATATCGTGCTCACGGGCATACCGCACATAATCCCACACGATGAGGAAGTAATCTTCAAAGCCCATGGTTCCAATAACATCTAACTCGTAGTCGAGACGTTTTTGTAACGCTTCAGACGTTTCACCATAAAGGCGTAGAATTTCTCGTTCACAAACCTTACGTAAATACGTTTTAGACGTTTCCCCTTCGGGCACATCAAAGTGAGGCAAGTGATGTTCGTCGAAGTTGAATTCTACGTTACAGCGCTCTGCAATTTTTAATGTGTTTTCAATGGCCCCAGGAATATGAGAGAACAACTGCGCCATCTCATCCCCAGACTTTAGATAGAACTCATCATTAGGGAACTTTAAAGCGGTCCACTTCGGCACGGCGGCGGCCTGTAGAAATACAAACCTTAATATCCTGAGCGTCTGCATCCTCTTTTAAGACATAGTGGAAGTCATTAGACGCTACGATGCCGAGACCGTATTCCTTGCTGAGCTTAATGAGCTCCTCTTGTGCCTTTGCTTCTTCTGGTAACCCGTGATTTTGGATTTCCAAGAAGAAATTGTCTTTCCCGTACGTCTCAATATACCATTCGATGGAACGCTTCGCGCCCTCCATATTATCTTGCAAGATATACTGAGGGATTTCTCCTTGAATACAAGCACTAAGGGCAATTATACCCTTGCTGTATTGGCGCAATAAATCACGATCTGCACGAGGACGATACAACATACCTTCTGTAGATGCTTTAGATACGATTTTAACGAGATTACGATAGCCTTCCATGGTCTCAGCCAACAAGATAAGATGTTTTAGTCTTTCACGGCTGCGACCTTCTGGACGATCGAATCGGCTATTTTCCGTTACATATACTTCACAACCAATGATGAAGCTTTAATGCCTTGGGCCGTCACTCTTTATAGAAATAAATGGCGGCGTACATATTGCCGTGGTCTGTAATGGCAAGGGCCGGCTGATTTAACTCCTTCGCACGACGTACCATGTCAGGCAAACGACTGATGCCGTCTAGCAAACTAAACTCTGTATGACTATGTAAATGTACAAATGGCTGCATGGTACACCTCCTTTAAGGGCGATGAGCAAAATACACGTTCAATGACTTCTTACGAGCCTTCAATCTGGCAAAAACTGTGCCACGAGATTAGTGAAAGTTCTTGGAATGGTCTAAATATTTAAAATGAGCAAACTCATGAACCATGACGTACTCAATATACGCCTGTGGTCCCCTCTAACAAACGGGTGTTCATCTTGACGAGCTGCTTTGCAGGCGTACAAGAACCCCAACGACTCTTCATTCGCTGCTGTTTTATGATTGGCATAGGCACATCAATACCTTGGCATGTAAGCGCTGATACACGACCTTTGCCCAATGGACAAAGACCTTCTCTAAAATTACGCACAATAACTGCATTAATTTATGTTTTAGCTTCAAAGGTCGTACCACGAGGTACAACCATGGTAAGAATGGCTTTTCCGTCAAAGCCGATATGAGGCTTTCCGTCCTGCTCAACCAGGCGTAATGTAACGGGAATACCGAGAATTGATAAAGCTTTCACCATTCACATACTGCAATGCATCGACACGCTTAGCATTCAATGCATCAATCTTGTAACGAGCCCGCTCAATGAAGGGCATATTCTCGATGACAAACTTGTCCACCCTATAATCCGGCACATACCCATTCGCCGACACATGGATCACACCATCCTCGTGATGCGCATATTCATGTTCTTCACACGCTTGATGGTTAACTCATATTCAATTCTGTCGCCATTGTGGGTATGAGACCTAGTTGTTGAAGTATTCATACCTTTTATTTTTATCATAAAAACACTCATAAAATCGTAAAATTCTAGTGATTTTAATAGAATGACTAGATTTTAAGTAATTCCTGATTTTTACTGTTTTGTAATATAAAAATGACACCTATGCCAAAGCCCTTATGGGTGGTATGCGGTGTCATTCACTCATCTGTAATCAAATTATTTATTAGTATAGAAAAGTCTTAATAAATACATCACAAGCTTGTCTTACAAGCATCAAATCACCAAAAATATTAAGCATATTATTTTACTTTAACAATAATAGAACGATTAGGATATCTCATCTTCTTATCTTTCAACCGATTATAAATATCCTGTTCCTCAGAAGTTAGGTCTGCCTTACTAGATAAAAAATATGTATGTGAATTGGTTTCTGTTCTTTTTCTAGCTCTTTTTCTCTATCAAATAGTTGTTTTAAAAGTATATTTTTATAATTTTCATCGGTTTCCTCATCAAATAAATAGTATATTTGATCTAAAATTAAATCAATTTTTAGAAAACCTGTTTTTCCATAACTATATAGATAGTTTAATTGTGATTCGTAAGAGTATCCATTATATTCTAATGTGGACCCAGTTTTATTATCCAATATATAATTTTCAGCCTTGGAGATATCCCATAACGAGGGTTCATATTTATGTAGATTAGATTCACCAATATAGATTATTGAGCATACTGCTAAACTCAAAATACTTACCAAAATAATTAATATATATTTCATCTCTACTATGCTCTCACTTCAGCTTAAATAACGGTATCAATTTGAGTTCCATATTTAAAAGGCTATAATTCTAGCTCTGTTCTAAATATGCAATATTAGCTGCAGCAATTAATGCACTCTCCTTTGATGCACTCATTACCATAGACCATAGTTTATCTATATACACGCAGTGAAAAGCTCTGCCGGAGGAATAGATCCGATTTTATTATCGTAATCAGGAAGCCATTCAAAATTATATAAATCTTTTGCTTGCTCAATCCATGAACTTTATCTTCAGAAATTTTTGTCATTCTAACACCAATCTTTAATTTTCGAATGCAGCTTTAGCATTACCAAATGCAGCATCTATTTTATCATAAGACACTCATAAAATCATAAAATTCCGGTAATTTTAATAGGACTTATTTAATATAAGTAACATAATACTCCTCTTTAATTAAAGTTTTATATTTAATGACTTCGCTTAAACTGATCAAAAATAATAAAGATTCCAAGTCCTAACTACGTTATTAGAACTTGGAATCTAAAAGTCTCTGCTATTAAAAGAAATTCAGCTACCTTGTAGTTGAAACCTTCCAGGCGCTTCGACAATTTCTTATATATATCAAATGTTTCAGATGGACCTAAACTTTTCAATCCAGTTTGTAATATCATATTATCACCGTAATACCATATTGTAATCTTGTAAAATTATTTATAATTTCAACATCTTCTGGTTTCAAATAATATACAATAATTGTATTGCTCTCTTGATTAATAATAACATAGACATCATCATTCATCGCATAAATTTTATCATTAATAATATCCATCGAAATACCTTTATTAATAGAGATATACACTGTTGGCCTTATCAAAATTGTATTGTATCTGCTATCAACTACATACCGATACTGTAAATCATGATATAACCAACCCCCACCTATAAAGAAAATAGACCAAATATACCTACCAATATCGTGGATAACTGCGGTAGACCTTTAATAAAAACAATTATTTTATTCATATTTAGTATATTAGTAATATTTCTCCATAAACTCACGTCATCTTATACTCAATAATATCTCTATTATAAATAATAAATCTAGTTGTTGAGATATTCATATCTTTTATTTTTATCATAAAACACTCATAAAAATCGTAGAAAATCTGGTGATTTTAATAGAACTACTTAGATTTTTAAGTAATACTGATTTTTATTAATTTTGTAATATAAAAATGACACCTATACCAAGCCCTTGTTGGTGGTATAGGTGTCATTATAATAGTACGTAATACTAACCTACTAATCTGAGTAAGATAATTCTAAAGATACTTCACCATTAGCTGTTAATATAAATATTAATCCAGAGAACGGATTTTTGATTATAGAATTTAAAAGTCTCAATCATTGATAAAATTTCATTCTTTAAATCATACATAACTTCCGAAATAATAGCTGGCTCTTCATCATTATTTTCTACATACTTTTGTAATACATGAATCATCCTCAGTCTTTATAAACTAAAAAGCTCTACAGAGGATTATCAATCATTCATATCAAAGTGTAATTTAGCACGATGCCAATTTAGAGCGTTAATTTATATATTTTTGAGCTACTTTATTATAATGTTTTTCAAGTTCCGATTCTAAGCTTTTATGCTTTAACTTAAATGCCTTATCAATGGCAGTATAATTTTTTTGCTAATATACGAGATTCCATATCTTCCAATAATAAAACACCTCGAGGACCTTTTTAGCATTTCTTTATATACATCCGGCTCAAATTCATCTTCATTTTCCAAAACACCAAAGTTTTTATATATCCACTTATATCTATTTTGGAGCCAGCAATCGTCAGTTACAGGGATCATTATGAAATTCACAATGTGGCTCATAATCATCGCGTGAAATATACATTGTTCCCCACGTCCATTGTTCTGTAGAGGCTTCATGAAGTAAACGTACATACGTCAAAAATCTCACTAGTCCCAGCTTTTATAGATTTTTACTTTTTCATCACTGCAATTATATAGCAAATCTCCATAACTAATGATTGAACCAGCCTGGGTTTTTACATAATAACAAGCCGAACTCATACCTGATTCTGTACATTCAAAAAACAAATAACACTTATACCAATGTCTTGGCATACAATCAATAAGTATATCTCTTATTTTATTAATATATCTATCCATATATCCTCACATTAATTATTAGGAATTTCGTCAGAAAATCTTCTATTCCTCTTACATCATCATTAGTAATGATTCGATGTTTATCTAAATCAAGAAATGTTAGGTCATAACCTAAATAATACCAGCGATTATTGTTAGTATTTAGCATCATGGTCTGAGTTCATTAGCATTTTTCTAACGTTATATAAAGCCTCTTTTGAAAAAGTCTTCTAGCTTAGTTTTTCTTAAATAATAATCATAAGTATATATACAACTTAAAAATCTTCTAGAATCTATAATCCCTAAGTCTATAAACTCCCTGAAACTTTAATCTGCCAAAACATCCTTTAGTAGCTTTTTAAATCAATGCCTGTTTTTTAACTTGTCAAAACTCACATCATAAAATGGTAATAATATCTGTAATGATGCTAATTTTGCTTTCATAGTAATTAAATCTTTACTTAATTGCCCGGATATATTAGTATCCGCTATCTCCTGTAAATTGGAAATACATGCTTGAAGATCTTCATTCTGAATACGTTCACACGTATATATTTCAGACAAATAGGTCTGTTTAATACAACTTAAGATTGATTCAGAAATGAATTCAGGTTTTTTGTAGACTTCATACAATCCTAACAAAAACAACGCCCAAAAATATCTCCTCTACATAATCGGTAAAGAAATAGATACCGAACTTCTTTTCATCATGTGTGAAATCTTTAACACTTCAGATAAAGTATTACCCTCTAACTCCCGTTCTATTAAAAAGCAATCCAACTACTGCATTCAATATCATCTAACGTATCATTTAATGCTGGTATAGGGATTCTACGAGCCATCCACTCATCAACATCCTCTAAACTCATCCCATCACCAATTATATTTAACAGTTTATCGGACAGATGTCTTTTCTACACATTAATCGAATTAACATACTAAATATGTAATATTCTAAAATGGTCAAGTCAATATAATTTCGTCTATATGCCTTAACAGCACCCAATATAAAGACCATTAAAAATGTATCTAAGCTTTTTACTTTTTAAAATAGATCATAGTTTATACCTCTATCCACTAATTTATTCTAGCTTAAAATCTATACGTTCATCATTAACCCGTTTTACTTAGTGAATTATAATAGTCCATTATCCATCAGCAAACCCAACAAAGTAAATATTGCAAAAATAAGAAGATACTCAAAATAATCCTTACTACACATCTCACTATAGGCTTAGCTGAGTAAAAGATTCTATACTATCATGATTACCAATCAACTCAGGGAATACAAATAAATGCAATTAAAAAATCCTATAGCCTGAATTGTACCTTTAACCTCATAATTTGTATCATATAAATTCAAAAAGAATCAAAAGAACTCCATCGATCTACTAAATCTCCTTATAATTAAGATAATACATACTAAATAGAATATTTACATTCCTATCTTTTTCAAAACTAACAACTCCATCAAAATCAACTCGTTAAAGTACTCTCAATTTTTACTACACAATATTATGAATATAAATATAATATATTACTACTTTTATTAACATAATTATCTCTTAATTGTAACAAGATGGTCCGTTCGTCTTTCCCAATTTCATCAAGACTATTTAATATGGTTAGATAATCGCCATAGTTATATTTCAACATAGTAATTAAAGAGTCTCTAACCTTTTCTACCAGCAATACTTTCATCAAAATATACTTGTATATTATTTGTTTCTTTATCAATGATAATAAAACCACTAACATTAAATATTAAGATTTTTAGTAGGAGTCTCTTTTTATTCCTCTTACGTCATTTGTAATAATTAGATGCTTATCTAAGTCGAGAAATGTGGCTTCATAGCCTGAATGATACCATCGTTTATTATAATATTTAGCACCACGTTCTGAGTTCATCAGCATTTTTTCAAGATTATCTAAAGTCTCTTTTGAAAAAGCTTCTAACTCAGATTTCTTATTAACAATCATCTTAGATCTTGAATAATTAATTTTATAGCTGCCAGTCTCATCACCGTAAATTTCAAATTCTAGAACATCTAACATGTGATTTCTAATATCATATCGACCGATTCCATCATAGCCTAAATAATAATAGTAAGGCTCATCAGATATACGGCTAAAAATACGACTAGAGACGGTTTCTTTAATTGATGTATCTACTAATTCATGGGACTCATCCAGAATAACTATATTATTAGGAGAACCATCGTGATAATAATACTGATAAATAGTGGTACTAATAATTGCTATAACAATCAGTATTAAAGAACAAATTTTTCATACCAAACTACCTAAGCTATATAATCAAATAGCTTCATACAAACACCAACATCTTTTAATAATATCAAATATCATATCTAATTAATAAATATTTATTCCCCTTCTATAATTCAATTATATGTTAAACTAGCGTATACCATCAACGAATATTTTTGTTATGTTGCGGCAAAGTACCATCTATCAGGGACGACTTATGTGTCGTTTAGCTCCCCAAATAGATGGTACTTTTTATAATAAGATTAATTAAATTGTTCAAATAAACATGTCTCACTCAATCTACAATGTTAGTATATTAAACTACTTTTATATTTCGTCGTGCCGCTAAACTACCCGCACTGCTAGCTGAGGCCAGCCCGATTGATATGAGGGTTCCCCATGTTTGTACGTCTTTGGCTTGCTGTCCTTATCTTCTACTCTTTGATTTCTCAAATTTAGTAAACAGATTGTCGAGCTCGCGCAAAGGCATCGCGTTTTTGTGAGTCTTTCAACTCGAATACTTCACCTTTATAGGCGATGTATTTATTTTTTAGTACAGGACTGAGATCATAGATGGGCTCGTGTTCTTCTCCATTTACATCCAACAGCTCATCCAAGGTCAATCCATAATAGCGAGACAGAGCACAGAGTGTATCTAAATCTGGTTCGCGATACCCTGTTTCGTAATTTGAAAGCGCCGCATTACTGATACCTACGGCCTTTGCTACTTCGATTTGGCTTTTGCCCATGCGCACGCGAGCACGCTTTAAGTTCTTGTAAAACTGCATGTTCATCACCTGTATCGATACATAAACAACTACAAACTATATACTTTTATAATAATGTATCACTGATTTTTGAAAGCTTCATCAGCAACGGCTAATGTACGTTCCACTTCACCGCTCTTATGGCAGATAGATACGAAATTACTTTCATAAGGGCTTGGCGCATAGTAAATACCATGGCTCAAGTTATGATGGAAGAACATCTTTTAAATTGTTCTTCGTTGCACGCTGCAGCATCATCAAAGTTCTTAACTGGTTTGTCAGTGAAGAAGATGGTGAACATAGAGCCTACACGTTGTACTACAACAGGCACATTATATTGTGCCGCCAATCTTTCAAAGCCTTCGCAAGGCCAATCGTCGTATCTTCTACTTGTTTAAACACCGTTGGATCGTTGCAGAATGGAAAGCGTTGCCAAACCAGAGGTAACGGCAATTGGTTACCACTCAATGTACCAGCTTGGTAAATAGGACCAGCTGGAGCAATTTGGTTCATAATCTCACGCGAGCCACCAAACACGGCAAGTGGCATGCCACCGCCAACGATTTTACCAAGGCATGTAAGATCTGGTTTGATATTATAACGTTTTTGAGCACCGCCGCTGCTAGCGCGGAAGCCACACATAACTTCGTCAAAGATCAATAATGCACCGTGAGCCTTAGTTACTTCGCGCAAGGGTTTCGAGGAAACTTGGTACTGGAGGACACAGCCCATATTACCTGCTACAGGTTCCACGATGATAGCCGCAATAGTATCGCCGATCTCGTCAAATAATTTACGAACCGCATCAGAATCATTGTACGGCAATGTTATGGTATTCTCTGCTACGCCTTGAGGAACGCCAGGGCTATCCGGCACGCCAAAGGTAGCAAGGCCAGAGCCAGCTTTCACCAAGAGCGCATCACTATGACCATGGTAACAGCCTACAAATTTTACGATACGATCGCGACCAGTATAGCCACGAGCTACGCGCAAGGCACTCATGGTAGCCTCTGTACCAGAGTTTACGAGGCGGATAACCTCCATAGATGGCATGAAGGCTTGTATCTTTTTAGCCAATTCTGTTTCTAGTAGTGTAGGCGCACCATAGCTAGTACCTGAGGAATCGCCTCTTGCAAACTAGCAATAACTTCAGGATTCGCATGGCCCAAAATCATAGGACCCCAGCTCAACACATAGTCGATGTATTCGTTGTTATCGATATCATAAATACGGCTGCCACTGGCGCTGCTAATAAACGGAGGTTAGAGCCTCACGCTGCGATAAGAGCGAACAGGGGCTATTTACGCCGCCTGGCATATAACGTTTAGCCTCGTTAAAGGCCTTTTCAGATTTACCGAGTTGGAACATGGTTCCTCCTTATTGTTGTAACCATTTAGCAATATCTAAGGCATGGTACGTAATGATGATTTTAGCACCAGCACGCTTCATAGACAGCATTGTTTCCATAACGAGACGTTCTTCGTCGATGAGACCAGCCGTAGCAGCAGATTTAACCATCGCATATTCGCCGGATACATTGTATACCGCCACAGGGCAATTCATAGCGGTCACGCGTTTCACGAACGATGTCCAGTGGGACAAGGCCGGTTTAATCGATAATATCTGCACCTTCAGCGATGTCGAGTTCGATTTCTCTGAAAGCTTCTAAACGATTAGCCGGGTCCATTTGATAAGATTTGCGGTCACCAAATTTTGGCGCAGAATTAACAGCTCCGCGGAACGGACCATAGTAAGCAGATGCGTATTTTGCCGCATAGCTCATGATAGATACATTGGTATAACCTGCCGCATCAAGGGCTTCTGCGAATAGCACCTACGCGACCGTCCATCATATCGGATGGAGCCACCATATATGACCAGCTTCTGGCAACACCGCAACTTTACAAAAGCAATGGTAATGTTTCGTCGTTCAAGATTTCATGGTCATCAATCATGCCACAGTGACCGGTAGGGTATATTGGCACAAGCATACATCAGAAATAACCAAAAAGTTGGCACGGCTTCGCGGATGGCTTTGATGGCTTGTTGTACTGGTTGGGACATATCCCAAGCAGAGGAACCTTGCTCATCTTTATATGTAGGAATACCAAAGATTTCTACACCACGCACACCAAGATCATAAGCCTCTTGAGCTACTTTCACAGCCTCGTCAACAGACAAGTGATATTGACCTGGCAATGTGTCGATTTCTTTTTTAATACCTTCACCAGGCACGATAAATAATGGATAAATCAAATCAGTTACGTCGAGTGTCGTTTCGCGTACCAAATCACGCATTTCTGGATTGATACGCAAGCGGCGAGGACGGTATGTTAAATCGTACATGTAATCCTCCTAAATGTCTTTTACAATAGCATTTACTAAGCCATCTGTTGTATATACATCGCTGATGATAGCCGGTTTAAGACCTGCACTCATAGCCGTAGCAGCCGTAATTGGACCGATGCAAGCCACTTTAGTTTTGCCTAATAGCTCTAGTGCATTGTCGCCCAATAATTGGATTGTATTTGTTACAGTAGAAGAACTTGTGAAGGTAATATAATCTACATTGCCTTCTGTTAACGCTGTTACTAATGCTTCTTGTTGAGATGTATCTTGTGTAGTTTCGTATAAACGCAAAATATCTACATCCATATTGCGGTGACGCAAGCAACGTGGAATCACATCGCGTGCTACCTTTGGTTGAATCAACAGTACAGAATCCCCTGCATTGAGTTCTTCTTAAGAGCCTCTACAGCAGATTCAGCCTTATAGTCTACGGAATGATATCCGGTACGATGCCATGCTTTTCATGAAGTTCACGAGCCGTAGCACAGCCGATAGCCGCCACTTTAGAATTACCTAAAGCAGTGTATCTTTGCCTTCTTTATATAGAGCATCGAAGAAGTGGCGAACCCTTCACCAGATGTAGATACGATGCATTGGTATTGTTTTGTATTATTAATGATACGTTTATCTTCCTCAAAACAATTCCAATGGAATGTTTTGATTGCCGCTGCTTCCACTACATTTGCGCCTTGAGCCGCTAATTTTTCGCGGAATGCACGCGGGAGCGAGCGCGTGTAACGACAACAGTTTTTCCGAATAAAGGTTTATTATCGAACCATTGTAATTTTTCACGAAGGTTGACAACATCACCTACTACGATGATAGCTGGCGCTTTCAATTGAGCCTTTGCTACATCTTCAACGACATGTTCAGGTGAAACTATCGCCCTCTTGTACTGTTTTTGTTCCCCACCGAACAAGCGCTACTGGTGTAGAGGCTGCTCGCCCATGAGCCATCAATTTTTCCGCAATGACAGGCAAGTTACCAACACCCATTACAAAGCAAAGTGTATCTACCGCCGTAGCAAGGCCTTCCCAATGGATGCCAGATACTGCTTTTGTAGGATCCTCATGACCTGTTACCACCGCAAAGGATGTGGCCATAGCGCGTTGTGTTACAGGAATCCCTGCATAGGCAGGCGCTGCGATAGGAGATGTTACACCTGGCACGAACTCAAATGGCACACCGGCTTCGGCCAGAGCCATCGCTTCTTCACCACCACGACCAAATACGAGCGGATCACCGCCTTTTAATCGTGCTACGATTTTGCCTTCTTTACCTTTTTGGACTAATAGCTCATTGATTTCCCATTGATGCATTGTGTGATCTTTACACTGCTTACCAGCGTAAATTAATTCTGCATCTGGGCGCGCCCACTCTAACAGATGAGCATCCGCTAAATAATCATATACAATTACATCTGCTTTTTCGATGCATTCACGGCCTTTTACAGTGATGAGTTTAACATCGCCAGGGCCTGCACCGATTAGATATACCATACCTGTCATTTTATGATTCCTTCCTCTATGAGAGCATCCACAATCGTTTGCCCCCTTCTTCCTATAAGGCTTTTGCAAGATTTTTACCAAGGATCTCGCCTTTTTAGCGGGACCAGAATTTCCCCCTTCGTCACAGTTTTTCCATCGAGGGATGCAATCATAGCCTTTAAAGTCAATTGACCTTTATTGATGGTGCCATGTACGCCCGTGGCACTTGCAACCACCATTTAATTGACGCAGAAACTACGCTCCCCTTCAACGGCATAACGCGTTGCTTCATCGTTGATAGGATCCAACATGTCAAGCATCTCCGTATCGTCGGCACGACACTCGATAGCGAGTGCCCCTTGTCCAACAGCAGAATCATTTTCGTCGGCCTTGAAGACTTGTAATTTGGTCTTCTAACAATCGCTTAAGGCCTGCTGAGCCAGATAACACCGTCTAGCTTTTCCGTTTCAATTTTGCTCAAACAGAGTCTGCACGTACCGCGAATAACCTCTACCTTTAGGGTCAGGTCGGACATGTAATAGCTGTGCTTGCCGGCGTAAACTACTAGTGCCAACGCGAGCGCCTTGTGTGATGTCAGTGTTTTTATACACGGGACTCACTGGTGCATCATAAGGCACTTCACGAGCGGAGATGGCACCGAAAGTGAGGCCTTCTGGCAGCTCTGTGAGGCATATCGCTTTAAGCTATGTGCGGCGATGTCGATGTCGCCTGCATGTAGCCTCTTCTAATTCAGCAGTAAATAAACCTTTACCACCAACGAGGCCAGTGGTTTCTCTGAAAATAGTCACCCTTTGTGATTAAAGTGAACTAGCTCTACCGTAATGTGTTCAGGTACAGAACGTTGTAATTCTGCACTAATATGTTCCAGCCTGCCGCATAGGGCAAAGGGGCACTTTTCGCGTGCCGATTCGAATATGATCTCTATGGCATTAGCCTTCTTTCTCAAGATTAAACATATCTTTGAATAAGTCCCAGTACAAAGCCTTCTTCCTCTGTACCAGCAATTTTCGTTGAAGTGAATCATCGGTTCCGCAACATTTACCGAATGATCATGCGACTCATCGAGGTCCATAATGCAGCGTTCCTTATCGGAAATATCTGGTAATTTAGCTAATGCGCGATGTAATTCACGACGGCGAATACGCTCCGCCTTTTTCTGTAAAGCAATGCCATCATCGGACGCACTGTTAAATAGCTCAACATGTCAATAACTCTTCAATAGCATCATGAATAATGGGCTCCGACGACGAGCTTCTTCTTCGCGCTGCGCCTTATTTTCTTCTACCACTTTCAAGAGGTCAATATTAAATAGGTAAATACCGTCCAAATCTGCCACCGCAGATCGATATCACGGTACCGCTATATCGATCATAACGATTAGTTCACCCTTGCGAAGGTCATAATTTTTCTTCGCTTCTTTTTCAGTAATAATATAATGCGGTGCCCTGTAGATGTGATAAGAATATCCGCATCTTTAGCATACTCTACAAAGGTTATCGAGCTTAACAGCTTTACCATTAAAGCGTTCCGCTAACATTTCAGCCTTAGCAAAGGTTCTATTAGATACGAAAATCGTTTTTACACCCTTCGCTTGTAAATGAGTAGCTGTCAATTCACTCATCGTACCAGCACCCAAAATAAGATACTGTAGCTTCGGATAATGACGCATCTAAACTGTCCTCCGCAAGATTGACCGCCGTGTAACTAACAGATACAGGCGTATTAGCAATGCCCGTATTAGTACGTACCTTTTTACCAACGCTAATAGCCCGTTGGAATAAAATATTAAAAATTGTTCCCGTACAGCCTGCGCTATAAGCCTGAATATAAGCCCCTTTTAATTGGCTCAAGATTTGGCCTTCCCCTAACACAAGGGAATCAAGACTAGCAGAAACACGGAATAGATGCTCAATACAATCTCGTTCTTCGTAGAAGAAGAATGCATCTACATCGATATGATCTGTCTCTTTTTAAATCTTTTTAACACTGCCAACATGTAATCCTTCGGAATTCTACACCTTCTAAAACAGCATAAATTTCCGTTCTAGTACAGGTGGATAATACTAACGCATTCTGAGATACAGTCAAATTCATAGAGGCGGTTTAGTGCGGCAACTACCTCGTCTTTATCAAACGAGAAACGTTCACGCACCTCTACAGCAGCACTTCTATGATTTAGACCTAATACCACTAATTGCATGGTTAAGTTTCTCCTCTATAATCATCCAATCTCCCTTGAGAATGGCTTCAAATGTTTCTACCGTCAGATTGTCTCGCCAAAAATTTCTGTCGAGGCCTCTGGAGTAGGAAGCAGTAACTACTTCTTCTCTAAATATTTTAAGTCTAGGCATAGCCTTTTGCAACTGACCATAACGATTCATGCATATCTTGTCGTACGAGACGATTGATACGAGTCTACATTATTGGCACTAATAGCAATATGAAGATCGCCGAGTTCGAGGGATGACTGACACAGTAAAAAGCTACAGCGCTCGGATCATCACTGCGGTTGGTCCACACGCGATGTTTTTCCTAACTCGTACAAGGTATCGTTTAATTCAGCGATTATCTGTGCAGATAAACAGCAAACTACTCGAAATAATATGCTCTTCGTCATCCATTGTGAAAGCCCGATCACCAAGTGATGACGATTTTTCCTTTGCCCATTGGCTAATCGTATCCGTCACGAGTTGAACAATAACGACAATTTGGCAAAGGCTCCTCAGTAAAAGCTGCATCCGTCGTTCCGCTACTTCTCCGCCGCCTCGAATGGGATTATGATTTTTCAGTTGTAGGGTTGAAATGTTATGGATACCATGGCTGTCCTACTATATACAAAAATCGGCGATCGGTCAAGCCGATTTTTCAACCTCCATAAATCGTTTCAGATATACGCCGATACGCCCTTTCGAGAGGTACCTGTAATAGCTTCTACCTTCATTCGGCCGACCACGCATGGGCAGACATCCCCTTCTTTAACCTCTTGGGATGCCCCTTAGCTGGTTGCCAGTTTACTTGTAATAAGCCCGCATTGATAGCACTCACCAATTGGTGCGGATACACTAAATCCAGAGCTTGCTACCGCATCTAAGCGCAAGGAAGCGACTGTAGTGCGGACTTCTGTAATTTTTCTTCTTTTGGTGCAATATCTGATAACTCAATAGCCTCTGCAGATACAGAAACCATAGCAATTTTCGTAAAGTTTTGAATTACGAAATCAATCACGCTTTCATCCACCATAATCTGAGCGCGCTCGCTCGGACGATAACGTCCCCAAATTTGGAGCGATCAATGCCGAGCCATCAAGGCCCAGCACATCGCGATGGGTAAGCAATCGGAACCGTGGGTCCCAATTCACCTTAAGGGCGCGAATGCCCCATGTCCACGGTACCGTTAAAGTCGCTATCTACAAAGGCGATACGGATACGTTCACGCCCTTCATACCGTCAGTTTTTAACAGTTAACGTGCGGGTAATTAGCCTTGATAGCATCTGCATCGCAGGCCTGCGGGACTCGTAAAATCCGCCACGATAGGGCGACGCTTTAACAACCTGCTCAGCCAAGTCAAGCATGCGAGCGAGCTTCCTCCCGCTGCCACTGGCCTCGAAATATCGTATTAATTTACTAGTATCTGCCAAAAATTATTTCCCCAATTCATTCGACCGAGAAAGACATGCTACTACGCCATCTTGGAGACACTGCGAAGTCCGCTTTTTCCATGGCACCAATACCAGCAGTGGTGGGTGCCAGCAGGGCCTGGTCACTTGATCTCGTAGTACTGCGGATGATTGCCACTTTCAGAGCCATCTTACCAGCACCGTACATCGTTTGAGCAGCTGCCCTTATGGCCTTTCAGCTGACGTGGTAGACCAATACGAACGCCGCATCAGCTAAAGCATCAAGGATAACGAACATATAGCCGGGGCCGCGCCAGATAGTGCGCCTAAGCGATCTAAATCGGCTTCGCTCACCACTGCTGCCTCACCTACAGCCTCAAATAAGGCCTTGCAGTAAGACCTGGTCCAGTATTCACATCATCTCCAGCAAAGTGCCGTCATGCCAGCACCGATAGAAAGCGGTGTATTTGGCTGGCTCTGAGCCAGTTAACGTGGAATAGCCGCATCAAGGTATCTGAAAGGTGACACCTGCGGCAACAGAAATCATAACAGTCCCGAAAAATTGCTTCTTTTTAAAGTCTCCTAATACAGATGGTAACACTTGTGCGTTTTACAGCTCAATAGAATAGTGTTGTACTCGTTTACATTGAGGCAATGTGGTAAAACCTACTACATAGCTCCTCTGCAAAAGAGCCTTACATTGTTCTTCGCGACGCACTAGAATGTGTATCACGGGCTTTCAACACCATACTGTAATGACCGCGCAATGAGCGCGCCCCATTGAGCCAACGCCTATGCATAGGGTTTTACCTAACATAGTTATCACCATTTATAGAGATTATTTGTTTTCCCAAGAATATTCGTTTTGCTCAGTTGTGCTGCTTTCATTGTCGTTATAATCAATGAAATATTTACAGGTACACACTGAAAATGTCTTTACCTACTTTTCCAGTTGCCCATCAATGCACTAGGTCGCACCAGATGACGAAAATCTACAATACGAGCTGCTTCGCGAGGGTCTGTATTTTCAAAATTAATCAGTACAGGGACGCATGTCGCGCAATTGATGTGTAATATTTTTCGAATCTTCAAATACTTTTGGTTCAATTACCTACTTTCATAGCTGTTGGACGTTTGTGTCATCGTAGATTGGCCTCCTACCTTGCGTGGATGAAATTCAGATGCGCCCGGACACGGGGCCGCTGTTGCTACTGGGGTAGAGTTCAGCTTATCTTCCTCTTCATCTTCGTATTCGTAATCATCATATTCATAGTCATCATCAGTTCTGCCTAAGAATAAGTTTTTGCTTTGTCTAAATAATCTCCCAATGCCATTTGGATTTCCTCCTAATACAATTAACGCTTCCGATTATCAGGTAACCCGAACCTTAATAATATACACGTTCCCCAAAAATTGCTGTGCCTACACGAACGATGTTAGCCCCCTTCTTCGACAGCAACCTCAAAGTCATGAGTCATCCCCATAGATAAATATTGAATCTGCCCTTCTTCAAAGTAGCGTTTCCTATCCTCAAACAAGGCATTCGCTACGCGAAAGATTGGACTGAGCTTCCTGTGGATCATCGAAAAATGGCGCCATACACATCAAGCCCTTACGCGTACATGAGGCAATGTTTTTGCATAATCTCGTATTTCTGGAAACTCTTCGACGGTCATTCCCGTTTTAGAAGCTTCGCAGGCCCGATGACTTGCAGTAATACATCTTGTATTTTATCGTGCTTTGCAGCAACCTTTTCGATTTCATCTAATAATTTTCGGCTATCCACAGAATAAATTAAATCAAACATAGGAACCGCTTGGCGCACCTTATTGACCTGTAAATGACCAATCAAATGCCATGTTAATTGTGGTCCACTTATAGGTTAGCTTTGCTTTTCTTTGGCCTCTTGCTCGATTTCTCTCCTACATGAGGTGACACCGAGCCGTGCGACCTCTTCCACAGCCGACACAGGGTGGTTCTTTGTAACCGCCACTAATAATGCTGTATCTACGCGACCAACGCGCCATAGCATCGACCATGCGCTGCTGTATAGCGATGCAGGGTTCTTCAATCACGTGATACGCTCAATCTATATATCATAATCATCAAATATATTTGTATAGACTATTTTATTATATATATTTAAGGTCAAATGTACTATGATTTAAAGGCTTATCCTTCCACAAATTCAAGCATGTATATATATAAAATATCATACTTTATTATGATTCCTGTGAAAGTCAATTTTATCGGATCTTGTAACATCGCAAAATAAGGCCATGCGACCTGTTAGGGCCTGCCTCTCGACGATAGGAATAACAGTCTACTTCACTTACACTATCAGTACCACCAATTGTGATATTCTCTGGAGATTCCATTTACAACGAGATCCTCACAATAAAAGTTCCATAAATTGATATAAGCCTTATCTAATTTATCACCAGGATAATTGACAACATCAGATGCATCTCGGTCTGTCAGTATCTCCATGCTAATTCAAAGCGTTTACCTAGTTCTACATCTACTTCAAAGAGGACTCTGGTCCAATACTGAGGCCCAAAGATATATAGCAATCTTTGAACTCGGTCCCTGAAGCCTCTTTCATGGCCTCAGTAGTAAGTACTGTAAGCGGCCAATGGCACCACGCCAACCTAGATGTGCCGTTGCAATCGCATGATGTTTGGCATCGTAAATGCCTACGCCAACGCAATCTGCAGTGAACGAAATATATGGCACATGAGGGTAGATTTGTAAATACCGCATCACAATCATCGATGGCCGTATCTTCTCCCAAAAGCTTCCGGCTCCCAATAAGGTCTTCTGTGATTTCTACAGCCTTTAAACCATGGACTTGATTGCCACAAAAATACGGTTTGGTTCAACACCTAAATATTTCGCAACAATAGCTCGATTTTCTCGTACCTCTGAGCTTCATCCCTACCATGACAAAGCTAGGTTTAATGATTCATAAGGGGCTTTAGATACACCACGCATGACGATAGGTGTCGCCCATAACAATGAAATCGCTCACTCCAGCGGCGTCTCATAAGACCATATACCATGAGGACCTTTCACATCTTTACGTTTTACAGATTGATTCATCTATTACTCCTATTTACATACACCACAGCGTTTACAACCTACTGCACATGAAGGTGTATATGCTTCATCAAGGGATCTTTGCCATTCCATTTCAAGATAGCCCTCCTGCATCCCCATGTCTAAATGAGCTCACGGCAGAATTCATCAAAACTGCGTTCGCGATAGTTCATATCGTCCATATCTAGACCAGCCACTTCATTTCAGACTTAAAAGATTTACTGCCCCGATCGGCTACACACGCTGCAATAACAGCGCCTAAGCGGCGATCCCCACGACGAGAACCCCTTGAATATATGCCTCTGGGGACTCTACGAGAACCTCAATGCGGCGATTCTTTTGCAATGCTTTTTTTATATATTGTAAGTTTTTCTCCACCGCTTTTTGATTATCCATGGCCATCCATTGAAATGGTGTAAAAGGCTTAGGAATAAACGGATTAATGCTGAGCGTCAAACGACCTTTACAGCCTACCTCAGCCATATGAGCCTGCGTTCTTTCGCAAGGCCTACAATAGCCTCAATGTCTTCATCGGTTTCCGTTGGCGGCCCAATCATAATATATAAGCGCATATGCTGAATACCTGACTTTGCAGATAAGGTAGCTGCATTTTTGCAAATCTCTTCCATGATACCCTTGTTAATGACGCGACGCAAACGTTCACTGCCCGTTTCTGGTGCAATGAGTAATAGATCTTTTGTCCACTGTCGCTAGTCCATCACCGGCTTGTGTTAGCGAGTCAGCGCAAGGATGCTGAAAGGTAACGCATATCTTTCGACGAGATATAATTAACGAGTTCATCTACCTCAGGATAATCCGAGATAGCAGCACCCATTAGGCCTACCTTTTTACCTAGTTTTTCTGCGCGCTCTACGCCTTCTTTCAAAATGTCAAAGGACGTACGCGAGTACGCGGAAGCAATGCCCAGCCATACAAAAGCGACGGTGACGACCACAACCAGAGCTACTTCTGCCATGATGCGCAGCGCCAAATTCGGTATAGTTCGTAGCCACTACCGTTTCACCACCGCTGGTGAGCATTTCAAAGTGACGTTTAATCGTCTTGGGTACGCCCTCGACAATATCATAGCCTTCGATTCACCATCTTCATTGTAAATCGGCACATACAGGGATGGTGCGTAAACACCGATATCCGCTAATTGACGTAAAATAGCGTGACGATCCAAGCCTTCCAGTTTCCCATCTCGAATGATATCGAGGACATGGCTCACTGAGGCCTTCCCCTTCACCGATGATGAAAGCATCAATAAAATCAGCAAAAGGCTCAGGGTTGAAGGTCGCACAAGGGCCCCCTGCAATAACGATAGGATCAAACTCGGTACGGTCTTTCCCGTCGATAGGGACTCGTACTGACGCAACATCAAGGAATATGGAAATAGTCCATTTCAAGGTAACATCAAAAGCGACTACATCAAATTGATGCATAGGTACGTTGTGTTTCAACGCTCATAAGGGGAGTCTTAGTCTTATCGTAAAGCTTCTAATTCCTTTTTCTCAGGCAAGAAAATCCGTTCGCAAACGCTATCATTTCGCAAATTGATTTCCTCATAAATGATATGAAGTCCAAGATTACTCATGCCCACAAAGTATGTATTTGGATAGACGATGTACCTTTTTGCCCTGCATGAGGATTTACTGTTACCGACTATCTTCATCTTTATATAATTCTTGTAATCGATCTATTAAATCTTTACGATTCACTAATTTCCTTTCTATAAAGCCCTGCGAATAGTGGGCTTAATAACGACATATATATTGTTATATATTTATAAGACTACGAAATACGTATCTCGCCTATACTATAAAAGCAATAGATATTACAATTTTAGATTTTCAATTTATCTTTAGTATAATTGGTCTTACTTTTTAAGAGTGCCCACAATTTGTGGACGATGTTTTTCTTTCGTGGGATATACAACAACTTTTTCCATCTTTATATTCTGCAATATATATATCATAACAGAGTATCGCTTGAACTTGGTTTCTTGTTCAAGCCAATCTCTATCTTTTTCAGTACATCGAGGTAAAGCTGATTAATTTGACCATCATCGATAAGGTCAAATCAATGTATCTTCACGAATTGAACCACGTTGAGCTGACCGTTTTTGCTCCAATACGGCACGCTTAACATCCGTAACATATTGAACACCGGCAGCACGAAGTTTTTAATTTAAGTTCAGCCGCTTGTATGCCATAACGCATCATTCTTCTGTTAGAATATGACCTTTTTCGATTACTATAACTGGATGACCATCAAAATTGCTTTAAAAATACGAAGATTCCCTTTTAAAAACTTAAAGTCATTACGAGGATAGTCCAATAAGAACTAGAACTTAAAATGCTGAATTTGATCATTGTAAATAATGGCACCGATAATACCACCAAGTACGTAGTTTTGCAATTGGTCTAAAAGGCAGAGGTTGGGGCTAAATTGCCCTTACCCGTCTAAATTGATTTGTAGAATAATCATCAAAGAGACCGATGGCGGGTTTTGCAAAGACCATCCCATAGACAGCCATAGCTTCTGTCATATATGGTCCTCCTTATGGTAATGTGTCCGCTTTATCATGAATTCGATCTATAGGACTTACCTTATAAACATGTAATAGTATGGGTTGAAAATTCTGGATTAAATTGAACCTCATAGTAAAGCATCCTTGCTTTTTAAAATCATACCATTACGAATCTTTAAGAGTTAACCGCCAATTGAGTCGCTCGGTACGGAACGATCTGAACTAAAAGAATGTAAAAATTGAGCCATACGAGAGGGTCCTCAGAATAGGTTTTTCATCCGATTATGCTCTTGGTATTCAAGCCCTAAGAAGAACACTACGATTAAAGACAATATAATCATCAGGTCACGATAGCGACTAGTAAAGACCATTTCCGCAATACTTGTACTCCCAAAAATGAGTAATGCTAACAGAACAGCTACAGTATAATAAAGTCCCAGTTTGACCCTATTACAGCCTGACTTTCAACATGAGGCTAATGTGTAAAATCCATGCTACACTCCTTTCAAATATTACTTTTTATTATACCATATTTTGATTCCAATATTTTTCGATGTAATCGTCAAGATGGCTCAAAAATAATGTAAGAAAAGATAAAAATAGCGACCCTTACAGGGTCTCTTTTAATCAGCATATAATCTCACAAAGATTACCTAAATAATACTCTTATTTTAACCAGCTCATCAAGTTGCGAAGTTCTGCGCCAACTGGTTCAATTGGATGATTAGCAGCTGCTTCGCGATGTTCTTTAAAGGAATTTTTGACCATTTTTGGAATCTGCTAAAATTCATCAAGCAAATTTACCAGATTGAATATCCGCCAAGATTTGTTCATAGCTTTTTGAGTATCTGCAGTGATTACGCGAGGACCTGCATGGTAATCGCCGTATTCAGCAGTGTTGAAATGAGGTGGCGCATTTTTGGAAGCCACCTTCGTAGATCAGGTCTACGATCAATTTCATTTCGTGCAAGCATTCAAAGTAAGCGTTTACAGGTTCATAACCAGCTTCTGTTAATACTTCGAAACCAGTTTTGATCAATTCAGTAACACCGCCGCACAATACAGCTTGTTCACCGAGAGGTCAGTTTCAGTTTTCAGATTTGAAGTTAGTTTCGAGATACCGGAACGGCCACCACCGATACCAAGCCCGTACTGTACAACTGTCTTCAGTATCACCAGATGGATCTTTTTCTACAGCGTATAAGCGAGAACGCAGAACCTTCTTGGTATGTGACGACGTACTAAATGACTAGGACCTTTGGGAGCTACCATGAGATACGTTGATGTCTTCACGGTACGATTTTACCAAAGTGAATGTTGAAGCCGTGAGCAGATGCCAAGTATGCACCTTGTTTTTAGAGTTAGGGCGATATCTTGTGCGTATACGTCTGCTTGCAATTCGTCTGGAATCAATACCATAACGATATCAGCGCCTTTAACTGCTTCTGCAGTTTCTTTAACTATGAGCCATGCTATCTTCAGCAGCTTTCCAGCTAGAAGAACCACCACGAAGACCAATTGTTACATCCATACCATTTTTCTTTCAAGTTCAATGCATGCGCATGACCTTGGGAACCGTAACCTAAAACTGTAATGTCTTCAATTTGCTCAAATTACAATCTGCATCATAATAAACTGTAGTACCTAAAATTTTACCTGCCATATTGAACCAACCTCCAAACATATTCAATAGAATATAGATTATATATACTGTACACAATCTAACAAATTTTTGCAAGATGTGGCGTACATTAATTTAGTATCAACAAGCCAAGTTTTAAGCCTCTGATAAAAATTGATAACTACCGAACCATCACCCATGGACGATCATCTTTCCATACAACCTGTCGGAAGAGTCCAAAGACATCAGATAAAAATATCATCAGTTAGTACCTTGTGTTTAGGACCTGCATGAATCATCTTGCCCTCTCATAGATAGCTGCATGAGTAATAAACGGTAGTATCTCTTCAATTTGATGTGACACATAGATAATCGGTGTCTGCTGCTCAGCTACCAAAGTAGATACGATGCGTAAAAACTGCTCCCTCGCTGGTAGAGTCAAACCAGAACAAGGCTCATCCAAAAATCAATAATTCTGGATTTGCCTAATAGACCTCACTAACAATACCCGGCGCTGTTCGCCAGCAGATAAGGTTCGAAAACGATGACCTTCCAAATAGTCTAGTCCAAATTCAGATAATAATTGCGACCTCGTTGACGCACCTCAGGTGCTACCTCTTGGTATATCTCAATGCTACTAAATGCAAATAACAATATCTTCAACGACATTTTATCAGGTTGACTGAAAAGTGTCCAAGCACAAACTAACAAATCTAGTCTAGCCTTGATTTTGGGCCACATATTTACCAAATTCCTTACCAAACACACCAAAGTACCCGTTGTAGAATTTTGATAGCAGAGTATCATGCTGAGTGGCGTTGATTTACCAGCCCCGATTAAGCCCTAATAAGACTCAATGTTCACCGTCCTCTATGTCAATTTACATTATCTAAAATAGATCTACCATCACGGCGAAGCGACATTTTTCATAATGGAGTAATTCACGCCCCCACGTTATCAACTCTACATTTTTCTCCGCGGCTCTAGCGGTGATACCTGTTTTAGCAATTTCAAAGAATACCATAAGTTTCCGCAATTTGAGATGAAGCCACGTAATTTTTCTACACTACCAGTGACTTCAATGATCATAGATGTAGGAGAAATATCTAACACATTACCACGATACATCGGCAATCTGTACTATTTGTGATCTTGTGGAAGCAGATGCTTTTACCTTGATAAGCATTAACTCACGGCATACCACATCGCAGTCTTCAAACACTTTAACCTTAACAACATCGATAAAGCTTGTAGATTTGTTTTTGCATGATCGAAATTCGGTCATCGGCCTCTGAGTAATAGTAATACGTGCATAACCTGGCTGATTTGTAATGCCAGATGTCATTTTTGTAACGTTAAAGCCACGACGGTTAAAAGGTGCCAAAGCATAGTTACCAATACCTGGGTGCATTTTTGCAATGATTAAGACTTGATGTTCTTTCGCCATTATAAGCACCCTTTCTTACCCATCATACCGCTTATCAGTGCCGCCTGCTGGAATCATTGGTAATACATTATCCTCTCGTTCAACGCGACAATCCAAGACAATGCTTTCATCCGATGTCAATGTATGATTTAAATTCTTTATTGAAAGTTTCAACATTATCTGAACGCGCTGCTTTCAAGTCAAATGCATCTGCGGGTTTCACGAGTTCGGACTCACTTCCAAATCTACATAGAGTAGCGTCTATCATTGAAGATTTCTTGCCGTTGACGAACCATACCAAGATAGCCGTTGTTAATAATAATAATCTTGATTGGCAGAGTGTATTGGCGAACCATCATGAGCTCTTCACAGTCATTTGGAACCCACCGTCACCGACAACAGGATAACCTGCTTCTTGAGGCGCCCCTAGCTTGAGCGCAATAGCCGCCGGCAAACCATACCCATGGTGCCGCACCGCCAGAGTAACGATAGTATGAGGTTTTTATGAGTTAAGATTGAGCCGCCCACATTTGATGTTGACCGACGTCACTTTCGATTATGGCATCTTCGCCCGGCAATCTTGTTAAGCTCAGATAACACATATTGTGCATACATACATCATTTTTAGACTCAGGGATTACCATAGGGTGTTCCGCTTGCCATTCTCAGTTTGCTCAGCCACGCTTCGTGGTTGTAGGGTTCTCAGAGGCATTAAGCTCCGTTAATACCTGTTTTAAATCCCTCGATGGGCACATTGATTGTAACATTCTTATCAATTTCAGCTGGGTCGATATCAATATGGATGATTTTAGCTTTTTACAGAAGAAATCTGGATGGCCTGTGATGCGGTCATGGAGCAATCCTACAGCAATCACGAGATCTGCCTCATCTGTACTCATGGCTGCAACAGAACCGTGCATACCAACCATACCAAGAGCAATTCGTGATCTCTGGGAAACCGCAAGACCAACTAATGTATTCGTCACCGGAATTTGAGCCTTTTCAGCTAATTCTTTAAGCTCATCCACTAGCACCAGACTTTAATACGCCTGCCCCAGCAATGATAAAGTGGACGCTTTGCATTTTTGATGAGTAGCTGCTTTTTGATTTGACGCTTGATGACCTTTATAGGTTGGATCATAGCCTTCAAGATGAATAGGTACTTCGTACAATTTGTTTGTATTCCGCCATGGATATTTTCTCGGTTTGAATATCCTTCGGAATATCGATAAGTACAGAGCCTGGGCGACCTGTGCCAGCAATAAAAAGTACGCCTCTTTAATGATGCGAGGCAAATCGCCGAATATCTTGAACAGAATAGTTATGCTGGTTATAGACATCGTCATGCACTGTGGATATCCGCCTCTTGAAAGAGTGCCTTACCGATAAAGGCAGCCAGCCTGACCTGTAGTGGCCACCATGGGTACCGAGATCCATGTACGCAGTCGCTAGTACCTGTTACAAGATTCGTTGCACCAGGACCAGACGTAGCAAGACATGCACCTACGCGACCAGATACGCGAGCATAACCATCTGCTGCATGTGCAGCACCTTGTTCATGACGAACAAAGTAATGTTTAATTTCAGGAAGCTATATATTTCATCATAAAGTGGAATTACCGCGCCACCTGGATAGCCGAACATATCAGTTACGCAAGGCGATACAATGTTTCAAGGACAATGCGTGCCCCATTGATTGTTTCTGCGCTCGCAGGAACCGCTTTCGCAACTATTCAGACAATATCTCGCTGGAAATTTAAACGTTTAATAATGTAGCCATTATGTTTGAAAGTATCAATAATGTGTTGGATGTGCTCTTCTGCATTTGTTTCTGCCGTTGCTTGCAATTCCACTTCATGGAAACGGTCAGGTTTTTTGAACTGATTATGGTCGAGTTTAATAACATTTGCATCTGCATCTGCCAGCATGCTGAGATACCGCAACCAGTTGACCTGGTTTATCAGGAAGGTTAACGGAGAAGGTAAAGATACGACCGCGCAATACGAGACCTTTAGTAATCATTGACGAAATAGTTAGTACGTCGATATTACCACCACTGACGATAGCTACCACCTTTTTACCGTGGCACTCTCAATTTCTTGAGACCAGCAGTGGCAAAAATACCAGAGTTTTTCTGCTACTAACTTATGTTTTTCAACAAGCAATAAAAACGCTTCCATCAATTCATAGTCAGAAACGGTAATAATTTCATCTACATATTGTTTGATATATTCTAATGTAGTTTCCCCAATTTGACGTACTGCAGCACTCATCTGCAATCGTCGCCCGCTTCATCGAGAGGTACAGGATGATCACAGCCTTTAAAGGCAGCTAGGGCACTCATGCACCTTCAGTTCTACACCGATAATCTTAACGTGGATAATTTCGCCGCAGCCGCAATGCAGATACGATACCACCGCCCCCAAGCAGAACGAGCAAGATATCCGCATCAGGCAAAGTTCATCAAAGCACCTCGAGGGCAATCGTACCTTGCCCTTCTATTACATCTTCATCATCGAAACGGATGAACGAACACATAGCCGTGCTCTTTCTGCAGCTCCATCGCCTTTTTGATGAGGCTTCAGTCATAAATCTCACCAAATAGTGCACATCTGCACCGTATTGTTTTGTAGCATTCACCTTGATAAGAGGCGTGTGTTTCAGCACTGACAATAGTCCTTTAATGCCAAGGCGTTTCAGCGAGGCCACGCCTTAGTGCATGATTACCGGCAGAACGCAGCGATACACCGCGCGCCTTTTTCCTCTTCTGTTAGTTTTGCAATTTTATTATAAAGCTCCACGAACCTTAGAAGAGCCTGTTATTTGCAAAGTTTCTGGCGATATATACATCATTTGCCACACTCGTCCAGAAAAACACATCACTGATGATAACTTTCGTTTTCACAGTGATTGTGCTCAACGCTCTCGAGCCTCCATAAAATCATATAACTATACATATACGGTCTCCTCTAGTTAGTATTAAATGAAAGTCAGTATTAGTCTTCAAATGCTTCGATAGCACCTTGATGCAGCAGAGGATACGTGAAGGCGTATTTTTAAGATATCCAGTTACATTGGATTTGAATGGTTCAATGCAGCTTTACGACGAGCGATTTCATCATCAGATGCAGCTAGTTCCAATTTACCGTTTGGAATATCGATGTTGATAATATCACCATCTTCAACGATAGCAATGGTACCGCCTGCAGCTGCTTCTGGAGATACATGTCCGATGGATGCACCACGAGTCGCACCGGAAGCGTCCATCTGTCAACAATGCTACATCTTTATCTGAGCCCATACGGCAATCGCAGATGTTGGGGTCAGCATTTCACGCATACCAGGACCGCCTTTTAGGGCGCTTCGTAGCGGATAACCTGCAACATCACCTTTTTACAGATTTTTACCGCCTGTGATAGCTTCAACCGCTTCTTCTTCGCTGTTGAAAACCTTTGCTGGACCAGAGTGAACAAGCATATCTGCATCTACGGCGCCAGCTTTTACAACGGAACCATCTGCAGCAGGTTACCTTTGAGAACGCGATACCACCAGTTTCATGTACTGGATTATCCCATGGATGGATAACATCTTCATCCACAACATGAGCTGCCGCTGCATAATTTCACCTTGTGTTTTAAGAGCAACAGTTTGCGCAATCTGTATGAAGCGACCATTTTCTGCTAAACGTTTCAACACGCAGATACACCACCTGCACGCACAAGTCTTCAATGAAATATACGCCAGATGGAATAATTTTGAATGGTGAGTGTATTTTTTGAGCGATGCAATCGAAAATCGTCTAAGGATAATGGTACACCTGCTTCGTGAGGCAATAGCCGGATAAATGAAGCGCCCGTATTGAAGGACCACCCAAAGCCATATCAGAAACTACCGCATTTTCAAAACTACGAGTCATAATATCTTTAGGGCGAAGGTTTGCTTTTATACCTCTACCGCTTGCATCCCGCTAATCTTTGCTAAGCGCAAACGTTCCAGAATATACCGCTGGAATTGTACCATTTCCTGGAAGGCCCATACCAGGCTTCTGTTAAAGCAGTTCATTGTGTTGCCGTATACATACCAGAGCAAGAGCCACATGTAGGGACATGCCGTATTTTCGATATCAGCTAACTCAGCATCATCCATTTCACCAGTTTGATGTTTGCCTACGGCCTCGAATACGTCGGACAAACCAATTTTTACCTTTATGTACACCAGCAAGCATAGCCACACGAGATACGAATACAGATGGGATATTAAGGCGCGCAGCTGCAATCAACATGCCTGGCACTTTTCTTATCACAGTTTGGAATGAATACCATCGCATCGAATAGGTGTAGCCATAGCGGTAACTTCGATGGAATCTGCAATGATATTACATGTAACTAAGGGTATTTCATGCCGATATGGTTCATTGCCAAACCATCAGCAAAATACCGATAGTATTGAACTCGATTGGCACACCACCTGCGTTGCGGATACCGTCTTTTTACGGCTTGTACAATATTTTTCAGGCCTACGTGACCGGGGATGATCTCATTGAAAGAGTTGGCAATACCGATGACTGGTCTACCCATTTCTTCATCAACAAAACCTAGAGCTTTTTAGTAAGATCTGTGTGGTGCACGATGCTACGCCTGTTTTCAAATTGTCACTTCTACAGCTCTGTTAATCTCCTCACTGTTTGAAAGCATCCACTTGGACAGCTTTCACGACGCATAAAAGACGATTCCAATGAATCGTCTTAAAAGTTACAAATGATGTTCCTTTTGTTTACAGAATTCCTATATACATAAATAATCCTATGTACTTGGAAAATATACACAAAGAAACAAACCATATAGTCAAATCTTGTTGATTGTATATTAAACCATTCATGAACTTCTAAAGACAAAAACGTATTGAAGTTGTTGTTCATAATTCGAATGTCATTAATAATCACGACTGAGCGCAATAATCAATAAACTAATGACTAAACCTAACATGTTTCCTCCTAAAATATTCTGTAATAATAATCACGGAATAATAATAACACGTTATATTATCCCGCGCAAGATAATTCACAATAAATTCTATAGATTCATCATAGTTTTTTATGAGTTCACCATGCCCAAAAACTATAGCAAACCCTAGTAAGGTATAAAAATATAGATATAACAAGAAAAATCCCTCACCGTAGTGAGGGATTGAAATATATTATAAATACCAAGAGCCACATGCCAAAAGTGCTGCCCTCAGAAATGAATGAGAAGCTCACCACAGAAATGGCAAGATCTACGCGCCACCATGTACCTTGTGGCACAGCCAGCACCGAAAGAAGATTGGTGTTACACCTGAACTATAATGAGTCAATGTACAGCCAGGACTGTTCATCAAACCAAAAGCAATATCGTAAACGGAACTAGGAGCCCCCATCGCCACTAAAAATGGCTGCAAAGGCGGAGAACAAAGCTGTAATAGCGCGTGACCGCATGACGAAATACTGAGGTACACAAAGGTAGCAGAAATGATAAAAGGACGCTCAGAACCAGTCAAAGCCAGCTAAATGTTGACTTACAAAGTCTGCAAAGACAGCTACTACACCAGGTTTGCCAAAGCAGCCCAGCCATGCCCTACAAGCGTACCCATCCAGATGAGGATATCCCAACCGGTGCGTTCACCCAAAATATCCTCCCAAGTAAAGAGCCAGTCTGACACACGCTAGAACCCCCATCATCGCTACTACTGTGGGATGAAGCTTAGTCAAGTGCTGTGGCCCAAAGTAAGATACAAAGAACAAAGAATAATGGCAACAGAAATTTCGGCCTTCGTAATAGGTCCAAGAGCATCTAGTTCTTTTTGAGCCATTGCAGCAGCCTCTGGTGTTTCCTTGATTTCTGGTGGATAGATTTTTATAGATAAACCAAGGCATCAAAATCCTACAAATCACCAGGAATGACACCGGCTTGGAACCATTCCACCAAGATATATCATAGTCAAACAGTTTAGCACCTAAAGGACGTAATAAAGCAAAGTTACCACTACATGCAGTCAAGAAGATCGTTACTGTAATGGTGTTAATAGTATGTGCCGTCGTCATCAAGTACGCCCCAATGCGGCGGGCCGTATTACCATATGGTTCAGAGTCAAAATGCTAAGAAATATTTTTGTAGCAATGAGAATACAATACCACCTCCACGCGCCGTATTAGATGGTGTAGCTGGAGAAATAATCAAGTCAGTACAAGCCAACGCATAGGCAAGCTTTAATGAGCTTGTGCCAAAAGAAACGAATCAAGGTGTGCACAATACGCTTACCAAGGCCAAATTAATAATACCTCGTGAAAAGATACGGCCGCTACGATAAGCCCACACATTCGCCTCTGCGCAGCCACCTAGAGCCTGTACCATAGTGATGGAATTGGTGGCTACGGCTGCAACAATACCAAAAAGCGCCATAATGCCCGTTGGTCAGGGGACGCAAGATAAAAGCCCACAATAGTAGCCGTAAAGATGGCTAATAAAGTGCCAACCTTCAGGCTGATTGCCTCTGTATAGGTAAAAACCAAATAACGAGACCCCACTAAAACGGTAAGGGCCGCTCGTGTAAAAAGTATTCATAGAACCTCCATCAGGCTTAACAACTTTCCAGGAATTCTTTGATTTTGGGGTTTGCTCGTAACATTTCCATCTCTTCAGGGGATAATAATTTTACCTTATCTCGATCTTGATTTACCAAGCAAAGAAAACCAATATAATCGCCCTTATTAGCACGGAACTGATGAATTGTTTTGCCTGGAATTTCGATAAAATCACCAGTTTCTACATCGTGGTTTCATCGCCCAATAAGACTTGCCCTTGCCGCGAAATATCACAACCATATGCGTATGATCGTGATACTCCAAGGTAGAATATCCCCCTGGCAAACATTCAAAATAGCGGAATTGACACGGAATATCATAAGCACCATCGTATAATACTTGACGTGTTACATCTTCAAAAGGACTACCATCTTGTTCTATACCAAAGGTTTCAATACCATCCCATCAAAATTTTAGCATCAAACTACGTATCATCGTATTACCTCTTTAAACAAAAAGGCTGCATCGAAACAAGGTTTCAATACAGCTCCATCAGTTCGATTATTTGAAGAGACGTTTCAGTGCCTAGTAATCCATGACTATGTTTTTTGTACACCGTCTGCAACGCCTGTCACTTCAAAAGCCAGTTCGTTCAATGGCTTTTGTAATAACTTCTACAGATACTTTTGTTGGATCAAAGAAAACGGTAGCTGTCTTTTTCTGGCAAATCTACTTCTGCCCTAGCACGCCAGGCAAACCTGAGATGCACCTTCAACTGTTTCTTTACAGTTGTTGCACATCATCCCCGGTACAGTAAAATACCTTTGTTACAACGCCATTATCTTCGCCACAACCACAATCTTTGCACATAGTGTTACCTCCTATTAATCCTTAGCTTCTTTATGTTATCGTCGTTCTTAGCCCTGCTGTCGATCGATAGTAGTCGCTTTCTTAACGGCTTCTTTCGTTTCATCAACAGCCTTTTTAGGCTCCCGAAAATAGCATCTTTAAACTCATTGATGCCTTTACCAATAGCTTTACCGACTTCAGGCAATTTACCAGGTCCGAAGATAACTAGAGCAATCACTAATATAACTATTAATTCAGGTGTTCCTATAGACCCCATATGTATCTCCTTTATTTTTACTACTACTTATACTCTTTAGTGTACATCATCATAGACTGCCTTGTCCACATACTAGGTCACCCAGCTTCTTGTGAGCACCGCTCCAGGCAATCACGACCAATGCGTTTTCCCAAAGGTAAATCCTCGTAATCTTCGCGTTGATACAATACCTTTGTCAAAAGCAGTTCGCTTACTTTCACCAGTTACGATAAACCAAACCGCATCAGATTTTTGCTAAGAACGAAAAGGTCATGAAATACGTTCCCACACCTTTCCATCCTCAACAGCTACGTCTTGATCTGTGACACGCAATGCGCGAGAACCTGCAAATAGACCGGCTGTATGACCATCTTCGCCAAGATCGAGCAATGCCAAATCTAGGCCACTTTTTACAAGCCTGAGAACATTCTTAACCTCTTTCTCGTATTCCACTGCCGCTTCTGTACAGTTTTAGAATCTGTGATTGATTGGCAAAATAGAGACCGCCCTTCGCCTTACACAACAAATAAGGTTTCACGCGATTGAGTATTATCCTCATGAGATTGCGGTAGAATCGCTCATCAGTCCACACAAAGAATATGCGTTTCCCAATTGAGGCGCTCTATATATTCTGAAAATTAAGCAATTCTAATAAACCATGTAATCAGTCCCGCCCAGTAATACCAACAACACACGTTTCAGTGCGATTGATTTCCTCGTTGGTGACCAGCTAAAATCCTCTGCAATGCTTGAACTACATCGCTTCAGAGCTGTCATAACATTTAATTGTATCTTGAGCCATGTAATAATGACCTCCTAAAACTATTTCAATGGTTCTATTATATACACTTTTCTGTAATGAAAGCAAAACCGATGACGCTCAATGGTTGGAGCCCATCGGTTCTAATTATATTAGTATTTACCTATATTTGCAGAAATTCCATTCCGTATATTCATAAATCAATAATATTGTTGATTACCAAAATTTAGGACAGCGACGCTCTGTGAAAGCATGGACTCCTTCTTTGAAGTCCTCTGAAAGACCTAATGCACGTGGTTTTCTGCTTCAAACTTCTTGTACTCTTCCCAACCCTTTAAAGCTATTTCCACATCATTTTCCTTCATAACGTGGTAGATTGTGCAGGCCCTCTTTGCCAATTTCTCAACAAGAGCGTCTTGTGGCAGTCTCTAGATCTTCTAATTCCTGAAACCTTATCACAAAGCCAGTTTCCTTACCTTTTTCCTTGCAGATGCAGCTTCACCGGTCGCGACAATATCGCCAGCGATTCATACCAATGGAGCGAGGTTAACAAGAATAAACCCGCCCGCATCAGGAGCAGACCTACATTTACGAAGGCTTGAATAAAGCGTGCGTGTATTAGCGCTACAACAAAAGTCCGCGTGCAAAAGCCACTATTAAATGCCGCTCCTGCTGCAGCTCGCTGAAGGCTCATGATAACGGGTTTTGGTGACTTTCTTCGCCGTAGCAGAAATCTCAGCTACCAGCTCCAACGATTTCAAATGAGACTCAGTATCCCCTTCGTTTGACAGCGCGCTCCATCTCTGTTAAATCGCCACCCGCAGAATACCTGACCCCTCTGCATTGATGAGCCAATGCACACACTTTCATCATTATGAGCATCTAAGACCTCAGGATCTCCTTGCACATCTCGATATTAAAACCATTGGCTACGGTTGGACGATTAAAGGTCAACGTACCAGTACCGTTATCCTACGTACTGGTTGTATTATAAATCGCCATGGGTTCTCCTATGCGAAAAATCCATTTTCGAAAAATTCGATTATTATATATCTATTATAGGAGAATTAAATATGATGTAAACTGAAAGAATGAAAATTAAACTGACTTGGTATTAAAATTATCTAATAGTAAAAC
>BNJU01002064.1_pt1 | contig 78765 bp, 84 predicted proteins | sample 8539281 | NCBI WGS metagenome assembly BNJU01 (sample SAMD00202456, study PRJDB9452) | human saliva metagenome | isolation source: human saliva | place: Japan
ACAGGTTGACCAGGTCAAGTATCTCTTTAGCGATATCCTGTTCTGCGGCGAGTTCATGAACTAACTTTAACCCGTGATAAAAATCTACCATCAGCAGCTGGCGTTGTTTGGCAGAAACGAAATATGACGCATCCAGCGATTCTGGTAATTGATGAATACCACACCTTCGCGTTTTCGACTGTTCATTCCTGTGCCGGGGGCTGTTTATTCTGTCTCTGGCCTTTCCAGAGCAGCACGTCCCAAAATTTCTGGCTCGACTTAACGGATTCGGGGTTCCCTTAAAACATATGACCGACCTTATTGATTTGAGCAATGGCTCGCTGGCATGCGGTGGTCACTGGGGTCGCCCACGCAAATGCCGCTGTCACTCCAGCAGATTCCCGAGCCCGCGCCGCCGATCTGGTTCTTGAACCTCCGCTGCGCGATTCACGGGTCGCCGCCAGTGGGGTTACCTGCGCTTCATCACGCGGCACCTCGCCGCGAACCCGATAGGATCAGACTCCTTCTGCACGCTGCAATCACGTGATCAGCCCGTCGACGCAGTTCCAACAGGTCGTCATTGAAGCGGTAGAGACCGCCGCGACCGGCAAACCGTGTACCGCTGCTGCTGGCATCACCCACCCACCCTCAAGCGCTTTTTGGGTATGTGTTCACGCCTGGGAGTCGCTGATTGACGTAGCATCGCCCTCGCCGCGATTTTCGCTTTCGTTGAAGCTCTCGATGCGGCAACCGGCGCAGGGCACTGGACTCCGGCGAATACGCGCCCGTACGCGGGTGCATGCCTGGTGGCCCCCGCCGAGGTTACGCTTCGACACCGTGCAGCCAACGAGCCCGGAACGCATGCGGCGTTCAGCGTGCTGATGCCTGCGGACAGCCTGGAGCGCGAAGGCAGCATGCGGGAACGAACAGTGTGCGCACCCTGCCGAAATACCGCTGGCTGACTAGCGGCAGAACCCGCAGCCGCAGCAGGCGATGTTGCCAGCGGTACCCGGCTCATTCAGCTGGGATGACGTGGGAGATTTCGACGCGTGGCGCGCTCTTTAACCAGGAGAAAACCCGGTGAGATCTCACCATCCTGGCGATAACCAGAATGTTCTCTAACCAGGCTGCAGCGGTATTGTCGTCTCAACAACGGACCGTAAAATCTCGGTGATTGGGCTGGACGATATTGTGGTGGTAGACACCGATGACGCACCGCTGGTCGCCCCATGTTCGCGCAGGCGCAGAAAAAGTCAAGGAGGCGGTGAGCGAGCTCAAGGAGCGCGGACTCACCGAGCTGCTTTCAAAATCTCACCAGCAAAAGTGCGCGCGGAAAGTATGCCCGGCCAGCGTACTCAGCACGCGCCGGGCACGCCCCCGACGAGCAGTGCGGGTGCCCGCGCGCTTTTGCCAGCGCTTATGCATAAGGCTCCCGTATCGGTCATATCAACCGACGCAGGGAGCCTTCAGCTATTGTGTTCAGTCAGTGCCTTCGCGGCTAATGGCCGTGATCGCCCTCATGGCTTTCCACCGTGCCCGTGGTCCTGAGTCGGGGCCGGTTTCGAGGGATGATGTACCGCTCAGCCTTTTGGAGTCTGCGGCAGCTCAACGCTCTACCAGGGTTTTGGGGGCTTAGTCATCTGCAATATTCACCGCTGCAGCTTTTCGTTGCTGGGTCGCTCGCATAGGCGGTCTTTACCATCACACCCACAGGGCCGGGCGCGGATCCCTGCCACGTTTTCAGATTCGCCCAGGCATCCATGAGCTTTCGTACCGGGCGAGTTCAGGAGCCGGCGTGCCGGGTCAAAAATACGCAGTTTACCGTCGCAGTTGGCAGCAGCGCCTCCTGAGGCCCACGCCCTAATGACCGAACGTGTAGCCACCCCCTGCGGCAGGGAGTACGGTGCGTCGCCACAGTGTCGATAATGGCGAACTTCGGGCGTTCCAGTTTGGCGTCTTTATCGGTCTTATAGTCCGCCAAAACATACTCGCGAGTCCGGGCTGAGCCTCGCCTGGTTCCGGAACGCGAGTACGGGTTTTTCAGGTTGTTCACCTGGTGAACGTGCCATCCCGGCAGATGAGCGCCCTGTCGGTGCACCCAACGGTAATCACACCGTCTTTGGCAATAGCCTCGCCGTAGAACACCAGGGCATTCTTTATTTCGTAATGGTCTTGCCCTGCGCGTCTCACACAGCCGCACCGGTGCGGGTCTTTCATCCCCCTACCGACACCAGGTAACGCCCATCCGGCAGCGGAATGGCGAACCCGTGATGCGGTGCGGGCAGTTTTCACCTGCTGGGTTTTCAGCTCGAGGCGGTGCGTTTATTCACGGTCAGTCGGAGGGCTCACACACCTCGAAAAGTGCGGGTGCCGTCGGCAAAGCGGCGCTCTTTACATTATCGGTGATCACGATCGCCCGGTGCGGTCGCAGCCAACGACAGGGAGCTGAGGGTGGGGTAGCGTAGTAATGCGAGTGGTCCCCGTGCAGCACCGACCATGCCCCCGTGTCTAAGAACGCGTAACTGTTGCCATCAGCAACCACGAGGTGACGGTTATCCCCGGCGGGGGTAAGACGGAGTGAACCTGTCTTTTTCAATGTCCTGCAGCAGCTGCGATATCTTTTAGCGTCGTATGACGGCACGCCGCCGTCAGCAGGGTGGGCCAGCTACACGGCTGGAGGAGCCTTTTGCTGCGACGATGGGGCTGCGTGAGGTGCTGGCGCTGGCCGATGAGCTTTTCCGAGTTGGAGGCACTGGTACTAGTGAGCTAGTACCCGAGAGCATCCGCTGACTACCAGGGTAAACAGCGCCCGAAACAACTAAGGGATGTTGACTTTTGTCACGTGAGTTGCGCATGTGAACCACCATAACATAAACGAGAACCATTCTTCTAAAACGGTTATACAGTGCTCACCTCTCATAAATGGCCGGGCAGAGGCACTAGAAAGGCAGGCGCATGCGCCCGTGCCTGACTAATATATTTCCGCCTTTACGCCACGTTCTAAGATAGCCGTTATTCTAGGGCCAGGCTCAATAGCTTCCAGCAGCCCCACTCCGCCCCCGTCATAGGCGGGCGTGCAACGCATCCACCGCGAAAGAACGCCTCAGCAGCAGGAAGCGCATCAAAACAGCTTTTGCGCTTCAGCCATCGCCCGGACATAGTTCTGGGCCGAGCGTAATATGCGGCACGTACGGGAACGGCGTGGCACACTCCCCCAGCCCCGCACGTCACCTGATGAACAGTGGTGCAGCATCCGCGCCGCAGTCAATCGACAGGTAATCCACCCAGTCACCGGGCGGAAAAGTACCCACCCCACACCTGCAGTCTGACCGTGCCGGTATCGCGCCAGGGCTTGCGCCAAACTTTACCGACCGCCACTCCGGCCTCGACCTGCTCACCGAGCCGCCCACGTACACGGTCACGTGTGCGCTGAGCCCCTACAGCGATGTCCTGCTCACGCTTCCACCCCAGCAGGCGGATGCCAGCGTCGGGCACATGCGCAATAAGGCTCTGGTAGCGCTGCCCTCTTTCAGCGTCGGTGAGGACGCCCCGCTGGCGGTGTATTCGGCGGTCACGGTCGGCCTTTCGGTTTCTGACGTATTAACCGGTTGCGTGGTTACGCGTAGCGCGGGCAGGAAACCCACGCGGTCAGTAAACATTCCTTGCGGGTAACGGTCGTTAACCCACGCGCCTTCTGCGCTCAATAGCCAGCAGACGATCCAGCTCAGCGGGTCTGCCACAAGTTCAAGGGTGCGTTCACGCATGGGTGATAGCTTCTCAACCGCCACCGCAGCCAGATCAACCTTCAGATGGCTGCACATTCCCCTCGTACCGGGCAACAATCGCGTCAATGCTCTCACCAGTCAGTGCAGAGTAGATCGACAGCAGGTTCGACACACCGGGTTTGTCTCACTGATCGTAGGCGATCACGGAAACCATCATCGGTGACGGCGGACGGATTTTCTTCGTGGTGGTTTTAGCGTCATCCAGTATTTTCGTGAATGAGGCCCCTCCGTTGCTGCCGACTTCGACATGAGGTGGGCTCCCGCAAAATCGTAAATCTTTTGCGGGTCTCTTTCAGAATCGCCGCTTGGGCACCGCCAAACGTCTCCCTCAAACCGCGAGTTAAACCGCTGCGCCAGGTTACGGGTGAGCTCAGTGCTGGCGCTGATCCCTCACCCACAGGCACCGCATCCGCCTCTGCGGCAGCAGAATATCCAGCCATGAGCACCGGTAGGTAAACAGCCCCACTGAGGCGTTGTCGGTCCTGTTTCTGCGCTTGTCTTTGAACTGGTCATGCGGGATGCCTCACCGTAGCCGGTCACGCAGTTCAACACCCACGCCAGCTGGGCGTGCCCAGGCACATGGACTGCACAAAGAACGGGACCGCGCGGGTCGATGCCAGCAGCACTGTACTGCGCGGCGGTCACGCGGGTGCTCACGCAGCGCCGCTGGATCCTGCGGAACCGTAATCGCGCGGATATCGGGGACGAAGAACAGGCATCTGTCTTCGTCTTTCCCGCATTTTCACCCAGTTACCGACCGCACCAACATAGTTGCCTGGCGCAAGGAATCCGCCGAGGCTGCGCCCCCGAAAACACGCGGGTGCGTCCTGCAGACGCGTTGGGGATATTGGCTGTATGAGACGTGGTGCAGGCAGGTTTTCCATGGTCATCCTTTGGTAGCTTTTCTGGGTGAAAATGCGGGTTGCGGCACAGGGTTAGAGCTGGTAGTCACTACCAGCGGCGCGTGATCGCCGAACCGCTCATCGTAGGAGGCGTACGATCAACCGTCGCCCACGGCTTCGTGGCGAGCGCTGGGGTAGCTATATGAGTAGCCGATACGCCACCCGGCGTCGTTATCGAAGGCTTTGCTGCGAGACCACCAGGTGTAGGCCCAGCAGTCACCTGCGAGTTTGCGCGCCACGTCCCTCGCTAGCCGATATCGCGAAGAATTTATCGAAATATGCGCGTTCTTCGGGCAGGAAACCGGCGTTTCTTGGTTTGCCTTCCAGTTTTAATGTCGAGCTCTGGTGTGCCCCACGTTGAGGTCTCCCACAATGAGCACGTGATCTCGAGTGCTGAGCGAGTTCGGGCAGGCGACGAGCATACGGTCGAGAAAGCGGTATTTGTCATCCTGGCGGGCGTTCCAACCTCGCCGGAGTGCACGTAGGCGCTACAACAGTGAGGGTTTCGCCGGTGGGCAGGGTGCAGTCCGCCTCAACCCAGCGGCCAGCGTCCGCAAAATAGTCGTCGCCGATCGTGGAGCGGTGGCGACAGGCTGGTTCTGGTGGTCACCGTTCCGCATTGCGTTTCAGGAGGGTTGCCACCAGCACCCCGGCGCGTCCTTTGGCGGCGGCTTCGGCGTGCAGAATATTCCAGTCGTTCGCTGAGAAGTTCGCGCACGATCGTATCGAGGCACGAACCTCCTGCAGGCAAAGAATATCAACGTCGCGCCAGCGCTCACGTGGCCATATCTTTCCGGTAGGCGGCACGAATACCGCTTGACGTTCACGCTGGCGACACGCAGAGTTTTAGCGGCGCGATTCCATTCTTCACCTCTCATTTCGTCGTTGACCATCTCATCCCGTTGATGCCGTGGTCGCCATTAGTATCCAGCGACGCTCAATCATGGTGCGGGACCGTTCGTCTTCGTCCAGGTATTTGCCGATTTCCCGGGACCGTACCAGCACAATCTGAAAACTATGACAGTTTATCGGCGAGCATCCCATCCCTGTCTTTCAGCTCGGGCGTGCCAGCGCCTTATAGCTGGACACGATTCGCCCGTACCGCAGAGAGAACCCCCACCACCAGGTAGCATGCCAACCCCAGCCACCCAAGAATCAGCCCGGCAGTACCCAGCCGAGCACGGAATCGGCGGCTGCGATGGCGGCACCCAACAGCACCAATAAGGATGAGCATACCCACCCCCGCACCGATCACTGGCGGTTTGACGTTCAGATGCCTCGGAGGCATCGGGGTGAGCGTCGTGTGAGCATAGTATTCTATTAGCCAGGAATGCACGTCATCCGCTCGGCAGCAATTTTGTCGTGATGCTGCATGGCAACATTTGCCCGGGAGGGTAGACTATGTTTTTGCGATCCCGATTAACCCTTCCGGCAGCAGCTTTGACGCCAACGAAACCCTCGGCGCAGGCAGAGACCCCTCACGACAGCGAAACCACACACCCGGTGGATGAGGGGCTGAGCACTTGCACACCCCTGACGAGGCGGGCCTGCTGGCTCAGATACTGCCGCGCGTGCCCGGGCCGAAGTAGCGAGCAGGTGATTCGTCTGCTGGAGCAGCGCTACATTATCCCCGGCAGCCCTGGCGATAAGCCGCCCACTGAGCGGGCGTTGCCAGCCGCAGTTTGGGGTGAGCCGTCAGACGGGTGCGTACTGCCCCTCAAATACCTGCTTGATAAGGGCCTGATCTACAACCAGCAGGGTTCCGGCTACGTACGTCGCGGACCATTCAGGCCATTAGCTTTATCCCGCGTATCTGCTCGTCATGCTGAAGACATGAGCCGCCGCGGCATGGAGTCGCTCTACGCGCATGATCGCCACCGCTGCTGAGGCTGATGAGAGGATTTTTCAATCTGCTAAGCGGTCGGTTCACAGGTGCTGTAGTGCGCGGCGGTTACGGCTGGGCCAACGGCACCCTCGATCGGCTTTGAGCGGTCCACCTGGTGCCTGATGCCGCCAGCACGGTGCTGGATCCGACGGTGTCGCAGGCGTTTGCGGAGGTTCCCCGCAGGAGGAAGGCCTGGAGTACACGGTGGAGCACGGGCGGATGCGCATTGAGGCGTCCCTGCGGAGCAGGATGCCGCAGATTTGAATGGCTTTCCCCACGGTGGAAGTCGCTGCGCTGCAGGTGACGCCACCGGCTACACCGGTGAAGGCGAACTGGCAGAGTACAGCGTGACCTCCCATGAGTCCGCAGCGTATACGAGATGATTTTTAGCTTCTTCGCAGCCGCAGCTTGTAGGCGGCAGAGCCTACACGTTGTTCCTGCGTAACACCCGTGTACTCGCTGCACCCCGGCCGTGGGAGTATTACGCAGAACAACTGTTGGAGTGATGCGGCGAGGCAGTTAGCCTGCCTGACGCTCTGCGGTCTCCACTAACGTTAACGAGCAGCCCAGCGCGGGTCATGCCCACGCCACCGGGGTTCGGGGACACCAGGACGCCTTCTGCGGCTGCCTGTCGGGGGAAACGTCGCCGAAGAGTTTTCTTCTACCGGTTTCGGGTTCGCGGCAGACGCCCACATCCAGCAGTGATTGCGCCGTCCTTCACCTGGTCTGCTTTTCAGTACGTGCGGCACGCCCACGGCGGCGACAATCACGTCCGCCTCGGCGCAGCACCTCGCCGAGGTTCTGCACCGTGCGCCAGGGTTGCGGTGGTGTTGATTTCGCGGCGGGTCAGCAGCAGCCCCAGCGGCGGCCCACGGTAATACCGCCGCGCCCGAGCACCACAACGTTCTTCCTGTTCCTGTCGATGCCGTGGCGCTTCACCAGCTCAATCACGCCGTTGCGTGCACGGGTGCGAGTCCAGCGGTTCTCGAGACGTTCAGCACCAGCTTGCCGAGGCTGGTGTGCAGCCGTCTGCGTCTTTCTCGGGGCGATCTTTCCAAAATACGGTTAGTGTCCAGGTGCTTAGGCAGGGAAGCCGCACAAGTGCTGCGCAGGCGGGGTCGTGATTGATTTTATCAATCCCGGCTCGCCGTTCCTGGGCATGTCTGCGGGCAACCACGCGGATCGAGTTTACGCCGATCTCGGCGCAGTCAGCGGTGCTATGGCGCCCACATAGAGTGGGAGGCGGGTCGTCCCCACGAGTACCGTTCCCCAGACCGGGTGATGCCGCGAGCTGAAGCGCCTCAACGCGCTGCAGTCAGCTCATTCTTACTGGCCGCGGCGGTGGCTTTGCCGTCGAGAATCTGCAGGCATGATGAGTTCCTTTCCGAGGTCATGCACCAGCCTGCAGGCCGGTGCCTTGGTTATTTGTTCCGTCCTGCGGTTCCGGGCGAGCTGGTTGCAGTGTGTAGCCAAAGACCCCACCCAGCGAGGTGCCGTGGCGGGGCCTTTAAGAGGTTCACCAGTTTTCGCTTCCCACGCAGAGCGGGTACTTTTCGCAGTACGCTCACGCGCTGACGCAGGGTTGCAGATATCGTGCCGCGGCAGCAGCACTGAGGCAACAATGTCGGCGACCTCGGCAGCTTGCCGCGTCAAAACCGCGGCGTTGCTAGGCCGAGGTGCCGATACGCAGCCCGGAGGTCACCAGCGGCGGCGGGATCGTTCGGCACCGCGTTGCGGTTAACGGTACACCATCGTGCAGCAGGTCTTCCGCCTCTTTACCGGTGAGCTGGTGGTGGCGCAGATCGACCAGTACCAGGTGCACATCGGTACCGTCGGTGGCGATGGAAACGCCCGCATCGCGCATATCCTGGCGGGTCGTGCTCGCTGGTGATGCGCGCCCCCTCGATTGTGCGCGCTTCTGACGGCTCTTGAAACTCTTCGGTTGCGGCGATCTTGAAAGCGGTCGCTGCCGCGGCAATCACGGCGTAGCGAGCGGGCCGCCCCTGCTGCCCGGGGAATACCGCCGAGTCGATCTTTTCTGAGCTCCTTCGGTGCACAGGATAAACCCGAGCGGGGCCGCCTAGGGTCTTGTGCACGGTCGAGGAAACCACGTGGGCGTGCGGCACCAGGGTTGGGTGCAAACCAGCCGCTACCAGACCGGCGAAATGAGCCATATCAACCCACAGGTGGTGGCGCCGACCCCATCGGCGATCTCACGGAATTTCGCGAAATCCAGCTGGCGGGGTCATGCCGACCACCCGGCAATAATAACCTTGGGACGCTCAGCGAGCGTAAAGCTGCCGCACCTGCTCCATATCGACTCCCGGCCATCGTTGCCCACCCTATAGGCGACAACTCTGCAGAGCTTTACCTCGAGACGTTCAGTTTCATACCGTGCGAGAGGTGCCGCCGTGCGCCAGCGAAAGGCCCATAATCTTCACCGGGTTCAGCAGGGCGTATGACGGCGTTATTCGCCTGGGCGCCGGAGTGGGGCTGCACGTTGGCGTGCTCGGCACCGAAAAGTTCCTTGACCCGCTTTAATAGCCAGGTCTTCAACAATATCGACGAATTCGCAACCGCCGTAGTAGCGGCGGCCCGGTAGCCTTCCGCGTACTTATTGGTCAGCACCGACCCTGCGCCCTGGAGTACGGCGCGGCACGAAGTTCCTCGGAGGCATCATTTCCAGGGTGTTTTGCTGGCGTTTACGCTCCAAATCGAGTGCTTCGGCGACCTCGGGGTCAAGTTCGGCGAGTGGGGACCCATAGCGTCACGGTTGCGCGTCTCGGTCATGCTTTTCTTTAGGGTGCAGTGCTGTGAAACCACTGTTCAGATATTTATGATGCCTCTATAGTACCGGGATAGCGGGCGCATCAGCAGACAATATTGCGGGTGTATTCAAGGCGTGAGCGCTGGCTTTACCGCCCGCACCGGGTACATATGTTTATGACTGGGTGAGAATAGCGGAGGCGTATTCAAGATATGCGTCGCGTTTTTCTTTTCCCCAGAAGCTGGGTTTGCACCACATACCCTGTCAGCACGGACAGCACCGCCGCGCCAATAACATCAAGCCACCCGTCGAGTTCTTTCTTCGGTGAAGTCTAGTTCACGTGAGCCCCATTCACGGTAGCGGTCGCGCCATATCGCGCAGGTCGGTGAGCCGTTCCGTGACGACGGCGGAAAGATCGGGGATGAGACAGCCCCACTTCCCAGGTGGCGCAGCAGGAACCTGCGGGTTTTGGTGGCATCCAGCAGCCGCAGACACCCGCCCAGCACATAGTCCCAGGGTTTATCGGCACGTACCCGCGTGACGGGGTTAAACCAGGCGTGCCGCCTCAAGCATAATGTCGTTTTTAGATCCGAAGCGGTTATAGATTGCGCCCGCCGAGAGCCCCGTGGCGGCGATAATCTCGTTCATCGAGTTTTCTGGTAGCCATGTTTAATGAAACACTCTGCGAGCTACGTCACCATCTGCGAGCGCCGATTCTTTTGTATTCTTCGCCGACTTTAGGCACGTCTTAATCCTATCGAATCTGAGGGCGCATTGTGGGTTATCACACACAGCGCACTTTATATGCATGCACTCATAAAGCGCGCTTCGTCATTGCTGCGATTGACCTCGGTTCTTACCCCAGCATGGCGCGGGAAACGCCAAAGATTAGTGGAAGAAGTGGCGGGTTCCGGTCAGATACATGGTGACGCCTCGCATCCTTCGCGGCCTGAATCACTTCGTCATCACGGATCGAGCCGTCGGTGCACGACCGCACGGATACCGGCGTCGAGAAGAACCTGCAGGCCGTCCGCGAAAGGGAAGAAAGCATCGGATGCGGCAACCGCACCGCGGGCACGCTCATGGTCTTTCCGCCGAGTGTATTGGCGCGTTCAACCGAGAGTTTGCACGAATCCACGCGGTTAATCCTGCCCCATGCCGATACCCACGGCGGCACCATTATCGGCGAGCATAATCGCATTCGATTTGGGGGCACGCAGGGCACGCCACGCGAAATTCAAGATCGCGCAGAGTGAGCTTCGCCGGCAGGTTCACCGGCGACCAGCTGTCCAATCCCTTCGGGTTATCACCCCTCGGCGTTAAGTCGGTCGGCTTCCTGGAAGAGCGCGCGCCGGAAATCGAACGGTACTCGATAGCCCTCACGCCCGAAACCTCGGGAAGCACCAGCAGGCGCAGGTTTTTCTGGTTTCCGGATTTTCGAGGGCTTCCGGCTCGTATCCGGCGCCACAATAACCTCGGTGAAAATATCTTTAACGGCCTGCGCCATATCCTTGGTGACCGGGCGGTTTCGCTGCGATCACGCCGCCATAGGCGGACAGCGGATCGCAGGCGTGAGCCTCAGCGTGCGCATCGGCAACGGGTCTGCGGCGTTAGGGTTTGCAATTGCGATACCGCAGGGGTTGTTGTGTTTGATGATGGCGAGCGCAGGCTCGTCAAAACTCGTAGGCGGCGCGCAGGGCGGCGTCGGCATCCACATAGTTGTTGTAGCTCATCGCCTGCCGTGAATCTGCTCAGCCCGGCGATACCGGGGCTGCTGCGGATCCACATACAGAGCCGCGCGCTGATGCTGATTCTCGCCGCAACGCAGTGGTCTCGCTGCGTTCAAAGCCCAAACCAGCGTAGGGGGCCGGTAGTTGGCGTCTTCTATCCTGCTGGAACCGCGCGGCGGTCCAGGTAGCGACGGCGGTATCGTAGGCGGCGGTGGGCGAAGGCACCGGCGGCCAGGCGGCGGCGTTCCTCCAGGGAGAACCCGCCGTTTTGAGCGGCGGTTACGGTGCGTTCATAGTCTTTGGGGTCTACCACGACAGCGACCGCATCGTGATTCTTCGCGGCGGCACGCACCATTGAGGGGCCACCGATATCAATTTTCTCGATAATAGCGTCTTGGTCGGCGCCGGATGCCACAGTCTCTGCGAAGGGGTACAGGTTCACAAACCACCAGGTCGAAGGGCTCAACGTCGAGTCTCGTGAGGGTCAGATATGCTCCCTGCTTGCGGCGGTCGACAAAATATCGGCGTGGATGCGGGTGCAGGGTCTCTCACGCGGCCTCCAGGTACTCGGGGAACTCGGTAACCTCGGTGACTTCGGTGACGGGCACACCGGCGGCGGCGATCGTGATGCGGTCGAACCGGTAGACACCAGCTTCACGCCCGCCTCGTGCAGACCGCGGGCGAACTCCGCCAGGTTAGTCTTTGTCGTACACGGAAATGAGGGCGCGGCGCAGGGCAGACGATCGAGCTTCTTCATAGACACCAATTACCCCGTTGCTTCTTGCTCGGTGAATGGGTGGTACCCCGTGGCGGAGCCATACTGCCCGCATGCACCGGGATGCGCGCCGTGCGGCAGGAAGTTCTAGGGGTTTTGGGGTTTGGGGAAGGCGTGGCGAAATTCTGCAAGGGTCCGCACCAAGAGCTGGCGTTCCCGCACCCTTGATGCGCTCATGCAGGCTTTCTTCGGTGTCACCATCCTCGACGGGCACCGCAGCCTGGGCGATAATCGTGCCGGTATCAACCCCGAATCCACGAAATGAACCGTCAACCCAGTAATTTTAACGCCGTGGGCGAGCGCATCCCTGCACACCGTGCGCCCCTGGGGAATGAGGCAGCAACGCGGGGTGAGTGTTGATAATCCGGTTCTCGAAGCGGGAGGACCAGCTGCGCATCCACAATGCGCATGAACCCGGCGAAATACAACGTAATCGGGGGTGTAGGAGGCGATTTTCTTCTGGAGAGCGCGGTTCCATTGCTCGCGGTCAGCATAGCCTGCCGGTTCGATCAGAAAGGTTTCAACCCCGGCTGCGGCGGGCCTCGGTCAAGACCAGTACAGGGTTTATCTGCGCCTACGGCGGCGATCTCGCGTTCAGCTCGCCCGCCCTCACGGCATCGAGAATAGCTTGCAGGTTAGTACCGGACCCGGAGACCATTATCACACCCGTACAGCAATAGTTTAGCGCACCGCCAGGGCATGTAGGATACGCGCCCAGCGAAAACACCACCGGAAGAAGCAGTACCTTATGGGTATGCAGAACCCGCCCCAGCCAACTAAGCAGCCCACGGCCCCTCAACACCTGAACTGTCTGGGGCGCCTCAGCCGCCAGATCCCGAAGAACGCCGCCGCACCGTGACGTGCATCGCCCGAGCCCAGGGTTTAGCCGTTGTCTCCACCTTCCTGGGCTGGTGTGCCTGACCTACCCCATGCCGTTTTTTCCTTTTGGCGCCCGTGGTGTTGCTGGCGGGTTTGGCGCTCAATATTGTGGTGATTGTGCGCACCGCGCCTGGCAGCGCTCCCCCATTGTGTTCTATGTTCTGGCCAGCTTCGGGATTCTGACCGAGTTTTTCCTGCTCATCATGTGCCTGGTACGCTGATCTCCCCGCGTACTGGGGAGTACCGACCGTCTGCACCAGTCATTGACCGTTAGCGACCAGCAGACCCTGCCAGGACACCTATTACTGGCAGGCCACCCAGCTGGGCACCTAATCCCCATAGCCTCCTTCCGGGGTATCCCCTGAACGGAGAACCATTGGAAACCATGAGCCCGCCTAGCTCTTGTGGTGACCCTTGTCTTTATGGCGGCCCAAGATGCGGTTCATTGCAGGGCCATCGGTGAACTATGCGGTGGTTTTTGGTCACCGGATTCACCGGCCTCTTCGTCCCGAACCGGCTCTATGACCTCGGTTGTTTCTTGCAGCATCACGAGCCGAATAATCAACCTCAAACAGTTTTTCTTCGGCGTCTAGCCTGGGGTGGTGTCTCAACCGTCGCAGCGGCCTTACCTCCTGCTCGGGGACCTCTTCCGGTGCTGGCTGCCTTGCTCGCCGACGGCCCACCGGTAACAGGTTCATCGTTGGCAGAGGGCGGAATCGGTATCAGATCTCGTCCCTCGAAAAAGAGCCCAGCTGCGCCGGGTTTTCGGGCGCGGGTTGGTCGCGCGCGACTCGTGGCTATCCGCTGCGGAATCCTGCCGGCTGCATCGCGGGTTTTATGCGCCCCAAACCCGAAATAGGCGTTGACGCGCTCGCTTACCGCTGGTTTCTCGTCGGCAAAGCGTGAGAGCTCCCGACCGCTGTCAGAGACGAATAGGCGCGATATCATGCTCCCCGCTGCGGTACCGGCACCAACCAGGATCAGGTGGTACATTGCGAATTTAGCGGGATGCGGCCCGATCCGGTGAACGGCCCGGCCCTCAGCGAACCACTGGACAGCCAGCCCAGTATGAACGATACGAACCCGGTGAACACCCCAACGAGCACCCCAGCCCCGCCGCGGATACCGGCAGGGAAAGAGCGCGCACCCGGATTTTGAGGGCCACCCACTCGTCAAAGTGGTCTTCACCTTCACGTAAGAACCACAGCCCGGCCAAAAACCCCTGCCCCACCGGCACAATAAGCGCCCCTATACCCGATGAACCCAAGGTTCTGGGGTATGGCTCTGACCGAGGGGAACAGGGCAGCGCCTGCACGGTTGAATGTGCCAGCCCCACGTCTCGTTCCCGCCCCTGAATGACAGCCCGGAACCGGTGGACCCAGCCATGGAGTGCATGACCATATTGGGGATATACCCCAGCTGCAGCATGGTGACCGCGAAATCCCCCACCGCCCCGGCGTGCAGGCTCTGGCAGATGCTCACAATCCGCGCCCAGTTCACCATAATTGAGGCGAACAGCAGCAGCGCCCCACCTGCTACGAAGGCGACAACGGCAACCGCGGGATGCCCGCACCACCGCCCACGCATAGGATCCAGCCCAGCGGGAATACTGGCTCATGCGGGAGATTTGGTTCAGCTGTATCAACCCTCGACCATGCGGGCCAGTGACCGCGCCTCATAGTAGCCGCCCCAGATAAGCCCCCGTCAGCACGAATCCCAGCGGATGAGAGCCGCCGCGAGCAGGCTGAGCGGGTTGTGCTCGGCGCTGGCGTAAGCGAAGGCGCCCGCAGAGAGCAGGGCTGTAGGTGGCTGCCCCGCCCCCACCGGGATAAAGAACCCCTCGTAGGAGGCGCGGGCCAGCCGCCGCCCCGCCCTGAAGCACAGCAGCACCGGGGCGATACTGAGCCCCAATGGTATGAACGTCATGAGCCCGTGCGGCGCGGCGGGCCCGAATGCTTGGGAAAGATGCAGCGGAACCCCGTGATGAGCAGCCACAGGTGCACTGACAGGCGGGAAAGCGTCGCAATATCGACGCTGTCGAAACCGTTATTAGCCAGACGGCCAGCAGCAGCACGAATACCGCACCGAATGAGATGAAGGCGGTAATGAGCATTTTCAACCGCGCCCTGCATCCACAGGGGCATGGGGGACCGAGTACCGTGAGAAGGGGAGAAGCTTTTCATTATCCTTCAATCATGCCATGAATCTTAGTCAGCCCCATTACGCCCCTATATCTGGTCTGAGCTGGCCCCCTGCACAGTGTGTGGTTCGCCGCCGTCTTAGTCCCTCGGTCCAGGGGTTGGTGGCGACCGCTTCCCACCTGCGGTACACCTCGGCTTTTAGAAGAGACAATTTCACAGTTAGGCTCGGGCGCTGGCACAGATCAGGCCCTCTATGGCGGCAGTTGGCAGCGGTGCGGCGTCGGCTCTGCCCACACTGTGGTGGCCGATTGGGGCGTTACGTCCGGCCCATTCCAGGCTGACTTTCGCGTCAATAGTAACTCACGTGATCCGCGAATCGTTCAAGGAGCTCAGCAATCCACCGGTCGGTCTCCGGTAGGGGTAGAGGCTTTTAAGTTCGCCCACGCTCAGCACGGAAATGTACATGTGCCTCCAGGCGCGGCGGCGCAGAAAAGCGACGACCCTGGGGTCTGGGGTGGCTTTGCGTATTTCGGCGAGCACATCCGAATCGAGGAGTATGCCTGAGGTTTTCATACGCTCTATGCTACGCGCAAACCAGCATATTCAACGGCGGGGATGCCTTCGGGGTTGGGCAGCAACAGAAAGTTGAGGAACTCGTCGCGTTGGGATGAGATACGCGTGTAGTCTTGGATGCTCACCGCGGTGTACCCTCCGCGTGCTGGCACTGCGGCGGCGCGCAGTTTTTTCCTGGTAGGTGCGAGTGGGGGTGAGGTGATTAGATGCTGCAGAGCTGTTGTACATTGACAACCATGCGCCGATGCGCGTTCCTTTCGCGTTGCTCTTGCTCGACTGGTTGCCGACCCGCGTGCGGGGCGGTGAATACAAACCGCTTCGTCATCCGGAGCCACCCGTGAACATGGGTTGGCGTTCGACCATAGTCGGAGCTTATCAGTCGAAACTCTTGAAGCTGAGTACAGCTTACAGCAGATTCCGCGCGGCTGTAAACGACCACCCCAAGGAAGCCTTAGTGATTTACATTACACACAAAGTGTTCTGTTTCTTTTGCTATACGCCAAGAGGAGGCCCCTCTCCCCCGTTTTCTGTCCGTATGATGAGTAGGGGCTGATAGCTCTATCACCCCACACGTTTGCAGAAACAGCTGCGGATATGGGGAGGGCACCCGTACCCCGGAAAGACTAAAAGTAAATAGGTAATATTAGGAAACCTGAGGTATTGGAATGAAGCAACCGTATGAGATAAGTTCTGATTTTTTCAAAAAGATGACATCTTCCGGCTGGTATTTTGAACGAGATGTGCTGCTTGAAAAATTACCGCCTCACCTGGAAGAGCTGCCTGATCTGGTGAAGAAATTTTTACGGGAGATATGGTATATCTCAGTAACCAAGGATATGTACATTCCGGTTGAATATGAAATGTTTATGTTTGACAGTGAGGTTTATACTTTTGGGGAAACAACCCAAGAATTAATAGATTACTCATTAGAGGAAAAACAGCCCGACTACTTCTGCCCACATCTCATTGATAAAAAGATAAGAAATTTTGGTTTTAAAGAGGGTCGAGATATTTTAATTGATGAGCTGGGAAGAATCTATGAGATCCCCGATTCCGGCGATATTTATTATGTCGGAGGTAAGTTTTACGAAGGGACTTTATAATCTAATATATTCACGGGGAGAATCCTATATTGTAAGTGACACTGCAGAGCTTATTTACAGAGACCCAAGAAGGCATCATGTCAGCCAATATGAATATTGAGGATATTGAGTAACAAGCATGGATAGCCCGTGCGACCGTTCTTCGCGCCAGCAGGCGGTCACTGGTCGCGTGCACTATTCTTGTGGTTGCACAGCACCCAAGCTGACAGCCAACTATCTCTCCTACTTTACTTTTGTTTAAGCATTTCACCCGTAAGCAATACTTTCACTGTGTTCTCGCCAGTTAAGAATTCCAAATTTCATAGTGGACGGACGGGCAGCACCTTATAGGCTGGGATTTTTAAGGGACTATTTCTACCTTTATTTCAGTAAAGATTCGGCAGAAAGCTGGGTGCTATGCATGAAGCTCACCCCTACGTATTATCGGGCAATAGCAGCTCTTATATTCTAGGCATGCTGGCGTTATTCTGTATGATCCTCGGGGCATGGGGATCGCTCGTGGAATACCACGCTTTTGAATGGCGCGGCATTGTGACCGCGAAAAGCCCACTGGTGCGAGCAACAGAGAATCTCAGCTATTTTTTTCCTGAGTATTGGCCTTCCATTTCGGAGTTACCGCCATAGTTCTAAAAAAATCATTACCTCCGTGCGTGAAGACAAGAAAATACGGGAGGAACAGCTCAGGCGGGCCAGGGCAGAGCAGCACAAGCAGCCGCCCGAAAAAGCAGCAGTGACGAAAACAGCCTCAAGGCTTTTGACACCCTTTGAGATAATGGAACGGTGAGCGAGCCGAATCCCTTCCCCAGCATCCCCATCACCGAAGACAAGATACTCGAACAAGTCGGCGGACGAACCTTCCAACGCGCCCGGCACCTACGCCGCCAAAGGCATGGTTGTACGCCATCAATACGACGCGGCCGCCAACGAACTGCACGGCCTCGTCAACGGCAACGCCCCCTCCCCCTACGAAGTATATGTTCGCTTCTCCCGACCCAAAAGGCTCCCACCAATAACCACTTCGTCTCGAACTGCACCCTGCCCGGTAGACCTCAATCTAAGCACGCCGCCGCGCTCATGCTCACTGCCATTGACCGGGCGGAACAATCCCTGTATCGCCCTGGGGATAGAACCCTGAAGATAACGGGGCCGCAGGTGCCCTGAGCAGGTTAAAGACCCTTGTGCGAGACCCTGCAAGGGCTCGGGCTTGAGGTGGGCACCGCAGCCACAATGGGTGAGACTGACCCAAAAATAACCGACGTCAAGGGTGAAAGCCGCACCCCACAGCACAGTACCCGCACCCGTCGGGACGGCGCAGCACCCCGGCAGCCCCTCACCCTGACGACACCCCGCAGAACGCACCCTCACGCATCCCCGCCTGGAGGCGCGACCTCTCCCATGTGCTCGCCGCAGGCGGCACCCCCACCGGTATTGACTCCGCCCGGGTATCCGGGGCGTTAGACCTATCTTTCAGCGTGGCACCCGCCCGGTCTTTCGGCCCGTCAAGCACAGAAACCGCCGCACGCATTAACCTGCTGGCCCGCCCCTCATGCGCTCCAACACGGGGCGCTGGGTCAAGGGCGGCCTCAGCTGGGAAACCTTCGCCTCATCCGTAGGCGGGCCGGTGCTGCGCCACGAAATATACCCCGAACACGAACGGTGGTTTGCTGAGCTCTACTCGGTGGTGCGGCCCTGGCAGTCCATGTACACCTCGCACCGAGACTGGGTCTCGCTCAGCGCATCCGGCAGCGCCCCTGCTGTGGATGGCTCGCACGCGCCCAGCGCATCGGGCTGCCGATCCCGCTTGAAGGGCGCGAAATAAACTTGACGGTGCTGCCGCCAGCCACCGTAAAAATGCGTGCCACAACGCTGCCCTGGCGCCTCCTTGAGCGACCCGGCGGAGGGTGGGCTGCGTCTTGAGCCGACGCTTGGCTGGGAAACCCGCCAGGACGGGCGCATCCGGCAGGTGTGGGTGGATGCGGCGAACTCTCACCCCTGGGCACCCCTGAACAGCGGCTACAACGGGGCCGGGGCGGGCACCTGCTGCATTGGGTTCTTCGCCCTTGGCGGGCTGGCGCAGCAGGTGTACGAGCAGGCGGCAGCCCAGGTGCGGTGGAAAACAACCCGCGAGGGCGCACTCGACCGCGTGTGTCGCGCCGAATTCGCAGCCGCCGGGGCGGAGCAGCCAGCGGCGGCGGAACAATCACAGGCAGGTAGCCCTGCCCCCGGGTGAGCTGATCCCTCGAGCTTGCCGGTGCCGCACCTGCGGAGCACCACGACGACATACCGCAGATTCCAGACGGACTGCAGCTGGCCTTCATCCCCCTCGCTGAGCCGCTGGACGCCGCCACCGACTCGTTCATCACCACCGGCGCTATTGAGGTCCCCGGGGCTTCCCGTGAAGATTTTCACCGCGAATACCTGCCCGCCCTAGCGCGTACAGTACCGGCGCTGACCCCGGACCCGGCGCTGAACCTGCCGCAGGTGCGTTCGCCTCACCTGGTGTTTGAAATGGCCTTTAATGAGCAGGTGGCGCACGATGCAACCACCGACTGGTACTGGGAATACCCGCTGAACCCGCTCGGTGCCCCCACCGCCGAAGATGAGCCCGACAGCGAAACGGGCACCGGTGAACAGTACACGCGCCTGCCGGTGTTTGGCTACGCGGGTGAACCCGGCGGGGACATTCGTGACGCCCGGTTTGAGGCGCGGGTACTGCGTAAGGTGCGCTCGCTGCCCGGCACTATTGAGCTGACGCGCGGACGTACCGAGGGCTGGGAAACCCGCGATGTTCTCACCTGCGTACTGCTCCGCCCTGCGGCGGATTTCCGTTCGGTGCGGCTGCTGGGCACCGTGCCCGAGTTTATGGAGGCCACCGACGCGCTCATTGAGGTGAATGTGACCGAGGGGAATTCACGGGACTGGTTCGGGCTGGGTATCGCTATCCGCGTGAATGACTGGCATGTTCCGTTCTCGCAGGTTTTTGAGGCGCTCGATCGTGCCCAAGACAGGATTCTTCTGGGTAACGGCACCTATTTTTCGCTGAACCGCCCGGAATTCACGGCGCTGCGGGCGCTCATTGCTGAGGCGCGCACCTCAACGATTCCGGCACTGAGCTGCGCATCAACCGCCGCCAGGTGGGGTTGTGGGATGAGCTTGAGTCCCTGGCGTCGCATGTGAATACGGTGGCTTCCTGGGATGCGCAGGTGCGTAACCTGCTCAGCCTTCTAGACGAGGCCCAAACGGATACATCAGAAGACCTCTCCGGGACGGAAAACCCCGAAAAAACAGCGCAGAACAGCCAGAAAAAGAATGAGCATTCTACACCCGGGGCGGTGCGGGAATACGCCTTCTCGGCGCTGAACCTTCAGGCACCCGCCGGGCTGGAGGCGACCCTGCGTCCCTACCAGCTGGAGGGGTTCCGGTGGCTCGCGTTCTTGCGGCAGCACCGCCTCGGCGGCATCCTGGCGGACGAGATGGGCCTTGGCAAGACCGTGCAGACCCTCGCGCTTTTAGCCCACGCCATGCAGGAGCACGCCGAACAGGCCACGGCAGGCCGGTCGCAGGATGGCGAGCAGCCGCCGTTCGCACCGTTCCTGGTGGTCGCACCCACCTCCGTGGTGGGTAACTGGGCGAATGAGGCGGCACGGTTCGTTCCCGACGCGAAGGTTGCAGTGGTGAGCGCGTCCACCGCGAAAAGCGGGAAAAGCATCGCTGAAATGGTTGCTGGTGCGCACCTGGTGGTCACCAGTTACGCCCTCTTTCGGATTGATGAGGCGGGCTACACCGAGTACGGGCAGCTCTTGCAGGAACGCAGCGGGCAGGCCCCGTCGATGACGCCTCTAGTGTGCCGCCCGCCGGGTGGGGCGCGCTGGTTTTGGATGAGGCGCAGTTTGTGAAGAACGCATCCACCCGCGCGTGGAAGGCGGCGCGGGCACTTCCAGCCGACTTTATGCTGGCGATCACCGGCACCCCCATGGAGAACAACCTCATGGAGCTCTGGGCGATCCTGGCGATTGTGGCTGACGGGCTGTTCCCGTCCGCCCGGGCATTCCGTGACCTGTACGCACGCCCGGCCGAGTCTGGGGAGGACACCGATGCGGTGCCGCGCCTGCGCTGCCGGGTGGGCCCTGCTCATGCTGCGGCGCACCAGGAGGTGGTGGCTGCTGAGCTGCCGCAGAAGAACGACGTGCGCATTGATATTCCGTTGAATCCCACGCACCGGCGTATTTACGATACGCGGCTTCAGCGTGAGCGGCAGAAGGTGCTGGGCCTGCTGGAGGACATGGATAAAAACCGGTTCACTATTTTTTCAGTCGCTCACGCTGCTGCGGCGGCTGGCGTTGGACGCTGCACCGATCGACCCGGTGGAGTACGAGGGGGTGGGGTCGGCCAAACTGAGTACCTGCTGGGCAGCTGCCCTGACCTGCTGACGGGAGGGCACTGCGCTGGTGTTCAGCCAGTTCACGGGGTATTTGCGCACTATCTCGCAGCGGCTTGAGGCTGAAGGCATAAAGCACCTGTACCTGGATGGGGCCACCCGCAACCGCCCGCAGGTTTTGAAGGATTTTGCTGACGGTGTGGCGCCGGTGTTCCTCATTTCGCTCAAGGCTGGCGGGTTCGGGCTGAACCTGACGGAGGCAGATCACTGCTTCATTATGGGACCCGTGGTGGAACCCGGCGGCGGAGCAGCAGGCGGTGGACCGCATCCACCGTATTGGGCAGGAACGTGACGTGCACGTGCACCGGCTGGTGGCGCAGGGCACCATTGAGGAGAAGGTCATGGATTTGAAAGAGTCAAAGGCCGCCCTGTTTGAGGCGGTCGTCAATGACGGCTCGTTTGCTTCAACGAAGGTCAGCGCTGAGCAGGTGCGACAGCTGTTCTCCCCGACCGGTTCTCTAATTTCCCTCACTAAAAAGGCTCTTTTATGCGAATAAAGCGGGATTTTTCACGCTTTATTCACATCAAAGGCTCTTTTTACGCTCCGGGAGGGATTCCCAGTTTTCGCGCTGGGCTGGATGCGCCCGTCACCCTAGCGTGCGAGCGCATCCAGGGGTACCGTTGAAAACGTCAGTCCCCATCAAATTTCAGGAGAAGTAATGGTCAAAAACATCACGTTCAACGACGGCAACAGCATCCCTCAGCTTGGGTATGGTGTGTGGCAGATTGAGGATAATGGTGCCGCCGATGCTGTGGGCACGGCTCTCGAAGCAGGTTACCGCCACATCGATACTGCGTCCATCTATGGGAACGAGGTTGGGGTGGGGCGCGGTATTGTGACCAGCTCCGTGCCGCGTGAGGATATTTTTCTCACCACCAAGCTGTGGCACTCGGATCAGGGTTTTGAGAAGGCTATTTCCGCGCTTGATGCCTCGTTAGAGCGGCTCGGCACCGATTACGTGGATTTGTATCTGATTCACTGGGCTATGCCGCAGCAGGGCACCTATCTGGAGTCGTGGCGGGCGCTCATTGAGCTGAAGAAGCAGGGTAAGGTGCGTTCGATTGGTGTTTCTAATTTTCCGCAGGCTCAGCTGCGCGAAATTATCGCCGATACCGGCGTGACCCCGGCGATTCACCAGATTGAGCTGCACCCGTATTTTCGCAGGAAGATATGCGCGGTGCACAGTGAGTTTGGTATTGTGACCGAGGCTTGGTCGCCGCTCGGTCAGGGCGGTGAGCTTCTGAAAGACCCGGTGATCGTTGAGATTGCGGGTAAGCATGGCGTTTCCCCGGCGCAGGTTGTGCTCGCCTGGCATCTGGCGAAGGGGATTGTGGCGATTCCGAAGTCGGTGACTCCTGCGCGCATTGCCGAGAACTTTGCGGCCGCTAATGTCACCCTGGATGCGGCAGACATTGCGGCGATTGATGGGCTTACCCGGGCGGATGGTCGCATAGGCCCCCGACCCGCAGAACCCCTGAGTTTTTAGCAGGTGGGGTTAGCAGCCCCAATGATCGCACTCCATGTAGAAGGTTCCTTTGCGCTGAGAGGGTACATGGCCTCTCACAGCAAGGGAACCTTCTGCTCTGGAGACAGCCCGTACCCCTGCGACAGAACCAACCCTATCGAGAACGCTTGTTCTTTTTCTGTTTCTGCCTGCCGGGTTCGGTATCTGGGGTATCGTCCACCAGCAGCGAGAGCGAGATGCGTTTGCGGGGCGCATCCACCCTCAACCACTCGAACTCAGACACGTCGCCGCTGCGCACCACATCATGGGTGTTGTGCACGCGGCGGCGGCTCATCTGCGAAATATGCACCAGCCCGTCTTGGTGCACCCCAATATCGACGAACGCTCCGAATGCCGCCACGTTAGAGACCACGCCCTCAAGTACCATGCCCGGGGCGAGGTCTTCGATACGTGAGATGGTCTCTGAGAACTGTGCGGTGCGGAATTCCGGGCGGGGGTCACGGCCGGGGCGCAGCAGCTCCGCAAAAATATCACGCACCGTGTAGTCGCCCGCTGTATCAGTGATGTAGTCGGCAGGGCGCAGCCCCATCAGCGCTTTCTCGTTCTCTGATGTTCCCGGCACGGTGAGCGCCCCGGCGGCCCACACGGCACCGTTGCGGGCGAGGGCATCCGCAATAATGCGCCGCGCAATGGGGTACGATTCGGGGTGCACGGCGGAGGCGTCCAGGGGCTCCACCCCGCCTGTGATACGCACGAACCCGGCCGCCTGCTCGTAGGCTTTAGGGCCCAGCCGGGGCACGTTAAGCAGCTCGGTTCGGGACGTAAAGGGGCCGTTCTCGTTGCGGTAGGCAACAATGTTTTCGGCGACGGTTCGGTTCAGCCCGGCTACGCGCGCCAGCAGCGGGGCTGAGGCGCTATTGAGGTTCACGCCCACGGCGTTCACGCAGTCTTCGACGGTCGCATCAAGCCCCCGGCGCAGGGCGGTAACGCTCACATCATGCTGGTATTGGCCCACGCCGATGGATTGCGGGTCGATTTTGACGAGTTCAGCGAGCGGGTCTTGTAAGCGCCGGGCGATAGAGACGGCGCCGCGTAAGGTCACATCCAGTTCAGGGGAGTTCTTCGCTGGCGGTTTGCGGAGGCCGAGTAGACGGATGCTCCCGCCTCAGAGACAGTGATTTTTTGTGCTTTCTCGTACCCGCCAGCACGCAGGCGCACCAGCAGCTCAGCAGCAAGTTTGTCCGTCTCGCGTGAGGCGGTGCCGTTACCGATGGCGATGAGCTCAACCCCGTGGGTGCACACGGCGTTTTTAAGCTGGGTGAGCGCAGCATCCCAGTCGTGGCGGGTGCGTGCGGGTAGATGGTGAAAGCGTCAAGCACTTTCCCGGTGCGTTAATGACGGCGCATTTAACGCCGTGTTTCAGGCCGGGGTCTAGGCCCAGGGTGGTGCGCTGCCCGGCGGGTGCGGCAAGCAGAATGTCGCGCAGGTTTGAGGTGAATACGTCGATGGCTTCACGTTCTGCGGTTTCAAAAGAGGTTTTCACGGATGCGCTCGGCCAGGCGTGGGTGCAGGCGTTTGCGCCAGGCGGCGCGGACAGTGGCGGCGAGCCAGCCGAGCACGCGGTCTTCACTGTCGACGGTGTTGAGCACCTGCACGGGGATACGCAGGGCTGCGGCTACTTCCCGCTCATATACCGAACGGGCGTTCTTGTAGTTTTCGGCGGCTGCACGGGCGGCTTCACGCTGTTCGCCTTTGAGGTGGCTGAGCGGCGGCGGGGGTGTGGCTGCGTCAATACTGAGTTTCACGATTCCCGCCTGGCGGGCGCGCAGCAGCGCAAGCACACGGTGGGAGCGGATGCTGCGGATGCGGTCTGAGAAGTCGAAATAGTCGGCGAATTTTGCGCCTTCACTGTCTTTACCGGCGATGAGCCGGGTTGAGATGGTGCCGGTGGCGACTAACTTGTCGTAGAGCCGCCCGGTGAGTGCGGGGTCTGTGGCGGCGCGGTCGATCAGAATGGCGCGTGCCCCTTCAAGCGCCTCTTCAACAGTGGTAATGGCGTATTCTTCGCCTTCCCCGGTTTCGTTCACGTAGGCGGCGGCAATATCGTACACACCGGCGAGGGGCACCTCCAGCAGGTCTTCAACGAGCGCGTCCAGCCCGGCGGCGCGTGCCTGCTGGGCTTTGGTGATGCGCTGGCTGCGGTAGGGGGCGTAGAGGTTTTCCAGCTCGGTTTTGGTGCGGGCTGCGCGAAGCCCGGCGAGCAGCTGCTCGTAGGTGAGCGGGTCTATAGCCCCTTCGGTGTAGCGTTCGGTGAGGGCGGCGCGGATGGCTTTCGCCGCTGGCTGAGTGCGCGCAGCTGGGTGAGGCGCGTGTGAAGGGCCCGCAGGTGCGTGTCGCTCATGCCGCCGGTGGCTTCTTTACGGTAGCGGGCGATGAAGGGCACGCTGGCACCGGAGTCGAGCAGGGCAATAACGGCGTTAACGTTCGCCGGGGCGAGGTGCAGTTCTGCGGCGATGCTTTTCCGCTTTCATCCCCTGCCCCGGATGTGTTCGGGGTGCCGTTGCGGAGCTGGGGGCTGCGTGGGTGGGGGCTGTGCGCGTGGCTGCGGTTCCCCGGTGCTGGTGTCGGCGCTGTCCCCTGCCCGTCCCGCCGGGTTGTGAGGTGCGGGCTGGGTGCGGCATCACCGTCACGGTTGCTGCTGTTTGCGGGTTTCGTGGGGGCGTTGTGCGCTCATTCCTTTAGTTTCGCACCGTCGCGGGGTTCTCTGCCACTTGAGGCGGCGTGTTCGGCGTGTTTCTGCAGTGTACCGGGGTAAGTGGCGGCTGCAGAGCACACTAATGGCGGGGCCAGCGCATCCCTTGATGGGTGCGGGAGCCCCGCCATTATGAGCGCTTGAGCGCTATAACCCTATTTCTTGTCGTCTGAAGTCTGTTTCAGATCCACGATCGGGTGGGACTGGGTGATACTGGTCTCGGGGAACCTCCGGGTGCAGCTTGTTCTTCACGAACCAACCGATCGCGAGCCCGCCGAACCAGATGGGCATTAGCATAAGCCCTGCGCGGGTATCTTCGGCGGTTGCCAGAATGCAGACGGAGAAGGCGAAGAACGCCAGCACAACCCAGCACACCACCACGCCGCCGGGCATGCGGTACACGCTCTGGGTGTGCAGCTGGGGGCGTTTACGGCGGTAGCACAGGTAGCTGATGAGGATCATGGACCATACGAAGATCACGAGCACAGCCGCCATAGTGGTCACCAGCGTGAACGCCCCAATAATGGAGTCGCCCGCGTAGAGCAGCACGATGCTTGAGAGCAGCAGCGTGGAGGTGAGGAATAGTGCGTTGCGGGGCACGCCTTGGGCTGAGAGAACACCCAGTGACTTGGGGGCGTCACCTTCCTGCGCCAGGCCGTACACCATGCGTGAGGTGGAGAAAATACCCGAGTTCGCCGATGAGGTTGCCGAGGTGAGCACCACAACGTTCACCACGTGTGCGGCGATGCCGATCCCGGCGAGGCTGAACATGGTCACGAATGGGCTTTTCTCGGGGTCAATATCGTTCCAGGGGTTCACCATGAGGATCACCAGAAGCGCACCCACGTAGAAGATAATGATACGTACCGGAACCGAGTTAATGGCTTTGGGCAGGGTTACGGTGGGGTTCTGGGTTTCTGCGGCGGTGGTGCCCACTAGCTCCGAGCCCATGAACGCGAAGATAGCGATCTGGAAGGCGCCAAGGAAACCGAAGACTCCGTTGGGGAAGAACCCGCCGTGATCCCACAGGTTAGCGATCTGTGCGTGAGAACCGTTAGGGCGTGGTAAAGCTGGTGGCTACCATCACGATACCAACCAGTATGAGTGCACAGATAGCGACGATCTTAATCATGGCGAACCAGAACTCGATCTCACCGAAGTTCTTCACCGAGGGCAGGTTTAGCGCCAGCAGCGCGATAATGACGATAAGTGCAGGTACTGCTTTAGGTAAATTAGGCCACCACATTTCGGTATACCCAACGATAGCGATAATATCCGCCACCGCCGTAACCACCCACATAAACCAGTACGACCAGCCGAGGAAGAACCCTGCTGGTCGCCCCACGAGGTCGGTGGTGAAGTCGGAGAATGATTTGTAGTTGAGGTTCGAGAGAAGGATCTCGCCCATCGCGCGCAGCACAAGGAAAATGGCGGCGCCAATAACAATGTAAACCAGCAGGATAGAGGGCCCGGCTTTGGAGATTGCCTTGCCTGAGCCCATGAATAGGCCGGTACCGATGGCACCACCAATGGCGATGAGCTGAATATGCCGGTTGCTCAGCCCGCGGTGCAGTTCTTCAGCTTGGCCCGTACTATCTGCCGCCGGTGCGGCGTTTTCGTGAGGTTGCTGCATCACAGTTCCTCTTTCGTGGTTGGATCCCGGTTCGGCGTGGGACAGCCCCGACTTTCGGGGCAAACTTTGGTGTTACAACCCATGATGTGTAGGAAACTACCAAATGTTTTGAATATATATTCTACATAACTAATTCGGCATGTAGTAGTTATTTTTAAGTTGAGTGTTATAAATCTATGTCTTATATCATACACGGTACAATACAGGGTGTCGCAAGTCATGGCAAGGATTTCACAGACAGCCTTTTAGTGCCACGGAAAAGCAAGGGGACCCTGAGGTAATTCCACACATTGAGATACATTAGACATTCAAGTGGAAGGTTCACATGATACGCCAACCTGCGGCACACTTAAAAAAATATTCATTCGTTCATCAGAATAATAATACACTTTCTTGGGGTAACTTCAACCCTAATGGCTGGTTCGGGAGTTAGCCCCAGCACCCATAAACGGTACTGCCGACAGCAATACGCTGGCTGCGCCTTCATTTTCATCTGCACCGCTGACCCCTTTCATCCCCAGCCGCCTGGCGGGTGCCGGGCTGACCGCTTTTCAGCGCAAACCTCATGACCATGTACTTTCCGCAACCCGGACATGCACGATAAAGCCTTTCCGCCCCACCCAGGACGGGCAGCAGCTCGCCAACAACATCGTGATGCTCGGCGCGGGTCTGGCGTTGCTGTTCTCCGGCAAGAAGAAGTAGCCTGCACGGCGACTTCGCGGTCGTAAAGGCCAAACGGGGGCAGTTTCTTCATTCGCATGAAGAAACTGCCCCCGAAACTTTTAGTCCCCAGAATTTTTAACAGTGCTCGCCGCCGAGCGCCGCTACGTTATCCTGATAGGTATGTCATCTCAAGAGCAGAACACGCTAAACGCAGGCGCATCGTTAGCAACGCCGATGCACCCGCAGATGCCCGGTAAGAAGCACGGTTCCGCCCGAGTTCTTCCGCCAGCCCCTACTCCTTCGTGCGCCGCGGCGACCGCCTGACCTCGCGCCGCCAAAAAGCGTGGGACACCTACTCCCAAACCCACGTGCTCGACATACCCCGGCTGCGGGCAGATACCTCTGTAGCCCCCGAAGCCACCTTCGACCCGGTCACAATCTACGGGCGCGAAGCCTACCAGGTGGTCGAGATCGGTTCCGGGCTGGGCGAAGCAATCGTGCACCGCGCCTCTGAAATGCCCGAGGCGAACTTCCTTGCCGTTGAGGTGTATACCCCCGGCATTGCGGATCTGCTGCTCAAGATGGGGCAGGCCGGGGTTGAGAATGTGCGCGTCGCTCAGGCTAACGCCCCCGAACTGCTCGATAACATGCTGGAAGAAAATTCGGTTGATGAGCTCTGGGTTTTCTTCCCCGACCCTTGGCACAAGTCACGCCACCACAAACGCCGCCTGGTCTCCCCCGCTTTTGCCGATAAGGTTGCGCGCGTGCTCAAACCCGGCGGAATCTGGCGCCTTGCTACCGACTGGGAAGAATACGCCCACGTGATGCGCGACGTTATGGAGGCGCACCCCGATTTCGAGAATCTTCATGCCGGTGAAGGCGCTACCGAGGACGACCCCTGTGGGCGGGTGGGCGCCGCGCTGGGAGGGGCGCATCCCTGACCAGCTTTTGAGAGGAAGGCCCGGGAGGCGGGACGGCGCGCCCACGACCCTGACGTATAGGCGTAGGTAAATACTCGCAGCTGCCGTTTTAAAGCGGCAGGTATTGGGGCGGTCAAGCCCTATTTCTGCCGGTACAGCACCACCGCCGAGGAGCGTTTGCGCGGTGCCGGGCGCTGCCCCCGCTGGATGTTCACCACATCCCCGCGGGTGCTGGCCGCGAACACTCGTTCCGCCAGCCCCAGCTTTGGCGTGCGCATCCTCAAGCTGGGCCTGCAGGCGGGCAATATGATCCCGGTGTTCCTCCACCATCTCTTCAAGCTCAATAATCCGGCGGATTCCCTCAAGCGAAACGCCTTCCTGCGAGAGCTGCTGAATACGTTGAAGCAAGTCAACGTCGCGCTGCGAATAGCGCCTGGCCTTGCCCGGCGCACGCGAAGGCTGCACCAGCCCCAGGCGGTCGTATTGGCGGAGTGTCTGCGGGTGCATACCCGCCAGCTCCGCCGCCACCGAAATCACAAAAACCGGCCGGTCGGCGCTGTAGGCAGACGCCGATGACTGCTTATTATGGGCACTCATAAGCTACCTAACTTTCTTCAAAAGGTCCTCACGGGGGTTCTCCTGCGGTGCCAGAGCAATGAACTTCTCGAAGGCTTCCTTCGCCTCATCGCTCAGGTTCTGCGGCAGGTGCACCTCGGGGATCACCAGCAGGTCGCCGGTGCCCGACTTGGTTGTGAACCCGCGTCCTTTCGCACGCAGTTTACGACCCACGCTGCCGGGAGTCAGCCGCAATTTGACGGTTTTACCGCCGGGTACGGGTACTTCCAGCACACCGCCGTTGACGGCTTCCTCTAGGGTCACGGGGGCGCGCAGCACCAGGTTGTTTCCTTCGCGGCTGTAGTGCGGGTCATCCGAGACGCGCACGGTCACGATCAGGTCACCACCAGTTCCGGGGCGCCCTTGCCACGCACACGCACTTTCTGCCCGTCCTTCACACCCGCCGGGATGCGCGCCTCAGTGCTCGTGCCGTCCGGCAGGAACACGGTCGCGGTGGTGCCTGTGTACGACTGCGGCAGGGTAATGCGGGTGCTGGTGGAGAGGTTATTATCCTGCGGGGCGCGTTTGCGCCCACCACCGCCGAAGCCACCGCCGCCAAACCCGGCATCGCTGAAGTCGGCGCTCGTGAACCCTGCGGTACGGCGTGAACCACCCGCGCCGCCAGCGCCACCACCGAAGAGCCCGCCGAGCAGGTCTTCAATGTTGATACCTTCGGCACCGCCGCCGGTTGTGAAGTGCACGTTTTGGCCGTTAAGCCGCCGAAACCAGCGGCACCGCGAAATCCGCGATGCGCCGCCTCCGAAACCGCTGCCGCCGAACCCTGCGGCACCGTATTTGCGGATCTGGTCGTATTCTTCGCGCTGCTTTCTTTATCCGAGAGCACATCGTAGGCTTCGGAGACTTCCTGAATTTCTTCTCCGCTGTCTCGTTCCCGGGGTTTAGGTCCGGGGTGGTACTTTGCGTGAGAGCTTTGCGGTAGGCCTTTTAATATCAGAGTCAGAGGCGTCTTCTTTCACGCCGAGGGTTTTATAAAAAGTCTTCTGACAGCCAGTTTTCGCTTGCCATGTAGTTCTCCTTTCCCGTCGTCCGGGGTTCTTGTAACTGCCCCGTCCAAGAGGGCGCAACCTTAGTTTTTTAATCCTATATAAAGTTTAGTCTACTAGACTCAATTTTTGGAAGAGAAACCCAGAAAATCCGCGGAAATATAGGCAAACGGGCGGGTTCTCAATTCCTCAAGAACCCGCCCGTTGTGTGCTCTACGGAGCGTTTATTCGGCGACAGCCACCGCAACCTGGGCGGTGCGCACCACGCGCTCTTTCACGCGGTACCCGTATCGCAGAACCATCGAAATGTGGTCCGGTTCTACCTCGCTGGTCGGCTGCTGCATGACCGCTTCGTGAATATTCGGGTCGAAGGGCTCGCCCACCTCGCCGAAGCGTTCCACGCCTTCTTTTTTGAGAGACACCTCAAGCTTGGTGGCGATCGCAGCGAATGGGCCTTCCTGCAGGTCGCCGTGCTTGCGTGCGGCGTCAATATCGTCGAGCACCGGCAGAAGCAGGCTCACAATATCGCTCGCCACAAACTCCCGAAGCTGCTCTTTCTCGCGGGCGGCACGGTTCTTGAAGTTCGTGAACTCCGCCTGCAGGCGAAGCAGGCTGTCCAGGCGTTCTGCCGCGAGTTTCGCATCCTCTGAGGGTGTTTCCTCGCTCGGTTCGGGGGTTTCCCCTGCCGCAGCCTGATCGGTTGCGGCAGGGGTTTCCTCGGCCTCGGGGTGACCTTCGGCGGCGGGGCGTTGAATGCCTCCTCCAGCGGGTCGCCCGCAGTGTTTTCGTGTTCAGCCATGATTACTTCTTCTCGTCTTCGTCCTCGTCGATAACCTCGGCGTCTACCACATCTTCGTCATCTTCCTTGGAGGAAGAAGCGGAGTCTGCGTTAGCCCTCTGCCTGTGCGGAAGCGTACAGAGCCTCGCCCAGCTTGGTCTGGGATGCCTGCAGCTTCTCAGAGCGGACTTCACGGCATCGTCGTCATCGCCTTCAAGAGCCTTCTTGAGAGCATCGACATCGCCCTGAACCTCAGTCTTGACGTCTTCGGGCAGCTTCTCGCCGTTCTCCTTCAGCAGCTTATCGACGGAGTATGCCACGGACTCGGCTGCGTTGCGGGTGTCGGCTGCCTCGCGGCGTGCCTTATCCTGCTCTGCGTGAGCCTCAGCATCCTTGACCATGCGGTCAATGTCGTCCTTCGAGAGGGAGGTACCGCCGGTAATGGTCATGGACTGCTCAGCACCGGTGCCCTTGTCCTTTCGCGGAGACGTGCACAATGCCGTTGGCGTCAATATCGAAGGTGACCTCAATCTGGGGTACGCCGCGCGGTGCGGGGGCGATACCGGTCAGCTCGAAGGTACCCAGGTTCTTTATTGTCGCGGGTGAATTCGCGCTCACCCTGGAACACCTGAATCGACACGGAAGGCTGGTTGTCTTCAGCGGTCGTGAAGGTCTCAGAACGCTTGGTCGGAATAGCGGTGTTGCGCTCGATCAGCTTGGTCATCACGCCACCCTTAGTTTCGATACCGAGGGACAGGGGGTCACGTCGATCAGCAGAACGTCCTTACGGTCGCCCTTGAGCACGCCAGCCTGCAGGGCTGCACCCATTGCCACAACCTCATCGGGGTTAACACCCTTGTTGGGTTCGCGGCCGGTGAGTTCCTTCACCAGCTCAGCCACGGCGGGCATACGGGTGGAGCCACCCACGAGCACAACCTCGGAAATGTCCGACACCTTAATGCCTGCTTCCGCAATAACGTCCTGGGAAGGGCTTCTTGGTGCGTGCCAGCAGGTCGCTGGTGAGGTCCTCAAACTTTGCGCGAGTGAGCTTCTCGTCCAGGTGAATGGGGCCTTCGGGGGTTACCGAGAGGTACTGCAGCGAAATGTTGGTGCTGGATGCGCTGGAAAGCTCCTTCTTAGCCTGCTCAGCCGCCTCCTGCAGACGCTGCAGAGCGATCTTGTCTTTGGAGAGGTCTGCGCCGGTCTTGGATTTGACCTGCTCAAGCAGCCAGTCCACGACGCGCTGATCCCAGTCGTCGCCGCCCAGGCGGTTGTCGCCGCTGGTTGCGCGCACCTGAATGGTGGAGAAGCCGTCTTCGTCCTTGCCAACTTCAAGCAGGGAGACGTCGAAGGTACCGCCGCCAAGGTCGAAGACCAGAATCAGTTCGTCTTCTTTACCCTTATCCAGGCCGTAAGCCAGTGCTGCTGCGGTCGGTTCGTTCACGATACGCAGAACGTTCAGGCCCGCGATTTCGCCGGCTTCCTTAGTAGCCTGGCGCTCAGCGTCGTTGAAGTATGCGGGGACGGTGATAACCGCATCGGTCACCTTGTCGTTCAGGTAGGATTCGGCGTCGCCCTTGAGCTTCTGCAGAATACGTGCAGAAATTTCCTGCGGGGTGTATTTCTTGCCGTCGATTTCCGTCGTCCAGTCGGTGCCCATGTGGCGCTTGACGGACGAGATGGTGCGGTCAACGTTAGTGACCGCCTGGCGCTTTGCCACGCTCCCGACCAGAACGTCGCCGTCCTTGGAGAATGCGACGACGGAGGGGGTGGTGCGGGCGCCTTCAGCGTTTGCAATAACTACGGGGTCGCCACCTTCGAGGGTGGATACGACCGAGTTGGTGGTGCCGAGGTCAATACCGACTGCACGTGCCATGTTTTTGTACTCCTTAGTGTTATGCCCCGCTTCTTGGCGAGGCGGGTTCCTTGGTTAGATCTTTCGGGGCGTGAGAGGGTTTTAGGCCGAGCGCATGCACGGTGAAAGATGTGCTTGGATTGCTGCCCAGTGAGTGACTCCCTTGAGCCTCATGTACTCAAGTTTTACATATGGTTTGGACTGGATGTCAACAGACTTGAGTGAAAAAGACTCAACTTTTTGAAGTGAGTGGGAGTTATGGTGCAGTGGCAAGGGTGAGGCACTGGTGGTTTTTAGTGCTGAACTAGGCGGAAATTAGGGATTATTTGGGAGGTAACTTACCTGGATGCGGGCGTTTCATCTCTACGCTGCGAAATATATGAGGTTAGCAACGGTAATTCCGACAGATGCGGTCACCCTAGCCCTATGATGGAAGGTGAGTGTTTGGTTCAATTTACTTATGCTAAGGAGTACACATTGTGTGCTATTCAATGGATATTGTCTGTTGACCTATGTGGATTGCCTGTTATCCCATGGGTACTTCTCGGAATCGCTACCGTTATCATTGCTAGATTTTTACTCCGCAAGTACCCCGCCTGGGATAGCAAAAAGAAAGATAGTAAAGGGCACCCTAATAAGCCTAGACACGAGAAGTGGTTCTATGCCTGGATTATTGGGGTTGCCTTACTAGGTGGAACTTGGGCTTTCTTCCTGCCTATAGCAATCAACTCAGGTTTCGGTAAAGATGATGATGGTGCCGCCCTCCGTCAGGCTCTTATCTATACGACTGGTGGAATCTTAGGTGTTATTACTTTAGGTGAAACGCACCGCAAGAATACTCTTGAGAAAGATAAAAACGACCAAGACCATACTCGGCAGGTACATGCTGAACGACGTAGCCGATATACCAAAGCAGTTGAACATCTATTCAACGAGAATATTTCTGTTCGCCTTGGCGGTGTTTACGCTCTTGCTGGTTTAGCTGATGAGTGGTTGACTGATGAGAAGACTCTTCTCACCGATAAGGAACGCCGCAAAGAAGGCCAGGTCATTATTAATACCCTCTGCAGCTATATCCGTTCCTCTTTTAATCTTGCTTCAAAGACAGAAGATCTGTCTCGGGATCAAACACCAGAAGATTATGAGGGCGGGGATCAACAGTTCACCAAAGACCGCGCGAAACTCCGTGAAGAAAAAGAACTGCGGCTAGCAATTCTGGAAGCGATCAAGAATCGACTCAACGACGGCACTAATAAACTTTCAAAAGGTCTCTGGTCAGATTTTGATTACGACTTCTCAAATGCATATTTCTTCTATCCTATTGGTTTTACCAATAGTTATTTTGGTGCTTCATCAAAATTCTCCGGGGCGACCTTCATCGAGAACGCTGACTTCTCCAGGACGGCCTTCACCGAGAGAGCTCCTTTCTCCGGGGCGACCTTCACCCGTGCTCATTTCTATGAAGCGACTTTCACCGAGAGAGCTCCTTTCTCCGGGGCGACCTTCACCCAGGAGGCTAACTTCTCCAAGGCGGAATTCGCCGAGGACGCTGACTTCTCCGGGGCGACCTTCACCCAGGAGGCTAACTTCTCCAAGGCGGAATTCGCCGAGGACGCTGACTTCTCTGGAGCGAAATTCACCGAGGACGCTGACTTCTCCCGGGGCGACCTTCACCCAGGAGGCTAACTTCTCCAAGGCGGAATTCGCCGAGGACGCTGACTTCTCTGGAGCGAAATTCACCGAGGACGCTGACTTCTCCGGGGCGACCTTCACTCAGGAGGCTGAGTTCTCCTGGGCGACCTTCACTCAGGAGGCTGAGTTCTCCTGGGCGACCTTCACTCAGGAGGCTGAGTTCTCCTGGGCGACCTTCACTCAGGAGGCTGAGTTCTCCTGGGCGACCTTCACTCAGGAGGCTGAGTTCTCCTGGGCGACTTTCACCCAGGAGGCTAACTTCTCCTGGGCAACCTTCACTAAGAACGCTACTTTCTACGGGGTAACCTTCACCCAGGAGGCTGACTTCTCCGGGGCGACCTTCACCTTGAACACTAATTTTTCTAAAGCAACCTTCCAGACCACTCCAATATTTGAATACACGCTAAACAATGAAACATATAAAGCAAGGTTCTCCTATAAGACTGACCCAGAAGATTATAACTTCGAGGTCTCGCCTGATAGCCTCTACAAAATTGAGACCAGGGAACAGGAACATAACGGCGTTAAGTTCATCATCCCCAAGGATGCAGTGCTCTTTGATCCGGATGATCCTTTTGTGTGGGCAGAGCCCGCAGGCGGCTAAGTACACCTACACCTTGAATAACGCAGCTTGGAGCGTATCGCCCACCCTCTAGGGGCCGGTAATACGCCAAATGCTGCGTTATTCGCGAATCCGGCACCTCCGGGGCTGAGGTAAAGGCGGATATTGGGCGAGCGCTAATATGCGATGGTACCGAAGTGGCGGCTAAAGCTACCGGCGCGGCGGGATGTCTAGTACCATCTGAGGTAACGCCGAACATACAACACCCCCTTGCACACACCAAGAAAGAATCACCATGACCCGCTACTACACTTCCGTTATCGTGTTCATGTTCGCCCTGCCCATTGGCACTCTCCTGTTCGGTGGTTTTGGCTCCGGGCGGGGGTTTGCGGCAGGCGCGGCGGTTGCAACCATCTGCGCCATATTCACCTACGTTTTCTGGCCCAAGCTGAAGGATAATTCCGAGCCGGGACAGGATTCTTCGGGTACGTCGCAGGACTCATCCGAATAATGCACCTTTGGGCGTATCGCCCACCCCTCTAGGGTTGGGCAATACGCCCCAGGCTGCGTTATTCGCAAGGCTACAAAGATGGGAAGCAACTACTAGATGCTGACTACGTACTACATAGGCTATGAAGGCATCAGAGAGAGTGCCCTCACCTGGCAGGGGCTACGCTGGGGGCACGCGCAGGGATACATCAGCCACGCAGATATTCTGCGGTATACCTCCGACCGGCTGAAGGAAGACTCCAGCGACCTGGAATACGAGCTCTACCAGTGCAAACCCGAACACACCTACCGGATTGATGGGATTCTGGCCGAACTCGCGCGGCACGAAGACTCCCTGAACTCACCAACCCCGACCCCGGAAGCCCCGGACCCCCGCCACACGCTCTGGCTGTATCTGCTACTCAAACATGTGTATGAGCACCGCAAGAACTTTGACGACCCGCTGGGCGAGGTAGAAATTCTTCACGCCAATTTTAGCTACCCCAAGGACGTGGCCCCGTTCGTGCGATACATGCCCGCAACCAGTTACGACCCGTCAGGGTACACTCGCCAAGAGAACATCGACAGACTCTATGCTCTGTGGGAGGCGTACTTGCGCGAGGCTAAAACCCGTTTTGAGGTGTAACAGCCAAAACTTGCCTGCCTATCTAGAAGAGTTTTTTGCATTCAGAAGCGATAAGCTCTTCTGAATGCAAAAAACTCTTCTGAATAGAAACGACGCTTCAGCAGGCAACCCTAATACCGCTGCCTTTCCGGTGCCGCTGGCATACACTTAAAACCATGTACCGCATCATGACTGTCTGCACCGGAAATATTTGCCGCTCCCCCGTGGGCGAGTACCTGATTCGTGAGCACGCGCGCCAGGCGGGGCTTGAGGTTGAGGTCGCGTCCTCCGCCATCACGGATTATGAGATCGGCAACCCTATCGACACCCGCGCCGGGCGCATACTCACCGCGCGCGGCATCGACCCCAGCGGGCACCGCGCATCCAGATTCGTTGCCGAAGACTTCGACCGCTACGACCTGATTCTGGCGATGGACACCCCGCACTACCTGCACCTGAAACAGCTTGCGCGCACCGAGGATGACAAAGCCAAAATCCGTATGATGCGCTCCTTCGACCCCGCAATGGCGGGCAAAAACCTGGACGAGCTGGGCATCTACGACCCCTGGTACGGGCAGATGCGCGACTTCGAATACACGACCGAGCTTATCGACACCGCGGCGCGGGCGCTGATCGCGGGTCTTGCCGCCGAGGGTGACGCCGCGTGAGCAACCAGTTCCGGGGCCTCACGAATGATTTGCTGCCCCGCATTATCAGCGGCCCGCGCCCGTACATTATTGCTGTGGACGGCCGCAGTGGCAGTGGTAAAACCACTCTCGCGCGGCGCCTTGCCGCCACCCTGCGGCAGCACCCGGTGCAGGGCGGGCCGCTGACGGTGCTGGAACTATCCCTTGAGAACATGTACCCCGGCTGGGACGGTCTGGAGGCCGGGGTGGAGCAGTGGATGCGGCTCAGCGCCAGCCTGGCCAAGCACGTCCCCGGCAGCTACACCCCCTGGGATTGGGAGCAGAACCGCCCGGCTCCACCAGTCACTGTGCTCCCGGATGCCGCGCCGGTGATCGTGTGCGAAGGGGTGGGTGCGCTCTGCGGGGCGTTCAAATACGGTGTGCTGGTGCAGGCCGATACCGGGGTGCGGTATGAGCGGGCGATGGCGCGCGACGGGGAAACCTACCGGCCCTACTGGAACATGTGGGCCGCGCAAGAAGAACAACTATTCGAGGATTACGGCTCGTACTACATCACCAGCCCCGGCTGGCCTGAGGGGCCTGACTGGGTGTACCGCACCGGGTAGCGAACCGGCTTAGGCTGGTTCCGCCCTCTAACCCCCACCACACCGGAAGAGGTGCAGGTCACGCATCCACTGGCTTACGGTGCGTGAGTGACCGCCGCTAGACTGGATGAGTGCGTTTCTAGCCGGGTGCACCCGCCCGCCCCACGAAGCAGCAGGCAGGCCCGGCGCCGTTACGCATCCCCAAAATTTAGAAAGCATACAGTACACCAGTGTCTACGTCACAGACCAATACTCAGCACCCCAACCACGCGAAGCCCTCATTTGGGCTTTCCCCGGCAACTATTGTCACCCTGGCGGCGCTCACCGCCATCGCCCCGCTGGGCATCGACATGTATATCGCCTCGCTGCCGACCATTGCCGAGGAGCTGCACACCACCGAGGCCGCCGCCTCCATGACCCTCAGCGCCTTCATGGTTGGTATGGCGCTCGGGCAGCTTATAATCGGCCCGCTCTCCGATAAAACCGGGCGCCGCACCCCGCTGCTGATCGGCTCAGCCGTGTGCTTCGCCGCCACGGCGCTATGCGCCTTCTCCCCCACCATTGAGGTGTTCATCGCGGCACGTTTTCTGATGGGCTTCAGCGGCTCAGTCGGCGCGGTACTGGCCCGCTCCATCGTCGCCGACACCACGAAGGGGCTGGCCACCGCCAAGCTCATGGGCATCATGATGATGATTAACGGGTTCGCCCCCGTGCTGGCGCCGCTCTTCGGCGGGTGGGTGCTCTCATGGGGTACGTGGCGTTCAGTGTTTAACGTGCTGACTGTTATTACCGGTGCCCTTATGCTCGCCGTCATCTTTATTCTGCGTGAAACCCTGCCCTCCGAAAAACGCTACCAAGGCACCGCGCTGAGCGTGTACTCCGAAATTCCGAAGGTGTTCAGGATCCGCCGGTACATGGGGTTCTCACTGACCATGTGCTTCGCGTTCGGGGCGCTCTTCTCGTATATTTCGGGCTCAACCTTTGTGCTGCAGAAAATCCTGGGGCTTGACGCTGGGCAGTACACTCTCGCGTTCGGAGTGAACTCCCTGGGCATTGTGGCCATGAGCTCGCTGGCGACCGCGTTGGTGGGGAAGGTCGCCCAACGCACCATCGTGAATGTTGGTGTGAGCGCCCTGCTGGTTGTTTCGGTGCTGCTCACCGGTTCGTTCCTCATCGGGATTTCGCTGTGGCCCACCCTGATTCTGCTGTTCTGCCTCACCTGCTCGGTGGGCCTGATCTTCGGTAACGCCTCGGCGCTGGCACTGAACGAGGCACGCCATATGGCGGGCAGCGCATCCGCCGTGATGGGCACGATTCAGGCGCTTCTGGGCGGACTTGCCGCGCCCCTGGTTTCGCTGGGCGGCGAAGGTTCCTACATGCCGATGGCGTTCTCAATTCTGGGCTTCGCACTGATGACCGCGCTTGTGCTCTTCACAACCCCGCGTAAGGACGCCGACTATGCGGCAGACGGCGGCGAAGGTGGGCGCTAGCGCTTCGCTTCGAGCGTGTTAAGACGTTGATGCCCAAGAAGCGGGTTTTGCCGAAAAGATGAAAAAATATCATCATTTTCGAGCAGAAACCCGCTTCTCCTCGTAATCGCCCTAGCTGCTGGTATTCTGATAAATCCTAAGATTTTAAGGAGACTGACCGTGAGCCCCGACGAAAACCTCACAAGTGCAGAGATCATCAAACGGTTCAACCACTTCTACGACTGCTGGCTGGATTCGATCACCATAACCTATGCAAAGGGAACAGCTGTTCGTCTGCGATTCTGCGCGGTGGACCGGAACCATGTAGACGGCGGCTGGGAGAAGGCCGCTACCGACGACGTCTGGCGGTACGTCACCGTAACCCTGGAAGATATTTCGGACTACCGGGTGCAAGGTCCGTTCATCAGCATATGCAGCGGAGTTCATACTCTCGAACGGGACGGCAAAATCGGGCTCGACATCGAAGGATATAACGACAACCCCGAGACCTTCGAGGACATAGCCGAGGCAGACATATACTTTATCGCCGAAAGCGCCACCTGGGAGCTGGGCCCGCTCGGCGTGCACTGCGGTGAGGGCACGTGAGCCACTACACTGGAAACATGACTAGTTCCGTGATGCTCCTAAATTCAGAGAACCCGCAAGGCGTTGCCGTAGACCCCACCCAACCGCTTATCGGCGTGGAAGACCAAGGATTTACCCGTGGCGACGGCGTTTTTGAGACCATGCTCGCCGTCGATCGGCGTGTGCGAAAACTTGATATGCACCTCACCCGACTCGAATCTTCGGCGCGTATGCTCGACCTGCCCGAACCCGACCTGCACCAGCTGCGGGAGGCGCTGGCGAGCCTCCTCGACCAGGCCGTGCCCGGCGCCCACACGGAACTCGGCGAAGAGCATATTGTCAAAATCATTATCTCGCGCGGGCTGCCACGTGCCTCTGCGGGAATGCCCGCCGGGCCATACACCCTGCTGATCGCGTCCCCGGTGCCCGAAACTACCGTGAATCAGCGGAAGAACGGCGTGAAAGCCATGCTGCTGCCGCGCGGGCACGACCCCGCCGACAACACCGCATACCCGTGGCTGTTGGCGGGCGCGAAAACCCTCTCATATGCGGTCAATATGGCGGTTTTGCGGTATGTGCACAGCCGCGGCGCGGATGACGCGATTTTTATGACCGACAACCGCCGCATTCTGGAGGGGGCAACCTCGTCGGTGCTGATGGCGCGTATCGAAAACGGTGTAAAGACGCTGTACACCCCCGAACCGAACCACGGAATCCTACCCGGTACCACGCAGGGCGCTATTTTTGAGGCGGCGCGGCGCGACGGCTGGGAACTGGGCTACGGTCCGCTATACCCGCAGGATCTTTTCGAGTCAGATGGGGTTTGGCTCGCCTCCTCGGTGCGTCTGCTCGCCCCGGTCACGCATCTGAACGGTACGGCGTTAGCGCACGATGCGCAGCTGACCCACCAGTTCTTGGAATACCTGGCACAGGGGTAGGCTGGCGCACCGTCCGCAGAAGGCTAGGATCTCTAGGCAGAATAAGAGACCTAGCCTTCTGCGCGTGCTGTGGACTGGGCACAGCAGCGGGTACACACTACCTGCTGGCAAAAACACAGCGGGTCCCGCCCATCACGTGTGCAGACGCAGGCGCCGAGGGCCGTTTAGAAGTCCTCCCCAGATTCTTTTTTCTGCGACTCCACCAGCTCATCCTCAATAGCGCGGTTTTCCTCTTCTTCCTTATTTTTCACCTTGGGGGTGCGCTTAAAAAACCGGGCCGTATCCTGGCTGGCGGCCGCGTGCAGACGCGGAAAGAAAATATACGCCACCGCAAAAGCCGAAACAATCGCGCAACCCCCCGAGACGAGAATCCCAGCCCCCAACAGCTCATACAGGTAGAAGAAGAACACGAGCAAGCCGAAACGCACCAGGGTGTACTTGAAGAAGTTCATACCCACCAGTCTAGCCGCAGCATGGATGCGCCCCCAAGATTCCTGTGGCAGACTTAGAGCATGACACGAGCGATGATGATAATCGGCGCGTTCGCGCTGGTGATTGGGTTGAGCCTGTACACCCTGCTGGATGCCGCCCGCACACCGGCCGCCGATGCGCGCACCCTCCCCAAGTGGCTGTGGATTATTGTCATCATCTTCTTCCCCATTGTGGGGCCGGTTTTCTGGCTGTTCTTCGGCAGGCCCCGCAGCGAAAAAAGTGCAGCCGAACAGCCGCCCGCTGCGGATACGGGCCGGGGTTTGAAAGGCAGGCGGGGTACTGTGCCTCCCGCGCCGAAAGCCCCAGACGACGATGAAGAGTACCTGCGCTGGCTCAAAGCCAAAGCAGAACGGCAAAAACGAGACAGGCAGCGGCAAGAACCCCGCGACGACGCCACAGACGACACTGACGGCGAGAAATAGCCCCGGCCTGGCAGACACCATCAACCACTGGGCAGCACCCCGGGTAACCTCAGGCACTCCCCCACTGTGTGCGTTTGTCCTCGCTCCCCCGGCGGGAAAGCGTCTACATGCTGTGTGCGGCCCCCTGTCTTCACGCTCCCTGGGCTGGCTGCACCAGCACATGTTTATGACTGAACCGTTCGTGGCCGCGCGTTAGCTTTAGGCCGCTGCGGCGCGCACAGGCACAGGGACGCAGGCAGTTCTACGGGGCGGGTTTACAACCCCGAATACGAGTGCAGGCCCGAGAAGAAAATATTCACCACCGTGAAATTAAAAATAATGCACAAATAGCCGATAATAGACAGCCACGCCGAACGCGGGCCAGCCCAGCCGCGGGTTGCACGCGCATGCAGATACGCCGCGTACACCACCCAGATCACGAAGGTCCACACCTCTTTAGTGTCCCAGCCCCAGTAGCGGCCCCACGCCTGGCTCGCCCAAATAGCACCAGCGGCAAGCGTGAACGTCCACATCACAAACGCCAAAGCGTTCAGGCGGAACGCAAAATTCTCAAGGGCCTGGGCGCTCGGAACCAGGCGCATAAACGCCCACCCGCCCGATTTACCGTTCAGGATGCGCTGCTCACGGCGGGTCTGCACCAGCTGCAGCACCGCCATCGCGAACGTAATCGTAAACACCCCGAGGCAAGCACCGCAATCGACACGTGAATCACCAGCCAGTAGCTCTGCAACGCCGGTTTCAGGTGCCCCACGGGGGTGGCGAAACTAATGGTGGCGGCGCACATCATAATCAGCGCCAGCCCAGACACGAGCGTGCCCACGAACCGCAGGTCACGGAAGATCAGCGCCACCAGGTACACGGCCACCACCACCAGCGCGCCCGTGGTGCAGAACTCGTACATGTTCCCCCAGGGCACACGCTGCGCAGCCACGCCGCGCATAATAACCGCCGCCGCGTGCACCAGCGCCCCCATCAGCATAACGATCACGGCGATGCGCGCCGCCGGGCGCTCTGGCCCGTGTACAGCATCGAAGAGTCCGCCACATGGCCCTCAAGCGCGCGTGCCGCCGCACCCCGGTACCCGGCGCCCCGCTCGCCCGTGCCGGTCTCAGCGCCGCCGGTGCGTTCAACACGGGTGGCTTTCGCGCTCATCTTAACCGACGACTTCGCGGCGGTTTTCCTGCCGGTTTTCTCCGCACCCGCAACGGAGGTGGCCGCGCCCGCGGTAACAGGCTCAGCCGCCTGTTCCTCCTCTAACTCCGCCTCACGAGGTGCCGCGGCACCCTCCAGACGGCGGGTTACCCGCGAATTCTTCACCACATCCCAGGTGAACGCCACGAACACCACGGTGTAAATCAGCGCGGCAATATACATGAATAGCTCACTGTAGCGCGCTAATGTCTCGTTCAGCATGGGCTACTTCCCCTCGGTTTTCTCAGTCGGCTCCTCGGATGAGGGCTCCTCAGCAAATTCCAGCCCCCACCGGGCGGCGAAAGCATCCGTAATACGCTCAGCCTCAGCGGCAAGACGCGGGTCCTCCCCGCGCGCAAGCAGACCGTACTCTACGGTAAGCACCCCCTCATTGGTGCTGGCACGCACCCACACGCGGCGGCGCGCCACAAACAGGGACACAATCAGCCCCACAAAAGCCACCACAAACGAGTACAGCACAATATTCTGCCCCGGGTCGTGGCGCACCTCCATCCCCACGTACCGCTTATACCCCATGAACTCAATGGTGCCGTTACCTTCCGGCAGGGTGGCGATGCGGTGCTGCGCATCCAGCACAATACCGTTCTGGTTCGCCATGCTGTTCAACGCGGTCAGCTTAGAGGTGTCCAGCACATACACGTTCTGCGGCTGGCCCGAGTTCAAACCCAAATCCCCCCGAATAGGACTGCAACACCAGCATAGGGTTCGCTGGGGCTGAATCCACCGAATGCGGGATGCCCGCCCCACGCTCATAGCTGCCGGTGGGCAGGAACATGCCCACAAACCCCAGCTGGGCCGGGCGGGCATCAGGCACCTTGAGCACCACCGACGAGGTGTACTTCCCGTCAGTTGGCAGGGCCACCACGGGGCCTTCATACGCCACTTTCCCCTCACCGTCGGTCACCTTCACAATGGGGGCGTACCCGTTGCCGGAGAGGAACACGCTGGTGCCGCCCACATCAACCGGTTCGTTCACTTTGAGGGTTTTCTGCTCGGGGCTGCTGCCGGGGTTCTGCACGGTCAGCTGGGCGTTATAGTCCAGATCCTGCCCGTAGGTGTGGCTGTCGCGCTGCCTGTCGTAGCGCACCTGAAAGTTATTGAGCGTCACGGCGTACGGGTTCAGCCAGTCGGGGTTATAGTTCGTGCCTGGTGTAAACGAGTCGTAGCCGATCAGGGAGTTTACGAACGTCTCCCCCTCCACCAGGATTTTTTGGCCACGGTACCCAAAAAGCGAGCCGACCGCCACCCCAACCAGGATGCCGATCATCGCCACATGGAACAGGATGTTCCCCACCTCACGCAGGTAGCCGCGTTCGGCCCCCACCGAGTACTGCCCGTCTCCTTCCTCCCGGATCTGCACCCGGTAGCGGCGTTTACGAAGGATCGCGGCGGCGTCCTCTATCGCGGCCTGGGGGGTGAGCGCATCCGCGTCAATATCGATCGTGCGGTGCACGGGCATGCGGGAAAGGTTCTTGGGGGTGCGCGCGGGCGGTTTACGCCAGTCTTTAGCATGTTTAATAGCGCGCGGGGTAACGCACCCGATCAGGGAAATAAACAGCAGCAGGTAGATGGCCGAGAACCACCCGGAGGAGAAAACATCAAACAGCTGTATCTTATCGGCAAACTCGCCCCAGCCGGGGTGGGTTTTAATATGATCCGTCACCTTCGCGGGGTCTTGAATGCGCTGCGGAAACATAGACCCGGGAACCGCCGCAACCGCCAGCAGCAGAAGCAGCAGCAAGGCGGTGTTCATTTTCGTTAGTTGCGTCCAGCCCCAGCGGAGCATCCCGGTGATTCCCAGCGCCGGGGCGTCAGTGTGTGTGCGTGCCATATGTACCCCGTCAGATTGGTAGTTCGTAAACCGGTAGCGCCGCCTGAACCCAGGCCATGAGGTGGTTCAGGCGCCAGTCAAAAATAAGGATGCCGATCAGGATGAGCATCGCCCCGCCCGCACGCTGAATCCCGCGTTTATGCGTGCTCGCCCACCGGTGGTGCTCACCCCGCGCGCTGCGAAATAGGCGACCAGTAGGAACGGCACACCCAACCCCAGGCAGTAGGCGAAGGTGAGCACCACAGCCTTGAAGGTTGCGGCCCGCCAGTGAACACGAGGGTTTGCACCGCAGCGAAGGTGGGTCAATGCACGCGCCCACCCCAGCCCGAAGGTGACTCCCAGCACCGGCGCACCCCACAGGCCCGTGCCGGTGCGGGTGTGGGAACTCGTTTATCGACCTGCAGGATGCTCAGCCGCCCCATGAACACAACACCCGTGAGGGATCACGAGTGCACCCAGCAGAATATTCACCCGCCTGCCCGCTTTCAGCCAGGGGCGGCACCCACCTGGGCCAGCAGCACCGATAGGGTGACGAAAACTGCGGAGAACCCGAGCACGAACAGGGCCACCCCGGCGAGCATCCGGCGGGTGTGACGGCGGGTCTGCTGCGTGTGAGGCGCCCCTTGCCGGGCTGCACACCTGGGGTTTTCGGGTCGGTGGGGGCGGCCGCCACAGCCACCCCCGATGTTGCCTCGGGCAGGTTTTTGGTGTTTTCTGCGGTTTTTTGGGGTGCGGGGTTATGTGCCGCCACCGTTTTCTTCCCCTGGAACAATGCGGCTGTCGCGGAGCCCTCGGCCGCCTGCGGCTGCGAGCCTGCAAGACCCGCAACATACCCCAGGTAGCCGGGCACCAGCGGCAGCACACACGGTGAAGCGAGACGACACCAGCCCCGCCAGCGCCGCCAGCGGGATGGAGAGCCACAGGGGAACCATCCAGCACGGTTGAGCTGATACTCGCCAACGGCGCAGCGCCCGCCGTGGCAGCCGCAGCGGCGGGGGTGAGCATCATACCGGTTCCAGCAGGCACGCTAGGCACCCTTCACAGCGGTCTCAATCAGGGTTTTCAGCACCGACGGGTTCGCCTGACCCAGGATGCGTGCCGCCACCCTACCGTGCGAATCCAGGATCACGGTGGTCGGCACCGCCTGGGCGGGCACATGCTTACTCAATGACAGCAGTACCTTACCCGAGGCGTCGCTCGAACGAGGGTGGGTGATCTCAAAGCTGCGCTCAAACGCCTCGGCGGTGCTTTTCTCATCCCGCACGTTCACCGTAGAACCCCAGCTTGTCCTTATAGTCGGTGTAGAGTTTCTGCAGGGTCTTTGGCCTCGGCACGGCAGGAGAGCACCCGGCGTACCAGAAGTTCAAGAGCGTAGGGTTTGCCGCGCAACGACTCAGCGTTCACGCTGGTGCCGTCGAATAGTTCACCGGTGAACGCAACGGGCTCGCCGCGCTCAGCCTCCTGGTACTCGGTCACCGACCCGTCCCCGGCAATGTAGCCTTTATTATCACCCGAATTCGCCTGTTTTGACAGGGAGGTGTCTTCAGAGCACGCAGCCAGCAGACCCGCCCCGGCCGCTGACGCGCACAGCGCAATACCCGCACGCAGGGGCGGTGCGGCGGGTGTGGTTATGGGTGGGAGTCATGCGTTCCTTCCGGTGGTGTGTGCGAAGGGGGTGCTGAACGGCAGACACCCGCGTCTTAGCTGCCGGGCAGCTGAATCACTCCCGAATACAGGGGCGATGCGGGTTCCGTGTAGCCGCTCACCTGCGGCGGGTTCCCCGATAACAGGTTATCGAAAGTGAGCGAAGTAATCGACGCCAGGTTGCATTCGCGCGCACGCGGGTCGTGCTGCAATAGCTACCTTCAAGCGCCGGGCGGAGTCACCCAGATGGGCAGCTGGTGCGAAACGATGATGGCCTCGGCCCCGTCCCCGCCCTGCTGGTACGCGGTGCGGGCGGCATCCTTAATGGCCTGAGCCATGCGGCGCACCTGCACAATGTACGGCTCGCCCCAGGACGGGCGCAGCGGGTTGTACAGTTTCGTCCAGTGGCGCGGGTTGTTCAGAAGCTCCTGCCGGTTCACGTGCAGACCCTCAAAATAGTTATCGGCCTCAACCACGCGCGCATCGGGGTGCGCGGAAGCCCAGAAGCTCGGTGATCGGCTCGGCCGATTCGCGGGTGCGGGTCAGCAGGGGAGCATACCAGGTGCACAATGTTCGCACCTTCACCCCGACGCCGGGCAAACTCCTGGGCGCTCATGCGCACCATCTGCTGCCCCTTCTCCGAAAGGTGGTAGTTGGGTAGCCGCCCGTAGACGATGCGGTCGGGGTTATGCACCTCGCCGTGGCGCATCAGGTGAACCGTGACCTTAGCCGATGTAGTCATTCTCTCAGTCTCTCAAATTTTCTACGCTACCCCAAAACGAGGGGCGCCGCATATAGCCCCTAATTCGCCAGAAGCGGGGGCGGCTGGCGCTAAGGCATGCGTGCGGCAATGAGCTTACGCATCCGTTTGGGGTTAATACGCCAAAAATCCTTCGCCTGCCCGTCAATGCGCAGCACCGGGATTTCGGTGGCGTGCCGCTGCAGCAGCTGCGGGTACAGCTCAATGTTCAGCTCAGTGTAGGGCACCCCAAATTCGGTGCATACTTGCGTCACCGTGTGCCGTGCAGCGTCGCACAGGTGGCAGCCGGGGCGGGTCAAAAGCTCAATAACGGGTGGTTCAGGTGTAGCTGGGGGCATGGCTCCCAGTCTACTAGCGTTCAACAGCCGCCGCTAATAGCCCACGTCAGCCCTCATTAACGCACAATGCCCCGCAACCCTTACCGGGCACGGGGCACAGAAGCTACTGTTTACTTCTTATTGCGGCGCTGGTGGCGAGTCTTACGAAGCAGTTTACGGTGCTTCTTCTTGGACATGCGCTTGCGGCGCTTCTTAATAACGGAACCCATAGGATTTCCTCACTTTGCTAGACCCGGCCGCACCCATTCGGTGCGGTAGCTACCCGGGGTGTTTATACCGGTATAAACGCTCTAAAAGGCATTTTAGGCACAGCAGTGCCCCAGCGTTTTGAGAACGCTACCTTCCTAGAGTACTAGGAAACACCGCATTGCACCATTCCGACGCACCCAAAGATGAGGAGCCGTCCCCCAAAGACCCCGCAGAGGCGGTAGCAGCCCCCTGCACACACAGAAGAAAATTTTCCCGCACGCCCGCACCTCCCCCAGAATATGCCGGTATGCCCGGGCATTAACGCGCTGCGCGGGCGCATCCAGCTGAGGGTACGCCCGCGTGTTTGCGTTATTGGCTGCGCCAGCTACTGCTGGCTGTGCTGGCTCGCATCAGCAGGGTTAGCGGCATCTGAGGTGCCGCCTTCAGAGTTATCTGCCGCAGCCCCTGCGAGGCGAACACCTGCTGACTGTGGTTCACAGTGTTCTGCTGATGCGCCGAATCCTGCGGGTTATTCTGCTGCTGAAGAGCCTGCTCCTGCTCGCGCGAGCTCAACCCCAAATAGCGGGTCATGCGGCTAAGCCAGCCCTGCTTACGTTCAGCGCTGGCGTGCTCCTCGGGCGCACGCTCATCCGTGGACCGCTCATCGCCCGACCACCATAGGGGTTCCGCTCGTATTCGCGGGAACGATACGAATCGGGTGGTCGCCAGCACCTCAACCGGCGGCAGCGGCCGCTCCGCCAGAGCCTCCGGAGCGTGCTCAACGCCAAGAGCATCAGCTGGCGTGCTGTTCACGGCGCCGTTCGGGGCCTCAGCATTACCGGTGTCGGCAGCAGCCGGAGCTGCGGGGCCAGGCTGGGGTTGAGGCTGCGGTTGCGGTTGTGGTTGTGGTTGCGACGATACCGCGCTCGGGTACTGCAGCCCGGTGGCCGGGCGGCTAAAGGGAGACGCCACAGCAGCACGCACCGGCGTGATGATCTGGCCATGACGGCGGCCCGCCCCGGAGGGCGAATGGGCACGAATCACCTTCACCCGCTCCTCAGCGGCGCGCGCCAAGTTTTCCTCAGCCACTCGGCGCTGCTCAGCATCCTTACGTTCCACGGGGTTTTCGGGAAGCTTGGGTTTCAGACCGGTACGCCCCTGAATAGGGATACCAGCCGAGGCAGGCCCGCTTACCCCAAACTGCCCGGTGTGAGGCCCACTATGGGGCTGCTGGGCGGGTGTGGAACCGGTGCGCGGGGCAGCACTATCCCAGTGATTCTGTGGGTTGTGCGCGTCCGGTGCGGTTTCCTGGCCCTGTGCCTCCTGAACGGGGGCATGGTTTTGCACCTGCTGCGGCACATCCGGCTGAGCCTGCCCGTTACCGTTATCCGGTGCGGCGGGTATAGCCTGCGGATTCTCCAGCGACGAAATGGGGCGCGCCTGCTGCCCATCAAGCGACTGCACAGCCCCCAGCACCTCCTGCTGAGGCTGCTCCTGCGCTGTGCCCTGACCCGCTACAGGGTGCGGCCCGGTCTGCTCGTTCGCAGCGGGCCCTTGGGTATTAGCCGCGCCTGCGGAACCAGCGTGACCGTTCGGGTCTTCAGCAGGTGAGGATGCAGGCTGGGCATTACCCGAGGCAGACTCCTGCGGCTTCCCATCAGAATTCCCGGCCTGAGCAGGCTGAGCGGACTGCGACTCTTGGGCCTGACCGCCCTGTTGGGCGGAGCCCTGCGGTGAAGAGCTGCCCTGCGCAGTATTAGCCTGAGCGGCATCAGTTTGTGCAGCACCAGTCTTTTCGGCGCTGCCCTGATCATCGTGCGGGCCGGGGTTGTGCTTCACACCGTTCTGGGCGGCAGTATCTGCACGGTTGTCGCCCGCACCATTATCAGTTTTTGATGCGGCACTATTAGGCCCCTGCGCGTCAGGTTCCTGTCCGGCAGGCTTCTGGGGTGCAGATTTAGCGTCCTGCTTATTCTGCACCGAATCTTTCTGCGCTGGCTCTTTCTGCTGTGCCGGGTTCTCCTGTGCTGAGCTTTCCTGCACTGAAGTTCCCTGGGCCTTCTCGCCTGCCTTCTCGGCCTTCTGCTCGCCGCTCTTGGGGGAAGCAGCATCCTTACCGGCGGAGCCGTTCACCCCTGAAGCATCCGGCTGCGGTGTTTTCTGCGCGGCACCAGAGCCCTTAGAGTTCTGCTGCGCAGCAGACGAACCGCCCGAATTGTCGGCTGCCTGCTGACCGTTCTGCCCGTCCTTACCCTTAGAGGGGACGAAACCGCCCTGCTTCTGAGCGTCCTGGGCCTTCTGCTGATCGTCCTGAGCACCCTGCTTGGGGGACTTCGCTTCGGCCTTTTGAGTCTCAGACGTCTGAGACTCAGGTTTCTGGGCATCGGGCTGAGCGGATTTTTGGGCCGCCGAAGCCTTTGCGTCCTTGGGCGCGCCGCCATCCTTTAGCGGCGCGGAACCATCAGCCTGCTGCGCACCATCAGACTGGTTCTTCTGGCCCTGCGGCGAGGAATCGGCAGACTGTTTACTCTGCCCCTTCTGCTCACCCTGTGCAGGCTGCGACTGGGCAGCCTCAGCCGAGCTCTTCTGCTCGTCCTTAGCGGCACCGGCCTTCTGCCCGGAACCCGAAGGTGAGCCGCCCGGCTTGCCGCCAGCCTGCTTACCCTGGGGCTGCTTAGCCTGGTCTTGCTCCTGAGACTGTTGATCTTGGGCCTGCTGGTCCTCACCGCTCTGCCCCTCGGCGTGCTTGTCCTCACCGGGGGTAGGCTGAGCCTGAGCATCACCGGCTGCAGGCTGCGCCCCGCCCTTAGCCTTTGGAGCTTGAGCGTCTTCGGCGTCTTTCTTGCCCGTATCCTTCGTCGCAGAACCCTGCTTCTGGGAATCCTCAGATGCCTTATCGGCCTGTTCACCTTCAGCCTTTGCGGGCGTCTCGCCGGGCTTAGCGGATCCCTTCGAGGCGTCCTCACCCGATGCCGCGGGCTGAGGCTTCTTCTCGGGCAGACCCTGAGCAGGAATCACCCGCATATCCAGCGGAATAGCGGCCGTGGCCTGAATCAGCGGCTCATCATCGGTCAAACGCAGCGGCTGAGACGCATCAGGATCGACCGGCAACGGCTGAATCGGAAGCGGAAGCGCGGAGGTGGCCTGAATCAGCACCTCCTGGGCGGGTGTAGGCTGAGCTGCGCCCTGCTCTTCACCACCCGGCACAGGGCCGTGCTGCATTGACTGGTCAGGCGCCTGTGCAGAGGCAGCATTATCAACCTCATACGGTTGCCCAGATGCGTTCTCGGGGTGCTGCGAAGCGCCATTGTTACCGCCCTGAGCAGCGGGGACACCCTCAGACGGGCGGGTAAACGCCGCCGCCGCACGACCGGAGGCCGTACCAAAGCTCAACGGCAGATTAGACTGCTGCTCTTGTTGCCCCTGCTGCCCGTCATAGTGCTGCTGAGACTGCTGCGAAGTATCACGGCGAGCCTGTTGAGAGCCGGACGAAGGCACCGGCGCACCGCCGGGGGCGTTGCCGAACCGCTCGCACCGAAGCCCCACCCGAAAGCTGGGGCCTTCCTCCGGGAACAGGCCGAAATCGTCCTCAATATCAACCGGCTCAAACATGCGCAGATCCGAGGTCCCGGGCATGCCCGTAAGCGCCACCGCCGACTCGTCCAAAGTCCACCCCGGCCTCATCGAACAGGCCGCGCATCTGGTTCATCATCAGGTTGCGGGCGGTCGCGGAATCGGCGTCCTTCACGGCTTCAAGAACCGCGCGGTTCTCAGCGTTCAGGCGCTCCATGGTGCTGCTCACAGCGGCACACGCCCCGCCAGCGACAGCAGAGCATCGAAGGTTGGCTGACGGATGGCGATCAGCAGCCCAGCGATCAGCTCGTTATTGGCGAGGCGGCTCAGCTCAGGTGGAAATCAGGGTACAGGTCAAGGAACTCCCGGATAGGGTGCCCACCCTCCTGCATCTCCTCAGCAGCTCATCCACTTCACCCGAAATCAGCGACGCCGGGGTCAATATTGGCAACACTCCAGCCTTCAAGAAGCATATGGGTCTGCACCAGGTCACGTTTCGGGTAGCGCAGAAACAGCCATGTGCAGGCGCAGAAAGCTCGGCTGCCGCCATCGCCGGCTCCTCATTCAGGTGAGCGATGATCTCTTTGCCCTTACCGGAGTATAGGCGCACCAGATCCATGTCTTCGAGGGTCTTCAAGCCCTCGCGGGTACGGCTTCTTCCCAAGCCAATCGCGCGGGCAATACGCTGATCGTCGGGCAAGTCCTGGCCAAGCTGCAGGTTGCCCTCAGTGAGCTCGTTCTCGAGCCAGCGGAGGATTTTACGGTGAATAGCCAACGTAGATTCCGTCTTTCGGGAAATTAGGGTTTATCAGGGTAGGTGTATGAGTTGATGATCAAGCAAACACGGGCGCACGCCCCGCCCCACTCGCTATCTCTCCGCGCGCCGCTGGTGCGGCACGCTATCGTCGGCGACCAAAGACACGCGCCAGAAGGCCACGAGGTTCCTCTTAACGGTCACCTGCTCATACGGTGCAGGCTGAGGGATCGGCCGGAACACCGGCTCCTCAGTAGGTTCGGGAGCCTCCTTGGGCTCTACGGTCTGGGCCGTTTCGGGTTCAGCACCCGCATCGGCTGTATCAGCTACTGAGGCGCCGTCGGTGTCGGCTGCCTCGGTATCCTCAGACGCTTCGGGGTCGGTGCCCTTCCCCTCCGCGTAAGTCTTCTTGGGTTCAGCATCATCCACGTGAGCTGCAACATCCTCATCAGCGTCCGGGCCGTCAGCGGGGTCAGTCGTCAGGGTTGCTTCATCGCTCTTCACGGTCTTAGACACGGTGGCAGCTTCCACAGATGCGGCATCCCGGTCTGCCTTCGCCGTTGAGGCCTCGATACGCGGGCTATCGGCAGCATCCTGCCCGGTTTTTACCTCGGATAGTCCGGCGGTCTTCTGCTCACTCCGAGACTCGGTGGCGCTGGCAGCCGTGTCCTCGCCCGTGTGGTGGTGCGTCTTCTTCGTGGGCGCATCCTCGATGGTGGAGGTCATGTCAGCTGCCGCCGATACGGCATCCTGAGACTCAACGTTTACAGGCTCACTCTTGGCAGGCTGCTCATTGGCGGGGTCAGTGTCAATAGCCTCATGCTTACCGCGGGCAGGCTCATTTGATACAGCAGGCTTGGCTGAGGCGTCACCTGCCGAACTCCAGGGGCTCACGCCAGCAGAGGACTCAGTTGCCTCATCGTCTTCACCCTGCCCCGCAGGAGCCACCGACTGGGTCTCGTTCGTGGAGTCCTTCGCAACAGTTTCAACGAGTGCTTTCTCCTCATCAGGTTGCGGCACCTCGTCAGAGGCAAAGGCGGAGGGGGTGAAGGGGCGCATCGGCACCACGCCTTCGCTCACTTCACCGGTGCCAGCAAATGTGGCACTGGCGTTCTGTTCGCTCCCGGCCAACTCCTCATCCAGGCCCTCAGATTCTGCCGTTTCGGCAGGCTCTTCGGGCGCTTTCGCGCTGAGCACAACACCCACAGCCGGATCGGGGTGCGAGTCAGCACCTTCTTCCACAGCGGGTTCGTCCTCAGCCGGGATATTGGGGTTATTCGAGCTCAACGGCACAACGCGGCGCTGAGGCTCTTCACTTCCGCCTGCGGCGGTATCGTCGTTATCTTCCGCGCTGGGTTCCTCATCATTGTCTTCCTCAGCATCGGATGGGATGTGCAGCTCGGCTGGAATGTCGAGTTTCTCACTGGATTCAACCACCTCATGCTGGTGCGCACCGGTAAATCCGCCCACCACCACGGAACTGCCCGGGAACGCGGGAAAAAGCTCTCCCCACCGGGAAGCGCAACCGGGGGCGTGAGCTGCCGCCGAGCGCGGGCAGCCTCAAAAATCTCATCCACCCAGTCTGTAATCTCAGTGAAAACCTCGGGGTTCAGCGAATACAGTCGGCGCTGCCCCTCAACCACGGCCGACACCACACCGGCCTCACGCAGCACTTTTCAGGTGCTTAGAGATAGTTAGCTGACTCATGCCCGGTTTCTCGACAACCGCACCAACAGTGTGGGTCTGTTCGGCGAGCAGCCGCACGATGCGGCGGCGGGTCGAATCCGCAATCACTGAAAAAAACATCTGCATGCATATATCGATTATGTCATATATACGCTGGTTGCCAGTTCCCAATAGCCGTCAAACCACACGCTCAACTGGACATTATCAACCCCGGCCCATTAAATTCTTGAAACAGAATATGTGTTTTTACTGCATGTTGAAGGTTGCGGGCGAAAAACCGCCCCACCCACCACCGAATACCACCATCGGGGATACACTAGAAGGCCGTACCACCACGTTCAGGGGCCTGCACCAACCACACAACCTACACGGCCCAAACCCCGCACCTAACACCGGCACCCACCCACACCATGAAGGGAGGAACCCATGGGACGCCTCGCCCGGCGCATCCGCGCACACTGGCGCAAACGCCACCGTAAACGCGAGGCCCTGCGCACCTCCGTGAGTTCTTCAAACGCCAGCACACCCTACGCAGGTGGCGTCTGCCCAAACAGAACAGCAGCGACATCACCCGTTCGCCGGCGCACCCAGTTCCCGTACCACCCCGCGCCCCCCAAAACACGGCCTGCTCGATAGTCTGCTGCCGAGCCGAAAAACCACAGATGCGCGCAGCACCCACACCGGCACCGCCCGGCGCGGGGCACTCACCGTTGAGGCGTCCGCACCGGGGGCAAGCACGCACCAGCCGCGACTGCTTGATGCCCGCACCTACGAGAACCTGCGCGATTTTATCGACGCGAAAGTGCTCTCCTCCCCCGCACGAACCGCCATCAGCACTTTCCTGCTGGTTATCGTGTTCTTCACGCTCATGCTCTTACTGCCGATCGCCTCAAATGACGGGCAAATGGCGCCGCTGCATCACGCATTTTTCACCGCCACCAGCGCCGTGACCGTCACCGGCCTCACCACCGTCTCAACCGCCGAACAGTGGTCGATGTTTGGGCAGGTCATTATCCTGTGTGCCTGCCAGATTGGTGGCTTGGGAACCCTTACCCTCACCTCGCTGCTGGCCCTGGCAACCGGGCGGAAAAATGGGGCTGCGGTCCAAGCTCATCGCCCAAGAAGAACTCAATATTGGGCGGCTAGGGTGAGGTCGGTAGCGTGGTACGCACCGTCGCCTACACCTCCGCCAGTATTGAGGCGTTCATAGCGTTACTGCTGACCCCGCGTTTTCTGATGCTGGGCGAAGACCCGCTCACCAGCCTGTGGCACGGTATTTTCTACGCGATCTCGGCGTTTAATAACGCCGGGTTCACGCCGCATTCCGACGGGATAGTGCCGTACGGCCACGACTTTTTGTGGTCATCCCCGTGTGTATCGCCGTGTTTCTGGGGGCTATGGGGTTCCCGGTGCTCATGGCGTTACAGCAGCACCCGCTTAAACCCAGCCGGTGGACGCTCACCGCAAAGCTCACGCTCGTCACCACCAGCGTGCTTTTCGTGCTGGGCGCCGCCGCCTGGGGTGCGGCCGAGTGGAATAACCCGAGCACTGTCGGCGGGAACAACCCGGGGGATAAAATACTCAGCGCGCTCTTTGCCTCCGTCATGACCCGTTCAGGCGGTTTCAACCTGGTCGATATGAACGATATCCGCCCCGTGACCAGCCTCATTACCGATGTGCTCATGTTTATTGGCGGCGGCTCAGCCTCAACAGCTGGCGGCATTAAAGTCACCACCATTGCCGTGATTATGCTGGCGATTATGGCGGAGGCACGCGGCGACCAGTTTGTGGTGGCATTCAACCGCACTATCCCCGACACGGTGCTGCGCATCGCTATCTCAGTGACCATGATGAGTGCCGGTATCGTGATTGCCGGGTCCGGTGTTATTCTGATGCTCACCGACCAGCCCCTAAGCAGGGTGCTGTTTGAGGTGATCTCAGCCTACGCCACGTGCGGGCTCTCAAACGGCCTCTCAGCCGAGCTGTCGCCCGCCGGTATTTACACGCTCAGCGCGCTCATGTTCATTGGGCGTATTGGCACCATCACCGCCGCCACCGCCTTGGCGTTGCGCTCCCGCCGCCGCCTTTACAAGTTCCCCGAAGAAAGGCCCATCATTGGCTAATACACACAATGCGCCCGTGCTCGTGATCGGTTTGGGCCGGTTTGGTGCCTCAACCGCCGCGCAGCTGCACGCCCAGAACCAGGAGGTGCTCGCCGTTGAAAAAGACCCCGAGCTGGTGCAGAAATGGTCGGGCCTGCTCACCCACGTGGTAGCCGCCGATGCCGCCGACATTGATACGCTCAGGCAGCTGGGTGCAAACGACTTCGGGTCTGCGGTTGTGGGCGTTGGCACCTCGATTGAGGCGTCCGTGCTTATCACCGCGAACCTCGTTGACCTGGGGGTTGAACGTATTTGGGCGAAAGCAATCACCCCGTCACACGGCAAAAATCCTGGAACGTATCGGCGCGCACCATGTGGTCTACCCGGAGGCGGATGCGGGCCGCCGCGCCGCGCACCTGGTGTCTGGGCGGCTATTGGACTACATTGAGTTCGACGACGATTTCGCTATCGCTAAGATGCGCCCGCCGAAGGAAACTCACGGGTTCACCCTAGCGGAGTCGGATATCCGCGCCAAATACGGGGTGTCTGTGGTGGGCATTAAATCCCCCGGGAGGAATTCACCTACGCAGACCCCTCCACACGCATTCACTCTCGGGATATTCTTATCGTCTCGGGGCAAGTGGAGCTGATCGAGCGTTTTGCTGCCCGCCCGTAGGTTCTGCGGCTTCCCCCGTGCCTCTCGCTATCACCGTTAACCTTTGCCATTATCCTTGTCTGCTGCCCCAAGCCTATTCAGAAGAGTTTTTTGCATTCAGAAGAGCTTATCGCTTCTGAATGCAAAAAACTCTTCTGAAATAGAGATGAGACAACTCTTCACATTGCGTCATATACGCCCCCAAATCCCCTAAAAATGAGGCTGTTCCCCTGTGGATAGTGCAGAGGCGCAGGTAACCACCCAGGTTATCCACAGGATGGCCAGGACTGCCTCGAAAACGCCCTCAGATTCGTGTCCTCTATATGTCATGAGCAAAAGCAGTGTACGTTGTAAACAGTTAGAACGCATATACCCTCTGGTTAGAAACAGCTATCAAATATCAGAGGAAGGGATAGGGGCACGGAGGCTTCAGCAGCTCCTTCGTGAGGGGCATGCGCGCCGGTTAGCCCACAACCAGTACCTGAGCACCCTGCGGTGGCAGAAGATGGCTCCGGAAGAGAAGCACCTGGCACGGGTCATAGCGTACGCCAAATCTTGCGAAAATCCCGTGTTTACGCATCTGAGTGCCGCCATACTGCACGGGATACCGGTTCTTAAGATCCCGCGCACAGTTCACGTGAGGTCAGTGGCAGGGAAGCCCGCACTCAGGCATATCCAGCCACCAAGATCGGCACACGTTAGAGGGCTCCCATCACCTACTTCTACGGAGGTGTGAAAGCTACCGATGTGCTCTCTACAGTTATTGGGTGCGCCCGAACTTTACCTCTAGAAGAAGCGCTGGTTGTTGCCGATGGGGCATTGAGCAGGCAACGAAAAAGCAGCCGAGTTACGCGTTCTGCCTTATATGAGGCTCTGACCCATTTGTCGCGTAAAGGGTCGGCTAAAGCACGGAGGGTCGCACAGCTGATGAGCGATAAGTCTGATTCACCAGGAGAGACCCTCACACGGTTAAGGTTGCATGAGTTTGGGCTGTACCCCCAGGAACAATACCGGGTGCGAACCGACGCGGGAGAGTATTTTGGCGATTTTGGGTTTGAACAGCAGAAGGTCATCCTCGAATTTGATGGGCGCGTGAAGCAAACAAGCCAGGTGATGAATCCTGACGGCTGGGCAATTGACCGCGAGAAAGAGCGGGAGAACGCTCTTTTACGAAAAGGGTGGAGAATTCTGCGGGTGAACTGGCATCACGTAAGTTCTCGCAACCCGGTGGTACTTGAGCAAGCCCTACGAGATTTTGGGTTACTCCACTAGGTGCCCCCTTTGTATATAGAAGAGTTTTTTGCATTCAGAAGCGATAAGCTCTTCTGAATGCAAAAAACTCTTCTGAATAGACGCAGGGATGGGCTCAGAAGGGTGGCTAGTCAGCCGTGTACTGTTCGCTCAGCTCGGCGGAGCGGGCGGCGCAGGCGCGCATCGCATCCTCGGTGAGATCAAAAAGTCCCTTGTCAATAAACGTATTGATGGCGCGCTCAGTGGTTCCGTTCGGGCTGGTGACCGCTTTGCGCAGGGCGGCGGCATCCGGGTTACTATCCAGCAGGTACCCGGCGCCCGCAATCGTTGCGGATGCGAGCCTCTGCGCGGTCTCTTCATCCAGACCGAGCTTCACACCGGCACTCGCCATAGTCTCCGCCAGCAGGAACCCGTAGGCGGGGCCGGACCCCGAAACGGCGGTGACCGCATCCATCTGGTCTTCTCGCACCTGCACTACTAGGCCTACGGTCTCTAGGATCTTCTCGGCGAGCGCAAGCTGCTTCTCAGTCACGTTCTCACTCACCGAGATCGCCAGCACGCCTTTACCCACGCTTGAAGGCGTATTGGGCATGCAGCGGATCACCGGCTGACCCGCAGGAAGAGCCTTCTGCAGCGTATCGAGGGTGACTCCTGCCGCCACCGAAATGACGAGTGCATCCGGGGCGAGAGCGGGCGAAATTTCGCGCGCCAGCTCGACGATTCCATAGGGTTTAACCCCCAGCAGCACTACGGATGCGCCGCTGACCGCCTCACGGTTGGCTTCGGGATTGAGCTCGCACCCGATCACGACGGCATCTCGCCCGTTAGGCCCTAACTGATGGCGCAGGCGGTCTATGGAGTTTTTACTGCGCACGGTGGCGCGGATAGCTTCTGCGGGGTATCCGCCCGCGATGAGCCCGGCAGCGATGGAACCGTTCATGGAGCCGGTGCCGAGGAATGCTATATGTTCGGTCATCTTCGATCCTTACTGTCTGCTTCGTTCGTGTCGCGGGGTGTGTGCCGCCCGCACCACAGGGTTTGTTATCTAGCATACAGCCCGGCTATTATGAGCCACCTGCGCCCCTACTGGGAGGGGGTGGGGCTTGCGCGAGAGTAAAATGGGGGTAGGGAGCCCGCGTGTACGTGGTTCTTGGGTTTACACCCCGAATCGACGCCGCGAGCATCCGAAGAAGCTTGTGCGCACGAGGTGCTGTGTGCCGGGCTGTGGGGGCGCGGGTTGCCCCAACCGGCGGGTTGTTGAGCGCTATGGTGCGCGGGGACCTGCGGGCGTTTGTGCACAACATGGTTATGAGGCGCGGCGACAAGAGAATGATGAGAGCATTTCGGCGTTATACGGTTCTTCTGGCGTGGGTTGTGCTGGTTGGTGTGGCCACGGGGTGCGGGGCTATTGTGCTGCATTGGGTGCTGGGGGTTATTGAGGTTGTGGCGTTCGGCCACGATGAGACGCTGCACCCGATTATTACGTATTATTCTTCTACTCCTCGGCGCGTGGTGGCATTGGTTGTGGTGGGTTTTTGTGTTGCTCTTACCTGGTATGTGCTGCAGTCTCGGCGGTGGGGTGGCGGGCCGTTGGCTTCGGTGGAGTCTATGGTGCGGGCGCAGTCGTTGGCTGAGCGCCGCCCGGGGTTTGTGCGGCAGGGTGTTCATGCGCTGGTGCAGATTGTGGCGGTGGGTGCGGGCTCGCCGGTGGGTAAGGAGGTTGCCCCGCGTGAGCTGGGTGCGCTGTTTGCGGGGCGTATTGCGGATTGGGGGCACCTGCCGGAGGGTACGCGGCGCACGCTGGTGGCTTCTGCGGCGGCGGCTGGGTTAGCGGCGGATTATCAGGTTCCGGTTGCGGGCGTGGTGTTTTTGTTTGAGGCGCTGGGGCTGGGCCTGTCAGTGAAGAACGTTCTGGTGGGCGCGCTCACTGTTGGGGTGGCTACTGCGACGGCGCATCTGACGATTTCTGATCAGGCTACGTACCCGGTGGTGCTGGTGCAAACATGCTGGGAGTCGCTTGCGTTGGCGGTGCTGCTGGGTGTGGTGTTGGCCCCTGGTGCCTTGTGGTTTCGGCGGCTTCTGGGGTGGGCGCAGCGGGGTAGGGTCACAAACCGGAGCGTGCTGTGGCGGGTTCCGCTGGTGTTTGCTGCGGTGGGTGTGGTGTCAATGGTGCTGCCGGAGGTGATGGGTAATGGCCGGGCGCTGGTGCAGCAGACGTTTAACCGGGCTGAGCTGGTGGGGTCGTTCACAGTGCCCGCCTTGTTGTACACGCTGGGGTTGTTTGTGGCTAAGGCGGTGCTGGTGGTGGCTGCTTTGCGGCATGGGTCGTATGGCGGCACGCTCACCCCGGGGGTGGCGTTGGGCGCCTCGGGCGGGTTTGTGGTGGCTGGGACGCTGGTGTGTGTTTGCCCGTGGGTTTCGGGGTTTCCGTTGGGGGTGACGGGGTTGTTGAGCGCGGCGGGGGTGCTGGGTGCCGCAGTGTTTTTGGCGTTGTCGATGGATGCTCCGTTGAGTTCTGTGGCGCTGGTGGTTGGTTTTACGGGGCAAAGCTGGGGTGCGTATGTGCCGCTCGCGGTAGCTGTTGGGGTGGCGTGGGGTGTGAAGAGGCTGTGGGAGGCGCACCGTGCCCGGGTGCTTGCGGGGGCGTAGCGTTCGGAAGTTGCGGGGCTGCTGGTGGCTGGCGGCTGGTTTCCGTTACGCTAGACGATGGTTTTTGGGGTGCATGGGTGGCGCACAGTGTAATGCGTCATAGCAGCTGATACGGGAGTCAAAGGGGTACAAGTGACTTTGGGCAGGGGCCGTGAAGCTCGGCGGGATGCGGCGTACGCGGCGCTGATGGGTGGTGATTTGGCGGTGCGTTTGGGCGCAGTGTATGCGCTGGTGGAGCTTGCGGATGAGTGGCTGGGTGAGGTGTCCCTGCCGGTGGGCGTGCGCCGCGGGCACGTTCAGGGGGTGATTGACCGGTTGTGCGCGTATCTTCGTTCCCCGCTCAGTACTGCAGCCGACAATAGGCCTGCTGGTGAGAGTGCCGGGGCGCAGGGGCGCATCCAGCAGGCTATTGTGGAGGAGATTCACCGCCGGGTGCAGCACCCGGTAGCTTCCGCTGAGGGCGCTTCCCTGGCGGGCACGTGGTCGGGTTTTGCATTCAATTTTCGGGCGCGGTTTTTGTGTGCACCGTGAATTTCACCGGTTCACGCTGGGAGCATGAGGTAAGATTTCAGCGACTGTATTTTTATGCGTGACGCTCTTTTCTCGTGTTCCACCTTTGCAGGTACCGCCAACTTCACCCGTTCCACCTACCGCGCTTTGGCGGATTTCAGCGAGTCCCTCTACCAGGACGCGGCGTATTTTGGCGGCTGCACCTACGAGCAGGAAACACATTTTCACGAGGCGCAGTACTGCAAAGACACAGATTTTGCCGCTAGCACGTACCGGGGCGTCACCGACCTCACGGACACCGTATTTGGTGGAGCCACCAGTTTTTCGGGGAGTGTTTTTAACCAGGATGCGCTCATGAGCGGCTGCATATGGGGCGGGGTCGCCAACTTTTCGGGATGCCGCTGGGGCGGTGAGGTCTTCGCCCAAGATTGCGTGTTTAGAGCTGACGCTGACCTATCGGGGTGCACCTATACGGGTAAGGCGGCGTTCACTGGTTCGGTATTTGGCAAGGAGGTTAATCTGTCGAGGTGCTGCTGGGGTGGAGGTGCAGATTTTAGCCGGTGCACGTGGCGGGGCGCCGTTACCATGCGCGACTGCACTTCGACTGGTAATACCTCATTTGAGGGTAATAAATATTCACGCCCGGTGGCGATCAGCAGGTGTGTCTATAACGGCCGTGTGAACCTGACCCGCTGCACTTATGAAAGTACGGTGCAGATCACAGGGTGCACCTTTGCGGGGTCCGTGGACTCAGGCGAGTGCACCTACCTGCAGGGCACGGATATTGCGGGATGTACTTTCCGTGCTGGTGCCTACTTCTTGGGGTGCCGCTACGGGGCGGATACCGTCTTTACCGGCTGCTTCTTCGCCAGTACGGTGGTGATGATGTACAGCGCCTACCGCGGCGCGTTTACCGCCACCGGGTGCACATTTCGCTGGGAGATGCCGACCTGAGCTCTTCAACATACTACGGTTCCGCTAGCCTGCGCGGGTGCGTGTTCCTCTCGGATGCGTGGCTTGGCGGCGGCTCGTGGGGTGGCCGCACCGTCTTTTCGGGGTCAGTCTTTGAGGGTGCGGCTGACTTTAGCGGCGCCGCGTACCTGGCGGACGCCATTTTTACCGACGCAGTTTTTGTGAACTGTGCCCCATCGCTGCACGGGTGCATTTTCTCGCCCGCAGCGTGCAGGAGTTCACCCGCACCCCCGAGCAGGGGCACCCCATTGTGTTAGAGGGCGACCTCCCGGTGGGGTCGCATATGCTCACCCCGGGCCAGCTGGCCCGGCTCGCTAAACTGCGGCAGAAGGTGACGCAACGGCGCGAACAGCTTGCGGACAAGTCGGCCGGTTCGGCCGCGCACCGGCGGGCGGCGCGGCGGCTGGAGCAGGCGCATGAGGCATTCGCCAGGTGGGCGCACGGGCTCACAGCAGACTGATGCGGCACAGCAAACCGGGGTACACTAAAGCAATCAACCTACATAGATTTATCGATACCGTCTCAAGAACTGCACGAACCATAACAAGACACAGACCTTTCACCGGAAGAACACCCCATCATGCACCCTGTTACGCCTTCCCCGTCGAGCCCTCGCCCCGGAGCAACTGCGCACCTTTCTGTGAGCCACCAGCAGCGGCATGACCGGTACACGGCTGCCCTCGCTCTTTTGGGCAGCCCTGAGGCGATTATCCGGCTGGGTGGGGCGCTCGCCCTCGTGGAGCTGGCTGATGACTGGCTCACCGATGAGACCGACCCTCAGGAGCACGGGCGCCGCAAGGCGCAGACGATTATCACCACCCTGTGCGCCTATATTTGTTCCCCATTCCAGCTCGCCCACGACTATGAGCGGCTCATGGGCGATCAGCCGCAGGGTTTGCCCCCGCAGCAGGCGCGCCGGTTCCGGGCTGAGAAAACCGAGCTGGCGGCTGAGGCGCAGGTGCGTGGGCGCATCCTGACTGAGATTCACGACCGGGTGCGCTGGGAACCGTCCGATGGCGGGCAGCCCACCACGAACACGGCCCCGGACCCGGATAAGGTCACCGCTGGGTTGTGGTCGCACCTGAGGTTTGATTTTTCGGGGGCTGTCTTTTTCTACCCCGTGGATTTCACCCAGTCGTATTGGGGTGCGGGCGCGAATTTTCGGGGGTGCACGTACCGCGACCAGGCGCGTTTTACCCGCTCCATTTACGGGGCCGATGCCCTGTTTGACCGTTCGGTGTACCACGGTGAGGCGTTTCTGAGCGATTCGGTGTACCGTGCGGGGGCTGGCTTGAGCGAATGCGTCTGGGGTGCTGATGCGCGCCTGGTGGGGTGCGTGTATGAGGGGAACGTTAATTTGAGCGCCTGCACGTGGGAGGGCGCCGCGTACCTGAGCGACTGCACCTATTACGGGTACACGTACCTGGCTGATTCCGTGTACCGTGGGGACGCCGATTTTTGGCAGAGCACTTTCTACGGCACCGCGAACCTGGAGCACTGCACCTATTATCGGGGGGGCGAGGTTTGAGGATTCTATCTACCACAGTGCCGCGTACCTGGGGGATTCGGTGTTCCGCCGCACCGCTAACCTGGCGTTCACCGTCTACTGGGGTGCGGCGCATTTTGGCGGGTGCGTATTTGCGGGGCAGGCGTGGCTGGATAACTGCGTATGGTTCGGCGGGGCCGACTTTTCGGGGGTGAAGTTTAAGAAGAAAACCGATTTTGAGGAGGCTCGCCTGCTGGGGACCGCCGATTTTTCGGGTGCATCTTTCGCACGGGTTCCCGCGTTCACTGACGGTGTTTTTAATGCTGCCGCAGAGAACCTGTTTGAGGTTTCGGCGAAGAGCAAGCAGCCGCTGCCTTTAGCGGGCGGGGTCCCGCAGGAGGCGCGGGCCCTGTCCGCCGCCGAGCGGCAGGTGCTTGCTGAGCGGCTGCAGGCTGCCGGGGCGGGGCGTGAGACCAATGCGCGGGAGTTTGAGCAGCCCCGCTCTGAGCTGATCCGCTGGGTTCGCTATGAGGTCGCCGGCACCCCGGATGAGGCTGAGGCAGATTCTGCGGGCGTGTTCACTGAGGCGGCTTAGCTCCATTATGGTGTTGCCTGCTTCCGTGGAGGCTGACCGCCTCACTAGGTTCACGGTCGCCGCCGCTGCCTTACAGGATGCGCAGGTTGCGGCGCGGCGGGAGGCCGCAGAAGTACTCATTGGGGTGGCCGATGAGTGGCTGGCTGATGCTTCGGTGCCGCGAAAGCAGCGCCTCCGGCAGGCGCAGGCCGCCAGTAATGCGCTCTGCATGTATATTCGTTCCCCGTTTCGGTTGGCGAAGCGGTATCAGCGCCTCACGCACGGTACGGTGCGGCGTTCATGGTCCGCGCAGAAGAAGCGCCGTTTGCGGGCCTCTTTGGAGGCTTTCCGAGCCGAGGCGCACCTGCGGGGCGGTATTCTGAGGGCCATTGCTGCGCGCCTGCGCACCCCCGATACGGTGGCACCGGTATCGGGTGGGAAAACGCCGCAGCAGCACGGGGGTGCTCCGGGTTCGTGGTCGGCGCTCACCTATGATTTCAGCGGCGCGGTGTTCTTCTACCCGGTTGATTTTTCGGGGGCGTACTGGGGCCGGAGGGCGGTTTTTGAGGGGTGCGTGTTTTATGGTTCCGCCGATTTTTCGGGCGGGTTTTTCCTCCGGAAGGCACGCTTTGCAGGGTGCGCCTGGCGGGGTGAGGTGAGTTTTGAGCGGTGCATGTTTAATCGCGTGGCGGATTTCTCCCAGGGGCACTATAAGGGGCCGGTTAACCGGCGTTTTTGCACCTATGCTGATGAGGCGTGGCTTCACGGCTCAACGCATAAGAATACGGTTGATTATAGTGGCAGCATCTACCGTGGGTGGGCCAGTTTTGCCGATAACACGTACCGCGCAGATGCGGTGTTTAGCGACTGCCTCTACCACCGGGATGCTATGTTTCAGGGGGTCCCGGTACGGTGGCCGGGCGGCGCTGGATCACTGCACCTATGAGGGGGCGGCGTTCATGCGGGAGTGCGTGTATGAGCGGGACGCCGATATGAGCGGCTGCACCTACTACGGGCGGGCTGCGGCTACTGAGTGCCCGGCTGAGCAGGCGCGGTTCGATGCCAGCGTGTACTACGGGGACGTGACCCATGCGGGTTCGGTGTTCTGCCATCACCCGGATTTTACGTGCTCCGCCTATTACGGTGGCGCTGATTTTGGAGGCTGCGTGTACCGGCGCGGGCTGTCGGTGTCGGGGTCGGCGTTCCACGGCCCGGTTAATTTTGACGGCTCAAAGTGCGGTAAAAAGTCGTACTGCGCCAGCGCGGTGTTTACAGGGCCTGTGACGCTGACCGGGACGGTGTTTCGCAAGAAGGTCATATTTGAGGAGTCCGCGTTTTTAGCCTCAACGGATTTTAGTGCCGCCGATTTTAGCGGCAGGATTCCGGGGTTCACGGAGTGTATCTTTACCCCGGGTGAGCAGTATGCTTTCCCGCAGCCGGTGACCTCTCCCCCGCCGGGGTCGCGGGTGCTTGCCCCCTGGGAGGTTCGCAGGCTCGACTATTTCCGGCAGCAGGTTCAGGCATTCACCCACCCGGCGGTTGATGACCCGGAGGTGCTTGAGGCTGCCCGCCAGCGGGTACGGGTTCTCAAGAAGCAGCTGCACGCCTGGGTTTTCGCCATGCAAGACCCGCGCTACCAGCATCCCGGGTTTGAAAAGATCAGAGGAATATAGCTGTGCTCTCGACCGCCCGACCCAGGTTATCAATACGGTGACTTGGGAATATGCCTGTGATATTGGGAAATATCCATTACATTATTGATACCGGGTATACAGTTATGCCTTTTGGGCGGTTAACTCTTTGATAGAGAATGAGCCTCTAAAACCCCCAACCATTGATCCCATATTTCATATGCAGTACTTCACTAACGGCTTTTTACTGCACCCATGCTTGCCAGCTGCCGCTCCTACACGCGTAAACACCCGTAATACCAGTGTCCCATGCCACAATCTTTACATGAGTGTTACATTCACCCCGGCCGTCAGTGGCACATATCATAAAACATTATTTTAGTATTCTCACCATTGATAAAAAATACATTTTACCCCTCATATTTTTGAATATTTTCCCCATAACTTTTAATAAACGTATTCGGTGATGGCTCTGCCACCGCACCCGTCACCGGCCCGCGGCAGCTGTTCTGCCGCCGCCGCACCCCACGAGCACACCCGCCGTACCGTGATAATATCGGGGCAAAAAGCGCATAATATGCTCGCTGATAGGCCAACGGCGCGCCCGCACCAGTCACCGTGCAGACTACACCCGCCCACTTGAACAACCCTATAAATACGGCATGTCAACAGCCAGAAACCGCCCCCGTATTAAATAGTAAAAGCTTTGTTCTGGTCACCGTACCGGCTGTCTATTATTTGTTTTCTGCAGATATTCGCTGCGCATTATACTCATCTATTTTCGTTATTAGTGTGTGCGTTGCCCGGCACGCCTCGGGTATGCTGAAAGCCTACACCCAGCCACGCATCTTTTTACGCAGGAGTAAACCATGAATACACCCAGCTCGTCGCTTGGCGACTCTCGTCTTCTTGAGGATGCGCTGCGGCACGATAGGTACGCAGCGGCGGCAAGCCAGCTTGGGGATGTTCAGCCCATTACCCGCATGAGCGCCGTACTGGCGCTTATTGAGCTGGCCGATGAGTGGCTGCAGGCGGTGCACCTGACGAAAACCCAGCGCCGCCGCAAAGCGCAGACCGTCATTGACATGCTGTGCTCCTATGTACGTTCCCCATTCCCCCTGGCAGCTGAGCAGAAACGCCTGCTGGGGGATGCCCCCGAAGACCTGGAGCAGATGCGTCGGTTCCGTGCGGAGCAGGCCGAGCTTGAGGCCGAGATTCAGGTGCGTGAGCGTATCCTCTCTGAGATTCATGACAGGGTGCGCTGGCAGCTGCGGGACGGTGCGGGCGGTTCCCATCGGGTTCCGGCTGAGGCCGATATGCTCACCGGCGCCTGGTCGCGTCTTTCCTACAATTTTTCGGGTGCCACGTTCTTCTACCCTGTGGATTTTAGCGAGTCGGCGTGGGGTGAGAAGGTGTCGTTCCGTGGGTGCACTTACCGTTTTGACGCAGATTTCGGGGCGTCCCTGTATGCCACCGATGCCGTGTTTAGCGGCTCTAAGTACGGTGAGCAGGTGCGTTTTAGCGATTCCATCTACCGGGGGTATGTGAGCTTCGCCGGTTCAACCTACGGGGGTGAGGCTCGGTTTGAGGATTCTCAGTACGATGGGGATGTCGATTTCTTCGGCTCAACCTACCGCGGCAGCGTCACGTTCGCCAATGCCTCCTATGAGAGGCGGGTGCGCCTGAGCGGCTCCACTTACGGCCTGCACGCCGATTTGAGCGGGTGCGTGTACCGTGACCAGGCGCTTTTGAGCGGGTGCGTGTATGCGGCGGATGTGAGCCTGCGCGAGTGCCAGTACCGGGGTAATATCGCGGATTTCAGCGGGTGCGTGTACCGTGAGAACGCCGATTTGGCGGGCTCCATCTATGAGGGCGCCACCGATTTTTCGCAGTCGGTGTGGCACGGTAAGGCCCGCCTGACGGGGTGCATGTATTTCAAGAACGTGAACTTTGCCAGCTCCACCTACCGTGAGCGCGCCGATTTTGGCGGTTCAACATTTAACCGGGACACCGATTTCAGCGGCTCCACCTACCACAAGGCGGTTGTGCTGGGTGATAGCGTATACGGCGGGCAGACAAACCTGAGCGGGTGCACCTACCTGATGGGTGCGTACCTTTCGGGGAATACCTACCGGGGTAATGTGAACCTGAGCCGCTGCTGCTACCGGGGCGACGCCGATTTTAGTGAGTCCACCTATGAGGGCTCGGCCGTGTTTGAGGCGTGCGACTACCAGGGGTACACCTACTTTAACGAGTGCCTGCACCGTGGGTTTGTTTCGTTCAGCGGCTCCACCTACGCGAATTACACGAATTTTTATGAGTCGATTTACTGCGGTAAGGCGAATTTGGGCGGGTGCGTGTATAAGAAGTACCCGGATTTTAGCAGCGCCGCATATTTTGGGGATGTGACGGTGGCGGGCGCACGGTTCTCGGAGCAGGCCCTTCGTTTGCCGGGTGCGTGTTTAACCCGGATCGGGCGAATGATTTTACGACCGCTGACGAGAGCGAGTACAGCATTAAACTGGTGGACGGCTACCCCGAGAATGCGCGGGCGCTGACTGTCTCTGAGCTGGAGCATCTAGCGAATGTGGGCCCGGAGGATAAAGGGTTCACGCGGTGGGTGCGCGGCCTTAACTCCCCGAAGGAGGAGGCGCAGCCGGTAGCGGTGTAGTCTCAGGTGCACCGCGTGCATGCGCCTGCATGTGAATATGTGGGTGTGTGTCTGTTGTGCCGGTGATGGGCGAGCGCCTGCTGTTTGTGCACGCATATGCTAAATGTTTGCTCCCCGTTGCCGGGTTGCCCGACCTGTTGAGAGAGGCACCGTATGAGACCCGCAGCCCAGTATCCCGAATCAGCCCAGCCCTCGGGCACGCAGAGCGTGGGTGTGGGGCGCGGGCAGAGGCGCATCGCGGCGACCGGCCAGCTCAGTAGCGCTGATGCCGATACTCGGCTGGCTGGGGCACTGGCTCTCATAGAGCTGGCTGATGAATGGCTCGCCAACCCAGCCGCAGACCAGATCACCAGCAAGCACCCCAACCCAAACCAGCCTGCCCGTGAGGCGCAAGCAATTATTCATGAGCTCTGCGCCTATATCCGCTACCCCTTTCCACTAGTGAGTGAGTACCGGCGGCTTGCTGGTTCTGCCCACACCGACCCACAAGCGCACCTAAAAATGCAGCAGATACGGGATGAGCTATCGCCTGAGGCTCGGGTTCGTGAACGTATTCTTGCTGAGGTGTCTGCCCGGGTATCTCGCCTGGGTGTCGTTGGAGATGGGCCTGCCTCCGGGCCGTGGTCCTGGCTAGTTTTTGATTTTTCGGGTGCCGTATTTTTCTACCCGGTTCGTTTGGCGGGGTGTTATTGGGCGCAACCGCTCAATTTTAGCGAATGCTCATTCTGTGAAGAGGTTGATGTTAGCGGCTCTGTTTTCGCCCAAGACGCAGATTTTAGCGCCTTCGAGTACCATTCCTCGGCCGATTTTAGGGATATTCACTGCCGCGGTACGGCGGTTTTTAGCTACTGTGATTTCTATGGTCGCGCAGTTTTCACCGGTGCCAGGTACGATGCGCAGGCTGATTTTTGACGGTATTACCCTGCCATGCTGCTGCGGACTTTAGCCGGTGTCTCTACCGTGGTGCCGCGAATTTTTCTCACCAGCACGTATGTGGGGCCAGCTAATTTTAGCGGCAGCACCTATCTGGCAGATGCGCACTTTGGGGATTCTGTGTACTACAACCGTGTGGATTTTAGCCGCTGTGTCTACCAAGGCCCGGTGATTTTCAGCCATAGCCTCTATGAGGGCCCTGTTCGGCGTGAGAGGTGTCTGTATGATCAGGACGCTGATTTTCAGGCGTGTGTTTATCGCTCTACGGTGGCGGCTTCGCATAGTACGTACGGCGGTTCTACCAATGTTTCGGGGTCTGTGTGGGCGGACGAGACCAGCTGAGGCGGGGCTACCGGGCAGATGACAGGAACTAAGGCTGTTATGGAGGAAATATTGTGAGGCAGCATCAGGAGCACATACCCGCTGAACGGCAGATCAGGTTTGCGCAGGCCGCATCCCAGCTATCTGATGCTGATGCCGATACTCGGCTGGCTGGGGCGCTGGCCCTCATAGAGCTGGCTGATGAATGGCTCACCGCCCCAGCCACAGCAGATCACCAGCAAGCGCCCCAACCCAAACCAGCCTGACCGTGAGGCGCAAGCAATCATTCATGAGCTCTGCGCCTATATCCGCTCCCCTTTCCCGGCGGGTAGCACCTCAAGCCGCACAGAGTTGGCGCAGCACTATATGCGTCTGCTCGGTGACGCCCCGGAGGGCCTGTCCCGCACGCAGCGTGAGACAGTTTCAGGCGGAGAAATCCGCCCTGACGGTTGAGGCGCTGGTACGCGGGTGCATCCTTGAGGCTATCCACGACCGCTTCGTGCAGGAGTCAGACTACGGCACTCCCCCGTGCACCGAGGGCCTTCCCGATCAGCAAGAGGCGGAGGGCAGCCGGTGGTCGGGGCTGGATTATGATTTTTCGGGTGCCGTATTTTTCTACCCGGTGCTGTTGAAGGCGTCATATTGCACGGGAGAAATGGCTTTTAGGGACTGTATTTTCCTGGAAGAGGCCTGCTTTAGCCATGCGTATTTTGCTCAGTGCACCGATTTTTCTGGTGCAGCATATTATGGTGACGCTTCTTTTGGTTTTTCGTCGTTTAAGGGTGGGGCGCGGTTTGACCGGTGCACGTTCGGGGCGCTGGCTGAGTTTACAGACACCTACTACGGCGGCGATGCCTCGTTCAGGGAGTGCACCTATAAGGGGCTGGCCCTGTATGATGAGTCCACCTACTGCGGTACGGTGGCTGATTTCAGTAATAGTGTGTATTGTGCGGGTGCCGAGTTCGGCGGTGCCGGGTATGACTGCCCGGCCATATTCAGCGGATCCGTTTTTGAGGGCGCCGCATATTTTAGGTTTGGCCGGTACGCTGATACGGTTCGTCACGATGGGTGCTCCTACGCGGCTGCAGCCGATTTCAGCTATTCTGTCTGCTGGGCTGATGCGGATTTTTCAGGCTCCGCTTTTGCTCAGGGAACCAGTTTTACCGGGTGTGAATATTATGGTGCCGCGCATTTTTCGGGCTGTTCTTTTACTGGCGGTACGGTCAATTATTCTGGCTCCATATATGCGGCGGAGGTGTCTTTTAGTAGCTCAACGTGTGGTGAGAGCACCGGTTCCGTTATGTTTGATGCCTCGGGTTTCTTCGATGGTGTGCTCTTCACCAATGTTGGCTGGGGGAATGCTTCTGTCTCTTTTACGGGCTGCGTCTTTAACCCGTCGTCCCGGAATGTTTTTACTAACCGGGGTGCTGCCCAGTCTCCTGTGCGGTTCAGTGGGAAACTTCCACTGGGTGCTCGCGCGCTGGAGTTCGATGAACTCGATGAGCTCCAGGAGCACCGGCAGGCACTTCACCCCACAGCTTTTGCGGCCCCGGCCAGCCCCGGCCCGGCTGCGGAGTATGCGCACCTGCCGCACCGGGTCTCTGAGGAGGCGGTGGAAGAGTTTGCCCGCTGGGCGCGTGAGCTTATTGGTGAGGATTAGCTGTACTTGCGCATAAACCGGAGGTACTCATGACGGAGGGCCTCTAGCGGACAGAAAATATGGGCCTGCACCGCCTCGGTGAGGGCCTGCACGGCCTGCGGGGAGTCTGGGCCGTTGGCGTGTATCTGTGGGTAGGCAGCGTGAAGGCTTTCACGTATCTGTTGGTCCGCTAGCCGGTATCTACAAATATCATGAAATAGAAAGTACGGTGCCTGCCGGTCAAAGGCGGTTAGATGAAGCCACTCTAAACGCCCTTGATATCGTGGCGGCAGGGGCAGCCAATCGTTCGCCCTGTAGGTGATTCGCTCTTTGACTTGTAAAGAGCCAGAATCGTCCTCAGCGCAAGAATCCAAGATATAGTCAATGAGGGCGTAGGATGGGTCATCAGGGAAGTATGCAGTAGCATACATCGTCGCTTAGGAGGGTTGCTTCCTGAACAAGTACGGCTGCGGGCACCGCATTGGCATCTTTCAAAGATAAGGATGCCTCTAATGCATTGAGTTTTTCTAATACCCTGTCCATGATCGGAATGTTACGGTGCGTCAGGTTTGCGCGTATTGCCCGTACCACCTTTTGCGCATACTCATACCAGCTGAAATATGTTTCTGCAGTCAGATGTTTTTCCATCTCCTCTATGTACTGTAGCGCTGGTTTTATAAGGTGTGCGGCGGCATCGGAGTACATATCAGCTTGAAGACAAAGGTGCCACAGCTGCTCCGTCTGGCCGGGTGCATCATTGCCGTATTTGCTTTCACCCAGCCTTCTGTCTGCCCACTCGCTGAGGGTGAGGGCGCGGTGGGCGAGCTCTTGGGCTGCCGCAGCGTACGTAATGAATGTCGGCGGCACTGTAGCAGTCGGGGTGCCTGCGCGCCCGAGGGCAGCTGCGGTGGTTCTTGCCCCCGCCACTCGATGCTGAAGCGCCCGCGCGTCCTCTGTTAGCTGCTGCGCACGGTGTGTTTGTTTCTCGCATGCCCGCGCAATACTGTCCCGCTGGGATGACCCACCAAACGGAGGGACAGCGCGCATACCGTCTAAGACTGTCAGGGCGGACCCCAGGCAGTGGGCCACTTTTCTCATGGCATCTAGCAGGCTGGGGGGATCAGAGAAAACAGGACGGTCTACAAAAATGCAATAGTACTCTATATAGCCGCTGGCTACTACCCGTTTAATCCGTGTGCGCTCCATAACCTCGGGGAAAAAACTTTCAATAATGGCAGATTGCAGGGGTGATTCCGCCATATGCTGCAGCTGCAGCCGTGCGCGTGCAGCGGCAGTCAGTAGCCGTGAGCAGTCGTTTTCACTCGGGTACTCTACGTTCATGGCTTTCCCCTAATATGTGGAAGCGGATTCGGGTGTGTCCCAGGGTACCAGCCGTTCCTGGGTACGGTACCGGTTTGGCTGGCTGTCCTTAATAGGACGCATGGTTAGGTTTCTGCGCCTATTGAGCCGATCATGCCCTGACGGTTGGGGCGGCCCTGATGGTGCCACGGGGGTGACAGTACAGCTGTTTCTAATGCTCTGTGGGTATGTGTTATCGGATAAAAACAGTGACGAATGACCGGTTTTATTCTGCCCATCTCATAAATATTTGAAGCATAAAAATTCTATATATACCCATATTCACCCCCTATAAAATAAAGTTTTATCTGCATAGAAAATCTTTACTTCGGTTTTATGTGCGCTCGCATATTCCTTGGGATGCAGCATTGGGCAAGCTGCGGATAAACCTCAGCGTTCCTTCAGCTAGCGCTTTTCCCCCATTGGCAACGGTATGCTTACTTATACCCGACAAGTAGAGAGGCCAGTTGCGATGGAGCCGCAGAAATCAAGCGAGCACACCGTCAACCCTGCCCGCACCCACTAATATGATTCCGATTGTGAGGGTGCCGGGCGTTCAAACGGCGGCGGAAAAAGCAGCAGCTAAAAAACGTAAAACCCAAAACCTGGTGAAATACCTGGCGGTGGGCAGAACTCTCTACACGGTTATTCCTTTGGCGCTTTTCTTTTTATTGGTTGAGCGCCGCGCTATCACTATTGACGCGTTCCCCGATCTACTCTCCCCAGTGGGACTTTTCCTTCTCCTGTATGTGCTGTTTGAGATACTGAGTGTGCTGTGGTTTAACAGCGGAAAACAGCCAGCATTTATTGCCCTGTTGGGCCGCTACCTGGCTGGCGTTGTGCTCTCCGTGGTGTTTATGAGCATTGTGCTCCAGTTCATGCCGTGGTCGCAGAACCTGCGGGAAACCTTTCGTGGGGTGGTGGACGATCACCGTGCCGTTTGCCGAGCTGATTACCAGCGGGTTCCTGTTCTATTTGACGTTTAAGAATTTTCCAAAGACAGCCGCAGCCCCGGAGCACACACAGTTCTGGCAGGACGAAGAGGAAGAGTAGGGTCGTTCTGCACCCATCGCAGGAGGCGGAGTTCTGCCAGGTAACCAACCCACCCACAGGGTCTGCTGGTGCAGATTCCGCCTTCTTTGATGTAACGCGCCCGTGAAGGGTTGGTTTGTAACATATCGTCATATAACCCAGCATATTGTTCATATATTGGACACCTCTTTCTGCCCTCTTGGAGGGGCTTCCCATCAAAACACGTTCAAAGTTTTGAGGGTTAACCCCCAGTTTTTGGCGTCATTATTAGACAGTTGGGGCTTCTTGGCGCTTACCGGGCAGAAAAAGAAGGCCCATTTTTGGCTTGTCCCACACGGCAACCTATTCGCTTTTTCGTGTTGTTCCGCGTCATAGCAATATAAAGATTTGATAAATCATCCGAAAGTATGACAGTTTTCAAAAAACCTTAGAGTATGCTGGAAATTCGACTAACTGAGGAAGCACGCAATGAGCAATAGCGCAACACAGGTAAGAACAGCCCAGATCGGTGGTGGCCGTATCAGCGACGGCCCGGCGAACCTGCGAGCCTCGTTCAGCGCTTCCAAGGTTTCGGCGGGTCACCGTACTACCTCCCCCAAGATACTGTCAGTCCTGTACACGGCGCGCGTGATTGGGTTGGCGTTACCGTACGTATTTACGTTTGCAGCGGTGCTGGGTGGAGACCTTTATTCGCAGTGGGCACACGTGATGTTCCACCCGATTGGGCAGTTCATGCTGGCGTATGCACTGGCGCATGTGACCGCCAATATTTGTTTCAACTTCCGCCGCGGCGGCGCCCTGGTTCGCACCGTAAATGGTGTGGGCGCGGTGCTGTGTGTGGCGGTCTCTCCCCTGTGGGTGAACTTGATAATGTCAGGGGCTAATTCACCGGATGCGTTGTGGGCGCTGATTGGTGTTCCCCTGGAATTCGCGGCGTGCATTGGATACTACGTGTACACCGCACGGAGGATTGGGTAGAGTCCTCCATAATCCCATAGAGAAAAGTTGAGCACCCGGTGTTTGTTGGTTCCGCCGGGTGCTCAACCACGTTCTGAGTACATGCTTAGTTTTCACATTCTGCACTAAGAAATCCCTGGTATTGCTGATCGGCTGCGGTAGGGTGAAGGGGCACGCCTCCAACCACCAGGCAAGGAGCCACCCGTATGACCGCCAGCGACAAGAACACATTGAATGCTTCACGACAGGAGCGATTTCTAAAAGCCGTCGAATTGCTCGACTCTGCCCACTCATACACACGGCTGGGCGCGGTGCACGCCCTCGTGGCGCTGGCGGATGAATACCTTGCTGATAAATCCTTATCGGAGGAAGAAAAGCACACGGAGGGCCAGCGCATTGTTGATATTCTCTGCGCCTACATCCGCGCCCCTTTTGAGATGGCATTTCGGTACGATGAGCTCTCGCAGAATAAGCCCAGCCCGCACGGTGTGTACAGGGACAACCACCAAGATTTCTATATGCACAAAGCGGAGCTTTTGGCAGAAGCGAAGGTTCGTCAGCAGGCTTTGCAGGAAATTCACCGCCGGTTGCGCCATTTTCCTCAGGGCGACAGAAGGAATTATGTAGAAGGCTCGTGGTCTGGGTTTGAGTACGATTTCTCGAATAGTGTTTTCTTCTACCCGGTTGATATGAAGGATTCCTGGTACCAGAATTCCGTTGATTTCAGCGGGTGCACATACTATGCCAGTGCCGAATTCAGCGGTTCTACTTATGAACGGAGCGCCTATTTGCGATTCCACGTACTACGATTGGGTTTTCTTCAATAACTCAACCTATTGTGGTGAAGCCCAGTGGAGTGGATCTACGTACCATGATTCGGCGCGTTTCAACTGGTCTGTTTACTATGGTGAGGTTTCCTTCCACGACTCTGTTTACGGTGGATCGGTCTTCTTCGACCAGTCTCTCTACTACGATGAGGTTTTATTCTATAGCTCTACTTATCGGGGCGAGGCCGGGTTCGACGGCTCGCTGTACCGGGGCTCAGTTTTTGTGAATGATTCTGTCTTTGAGGACGAGGTTTCCCTGTACGGGTCTATTTTCTGCGATGCCCTGAATTTTGGTACCGACTTTTTCGGGGAACCCTATCCTTCACGGTTTGCTCAGAGTGCGCCCTGTTTTGTTGCTGAAAAGAATGCGCGGGCAACGTTATTTGGCTCGTCCAGCAATAATTTTGTGGTTGAGGATTGCGGTTACCCTGTATCCCTCGGCGCTAATGGCCTCCCTTTAGGATGCGGCTTTTTGTCTACAGAACAGGCAGACTATCTTGCGGCAAAGTTTCGGGAGGTGTATGAGGCGCGAACTTCTCTTCGTGACTCGCAGGTGCCGCAGAAGCGGCAAGACCTTCGGGAGAAATTGGAGAGTCTAAGCCAAAATATACGAGCGTGGAGGAAAAGAAGCTACTGCTCTGCCTGGCGGCAACTAGCAGATGACGCTTTCCCCTACATATACGGGGTATCTGCTGTAGGATGGGGAGGAAATAAACGCCGCTCCACTCACCCGTGAGGAACCGTTAAAAGCAATGCCGCATACACCCGAAAATGTAGAGAACAATTCAGAGGTATCTCACCAAACCACGTTTGAGAAGCATAAGGCAGAGCGTTGGGAACGGTATCTTCAAGCGGTAAAACAGCTTCGCAGCAAGGACGCCTCTGCGCGTGTGAGCGGCGTACACGCACTTGTTGTGCTTGTGGATGAGTGGCTTCACGAAGAAAACCTATCTGAAGACGAAAAAATTAAAGAGGGGCAGTTTATTATTAATAAGCTCTGCGCCTATATCTGTTCCCCCTTCGCCCTCGCCTCTGAGTATGATGAGCTGATTCAAGACAGCCCAGCAGCCGAAGGTATCTACAAGAATAGAGAACAAGAGTTCTATATTCATAAGGCTGAACTTCAAGCAGAAGCAGATGTGCGCCTGAGCATTCTGAAAGAAGTTCATGCCCGCCTTCAGGGACCAGACAAAAATACTCCGGGGGCGTGGTCTGATTTTGAATACGACTTCTCAGGTAGCACCTTCTTCTACCCCGTAGACCTCACACACTCTTACTACACGAAACCTGTTCATTTCAGTGAATCCGTTTACTGGAGCTCGGCTAATTTCAGTGGATCCACCTACCTGGACTGGGTTGGTTTCAGCGACTCTACCTACCGGGGCCGGGCTGATTTTAGCGGCTCCACCTACCAGGGCGGGGCCGATTTCCACGAGTCCATCTACCAGGCTGAGGGTGACCTCAGCAAGTCTGTTTATCAAGACTGGGCAGACTTCCACGAATCCACCTATTGGGGTGATGCCAACTTCAGCGAGTCTGCTTATCGAAGCTGGGCTGATCTTCAAAACTCCATTTATCAGGGTCGGGCTGATTTTAGCGGCTCCACTTACCAGGAGGGGGTTGATCTTAGTTGCTCCATCTATTGGGGTAGGGTCAACTTCCGCGGCTCTATCTATGAGGATGAGGCTGCTTTTTAGCGGGTCTATCTTTCAGGACAAAATCGATTTTTGGTAAAGATACAGGCAGCGGCGTTCTTCCCGTTTCACACGATGCGCCCCTGCGTTCTATGACGAGGCAAACCAGCAAAACACACTTTTTGGCGCACCCAATAATGACTTCTCCGCCGAAAACAGCGAGGGCTGCCCAGTTCTCCCTTACCCCTGACGAATTACCCCTTGACTGCCGCTTCCTATCAACCGCCCAGAAGGTGACTAGGGAATACCTTCGCAGGTTAGAAGAAATGATGGTTCCTTGCGAAATCATGAAGAAAATCTCAGAAAACGCTGCGGTCTCTCCGCAAGAAATCATGAATGCTTTGAAGTTACGCACCCAACTCACGAATAGCTGGGAACACCTCAGGCAGTTGAAAACGGGCTGCGAGTCTCTCGTTCCCACAGGAAGCATTTTCTCTGCTGACGACTCGGACATCAACGACCACGCCAAGATTTATACGGTGTAAGAGATTCTTGATAAGCGATGAAACGGATAAAAATTCTGCAGAATGACCCAGCACGCTGAAACAGGCGGTATGGCAGCGCGTCGAGGACGTACAGCGGTAGAACAGCTGGGCGGCGTGAGTGCCCCAGTCCGTTTGGGCGGCGTGTACACGCTCGTTAGCCTGGTAGATGAATGGCTTAGAGAAGAGAGACGTAGAGTATAACGAACGAATCGCAGAAGGCCAGATCATCATTAATAACCTGTGCGCCTGCATCCGTTCCCCGTTTACCTCTCCTTCCACTACAGATGAGCTGACTCAGTACAGCCCAACATCAGGAGGTGTTTACAAAAACAAATATCAAAAATTCTACATCGACAAGGCGTTAGAGAGTCGAAGCAGATATTCGTCTGAGCATTCTGAAAGAAATTCGCGCCGTGCAGGGACCAGACGAAAACACCCCGGAGCATGGTCAGACTCTGAATACGACTTCTCGAGAAGCATTTTTCTTCTACCCCGTAGACCTCACAAACCCTACACACGAAACCCGTTAATTTCAGCGGCTCTACCTACCGGAACTGGGCTGACTTCAGTAACTCACGTATCAGGATAAGGCCGACCTCAGCACATCACCTATCGGAGCTGGGCTGATTTCAGCGATTCCGCTATCGAACTCAGGTCTGTTTTCAGTCGTTCCACCTACGTGTGCTGACTTCCGACTCTATCTATAAGGATGAGGGCTGATTCGCGATCCACCTACCAAGAGTTCGGTTGTTCCATGGTTCACCCTATCAGGGTGAGACTCAGTGTTTCTACCCATCAAAAGCTCAGCTGATTTTACCGACTCCGTCTACCAGAGCTGGGCTGCTTTCTAGTCTCTACCTACCGGGATGTTTAGCGGCTTTCTACGGCTCCACCTACCAGGATGGTTAGCTTCCTTTTGATGGCTCACCCTACCTGGAAGGGGCTAGCTTTCAGTGAGTCCATTTATCGGGTGAAGCTGAGTTTCCAGCAACTCCATTTACGTGGAGGTTGATACTGGCTCCACCTACTCAGCGATAGTTAAGCCTTCGGGCGAGTTCCATCTACCGGGTCAGGTTGGCCTCAGCATCTGCGGCTCTACCTATGATGGACATTGTGCTGATTTTAGCGGGTCTATCTTTCGAGGCGACATCTATTGTGGCGAGCAGAAACAACGACAGCCTCTTCCCGTTTCACGCAATGCGCCCCTAGATTCTACAACGAAAGCAAATCAGCAAAACACGCTGCTTTGGCTCGCACGACAATGATTTCACAGCCGAAAACGGCAGAGCTGCCGTCTACCGCAACCTTGAAAAGGCTTACCCTCGGCTGCGCTTTCCTAACGCCCGCGCACAAGGAATACCTGGGTAACATATTTCCAAGCAATGGAGAAATCAGCAATAAAAATAAAAATTCATGCCCCGCATAACCCAGAAGAGACAAGGAGCTCTAGAAAAGCTGCGGTCTCTCACTCAAGAGCTCCACGACTGGCGTGAAAAAGTCACCGCGGTGGGGGATCCGATAAGCGATGCCGGAAAAACATAATGCAGAACGCTGGGAACGGTACGCAGAAGCAGTAGAACAGCTGGGTGATGCAAGTGCCCCCGTTCGTATGGGTGGCGTGTATGCGCTCATTGGTCTCGCCGGATGGTGGCTTCTGGACAAAACCTGGACTACGTCAGAAAGGGTCAGAGAAGGGCAGGTTGTATACATAACTCTGCGTACCTGCATCCGCTCCTCCTTCGCCTCGCCTTCCCGCTACGATGAGCTAACTCAAGACAGCCCCCAACAGCCGAGGTCTTTACAAAAATAGAGAACAAAAGAATTCTACGCTGACAAAGCAGCGCTAGAATCTGAGGCAAACATTCGCCTGAGCATTATTCAA